>Ga0194124_10002935_pt1 | contig 18542 bp, 18 predicted proteins | sample TA2KigCas0mmetaG_FD_148605 | JGI IMG/M metagenome (GOLD analysis project Ga0194124, IMG submission 148605) | Freshwater microbial communities from Lake Tanganyika, Tanzania - TA2015031 Kigoma Deep Cast 0m | ecosystem: Environmental > Aquatic > Freshwater > Lake | place: Tanzania: Lake...
GGCGAAGTTATACCGATCACTTAGTCCTCTAACAATTACGAATCTATTGTCTTGTATACTAGCTCCACTAATTCTTTTAAAAATATCTGAAGCTTTTGAATCAGGGGTTTTCTTGAAATTTTCTGCATTAGTCCCATCCACAACCGAAGCACTATTACGTTGCATTCTAATGAGCTCTGTGGTAGATTCTTTACTTACCTTCCCTTGCAAGGTTACAGGCCCCAACTGAGAGGCTTTCTCTAACTTCAGGTCCATAATAAAGTTCTCATTTTCTTTTAGCACGACATCCAAAAGTAAATTGTTGTATTCGTTGTAACGAACATCTACCTTGTATGCGCCCGAAGACAAACCTTTTATGGCATATTTTCCATCCAAATCCGTCGTCGCTCCCTTACCCAACCCTTGAATAACCACTTTAACGCTAAATAATTTTTCTCCGGACAGCGCGTCTGTAATAACTCCGCTGATGCTTGCGTTTTGTCCAAACGTTAAGCCGGAAATACAAAAACTAATAGCAAAAACCAATCCCTTTAATACTTCTTTCATATGTATTATTTTCAGCTGCAAAGGAAGGGTATTGCCATAATTCTTAAATGAATGAAAGGTTATGTTTTTGTTAATTGAATAACCAGTTTTCTTAACATTCAGTTAACATTGAAAACTATTTTAAATTGTTGATAGAAATAACAAAAAGCAATCGGTTAATTGCTTTAATTTTGCGCATTATTTTCAAACTATGGGTGAATCAAAAAAAATAAAATCAGCGTTAATTTCAGTCTATTACAAATCAGGTTTAGATGATCTCGTAAAAGAGCTTCATGCCAACGGTGTAGAAATGTATTCTACTGGGGGAACCCAAAAATTTATTGAAGAGTTGCAACTTCCGGTGACACCCGTAGAAACCCTGACGCAATTTCCGGAAATACTTGGCGGACGTGTTAAAACCTTACATCCAAAAATTTTTGGAGGTATTTTAAATAGACGAAACCTTAACGAGGATCAAATTGCCATTGAAACCCATGACATTCCACAAATTGATCTAGTTATTGTTGACCTCTACCCTTTTGAAGAAACTGTTACATCAGGAGCAACACATGAAGACATTATTGAAAAAATTGACATTGGAGGTATTTCACTTATTAGAGCTGCGGCAAAGAATTACAACGATGTAGCCATCATTTCTTCTGTAAGTCAATACGATCATCTGCTTGAGCTTTTGAAAAGTCAACATGGCACTACCACCTATGAGCAACGAAAAAACCTAGCTGCAGAAGCCTTTCATATTTCATCGCATTACGACAACGCGATCCATAATTATTTCACTGCAAATGATAGTAAACACTTGAAATTGAGTGAGCAGAAAGCAGAAATTTTGCGCTATGGAGAAAATCCTCATCAACGCGGTTGGTTCTATGGAGACCTTTCCACTCTTTTCGATAAATTACACGGGAAGGAATTGTCCTACAACAATTTATTAGATGTGGATGCTGCAGTTAATTTGATTGGGGAATTCACTACGGACGGACCAACATTTGCAATTCTCAAACACAACAATGCTTGTGGTTTGGCTACGAGGGACACCATCAAAGAAGCATATGAAGATGCCTTAGCTGCTGACCCGGTGAGTGCTTTCGGTGGTATTCTCATTTCAAATGCCTTCATTGACAAGGAGACTGCAACGCTTATAAACGAATTGTTTTGTGAAGTATTGATTGCTCCAGGATATGATTCCGAAGGTTTAGAACTTCTTAAATCAAAGAAAAATCGAATAATATTAGTTCAGAAACAAGTAGAATTTAGTCAAAAACAAGTAAGGTCAGCTCTCAATGGATTTTTGGTGCAAGATAAGGACCTTAAAACTGAAACCGAAAGTAATTTAACCACGGTAACCAAAAGGCAGGTAACTTCAAATGATATTTCCGATTTATTATTTGCAAATAAACTTGTGAAACACACGAAATCAAATACAATTGTTTTGGCGAAAAACAACCAGCTCTTGGCAAGTGGAACCGGACAAACATCGCGCGTTGATGCATTAACCCAAGCTATACACAAAGCAAAAGCATTCAACTTTGATTTAAACGGAGCTGTTATGGCGAGTGATGCGTTTTTTCCTTTCCCTGATTGTGTGGAAATTGCGCGTAAAGAAGGAATTCAAGCAGTCATTCAGCCTGGAGGATCGGTGAAGGACCAATTGTCAATCGATTATTGTAACGAGAACGATATGGCCATGGTGTTTACTGGAGTGCGTCATTTTAAACACTAATTTTTTAAATTCAACTGAACTTTTATATCTTTACAACTTACACGAATTCTTGATTCCACAATTGTGCAAAAAGAGAATTCTTTTATCATTAAAAGTGGGGACACGAAATGGGATTATTTAGCTTTTTAACTCAAGAGATTGCCATAGATTTAGGCACTGCCAATACGTTGATAATTTGGAACGATAAGGTTGTGGTTGACGAACCTTCTATTGTTGCAAAGGACATTCAGTCGGGAAAGGTTGTGGCTATTGGGAAAAAAGCACAACAAATGCATGGAAAAACCCATAAACTCATTGAAACCGTCCGACCACTTAAAGATGGTGTAATCGCAGACTTCCAAAGTGCAGAACAAATGATTCGCGGAATGATCAAGATGATTAATCCAGGAAGAAGTTTGTTTAATCCTACTTTGCGTATGGTGATTTGTATCCCTTCCGGTATTACTGAAGTAGAAAAACGTGCAGTTCGCGATTCTGCAGAGCACGCAGGAGCAAAAGAAGTTTACCTTATTCACGAACCAATGGCAGCAGCAATTGGAATTGGCATTGATGTGGAAGAACCAATGGGGAACATGATAATTGATATTGGTGGTGGTACCTCAGAAATTGCAGTAATTGCCCTTGGAGGTATAGTTTGTGATAAATCCATTCGTATTGCCGGGGATGATTTTACGAATGACATCGAAGAATATATGCGTCGTCAGCACAACATTCTTGTGGGTGAACGTACTGCCGAGCAAATAAAAATTGAAGTGGGAGCAGCACTTCCCGAACTTGAAACGCCTCCTGCGGATTTTGCTGTTAGAGGTCGCGACTTGATGACAGGTATTCCCAAAGAAATTATGGTTTCTTACGTGGAGGTTGCGCATGCACTTGATAAAACTATCTCAAAAATTGAGGAAGCCATTCTAAGTGCTTTAGAGATGACGCCACCTGAGTTATCGGCAGATATTTACAAAACAGGGATATACCTTGCTGGTGGTGGTTCTATGTTACGTGGTCTAGACAAAAGAATTTCAGCCAAAACAAAACTACCCGTTCACATTGCAGAAGATCCTCTAAGAGCAGTTGCAAGAGGAACAAGCATTGCCTTAAAAAACATCGATAATTACCAATTCCTTATCCGAGATTAACGGATATATTATTTCTCAACGAGTATTTCAATCTCACCCGTTGTAAAAACTTGTTCACCAGAAAGAAAACAATTCCTAAAGCGCAAAACATAGTTTTCCACCCCCGAACTGACTCTAATAAAAATTGTTTTTGAGACTTCGTTATCCAAACCATTTATTCTCATTTCAATAACTTTACTCTTCTTGTTTTTTAAGCCGCGTTTAATATGATAATCCATCTGCTTGTCAAATAAATCTCGTGACATGGCATAACCGGTGTTAAACATTCTTAATAATTTACTTTTTTGTTCTTCACTTGTTGCAATATTTAAGATTGCAGATTTCGTTAAGAGTACTTTTTCTAAGGGATCGAACTTGTTCAATTGAACTGCTTTTTCAATGGCACGTTGCCAGGTTTTATCATAAAAAATTGTGGACTGCGCAAGATAAGTACCTTCTTGAATCAAGAACATTAAAATGAAAATGAATCTCATTCCTTGAGTAATTTTTCGATGAGCACCCTAAACTCCTTCTTATAATCTTCATACACCTGACCTGTGGCAGGGCCACTGAACCCTGTGTGTATGTATCGTATTTTTCCATTTCGATCCACTAAAATACTGGTTGGGAAACTTGTGATTTCGTTGAGCATAGGGAACGTTTCGGATGCCTCCTCTTTTGAAGCACTTCCGGCATAACAAACAGTGTATGGAATTTCCATCCTTTTTGCAAATTTCTTGAGCTTCATCAAAGCGGAACTTATTTCCTGCTGATTTTCATAAGCAAAAGCAATAATTTCTAATCCATTTTTGGCAAAATCCTTGTGTAATTCCTTAAAAAATATAATCTCGTCTAGGCAATTAGGACACCATGAACCCATAATTTGATAGAGTTTTGTCGTTGAATTTTGCTTGGAACGATAGGATTTTCCCTTCAGCGTTCTAACAGACGAAAAATTAATGGCCTGGTCATTTATTACATAGGTAAGCGATGACGCTTTTCTAAGCATCGCATTGTCATCTGCCTTCCCTCTCCATCCCGTGCGATAACTTGATCCACTGTAAAAATTTCCCTTGATACTGTCTCCTTTAATTTGTCCCTCAACGAGCAGCGCCCAAATTCCATTGAAGGTGGACATTGTAAAAGAGTTCGCATTTGAACAGCCCGCCAGATAACGGTAATCGCCCGTTTCAGTTAAAATAGTCCCTTGCAATTCCCTTGGGGAAGAGATATTCAACCCATTACTAAGAATGAGCACAGCAGTATTTTTTTGATTGTCGTCGTCAAATACTATTTTGTATTTAGGCATGATCACGTCGCTTGGGTTTTCGTTTGTGGTCCATCCACATCGCACACCGGCCTCTTTTGTGCCTAAAAAAGGGATTTTTTGAATTTTTTTCCTGTTTAAGTTTATCCAGTACCCTCTCATTTCCACTTTTTCCAAACTAAATCTAATATATGAGTCAATCCGTGGAAAAAAAGCCGTAACACTGTCATTTTTTTGAAGACACTTAAGCTCTATGCTTTCATTTCCATTTTTAATCGTCATCACATATTTTTTTCCAACTTTCGAAAAATCAAATAAAAACGGAATTTCTAAGCGATCATTCATGCTGAGCGTTCCTTTCCAAAGTTGATGGTTCACTCCGCTAATCACTTGTGCAGAGAGATTGATTGTGAATAAAAAAATAGAAAGAAAGAATAAACTTTTCATGATTTTGAGTGCCTAATTTAACTCCTTTCCTTAAATTAACTGACTTTTTAAACAAGTTTGTGATGGCACTTTCAAAAAATAAGTGCATGCAACTTTTAACAAATATCGTAAGTCTAAAGTATGCTGTATGGATGAAATTACACTCATCGCTGAATGTTTAAGAGGAAATCCAAAAGCACAGAAAACGTTTTTTGACAAGTTTGCCCCCAAAATGATGACCGTTTGTTTGCGTTACATGAAAAGCAGCGAAGAAGCTGAAGACATGTTGCAAGACGGTATGATTAAAGTTTTTAATTACTTAGATCGATACAAAAACGAAGGGTCATTGGAAGGATGGATAAGGCGTATTATTGTAAATACTTGCCTGGATCAAATTAGGAAGAATGCCAAGCTAATTGAAGTTCAGATAACAGATGAAGTGGAACACAAAGTCACACCCCACGATAATGTATTTGAGCGTATAGCAGCAGAGCAACTACTTGCCCTTATCCAAAAAATGCCTCACGGCTACCGAGTGGTATTCAACATGTTTGCGATTGAAGGTTTTAGCCATCAAGAAATTGCACAACATTTGAATATAACAGAAAGTACATCCAAATCGCAATACCTGAGAGCAAGGGCTTACTTGAGAGAACGAATAGAGAAGAGATAATGGAAGAAAAAGACCTGTTTAAAGACCTTTTGAAAAATAAGTTGGAGAACTTAGAATCTCCCGTGCGCTCAGAAATTTGGTCAAGCGTGTCTTCGTCTATTTCAAGTGGTACGGCAGCTGTTGGCACAGGCATGAGTGTACTCACAAAAATTGTCATTGGAGCTTCAATTGTAACAGCCACAGCAACGGCCATTTTTTATAATTCTTCGAATCATACTCAAGAGGAGAAAAAAAGTATAGAAACTCCTATTGTCCCCTCTGAGGTAGAAGAAGTGAAAATCCCGCCGGTTGAAGTGAAAAAAACACACAAAGAAGTTCAGGTAATAAACCCTGAAACTCCCTCAGCAATTAGAGATGAAAAAAATATTGTGAAACAAGTTGAAAATAAGAGCGTTTTACTCAGTGATCAAGCAACCAATGGAACCATACCTGAAAAAACAGTGGAACCTATGCGTTCGAACCCGTACCCAAAAGCTATCACTGTACTCCCCATCACACCCCAAACATCCTCAAATGACAAAATGCAGCTCCCGAAATCGAGTAACGTTGAGTTGATTTTGCCAAATATTTTTACCCCAAATGGAGATGGTATTAATGACAAACTCACTTTAGATCTCTCCATGCTATCGGAAGCATCTGTTGTTATTTTAACTGCTAAAGGAGAGGTTGTACATTCGGCAAAAGGAGAAGAATTCAATTGGGATGGTCATGACAGAAATTCAAATTTAGTCCCTTCGGGAAGTTATATATACTTCATAACTGGTACTGATATTAACGGATTGACATACAAAAAATACAGTGCCTTAGAAATTAAGCATTAAAACCTATTTAAATTTATGTCGTGATTTCAGTCCACTGCATACTAAATGGGAGTAAACAGAAATCAAAACCATTAATTCATTTTATTTCCAATTGCCGTTCCTCACTCGGTAATTCCTTTGTACTTTCCGAGACTACAGAACCTTTACATGCATCCAAAATTGCAGAAAAAGTTAGAGAGAAAATCATTTTAATCATCGGCGGAGATGGAACAGTGAATGAAGTAATGAATGGATGGGTTAAAAATGAGCTTAAACCAAAGATTGTAATTATCCCATACGGGACGGGTAATGATTTTGTGAGAGGTATAAATTCCTTAATAAATTATGATAATTTCATAAATTGTATTCATCATGCCGATATGGTTGAAATTGATCTCCCATTCGTACAGCAAGAAAATTCCATTCGGTATTTTGTGAATATTTGTGATATTGGATTTGGCGGTGAAGTGGTACGTAAACTGAATCAAAATAGGAAGCGGTTTGGTCCACGATTTTCTTATGCCATCTCCACCGTTCAAACATTTCTAACTTACCGTAAAAAAACCATATCCCTATCATCAGAAAATTTAGAAATCAGAAGAAAATCGTTAATGATTGCAATTTGCAATGGCCCCATGTTTGGCGATGGATTAATTATTCAACCCGATGCCAATGCACAAGACAGTCTTTTACATTTCGCTTTTTTTGGTGAGGTCTCACTACTCGATTATTTATTAAATATTAGGAAGTTGTGGCGCGGATTCAAGATCAATCACAAAAAGGTAATTTATGGGATTGAACAGCGCTTTATTGTGACAGCTGATGAAGAAGTTTTTGGAGAATGTGATGGAGAACTATTTATGGGTAAATATTTTACAATTGGAATATCCGCGTATAAATTCCCATTAATCATTGGTTGTTTAAAAAATTGAGTAGATTTGAATTATGGCGCGTAAAAGTGTAATTATCACTGCGGGTGGAATTGGTAAGAGAATGGATAGCGACCTGCCCAAACAGTTCCTCACACTCGGTACGAAACCAATTCTCATGCACACCATTGAGTTGTTTTACCAATTTGATGAAACTATTGAAATTTTGCTAACCTTACCCGCTGATTGGAGGGGGTATTGGGAGACCTTGGTTGAAAAACATTATTTCCGAATTCCGCATTTAGTAATTAGCGGTGGGGAGGAGCGATTTTTTTCGATAAAAAATGCATTACGAAAAGTAACAGGGGAGTTTGTGGCCGTGCACGATGGGGTTAGACCATTTACATCGCAAGAAGTAATTAAATTATGCTTCAAGGCCATGGAGCAGCATCAAGTTGTAGTACCTGTAATTCCGGTAAGAGAATCTATGCGAAAAATAATTGATGGGAATAATCACGCGGTAATGCGCGAAGATTTTAAACTAGTGCAAACCCCACAATGTTTTCATTCATCGGTTTTGAAAACTTTATATGAACAAAATTATAGTCAATCATTTACAGATGACGCTAGTCTTGCGGAGCTTATGAAAATTCCTGTCCACCTCATTTCGGGTAATGAAGAAAACATAAAAATTACTACTCGAATGGATATGTTGGTGGCCGAAACATTATTTGCGCGAAAAAAATGAAAAGACCCCCCACCTTAGTTCCTGGTGACTTAATTTTCATTACGGCGCCCGCAAAGGCTATCGAAATTGAGTATATTGAGCATGCCATCTCCTTATTCAAGGATCAAGGATTCAGGGTTGAAGTTGGCAACTATTGTGTTGGAAAATTTGGTTATTTTTCAGGAACAGACAATGAAAGGACCCAGGATTTACAGCAAGCCATAGACAAGGAAGAAGTTAAGGCAATTTTTTGTGCAAGAGGGGGATATGGGAGCATTCGCATTCTTGATTCAATAAATTGGGCAGCCATTGTTAGGAATCCTAAATGGTTAATTGGCTACAGTGATATCGGTATTTTTCATCATCGTTTGTTGAAATTGGGTATCCAATCTATCCATGGCACAATGCCTCTGAACTTCAAAAAAAATTCACCCGAGGCTTTGCAATCAGTTTTTGATGCTGTGAAAGGGAAAAAATTGAGTACGACTTACCCCTCAAATACTGCAAACAGAAAGGGAGAAGCGAAAGGAATCTTAGTCGGTGGAAATTTGAGCATTATTTATTCGCTTCTTGCAACGAAAGACTGCTTTGATTTCAGGAATACTGTCTTATTTATTGAAGACCTTTCAGAGCAACTTTATCACCTTGACCGAATGATTTTCACCTTAAAAAAAGCAGGTGTTTTTGACCTCATAAATGGATTGATCGTAGGAGGTATGACTGATATGAAAGATACATCCGATACCATCGGATTATCCGTCAATGAGATAATTCTTCAACACCTGAAGTATGTAAAAATTCCTGTCGCTTTTGATTTTCCATGTGGACATATTTTTGATAATCGCGCGATGATTATAGGAGCTGAAGTTATTTTTTCTGTGTCTGATAAAACAGTTAATCTTTCTTATCAATAATTGTTATAAATAAGAACTAATTTCAAATATTGTTGTTCAATACACTAAATTTACAAGCGAAATAAGTTTTTTTCGTATGAGTAATTCCGCACTAATCAAATCTTCGATTGCCAAGAAATACTGGATGGCCTTAACAGGTCTTTTCTTGTGTTTATTTTTAGTAGGTCATTTGTTAGGCAATTTGCAGTTGATTTTTAAAACAGGGGAAGAAGGGCGCCGTGCCTTTAATGAATATGCTTACTTCATGGGACACAATATTTTTATAAAAATATTGTCGTACCTTACCTATGCCTCTATTCTTTTTCATGCGATAGATGGCATTCTTCTTACAATTCAAAATAGAAAAGCAAGGCCCGTAAAATATGTTTACAGCAACCCCAGTGCGAACTCATCACTTCCCTCGCGATGGATGGCACTACTCGGTTCCCTAATATTAGTCTTTATTGTAACCCATATGGCCAATTTTTGGTGGAAGATGAAAGTCTCCGAGGAAATACCGCTACACACGTACAAATTAAAAATCGACGAAAGATTAGAACAATTACCTGATATCGACTATTACTACACACATGTTCCAAGTACCTATCCAATTCCGAAGGATACTGCACAAATTGAAGAAAGAGGAACAGAATTATATCTGAAGTCATCAAATCTAAAATTAGCGGACTCTTACAGAGACTTACACACTGTTGTAATGGACTTTTTTAATCCTGATGTAAATAAATCGGCAATTTTTTATGTGTTTATTTACGTAATCAGTATGGGCGTTCTTGGCTTTCACTTATGGCACGGGTTCGCTTCCTCATTCCAATCCTTGGGTTTAAATCATCCAAAATACAATAAGCTCATAAAAAAAGTAGGTCAAGGCTTTGCCGTAATTGTTCCCTTCTTATTTGCTATAATTCCAATATTAATTTTCATTAATAAATGAAATGAATATGAAATTAGATTCTAAAATACCCGAAGGTCCGATTGCCGACAAGTGGACCCATCACAAAAACCACATGAAATTAGTGGCGCCAAACAACCGTCCTAAAATAGATGTTATAGTGGTTGGAACGGGTTTAGCCGGTGCCTCGGCCGCAGCCTCTCTTGGTGAAATGGGCTATAACGTCAGCGCTTTTTGTTTTCAAGATTCTCCTAGACGTGCACACTCCATTGCAGCGCAAGGCGGAATAAATGCGGCGAAAAATTATCAAAATGATGGGGACTCTGTATATCGCTTGTTTTACGATACCATCAAGGGAGGTGATTACCGTGCAAGAGAAGCAAACGTTCATCGTTTGGCTGAAGTTTCTAGTAATATCATCGACCAGTGCGTTGCGCAAGGTGTACCTTTTGCGAGGGAATACGGAGGTCTGTTAGACAATAGATCTTTCGGCGGAACCCAAGTACAACGAACATTTTATGCAGCAGGACAAACCGGCCAGCAACTTTTGTTGGGCGCATATTCAGCACTCTCTCGTCAAATTGGTCTTGGGAGGGTAAAAATGCACCACCGTCATGAGATGATGGACCTTGTTGTTGTCGACGGTAAAGCACGTGGCATTATTGCAAGAAACCTCGTAACCGGGGAAATCGAACGTCATGCTGCTCACGCTGTAGTTATAGCATCAGGAGGTTATGGCAATGTTTATTTCCTTTCCACAAATGCCATGGGCAGTAATGTATCGGCCGCATGGAAGGTTCATAAAAGAGGAGCCTTATTTGCAAATCCATGTTTTGTTCAAATTCATCCCACATGTATTCCTGTTCACGGGACAAATCAATCGAAATTGACACTCATGTCTGAATCATTGAGAAACTCAGGAAGAATCTGGGTTCCAATGAAAAAAGAAGATGCAGAAGCTATCCGAGAAGGAAGGCTGAAGCCCACTCAAATCGCAGAGGAAGATCGAGATTATTTCTTGGAAAGAAGGTATCCAGCATTCGGGAACTTAGTGCCTCGTGATGTTGCATCTCGTGCGGCGAAAGAACGTTGTGACGCAGGGTTTGGAATTGAAGCAAATGACACTAACGAAGGTGTTTACCTTGATTTTTCGTCAGAAATCAAAAGTAAAGGTCGCCAAGCTGCCTATGCAGCAGGAGAGCACACCCCCTCTGAGGATAGAATTTTAGAACTTGGCAAAAAATGGATAGAAGAAAAGTACGGAAATCTTTTTCAGATGTACCAGAAAATTACAGATGAAAATCCGTATGAGACCCCCATGAAAATATATCCTGCTGTTCACTACACCATGGGTGGGGTTTGGGTGGATTATAACTTGCAAAGTTCCATTCCGGGCTGCTTCGTTACCGGCGAAGCTAATTTCTCAGACCATGGTGCGAACAGATTGGGTGCCTCTGCGCTAATGCAAGGTTTGGCAGATGGATACTTCGTATTGCCATATACACTTTCAGACTATTTAGCCAATGAAATCCGAACTGGAAAAATAGCTTCTGATACGGTAGAATTTGAGGAGGCTGAGAATAAGGTGAAGAACACAATTAATAATTTTCTGTCAAACAACGGATCTAAAACCGTTGACTATTTCCACAAAAGACTTGGATTAATTATGTGGAATAAAGTTGGAATGGGCCGAAGTGAGAAAGAACTCAAACTAGCCATTGACGAAATACAATCTCTTCGGGAGGAATTCTATAAAGATGTATATATTCCAGGACAAGCAAATGAGCTTAATCCAGAATTAGAAAAAGCGCTGCGTGTAGCGGACTTTATTGAGCTTGGCCAATTAATGGCTGTGGATGCTCTCCGAAGAAACGAAAGTTGCGGAGGACATTTCCGGGAAGAATATCAAGATGCCGAGGGAGAAACTTTACGCGACGACGAGAATTATAAATACGTAGCAGCATGGGAGTATAAAGGAATGGATGCTTCCCAATCTGTTTTACACAAGGAAGAGCTAAAATATGAGGCAATCAAAATTGCTGCACGAAATTATAAATAAAGCGATATGGCATCTAAAATGATCAATATTACCCTGAAAATATGGCGTCAAAAGAACAAGGATGCGAAGGGACAGATGGAAAGCTATAGCTTGAATAATGTTTCAACGGACAGTTCCTTTCTAGAAATGTTAGATCAATTGAATGACCAATTGATAAATGAACGAAAAGAACCTGTTGCTTTCGATCACGACTGTAGAGAAGGAATATGCGGAATGTGTTCTCTTCATATTAATGGGCGCCCACACGGCCCCGATACGGGTACGACCTGTCAGCTGCACATGCGTATGTTTAAGGACGGGGATACTATCTATGTTGAACCTTGGCGCTCCGCCGCGTTTCCCATAGTTAAAGATTTAGTTGTTGATAGAAGTGCATTTGATCGTATCCAACAAGCGGGCGGATTCATATCTATAAATACCTCGGGAAGAACCATAGATGCAAATACCATACCTGTGCCCAAAGCGAATGCTGATAAAGCTTTTGAGGCTGCAGCTTGTATCGGTTGCGGCGCTTGTGTAGCTGCGTGTAAAAATAGTTCGGCCATGCTTTTTGTGGGGGCCAAAATCTCTCAATATGCACTGCTTCCTCAAGGAAAAGTTGAGGCAAAACAACGCGCTTTGAATATGGTAAGGCAAATGGACCAAGAGGGATTTGGAAATTGTACGAATACAGGAGCTTGTGAAGTAGAATGCCCTAAGGGAATTTCAATTGACAATATCGCTCGAATGAATCGTGAATTTATGAAAGCCAGTTTGAGTAATGAAAAATAAAAGGTCGTTATCTTTTTAATTCTCTCGAACCTTCTTACTTTAACTTTTGATCTTCCTTCGAATACCAAGATTTAAAGTCTGGGTGACTCACCTCAGATGGTACATTCGATTTTGCACTTAACTTTCTTTGAAAATTCATCCAATAAATGAAGCCAAAGAATCCTAGAAGTATGAGGAGATAGTTAAAATAATTACCTACCACTTCAAAAACCACGAAGGAAGCTTGAAACAAATCCCCCAAATTCCAAAAAAAGTCCGTTGTGCTCATTTGATTTTATATTATTTACAAAGTTATTAATTTTTTAGTAAATCACTTGTATATTTTTATAATTCACCAATTAATTCTAGTGTTTTTTGGGCAGCCTCTTGTTCCGCAACTTTTTTTGATGAACCGATGCCAACTCCATATTCTGTATTGTTTATTAGTGCTTTTACTTTGTGTATCCTTTGACCATTTTCAATGGTTTCAGAAACAGTTATAAAGTCAATTTTCAGTTTTCTTCGTTGACACCAGATGAATAGTGTAGATTTGAAGTCAATCTCCTCCTCGAGAAGTTTTGTTAGGTTAATGTATTTTCTAATGATGTAATTATTGATCGAATTGCTTACTTTTTCAAATCCACCATCAAGAAAGATTGCACCTATAATAGCCTCAAAAGCATTTCCTTCAAGAGAACCCATATTGATTGATCTTGTGTCGTTGAAGCGCAGAACGTCACGAATTTTCATAGCATTTGCTATTTCACTTAAATTTTTTCTGTTTACGATTTTGGATTTGATTTTTGTCAAGAAACCTTCGTCCTCGTTGGGGAACTTTAAAAACAAATATTCAGCAATTACTGTATCTAAAACAGCATCACCTAAAAATTCCAATCGCTCATTTGAATTTTCTGAGCTTGGGGTCGTTAGGAATGATTTGTGAGTAGTCGCTTGCAGAAAGAACAACAAATTTTTTGGTTTATAACCAAATCGGTTTATAATGAATGAAATCAATTTCAATTCATTATCATTTTTCCTTTTTGAAAAGAAAGTTAGTTTCAGGGGTTATCCTTTAAATTTTTTTACAATCAAGGATGTGTTGTGCCCCCCAAATCCAAAGGTATTGGATAATGCATAGTTAACTACTCTTTTTTGAGCAGTATTAAAAGTGAAATTCAAACGATTATCTAACTCTGGGTCATCATTAAAATGATTTATTGTCGGTGGAACAATGTCTTTTTGTACCGACATGATGCAGGCTATAGCCTCAATTGCTCCAGCAGCACCCAAGAGGTGTCCTGTCATTGATTTTGTTGAACTGATATTCATTTTATAAGCATGCTCCCCAAAAACTTGTTGAATTGCTTTAACCTCGGCAACATCACCTAAAGGTGTTGAGGTGCCATGAACATTTACGTAGTCAATTTCGTCAGGGGTAATTCCCGCATCCTCAATAGCAGCTAACATGGTATTTCGTGCACCAAGTCCATCTGGATGAGGAGCAGTCATGTGATAAGCGTCTCCAGACATCCCACCTCCAACTACTTCTGCGTATATTTTTGCCCCCCTTTTCATCGCATGTTCGAACTCTTCGAGAATGAGTGCTCCTGCGCCCTCACCCAATACAAATCCATCGCGTTCGGCATCAAAAGGCCGCGATGCGGTCTGGGGATCTTCATTTCTAGTAGAAAGCGCTTTGAGCGCATTGAATCCTCCCATTCCCATTTGGTTCACTGCAGCCTCAGAACCCCCAGTGACAATCGCATCTGCTTTTCCGAGACGAATTAAATTAAACGCATCGATGATCGCATTTGTAGAAGATGCACATGCAGAAACCGTTACATAGTTGGGGCCGCGTAATCCGAATTTAATTGAAATATGGCCTGCTGCGATATCCGCAATCATTTTCGGGATGAAGAAGGGATTAAACTTTGGAATACCATCGCCTCGAAAAAAATCTTTTGACTCCTCTTGAAATGTTGTTAGACCGCCTATTCCCGAACCCCAAATCACTCCAACTCTATCCAGATTTGGATTGGACTCCATAAGACTAGCATCGGCAATAGCTTCAGTGGCCGAGACAAGCGCATACTGAGAGAAAGGATCTAGTTTTCTTGCCTCTTTCTTGTCAATAAAATCCTCTACATTAAAACCTTTGACTTCGCAAGCAAATTGTGTTTTAAAATGGGTTGCATCGAAGTGTGTTATTGGAGCCGAACCACTTTTGCCAGAAATTAAACCTTCCCAATAGTCTTCAAGCGAATTACCCAACGGAGTGAGTGCACCCAAACCAGTTACAACAACTCTTTTTAATGGCATGATTCCGCTTGGAAAATAATTTATTTTGCGTTCGCTTCGATGTATGCAATTGCATCACCTACCGTTTGAATACTCTCTGCTTTATCATCTGGGATTGAAATGTTGAATTGTTTCTCAAATTCCATAATTAACTCAACAGTATCCAACGAATCTGCACCCAAATCATTTGTAAAACTTGCTTGGTTTGTTACTTCACTCTCTTCAACATTCAATTTATCAACGATAATAGCGATAACTTTGGTTTTGATTTCAGACATCTTAAATAATTTAAAGGTTTTAATGTGCAAAGAAAAAAACAAACTGCCAAAAAACAAAATAAAAAGCGATTAATTATCAACTAAACTCTGAGAATGAATGAATAAGGCAATGTTTTTTAACTTTGTTAATCGATGAATGCGAAGAAACTAGCCATTTTAATTTCAGGAAAAGGAACTAACGCTAAAAGGTTAATTCAGTTTAAATCATTGGCAGAATGTACTCAATTTCTAATTATATCGTCAAAATGCAATGATATTATGAGATTGTATTGCGAAAAAAACGATATTTTTTATTTTGAAATAGAGGGTGCTACAGAAAATCTCAATAAACAAATTGAATGTATTTTTGAGGAGCATCTTGTTACCCATGTGGTCCTTGCAGGATTTCTAAAAAAAATTTCCTCTTCTACCGTGCGTGCTTTTCAGGGCAGAATGCTTAATTTACACCCTTCTCTTCTTCCTAAATTTGGGGGTTCCGGTATGTATGGTAGACGCGTGCATCAAGCCGTATTTGATGCAGGAGAGGTAAAAACAGGAATTACCATACACGAAGTGAGCGAAATTTATGACGAAGGGAAAATTATTGCGCAATTTGAAGTTTCAATTTCTGAGCTAGATTCAGTATCAAAAATCGAGGAAAAAGTGAGACAACTCGAAAAAAAGTATTTTCCAGAAATTGTTTGGAAATTTATTACTGAATAGCTGTTTGCAATACCTCCCCAAATCGAAAACAATCTTCATAGGAATTGTACAAGGGAGCGGGGGCCAAACGAATGACATTTGGCTCTCTCCAGTCGGCGAAAACCCCTTCTTTACTTATCGCATCAAAGAGTGATTTTCCCTGACCTTTCACCGAAATTGAGAGTTGAGATCCGCGTTTTGTTTTATCTCTCGGTGTTATTAGTTCGAATGAACAGCTATTATTTCGGGTAGAAACATCATCAATTATGTACTCTAAATAGGAAGTTAATGAATCACGTTTTTCACCAATTGCTTTCATTCCTGCTTGATGAAAAATCTCCAGCGCGGCCAAATGCACCGCCATTGTTAATACGGGTGCATTGCTCAACTGCCAACCTTCAGCACCCGGCATCGGCTCAAAACCTGCCTCCATTTTAAAACGTTTAGTCTTATCGTATCCCCACCACCCTGCAAATCTAGGAAGAGATAAATCGAAGGCATAGCGTTCGTGGACAAAAATCCCTGAAACTCCACCCGGTGACGAATTTAAATACTTATATCCACACCAAGCAGCAAAATCTACCCCCCATTCATGCAACTCAAGATTAATATTTCCCGCAGCATGTGCTAAATCAAATCCTACTTTCGCTCCGACAGAGTGCCCTAATGCTGTAATTCTCTTCATGTCAAATAATTGACCTGTGTAATAATTTACGCCCCCAATCATAATTAATGCGAGCTCATCTCCTAACTGTTCGATCAAGGTTTGTAGATCCTCTTCTCTAATCAAGTTTTCTCCTTTTCTTGGACTAATTTCGACCAAATGATCTTTAGATAAACCGTGGAATAACAATTGAGACTCAAGAACATACTGATCACTGGGAAAAGCTTTGGCCTCACATAAGATTTTTGTTCTCTTGCCTTGTGGTCGGTAAAAAGACACCATTAATAAGTGTAAGTTTGTTGTAAGCGAATGAGTTACTACGACCTCAATGGGTTTTGCGCCAACAATTGCTGCTGCCATTTCGGTCAATTGCTCGTGATATGAATACCATGGTCTCCGCGATAACAGATGCCCCTCTACGCCAAAACTTGCCCAATCCTCCAATTCCTCTTGAACATACAAAGCAGCCTTCTTAGGCTGAAGACCAAGAGAATTACCGGAAAAATAGACCACGGGTTTATCTTTAAAGCACGGGAAAATAAATTTTTCTCTGTATGACTTTAGCTCGTCATTCTCATCCATTTTCTTTGCGAAATCTAAGCAATTTTGGAACTTAAACATATTTTGATTGTTCGTAATTTTGTGAGACAAAGATAAGAGAAATGAATATAAATGAGCCAATCTGTCGAGATGCCTCCAAGGCACTTTTTGAGGTATCCAAAACCCTGTTCCCAGGAGGGGTGAATTCTCCGGTACGTGCCTTTAAATCTGTTGGCGGCACTCCTTTATTCATACAAAAAGGTGATGGCGCATTCCTTTGGGATGAGGACGGCAATAAATTCATTGATTTTTGTTGCAGCTGGGGTCCCTTAATTCACGGCCACAACGATCCACAAGTGTTTGAAGCAATTGTGGAAACACTTCAAAACGGCGCGAGCTTTGGAGCACCAACAAAACATGAAAATAACCTGGCTGAGTATATTTTATCAAAAATACCTTTCATCGATAAATTAAGATTTGTAAGTTCAGGTACAGAGGCTGTTATGTCCGCAATCCGTTTGGCCAGAGGATATACAGGCAAATCAAAAATAGTGAAATTTGACGGCTGCTACCATGGCCATGTAGATTCATTAATGGTAAAAGCCGGTAGCGGATTGGTGACTTTTGGCACATCGTCAAGTGCGGGAGTTCCTGAGCCCTTAGCTCACGAAACCATAGTTTTATCCTTAAATGAAGTGGATGCACTCGAAAAATGTTTAGAGACTTACAAGGATGAAATTTCTTGTGTTATTATTGAACCGGTGCCTGCAAATAATGGATTGATTTTACAAGACAAATCCTTTCTGCTTGCCTTGAGGGAATTGTGCACGAAACATGGTATATTGTTAATATTTGACGAGGTTATTTCTGGCTTTCGCGTCGCTTTCGGAGGAGCTGCCGAGCTATATAATATTTATCCGGATATCGTAACTTACGGAAAAATTATGGGAGGAGGTCTTCCTGTAGGTGCATATGGTGCAAAAAAAGAAATTATGGCTTGTGTTTCGCCGGAGGGCCCTGTTTATCAAGCGGGAACGCTCTCAGGAAATCCTGTAGCCATGGCAGCGGGCCTCGCCCAATTAAAAAAATGTGGATCTGAAAACTTTTATGTTAACCAAGCCAAAAAAACCACAATGTTTGTGAATGAAATAAATTCCTTTTGTTCGAAAAAGAATCTTCCCGTAGAGTTAGTGTCTATTGGTTCTATATTTTGGTTTTCTTTTAACGGCAAAAAAAGAATACAACAAGCCGCTGAAATTGACTCCGATATGACAAATTTCAATAGTTTACATGGTCATTTGTTAAATAATGGCGTATATCTTGGTCCGA
>Ga0194124_10002936_pt1 | contig 18541 bp, 26 predicted proteins | sample TA2KigCas0mmetaG_FD_148605 | JGI IMG/M metagenome (GOLD analysis project Ga0194124, IMG submission 148605) | Freshwater microbial communities from Lake Tanganyika, Tanzania - TA2015031 Kigoma Deep Cast 0m | ecosystem: Environmental > Aquatic > Freshwater > Lake | place: Tanzania: Lake...
GCTCCGTAACCTGACCGGGCACCCACATGCGACAGCACGTCGCGAAGAACTGCTGAACCTCCGCAAAGCACTAAAAGATGCTGAATCGCGTCCAACTTGACCAGCGCCGCATCGAGATGATCGAGGCTCTATATGCCGCCTCTGGCCGCACCTGCGGCACATACACCGGGCTGTGGGAGCAGTTCAGCCGCGACCTAGCTGCCAACTTCCGCGATACCGACTACGCCGACCTTCATGCCGCTTGCGTGCTTGCCATTGGCGAAACCGAAAGCCATCTTGCCGATAAGCACGCGCAGCAGTGCATCGAGGTGTGCCGGCGCTATCTGCTGGGTGAGCGCTGGCTATGAGCGCAATGGTATATCGCCCGCCTGCTTGGCATCATGGGCTCATGATTAACCTGCCTCCTGGTCTGACCTGGCTAGAGCGGTTCGCCGTTTTGATCTTGACGCGCAGTCCTAACACCAGCTTGCTCGTCGTGAAGCCCACCTACGGCACCCAGGTGTACGTTGCAGCCAACACGAATGACCCGATCGCTGCGCATATCGTCGGCACGATAGAAGAAGAATCCGAACCGCCCAGCATGATGCTTGAACGCCTTTATCACGCGCCAAGCCACGGCAAAGAAGAATGATCAGCCTTTACGGCGGCCGATTGCTTCTTTTCTGCGATCGCGCCGATCGTACATGGCACGCCCGTGTGGTGCTGGGCATTAAGCCCGAGCAGCAGATCGAGAGCGATACCGGCACCATTCAGCTGCAGGAAGCGCTGCTTCGTGCGCAGTCTGTCTACAAGATGGCGACCGCCAGCATCAGGCCAGAAGGATCGCCGCCGAACTGCTGGGAGTGTGTGCAATGGGAGGTAACGCGCAGGCGATGCAGCCTTGAGTTCCCAGAAGCGCATCAGACTGGCGGCCGATTTGCTGCACGTTGTGAGTTGTTTGCGCCGAATCGGTGATTTCGACCAGGAAGGCTTGCATCAGCTGGCCGCTGCTGCCTAGACGGTAGCGGCTGCGACCGGATCAGCCGGTTGTGACAGATTGTTAACGGGCTGGCCCGATGGTGCAGGGTGCACTGCGGGCGGTGTATGATTCACACATCGACAGCCACCCGCCTCCGATGACCTTCACCGCTCTCTGCCTCGACGACTCGGTGACCACCTGCGACTGCTGCGGCCGCAAAGATCTCAAGGCCACGGTGCTGATGCAGTCCGACCTCGGAGAGCTGGTCCACTTCGGCCAGATTTGCGCCGCCCGCAACAGCGGCAAGACCCACCAGCAAGTCATCAAAGAGATCCGCGCTGAGCGCGATGCTGCTCACGGCCGCGCTAGCAACCGCCTGATGGAGCTGCGCCGCGCCGGCACCAAGATCACCCGCGATCTGATCCGCGAGGTGGCCGCCAGCTTCCGCGCTGACGCCAAGCTCCTGATCCAGCAGTGGGCATGAACAAGCGCCACTGGCTGCGCCGCTTTTTGACCAGCATTGGGCTGGTGGTGGCGTTCTTTTTTGGGATTATTGCTGTTCACCTAGCTGCAGCCGTTGCTCTTCTGTGGGCTGGTCCCGTAGCAGCCCTTGCGGTGTACGCCCTTGCAGTTGCCGCCTTCCTTACCTGCATCACCACCACCGCCTGATTCATGACCTACGCCCTCTCGATCGGTCCATGGCTGGTCGGTCCATTTCCGACCAGCGCCTGCGCGCAGCATTGGGCAGAAACCCATGGCTGCGACAACTGGGAACTGCGCGAGCTGGATGACCCGTGCGAGGCGCCGTTGCGGATCAGTAATCCCAGCGCACCCGTGGCCGGCCAGCGCGGATGCCCAGGTGTATAAACTGCGGCGCCGCATAACCCAGCGAGTACGGCCACTCTTTGTCGCACCACTTCTGCACCGCCATCATGTCAGCGCCGACGATGTAAAAATCAACAGCACCCTCACCAGCGCGCGAATACAGGTGCTCTGACTGCTTAGCGCCGCCGACCGCTGCATTGATCGCAGGTGGCCTGTAGCCGCTGGTGATCACCACCGGCTTGCTGCCGAATGCCACTCGCACCCGCTCAAGAAATGCCGCCAGCTCTGCTGCCGTATCCACCTGATGCTGATGATCAAAGCGCCTTGCCTCTTGATTGAGCGCAAACTCACCGATGCGGATGTGTGGCGTAATGCGTGATGCGAATGGACTATCAGGCGTGAGCTTGGCCGGCGGCTGCTGCACTTGCGGTGTTGCCTTGCCGCCACTCCATAGCCTGCCTTCTGCTTCACGGCGACGCTTCAGACCAGCCTCAAAACTGCTGCCAGGGTTGCGGTAGAGCAGCAGTGCAGCGGGCACCTCAGACCATTTGCGGTCGCGCAGCTTGGCGGTGATCGTCTCAAAATCTTTGGCGCCGTAGAAGCCCGAGCCGAGGTTGTAGGCAAACGACACCAGCGCACACTTCTGGTGGTCTTCCATCTGCTGCCAATGCGGCACGGTGGTGCGCAGCTTCTCAGCGATGCGATCGACCTCCTGCCGTAGGAGCATGTCGGCTTCAACTCGATTGATCTTGTCGCCTTGCTTGACTGGCCTGCCGTCGCTGTAGCGTGTGGTGCCCCAGCCGATTGTCCGTACACCAGCCGGACAAAGGTATGCCTCGAGGTGGCAGCCCTCAAAGTCTTGGATCAGCTTGAGTGCTGCTGTTAGGTCAGTCTGCTTGCCATCTTGTGACCATGTGCTGAACCATGGCTGATCGCGGTTCAACAGATCCGGTGCTGCCTTCAGCAATGCCGCTTCCAGCTCAACAATGGCTGCAGCCTGGTGCGGCAACCCACGCCAGTAACGAAACAGCGATTCAAGTCTGACTGGTATCTTCGCCACGTTGCCACGGTGCATGGATGGACATTGCGCCACCGAGCAGGCGGCTGTCGCCAGTCTGCAGCTCATCGTCGATTGGGTGCTCGACGATCACCGGCTCTGGCTCTTTCGGTTGTGCTGCGTGCCAGTCAGCTTCGGCCTGGTCCAGCTTGGCCGGTAGGGTCAACTCAAACCACCACCGGCGCCAGCCAACCTCTAGCGCTTTTTTGCTTTTAGCAGGTTCAGGATCTGAAAGACCAACTGGATGATGCCGTTGCTCTTGAGCGGCGACATGGCGATCAGCTCGCTAGCAGCAGCGACGATGATCCAGAACGCAGGATGCTGGAGGAAGTCCACGGTTCAACGAAGTGGGCGTGCTTCCAGCGTAGCCACGCGCTGTTCAACACCATTAATGCGCTGAAATGTTTCACGCCGATCTTCTTTAATGTCAACATGCAACACCTCTAGCTGCGTGGCGATGTGCTCAACGGCTGCCGTCAGCCTGATCACTGCATCACGCGCCTCATCATTGCGCTTGCTAAAGCCCATAGCGCCCATCGCAGCCACGCTGATGGATGCCCCAGCAACAGCAGCGACCAGCTCGATCATGCTTTGAGTTTAGCGGCCTTGCCCGCGCAAAGGCTTTTTGCCGCGACGCCTAGGGCGGCTGTGCTGGCCGTAGCCAATGCTGGTGGTCTTAGGTGGACCAGGCTGGTGCTCGATGCGAGCAGAACCCGTTTTTGACTTAACGGCCACTTGTAGAAAACTAAGGGCGCTTTACCAATGTATCGGTGCCTTTAATAAGGCCAGCTCTTATTGTCATGCAGCGCTGAGCCTTTAATAAGGCGCGTAGTGGCTGGAACTAATCAAGCCCAAGCAGGCTCTTCAACTCGGCCACGGTCAGGCCGGAACGCTCCAGCTTTTCTTCAGCGGTCAGCTCAGCCGGTGGCTCGGGCTGTGGGCGGCTTTGGATCTCTGCGATTTCCTCTTCGGTGAGGGGGATGATCGTTTGCTCGCCTGTGATGACGTTGACTTCAATGCGTTCCATGATCAGCCCTCGTAGAGAATGTTGATCGACCCGGCGTCAAAGGTGTCGGTGCCGTTTACTGTAGTTATACGCACTCCAGTTAGAGTTGCGGCCAAAGAAACAGTAGCAGCAGCAGTTCCAACTCTTGCACTAGCAGAATCTCCACCGCACCAAGACATACTCCAACTATTCCCAGTAATATTATTAATTACGATGGGTCCAACACGACTATACGCAGCGCTACCGTCAGCTAAAATAGCAATACCCGTTGTAATATTTGTAACTAAACTACCTGTTCCAGTAAGAGAAATATAAGATAGCCCATTGTAACCACTTGTGGTTGGAGTAAACGAACCTGTTCCAAGTTGAACTTGCACAACACTGGTTCCGTTTGTGCTTACTCGATCAAGCATCACCGTCACCCGCTTCACCCAGCTCGGGATGCCGGTGAAATCAATGCTGGTTCCGCTGGTGGATGCGACGGCGGTGCCGCTTTTGATGATGTTGCTGGGCGCTGCAATGGTGGTCGTCCCATCGCTGGCCAGCGTGATGTTTGCGCTGGCTGCAGATGCGTGTTGCAGGTTGGAAGTCTTCAGCGTGCTCATGATTCAACCTCCGTGGGGTAGGGAAAGCGAGCACGAATGTCAGCGACAGTAGACTGCCACTCTTCGATGGTTGCCTCGCCGCGCTGCGCTTTGAAGAACAGCGGGTCGGCTTCAATGGCGTAGGCGGCGGCTCGTGCCTGACGGGCAACCTTGCGAGGATATTCAGCTAGTAGGCGATCCAGCTCGGCTTGGATCTCGGCTTCGGTGGGTTGGGTTTGATGCTGATCAAACCACTCCAGCTCATCGCCGCGCAGCACAAAATGTGCTTCAGGACGGAGTGAAAAAATTGCATCGGCTCTAGTTGGGGTCATCATGCTGCTACCTCCATAAGGACCAATCCGTAACTATAGTTTGCCGTACTAACTGAAGTTGTATTTATTGATCCTTTGTTAACGGCTAATGTGTAAGTTTGAGAGGAAGTAGTTGCAGGCGAATCCAGTTTGAAAGGAGAAAAGCCAGCATAGGATGTCACTGCTGACTGTAGCCCTAAATCTTGACTTACCAAAAGTGTTCCAGAGGTGGTTCCCCTAAATAACTGCACGTTAGCGAATGAATTAGTGTTTGCTGTAATTACTAAAGTACATCTAGCAAATACCAAAACCTTATTTGATGCGCTAGATGGAGTAATCGAAGCAGTAAGTATTGAGGTAAGAGAGCTGATTCCCGACACTACTGTTGAACTAGCACTTTCCACCACCTGCAGCACATTGCCCGCCCGGTTAAGGCGGTCCAGCGTGCCCCCCGTGCCAGGCAGCGTGAAGGTCTGATCGCCAGCGACGGCGCTAGGTGCCAATTCTGCATAGCCTGACGTGCTGCCAAGCATCCGTAGTGGGCTCATGGTGTCACCTCCTGGTTGTGGTTGTTGTTAGTCATGGAAGTCATTAGAGAAGGGGACTACTGGGCTTCAAGTGCAGCAACACGCGCACGAAGCTGCTGAATTTCAACAATCAACAGCGGCACCAGAACTTGGTGGTCCATCTGCTGATAAATCGGATTGCCTTCATCATCGACGCCATCTTTCTCACCGGTAACGCAATACGGTGCAACTTGCTGAGCTTCATGAGCCACTAACATGGGGCGCTCTACGGTGGCTCCGTTCATTACGCCGCGATAGACCTTGAGCGCGTCAATAGTCTCACCAGGATTCTCAACGTCGCCCAATAACGTTTTGGCGCGATAGTCAGAGGTAGTGTTGTAAGCAACTACGCCGCCGCCACGGTTGTAAGTGATAGAACCCCTGGTTACAGGAGCCGCTTCAGTCTCAAAAAGTGCGAATCTATTATTTCCTGAAGTAGCAGTGTTTCTTAAGATTGTGCCATATTCACTTGCAGTATCAGTTAAAAATACGCTTGCTGACACGCCAGACATGGACTGACATGTAAGCCTTGAAGAGTAAATACTACTTGTTGTTCCAATAGTGACGTTTCCATTTTGTCCAATCCTCATCCGCTCCGTCGGAGAACTCGCCCCGTCGGCGGTGGTCGAGAACGTTAATACACCTCCTTGCTGGTTAGCAGTAGAACCTTCTTGGCCGCAAACAATACTGGCTCGACATCTTTTTCCATCTGTATTGCCGGAATTGAAGAAAGTGATAGCTCCGAGATATTCACTTGCTCCCTGCGCTCCGCCAAGGCTTAGTACTGCGGGTCGATTGCTAGTGGATGCTTGAACTTGCAGTTCAGCTCCGTTTCCGCCGCTAACAACGTGGCTATCGCCATCAACATATCCATTGCCGAAAACAGCCCTATAAAGAGAACTATTAGCTTCGATTGTTCCGTTTACTGTTAGAGGCGCGGCAGACGTAGTAGTCGTGCCAACTAGCAATCTTCCTGAACTATCGCACCTGAATCGCTCAGTGCCGCCGGTGCTGCCGAGAATTACATCACTGCCAAAGCTGATGCCGGTGTTGCTGTCGGTGCCTTGGAGCGCAGGCGTACTAGAGGACCCGTCTACTCCGCTGATGCCACTGGTGCCGTTGAGATAAAGAGTCATAATCAGACGATGACCCAGGATTGACCGGAGCCCACGGTAACGGTGGCTCCGTTGCTAATTGTGATAGGACCAGCAGACATGGCATTTTTGTTCGTGGTCAAAGTGTAGTTGGTGGTGACGGTTTGAGCGTTTTCGTAGAACACGTCATCCGTGCCACCACCAGTTGCACCACCGCCAGCTGCCGCCCAACTCAGTGTGCCGGAGCCATTGCTAACCAGTGCATAACCAGAAACCGCCGCATCAGTTGATGGCAGCGTCCAGGTGACATTTGTGGCAACCGTGGCCGGTGCCTGAAATGCCACATAGTTGCTGCTGTCCGAATCAGCAAAGCGCAGATCGGCCTGGCCGTTAAGCGTGGCATCAGCAGCGAAGGTCTGCGCTGCTGTGAAGGTCTGCGCTACATCCAACTTGGCGGTGTCTGCGTCATAGCCCTGCACCGTGACGCCAATGTCTGAGCTGGTGAGCGGTGTGGTGCCGCTGCTAGCAGCAGTCAGCCGCCCTTGCTGGTCAACGGTGATGCTTGCGTAGGTGTAGCTGCCAGGTGTGACGGCGGTGTTGTCCAGGTCAACGGTGATCGTGCCGCTGCTGGTGATCGGTCCGCCACTGCTGGTCAGGCCAGTTCCGCCGCTCACATCGACGCTGGTGACGGTGCCGCCTGTACCTGTGGCGCTGATTGTGATGGTGCCATTGCCATTGGTGATCGTGACGCCCGTGCTGGCCGTAAGCGTCGCCTTAGCCAAGGTGCCATCGGTCTTGCCGATCAGCAGTTGACCGTCGGTGTAAGTGGTTTGCCCTGTGCCGCCATACAAAGTGCCGATCGTCGTGCCATTCCAGACGCCGGTTCCGATCGTGCCGACGCTTGTAAGGCTGCTGCTGACAACAGCACTGCCGAGGCTGGTGGCATCAAGCACCTTCGTGCCTGCAATGCGGTATTCCTTGCCGCTGGCAATGTTGACGTGCTCGCTAAACGTCCACGCATCCGTGGCATCAATCCAGCTGATCGTCTTATCGGTGGTGCCCTTCAGCGTGATGCCGCCACCATCAGCGGTCACATCTGATGGCGTGATGACCTTGCCGATGACGATGTTCTTGTCTTCAACGTCCAGCGTCTGGGTGTTGATGATTGTTTCAGTGCCGTTGACCGTCAGATCGCCCTGGATGATGACGTTGTTATCGAATGTCGCGGCACCGGTTACGTCCAGCGTGCCGGGCACATCAATATTGCTTGTCCATTCAACACCTGTGCCAGCTGCATCGGTTTGCAATAATTGATACGCAGAACCATCAGCCAACTTGCTGACCGCAATCTCAGCGTTGCTGGCAATGTCAACATTGACGATCGGGTAGGCGCTCAGCTCAGACCACGGCTCGTAACCGAGTGAGGTCCATGCGGTGCTGCCATCACCAATCTTGATCTTGTAGGTGTCCGACTCGATGCCAATTTCACCAGCCAGCAGCGTCGGGTTCGCAGCCGTCCAGTTCGCAGCCGTATCACGCCGCTGCTTTTGCAGTGCTGAAAGCGTGATGCTCATACGGCTCCGGTAGGGCTGATGATGTAATCCCGCGCAGGGCTGGCAGCGGCGCCGCCTGCATCCAGAATATACGCTCTGGCAGGAGCTGCAGGAGCAAGCTCGCCATCGAAGATCAGATCGCCCGTATCGATCGGGATCGTCTCAAGCTCTACGTCTACATCCCAGCGGCCGCACGATGCGTCGGTGATGTTCGGCGCACCCACATACCGCCAGGCGTAATCACTGAGCAGCGGGATGGGTGGCGTGGTGTAGCCGTTCCACACCTCCGTCGAAAGGAAGAAGATGTTGAAGCTGCCTTCGCGGTTGTCGTAGTGATTGCGGATCAGCGTTACGTCTGCTTCTTCAAGCAGCGAGAAGCTCAACGCCAGCGTCTGCTTGATGCGCCGGTTGCCACGCCTAAAGCCTGAAATCACACCTGATAGCGCGCCCTGCATGGCCGATGGCACATCACCCGGCGTGAAAGTCCGTGTGGCAGGCACAAGCGCGGGGAATGTGCTCATCAGATCGGCACTGATTCCAGCTCGATGCTCGTGTTGTATCTTAGCGGCGCTGCTAAGCCGACCTGAAACGGTCCGACGTAGCGCCACTCGTAATCGGCCGGATTAACAGGCACGCTGCTGTAGCCCGCCCAGACGGCTGCTGGCAGATCAAAGCTGATCAAGCTGCCCTGCTGGTCTTCGTAATGATCCAGCAGCAGCTGCGTCTCTGCTTCGGTCAGATATTCATAGCCAAGCGTCAGGCGTTGCACTACGCGATCGCTGCCGAACTTGAATCGCACATTGCCACCGCTCACGCCTTCATAGGTCGCTTGCGGATAATCGCCATAATTCAGGCTTCTGGCGCTTGGTGTCAGAGTGGGGAAGGTGGCCATCAGCTGATTGTCCAGACGTTGTTAAATAGGTCGGCAACAATCAATGATGAATCATTGTTGTCTACAGGGAAGTGATCAGCATCAACGACGCTGACGCCATCGCTGTTGTGTTTAATGCTTGAGATTTGATACCACTCAATCTCTTGCCTATTGTCACCACGGCTGCTAATGCGTTGCCGTTCAACTTTAATCAAATCAGTCGGCTTGAGGCTTGTAGTCAGCAAAGGTGTGCTGAAGCTGATGCTATGCGTTGAATGCCTACGCCTCGCAAGTTCTGCTGTTGCATAGCCTTGAGCGTGACCAACATCGGTGCAAAAATCGCTCATATCGAATTGAATTATTGGCGCATCAATCGAAACGTCTGTGTAGCGTACAGAAACGGTGCGCTGTATGCCAATCTTGTCGGGTGCCACTTCGCGCCAAACAACGACAGCAATAACATCACGGCGATCATCGGCAGACTTGTAAGATTTGTTAAAGCTGCCGGGCAGGATCTCATCTTCAGTAAATGTGGCAACTGCCGTCAGTGCTCCTTGCTCAATCTGATTGCTGCCGTCCACAGGGAGGATGTTTGCGAATTGATATTGACCGCCATTTGAAATGAATGCAAGGTCAAAGTATGGAGCAATGCTGCTGGCATACTCAACGATATTCATCGACTGAGGAACGATGCCATTGAAATACAAATTATAATTGCTGCAGTAGGCGGCAATATCAACCAAATTGGTAGTGTCAACGGGCGCAGCAATTTCAGCCGTTGCGGCACCTTCAATGCGTTTGTAAATCGTGAACATATACATAATCAGATCTACAAACTGATTGCTGGCGCCTTTGGCGTAACTGCCGCTCACCAGGCCGCCACTGTAAAGATCAACCTCTACGCCTTCTTCATACAGAATGTAGAGCTGCTGTGTTGTAGTCGGATACGAACCCGCGTCGGGCGGATCGTAGATATTACCATCCACCTGCAGAAAAGTAATATCCGCAAAGGCTGTATAGTCTTCGGTGCCGGGGGGGCTGTTCGGGTCCGCAAACTCGCTCAAATGATATTCGTATTGCATCCCATATAAAGTGCCAGTGCTAGGAGGATTTGATGGATTGGCTTGGTTATTAACAATGCTCACCTCTTGGGTGATTGTGACACTTCCCGTCGCACCAATACTCAAGTAAAAAAAGTTTGGCAAATTAAGGGGATAAATTGGGAGATTTTGTATGTATCCAACAGGGTGTGCGCCAATAATTGATCCACCTGAAATAATTGCATTATACACAAAATACGTTGTAGGCGAAGGCGTAATTCCGATCGCTGCAAAATAAGCAGCTGTTAAATCAGCTCCTGTGCCATTGTCATATACCTCGTAGTTGGATGTTGCCACAAACATCACGGAATTAGTTGTATCACCAACACCTCTTGTGATCAACAAAGAATTGTTGTAATACTGGCTATTGTCGACCAATCTCTGAATTGACTTTGCGCCAACTTCCGCCTTAAATAATTCCGACAAATACGAAAACGTATTGATTCCGCAAAACACTTGGCCACCTGTTAAGGGGCAGGCGTTCGGCGTAGCAGCTAGGGTTGCGCTTGTGCTGTAGTAATGCGTGAGCGTAATCGTTTGATCTTCAATGTGTTGCAGATTGCGCAGGCCAACCCAAGTAAACCACTTAACAGGATTGCTAACGATTTCGCCCTGACTAATTGCATAGACAAAACTGCCAACAAACTCATTAGAAGCTGTTTTAACCAATGGCGGTTGCATCCATACGCCGCCAACATCTGCGCCCAAGCCATTTGGGGCACGCTTAGCAAATAAGATCGGCACAGTCTCACCAGCATTGGCAACGCGCTGGCTTTTGTTGAGATCGCCTAATGGCGCCTTACTGCTTGCCGGATCTTCATCAAGGCGCAATGCCTGGCGCCCTGGCGTCGAGCTTGGTTGTTCAGCAGCACCAAACCCGTTCATTGTTCCTGCTCCCGATATTTAAGGATTGCAGCAGTCAACTGTTCAAGGGTGCACGGAAACAGTGCCGCTTCAGTGGTAAGCACTTTTGTGTTGCCGGTCAATCGAATGCCTTCGGCTGTCTCATATAGGACCACATCGTCAATCACCTTTAATGTCACCCCATCACGCTTGCTCCCATCGGCGCAAGTGACACTCATCTGGATACCGCAAATATGCTCGCTCATCGCCCGTAAAACCTTGACAGCATCCCTGATGTGATCTTACGACTCGGAACCTGAGATTTCAATTTGCTTAGCGCTGGATTAACGGTCCAGCTCACGGCTTCATCACTCAAGCTGGCCTCTTCAATGCTGCCAATGTACCGGCTGATGAGCTGTGCGCTGGCACCGTGAAACGCATCCTCACCAGCATCTTGGATGTAAAGCGATGCAATGATCAGGTTATCGGAGCCGATTGCTGCGTCGGTAATGTCAACCACATCGCCGGTAGCGGCCACATTGATGCTGAGGTTATTGATACTGCCGGCCATAGTTGACCCAAACCCATCAGCATCAAACGCCAGATAGCCGTAGCTGCCTCCCACGTCAGGATCAATGCTCAGCACTTGCGCCACCTGATAGAAGTTCTGCCATTGCCTTGATGGCGTGCGCAGTCCGCTAATCGGATCCACCACGCTGCTGCGGTCTGCATAGTATTCAAGGAAACACATGATGTCATAGTTAGCCATCAGGCGATCCCCACGGCGCGGCGCGTATTCAGATCATTGCGCAACAACGCCAGCGTCTGCTGCACGCCTGCCTGCACGGCACGGCTCAGATCTTGCGTGGTGACGTAGTTGGTGCCGTTCATCTGCGTCACAGGTCCTGTTTGTATGCTCACATTCGCGGTGCTAGGTGTGACCACGCCGCCTTCAGCAAAGCGAGGGATGGCACCTGCGCCACGCTTGCCGGCCATCCAGTTGGCAGCAAAGCCTGCCGCCTTGCTCTGCGGCACGATGTATTCAGGCTCGCCGCCTTCGCCAACCATCGCCACGGTTGGACCTGTGACCATGCCACCGTCAGCAAAGCGGGGAAGCTGAACACCAGGGACCAGCGGAATCTGCGGCGCACGCACCACGGCCAGCGCTCGATTTGCACCGGCGATGATGTTGTTGATCGCGCCGATCGCGCCATTGATCGCAAACTCAATGCCGCCCAAAATGCTGTTCATGATGCCGCGAATGATATTTGCCACGGCTTTAAACGGCGCAGCCAGTACATCAGCCAGCTTGTTGAACACCATCACGTTGTAGTCGTAGAAGCCCTTGACCAAGCCGATCACAGGATCAATAAAGATCGATTTAAAGCCTGCGGCCACCCATTTCAACATGTCACCTATGGCCGAGAATGCTGCGCCAATCTGATCACGAAATGCGTAGATGGCAACGCCAGCGGCAACAAGAAGAGCAACCCAGCCAACAGGACCACTAAAGACGCCAAGAAGCACCGCGCCTAATCCTTTCAATGCCCCAACAACAATGCCGATGACAGGACCAATGGCGCCAAGTGCGCCAGAAATTGATCCCAAAATGCCAGCTATGCCGCCCAGCTGGGCAAGCATATACATCAGTGAAGCCAGCGCAGGCAGCACGGCGACAAGGCCGATGAATGCGCCAGACAAAATAGCAATAGCTTCACCGGCAAATGGCACGTTTTGAACAATCCACATAAAACCATCAATCACTGGCGTGAAGAGCCCGATAAGCGTTGTGAGCGCAGGCACAAATTTTTCGCCCAATGTGATCTGCAGATTTGTAAAGGCGTTGTTGGCCATTTGAATCTGCGCAGCCGTTGTCTGCACTCTGTTCATATATTCAGCCTGACTTGAGCCGGCATACTTACTCTTGTCACCCACCAGCGCCAATGTTTGAGAGAGCAGGTTCGTGTTCTCGATTAGTGGTAACAGTGCCCTGGCCTCATCGCCAAACAGATCAGATACCACGCTTAGGCGTTGCTCAGCTGGCAGTTGCCGGATTCGATTGAACACGTCTGTAATCGTGCCGATCGCATCACGCTGCAGATTTGCAGCCAAAGACTCGGCCGCACCTTTGCCCACATCTGCAGCAGCCTGCTTTGCTGCTTCAATCGCTGCTTTCTTTTGTTCTTCTTCTTGTGCCTTAATAGTCTCAAATCGATCCTTGACTGCATTCATCTCAGCGTCTTTTTGATCGTCCAAGTTGTCGCGAATTGCCTGCAGCCGGTCGCGATCAGCACGCTGCCGAGCCTTAGTCTCATCTTGGGTATTGTCACGAATTACATCAATCCTTGCGTCGTAATAATCGCGAATCGCCTCAATATCTGCATCGGCTGATGCACCAGTCGCTTCCGCTCGAGACCTGGCCGCCTCAATATCACGATCCTGTTGCCGCTGCAGTGCCTTGATCTGCGCCTCTTCACGATCGCGTAAACCTTCTTGAAATGCACTTGACTGATCGTCAAATCCATCAGTCACAGCTTGCAGTTGATCGCGATAGCGCCGATCAATCTCGCGACGCAGCTTGCTGGTCTCTTCTTCTGCGGCTGCCATGCGCTTGCGACTCTCCTGCTCGACCGCTGAGGTGAGCTGCTTTTCGTATGCCTGCGCATCTTGGCTAACAAATCCAAGGCGTTGTAGCGCGCTGATCTGTCGCTCAGTCATGCTCGCGCCACGGCTGAGAGCTTTGACCATGTTGTTGAAACTGGTCGCGGCTACCTCAGACTCGGCGCCCGTAGCAATCATCGCAGCGCCGAATGCAGCCGTCTGCTCAGCAGATAAACCCGCCGACCGGCCAGCAGTGCCGGCGCGCAACATAAACTCCGTCACCTGCTTGGCAGTGGATGCGGTGTTGTTGCTCAGGTGGTTCATCGCGTCGGCCAATTCGATCAGCTTCGGTTGTGACAGTCCGAGTGATGTGCGCAGCTTGGCCATCGCAGTGCCAGCCTCTTCTGCAGTCATGTCAAAGGCAACGCCAATCTGCCCAACGCTCACGGCAAACTCTTTGATTTCTTGGCGTGGGATGCCAGCCTGGCCTGCTGCTGCGTAAATGTCGGCAAATCCCTTGGCCGTGATGGGCATCTGCTTGGATAGGTCGAAGACTTCCTTGCGAATCTCTGCCAAACCGGCCGGGCTATCAAGACCGCTCACGACCTTGCGTACGCCTGCCATTGATTCCTCAAAATCAATAGCAGCCTTGACAGACAAGCCAATCGCAGCAGCCAGCGCTGCAGCAGATACAGCAGCAGCTTGAAACAGCTTTGACTCTGCAACCTTCTTGAATCCCTTTGCAGCTGCGTCTGCCGTCTTCTCTGCCTTAGCCAATCCTTGTTCAAGGTTGCGCAGCTCATCAAGGCCAGTGACCTTTGCCGTCACCCGCAAGACCGATTCAAGGTTCATGGCCATGACTACTTCCTCCGGCGACGGCTGGCCTGCTTAGCCTGCTGCTCTGCGGTCTCTTGAATCAATTCAAGCGCTCGGGCTTCCATGACCTGTAAATCGTCGAAGACCTGCACGCGATCCCCTACAGCATAAAGGTCGAACAGGCTGAAGACCACCGCATAATCAAACCCGATCACGCCTGATGGACCTGTGCGCCATTGCGTCTGGCAACGCAAAAACATGAGCACAGCCTCTTTGTGCTCTGGCCAGACTTCGTATGTCTTGGCTTCTGTTACCTCATCAGGCAGCTCAAAGCCATACGCTTGCGCGTCGGCTTTTGCTTCATCTTGATTTGCGCCGTCGCCTTTGTACCAGTGGTCAACGGCGCCCGTCAGTTTTTTCGCTTAGCCACGTCAAGGCTCTCGAACCATGCCTTCACGATCTGCCCAGCAACCGTAGGAATCTCAAGCATCTGCGACAACGCGCCTTCGCTAAATGGGATCTCTTTGGCGTTGTCATCCACCACGCCGGACCAGCCCATCAAAATCTCGCGAGCAGCGTCTTGATCCTCAAGCATCTCATCATCACTGGCTCGGTTGCGCTCCATAGCGCGAGCCATCTTGATGATCTCATTAATGCGGGTTTGCGGCAGGCGCCGAAACTCACCGTCGAATGTGTATTTCTCGCGGCGGCCGCCATCAACAGGGATGACCAGCGTGATCGGCCAGGTGTAGCTGACCGATTGCTTTAGGACGAATGTCATGCAGTGAGATCAGGTATAGACCAAGGAGATCTCATTGTTGCCGCCCGAGCCCGGAACCGCAACAACGGGGATCGAAAGCATGTGAATGCCGTCTTGATCCTCGTAGCTCACGTCGCCAATGTCAATGGTTGAGCTGCTGATGCTGACGATATTGCCAGCGGTCTGACCATGCTGCAGAGCAAGATTGCCCAGCGTGGTGTCGGACAGCGCTGCCGAGAAATAATCCTTCGCGGCAATGGTCGGGGCTTCAAGCACTACAGTGCCAGTGACGGCACGGTTGACGATCAGGACTTCCTTCGTACAGCCTACCAGCTCGCGGTAGATCACCTCATTGCCCATGTCCAGCTCAAGCGACTGCAGGCAGCCCGAGTAGCTCAGCAGCTGGAAACCAGTGGTGTTGCCGTTCTTAAAGACAACAGGGTTGGCCTGGTTGCTGTAGGTGGCAGCAGGAGCAGCCGTATCGGTCGGAGCGTTGTAGATGCCCGTCATCGTGAACTCGATGTAAGGGATTTCACCCACGGCGCCGTTGATGGTGTAGGTGCCCCTGCAGCCCGTAACCTTGTGCAGCACGCCATCAATGTTGTAGTAAATGGTCACGCTGCTAAAGCTGCTACTCACAGGCGCGTAGGTGACGCTCACACCAGCGCTGATGGTCTCGCTGAAACCGCAAGCCTTCAGCACACGACCGTAAGCCGGAGCAGTGCCAGCAGTGCCTGAGCCGGCCAGCTCAACCTGAAATGTCACTTCGACACGGGTGTTAGCCAGCAGCTGCTGTGATGCGCCGAGGTAAGGGCGAATTAGTTCGCGATCAACGGTGTCGCTCTGTAGCGGCGTGATGTTCAGATCGCGAACCAAAATGGCATCAGTACCGGCCGGAGTTGAATCCGTGCCGTAGCTGACTTCAGTTTTTGCCAGGATTAGGCGCTTGCGACTCAGGAGCGGCATTTTCAGGTCCCTCAGGGCTGGGTTGGGATGCCGGCTGTGTCCGCTCTATGAGCTTCCGCTTGCCGGTTTTGGGATCGACCAGATAGGTGCCCCCCTGGCCGTCGTATTCATCAATCATCTTAGCCATGTCAGCTCGTAGTCAAATCATCCACGCTTGTACGGTAGCGAACTAAATAGTCAAGCAAAACAACGCCCGCCGGCTGATCGGCATCCTGCATCTGAAAGTCAACGCTCACCGGCTGCACGTCGATCGCGTAGCCGCCCAGCGTTAGGTCGGCCATAATTTTGCTATGCGCATCCTCAACGATTGGATCAGCCAGCTGGTCAGGGATCGCGCCGCGCACAATGATTGCGACCCGCACCGTCAATGACCAGTCGAGCTTTGGCAGGCTGGTGTTCTGCTCGGCCGAATCGCTGATCGGCTCAACCACAATCGCTGGGCTTTCGCCGCGTGCCAGTGGTTCCACACGGCTGCGATAAATCCTGTCGCTCACACCTGTGGTGCCAGTCAAGGCTGCACGGATTGCAACAAGGATGTTTTCGCGCTTCGTGGTCATGTCTTCTGCAAGGCTATTTGCACGAACGAGCCATCGCTGATCAGCATGGTCTCTCTGACTGTGTAGGAGACGCTATCTACTGTGATCGCACTGCCACGGATCAGGCTGCCGAATTTTGACGTGCGGGCTGTGAGCGTGTAGTCAGTAGTTAAAACCATGCCATCGCTAATCACCTGGCTAGGCATGTCGAGGATGCCTTTCGCGGTAGTCGCACCAGAGGTACAGCTCACGCCGAAATCCTCTAAAAAGATGTCGAGATCCTCAGTTAGTGGCATCTGCTTTGACCTTTCGAGTTGCTTTCGGCTTCTCTGCTACTACTGCCGCTTTGACAGCACGGCCCAGCTGAATCAATGTTTCAGCGAGTGACACTGGCAATTCATAATCCATGCCTGCCTCAAGATGTTCGCCATCGGCAGCGCAGGAGGCAATGATTGAAACTTTCATAGAAAGAAAGGGGCAGTTGCCTGCCCCTCCTCCTTATCAGGTGGTGATGTCCAAGATGGCAGCGAAGCTCTTCGGATCGCGCACGGCTACGTCAAAGGAGACGATCCCGCGAACGCTGGTCAGAGCCTTGCTGAAGTCATCCTGATCCTCGCCAACAGTGATCTCAAGACCACTGCCGTAGAAGCCGACAATCGCCTGGCTGAAATCACCCATCAACAGAGCAGAACAGACACCGCTGCTGGAGCCCTTTGTCAGAGTGCTAGGCACCTGATTGCTCGAAGCAAGCGGATAGCCGTTCAGGTTCAGCGGCGTGGGGCCGCGGCCGAGAGTCGCGCCCTCAGTGTTGAACAGGAACGGACCGTCACCAGCGGTAAAACCACCGGCGCGCAGTTTCTTCAGAGCAGCAACGACTTTGTGGTTCGTCAGGTATGCCACAGTATTGGGATTAACTGCGCCATTTACCTGCATCACCGCGGTTTCAAGATCAACCACTTTTTCAAGGGTGATGTTACCGCCGTTAGTGCCCATCGCAACCGAGCCAATACCTGCAGTGTTCAAGATGCCAGTCGGTTGACCAGAAGACCCAGAGCCATTAAGGATGCCCAGATCGATGGCAAGGTTGATGCCATCAGTCAGGTCACGCCGCACCAGCTCCTCAATGCCAGGAGTGGCTTGAAGCAGGGTCTGCCGGCTGTACTTAGACAGTGCCGCCAAGTTCTTTGGCGTCATTGTCACCTGATCGAAGGTGCTCTCCGACTGAGTGATGGCGGTGGTCTGAGTGGACAAGTAGTAGGTCGAAGCCACGCCAGAACGACGGGGAATCGCCACGTTGCCGACCAAGCCAGTCATCGACCGCACGCCAAGCTGCAGCATGACAGCTTGGTTCCGCAGAAACTCGATGAACTCATCAGCCATCAGATCGGTAGCGACCAAGTTGCCGCCGGTGCTGGCACCAGAGGTCACATAGGTGGACCGCTTGTTCAGTGCAGAGAACGGAACGAAGAAGCTGCGCTCAGTCGATTTGCTGATGCCACTCTTCTCAACTTCCTTGCTCAGCTCACGAACAAGACCAGCTTCATGAGAAGACCAGTCATTGCTCAGCAGAGCACGGATGCCGGCGGTGATGCTGTAGTTGGCGCGCTCATTGCTTGCCAGCTCAACAGGTGCAACCGTTTCAACAGGCTTGGCACCAAGGCGCTCAAGCACAACTGCACGGGCTTCGTCGAGGCTGCGACCACCTTCAATCAACTGACGGCCGAGGTCGGCCATGTTGTGCTTGTCGGTGAGCGCAGTGATACCAGCGATACGGGCGCGCTCAGCCTCGGCGGCTTCGGCCCGCACCACGGCCAGATCATGGGTGGTGTTTTCCATTTGAGGAAGGGGATCGGGTGTTGGTGCTGCCGAAGCAGCTTTCTTGGTGGGCTTCAGTGATCGACCGATGCCCACGGTTTTGTCAGCCGGTACAGAGACCACAGAGACCTCATACGGGCTCCAGGCAGTGGCAACAAAGTCGCCATCGCCGCGCTCCTCCATTTTGTCGATGGAGTAGCCGAAGGAAACATTCCTAAGAATGCCATCCCTCACATCGCCAAGAATTTCTTGAGCGAATGCATTGCGGCTGAACCGCAC
>Ga0194124_10002940_pt1 | contig 18524 bp, 14 predicted proteins | sample TA2KigCas0mmetaG_FD_148605 | JGI IMG/M metagenome (GOLD analysis project Ga0194124, IMG submission 148605) | Freshwater microbial communities from Lake Tanganyika, Tanzania - TA2015031 Kigoma Deep Cast 0m | ecosystem: Environmental > Aquatic > Freshwater > Lake | place: Tanzania: Lake...
ACGCCTGGGGCAGCAGCTCATCGAGCAGCTTGCGTTCCCGCTCCAGGGTGGCCTCCAGGCTGAGGCGCCGGCCCTGGCACTCCTCCTGCAGGTTGGAGAGCTTTTCCTTGAACTCCGCCGTGAGCCCGCGCAGCTGCTCATCTGAGAGGGGCGCCACCTCCTCCTCCAGCAGACTGATATCCGAGACGATCGGCTGGTACCGCTTCAGCTTGCGGACATTGGGATCACCCAGCAGCAGCTTGAGCATGGAGAGGGCCGACGTGCGCTGGCGGCAGCCTACTCAGTGCTGAGCACGGTTCTCGATGGGACGCACCAAAAGCTGTGGCCCGCCAAACACAGCTAGGTGTGGTCACGACTTAAATGATGAGTGACCAAGGTGACATATTGACTCATCATCCATCTGGAGGTACTCAGGTCAGCTGGTTAATGCCGCTGGCTCCCGGGGAGGATCCTGAACTACTGACGACTACTCTTGCCACCTTAGCCAGACAAAGCCTTCAAGCAGATGAGCTGGTCATTGCTGCAGATGGCACGCTGCCAGAGGCACTTCTTGAGGTGATCGAGTGCTGCGGACTTCCCTGTGTGCTCTATCGTCAGGAAAGACAGTTGGGCATTGGCGCCACATTGGCTAAGGTGGCTCCCCTCTGCAAAGGGGATGTGATTGTGCGAATCGATAGCGATGATCTCTATGCACCCGAACACACAGCGACGATCGTCGCCGCGTTAGAGAGGGAACCTGACCTCGGCGCGGTGGGTTGTCAGCTCGAAGAATTGGACATGGATCAAGGTTTGCAGACCTCGGCTCGCCGCACGCCCACCAATCCACAAGAGGCGCGACGTTGGCTGCCGTGGCGCAATCCGTTAAATCACCAAACCGTTGCACTGCGGCGCGCGGCACTGATCAAAGCAGGTGGGTATTGCGATTGTCCAGGCTTTGAAGACTGGGACTTATGGTTCAGGATTAACGCGAACGGCTATCAGATAAAAAGCCTCGCGATGAGTACAGTTGTGGCAAGGGTGAATTACAACCATCTACAGCGGAGACGCGGATGGCAGTATGTACTACAGGAATATAACTTTTACCGAAGACAATTCATGAAAAGCCATGTAGGCTTTAGCATTTGCCTCGCGGCGATGTTGGTTCGACTGCCGTGGCGTGTTCTACCAACCTCTCTGTTGAGATGGTGGATGCGTAGTGGCCTGAGAGGATCACCAGCGATCGATCGAACCTGGGTCCCCAAGCTGATCAATCAGAAGTCTTGGCCAACGGGCTACCGAAAAGAGAAGTAGTGGCAGAACCAATAGCAGCGCGAATCGGTAGCCAGCCGAGAGGCATGCGAGCTGAACATGAATGGTCCAGGCGGTAACACCATGATGAGGATTCGCATAAAACTGTTGAATCCGAAGACACTTGATGACATAGCGACGCCAATCCCCATGAAGGAGCAAACTGAGCAAAGCAGAACGATCGGAGCGATTGGCAAAACCGCTAAAGCTGCTCAACGTCATGACCATTTCATACCACGTTGCCGCCTTGGGCCAAGACGAGGTGTCCGCAGAGCCGTGAATCACTGGCTGAGATGCCAAGAACAAGAGCTTGCCACCCTCCTTGGAACATCCCTGAAGGGGAGGGAAGAGATGGGACAACTTACTGGAATAACCCAGATAAGCGGAGCCGAGATGCCTGCAACATGACTCACAATTGAATACCCAGTTAGAAATAAAACAAAGGTTATTAAAAGCGCTTGGGTAACTGGAAGGAGACAACTGAGCAACATAGTCAGGAAGACTCGACACACAACAACAAGGCTGATTTCCAAACAGGTCTGAATCAAACTTCACGGCCATCACAGAAGCGGGAAGGGCGATTAATTGATCATAGATAATGTCAGCTGCTGACAAGGCAAACAGATCATCGTCACCAACAATCATCAACCATGGCGTTGAACAATGCTCAAAAGCTCTCAGAAAGTTGACGCCTGCCGATAAATTAGCCACATTACAGCGATAGCCAGCATTGGCACGGAGCCGGGTATTGCCCTGGGCTACAGCCTCAGCCAGAGAGCCCTGGGGATCATTATCTGAAACAACCACATCGGCGAAAGCGATGAGGCCAGAGGACTCAATACTCCTCAACAAGGCCTGCAGAGCAGCGGGTCGCCGATAAGTTGGGATCCAGATCGTAAGGAGCTTAGTCAAAGTGCCTACATTCACCGAATCAGCAAACGTCCAGCGCGGCCGAATCGACGGGCCAGGGAGAGTATGATAACGTCCAAAAGATGAACCAAGGGCCGCAGAAGTCGAAAAAATCCGCTCGCAATCAACAGATCACCCAGCCGATCGAAGCAGGCCAAGAGTTGACACAGAAAGCAATGAAATGTGTAGGGCATCTTGATACTCAAAGCATAGACTTGAGCATAAGCTGATGAAAAAGATTGACCATCTCGTGCCACCTGGACGGCGCGAGATCTCACGAGATCATGACGGTACTGTCGAATTTGCCGGAGAGTTTGGTGGGTTACCCGGTAAGCTAATGCCCCATATGGAGTATGCTCAGCAGTCAGAAGGTCCACGAGCGATGCTGCTTTGATGTTCATTCGGTTGAGGGGCTCTGGTGACAATTTCCTCACAGGGCCGCAAGACTTCAACTTGCGAATGAATTCTCCAGGCGAAGTCGTGAGAAAAGCACGAAGATCAACCGGAAATTGGCGGAAACAGCGTATTGGAAATGGATTAGCCGGCAAAAAAGTGGGGACACCAAGAAGCGCTGCCTCCAGCGATAAGTTCGTCAGTGGATCAAAGCTAATCAGACCGTTCGTTCTTGATAACACTTCAACAAGTTTTTCCCTCGTAGCCGGGAAAGCACGAGTGATGACTACCACCTGATAACGCAACAATTGGCGATGGAGGCTACGGGGTAAGGGCTTGATGCGCCCTTTACCGGTATACAGAGCAACCTGAGGACGGCAGGGTGGCTGTGGGCTATGACGGCTGACACAGCGCAACAACGCTGCATCAAGAGGAGGATTTACAAAGAGGTAACCCAGTTGCCGCGGAAGCGCGAACTCAGAGAAGGCCACCATGCTGTCGCCGAGCCGAATATCAGGGCTAAAGTTTGTAAGCAGACCAGGGGGGGCAAGCAACCACCACAGCACCGTGTCGTAGTGGCTACGAAGACGTCGGACGAGTTTTGGTGGTGCTGACTCAGGCACCAACAAAACTCCAGAAGGGGCCTCCAAGGGGTCAGCAATAAATGTGAGCTGGCGGTAGGCGTCTGGCAAGGATTTGAGATAATCTCGGAAAAAGGTATAGGGCTTAAAGGGAAGGAGATAGACGGGATTCCCCGCTGCCTGGAGCTGCATGGCTAGGGTAAGCATGCAGGCATGCCCATGGCTACGTGCATTCAGTTCTGTAGGAATCAGCATGACCAACGTGCGACGATCATGCTGCGGAAGCAACGACAATCGAGGCAAGTTGCGTTGTGCGGATTGGAGCGTTGCAGGATGCTGGGCTGCAGCCAGCCAAGCCAAAGCGTGTAGCGGATGGATCCGGCCCGGCCCCTTGGCCAAAACCTTTGACAGGACGGTACCATACGCCAACATCAACTCCTCTCTTTGAGTTGCAAGCCAGGTTGCGACGCTGGTCAGCACCACAGAGTCTTGTTGATGCACAGCCAACCTGAAGCGCTCAGCCGCGACTAAGACTGGGGGCAGCTCAACAGGGAGGTCTGGTGGGCAAAAGCAGCGCCAAGACAGGCTGGCCAGGTAACTCCACCATCCAAATGAAACACAGCGCTGATCGAACCGACCGAGGCGACGCAACTGCTCCAGTGTGTCCGCCAGACAGTTGCGGCCAAGCAACTGAACGGCTGGGGATGGCAGATCGACGGAGCGGGTATGGCCAAAGGAAGCGAAATCCGCAGCATAGGCTTCTCGAGTCAGGTCTTGGCCTTGGGGAAAATAAACAGCCTCATGAGCTATCACCGAGGAATAGCCAGCTGAGACACAAATGCCGGTGGACGACTCAAAACCAGGCAATGTGAGGAGATCGCAGTGCTCCGTTCGCTCAAGCCATCCTGCTAGGTGCAACCAACCAGAGCTTCCACAGAGACGAACACCTGCCTGGAGTACAAGCAAGGGAGCATCGGTGGGCAATTGATCAGGAAGCTCGAGCAGAGACCCTGACAAGAGTTCAGGCTCGGGCCAGGGCTGAGACGGCGAGTTGGGCACCTGCCGTAATACAGGCTGGGCACCATCAAAGTCAGAGGATTCATGCGCGACGAACACGCGGGCTATTGGGAGTCCGACAGCTGCAACACTCTCCAGGGTGGCCGTGAGGGCGGCAGCGTCATTAGATTCCCGAAGAAACACCAACAGATGGCATGGCTGGATCGGTGTCGTAGCGGCAGCTGGAGCGCGATCGGTCAGAAAGCGGTAATGACTGGGCTGACCCTCAGTGCGAACAGGCCTAGTTCCAGAACCCCAGCGCCCATGTGCCTCAGCTAGGAACTGCTGGGAAAGCTCGAGCAACAGTTCCTTCGGCTGCGCTGATGAGGCAAGAGAGTTTTCCGAAAGCCGCCAGGCGTAGAGCGGAACGGGTAAGTAGCCAACGCTGTGATTGGCAAGATGGGGGACCAGGCGCAGGTAAAACTCCCAATCCTGAATGCCGTCAAAGCGAGAATCCATGCCTCCGCAGTCGCGATAAAGCTCGCTGCGCACCACTGTGAGATGGATTAAATAGTTGAACTCAAGCAGCGCCTCGGGGTTCCAGGGAAACTTGGGGATGTACTGGCAGACCATGCCGAGATCATCAAAGACCAAATGGTCGCTGTAGAGCAATCCACAATCAGAATGAGCTTCGAGGTGTTGGCGCACCAGTGCTAAAGCGCCTGGATGGAGGATGTCATCTTGGTCCACCAGGGCCACATAGGGGGTCGCGACCAGATCCAGTGCGGCGTTCAGGGCAGCAGAAACACCCGTGTTGGCAGGCTGGTGCAACACCTGAATCCAAGGATGGGGATCGAGCAGTGCCTGGATCGGAGCCCAAGCAGCGACGCTCGACCCATCATTAACCAACAATAGGTGGAAAACCTGATCACTCTGTTGGTGCAGCGAAAGTAAGAGCTGGCTGAACTGGAGGGGGTCAGGGTCAAAGCAAGGAACCACCACAGTAAGTAAGGGCGTGGTGCCTAGAGTTGGATGGTCTGCGATGGCGGCCCACTGGAAATCGTCCAGCAGTCCGTGCAACTCGCTCGGTAGTTGATGGATAGGGAACGGAGGCCACGCGGCCATTGGCAGCGTTGCTGTCATCGAACCAGCGAGCCGTCCAACTGCTTCATCAGCCCTGCGGCCGTGTCCCTCAATTGCTGATCAACGTTAGTCGGCTTCAAGCCCATGGATTGAAGGGCATCTAGGAAAGGAGCAGGATCAGCCACATAGGTATCGGGCACAGCATCTGGATTGATTGAGGCCTGAACGGGTGGAAGCTCATAAAGCTCGGTTATCCGCTGCGCCAGTCTCAAAAGATCCAGGGTGCAACTCACAGCCGCAAGGGGTTCAGACGGGTTAACTGGAAACGAGCCCTCATCACCTGGAGAGTTAGTCAGCAACCAATGCCATGCCAAAGCGGTGATGTCCTCGCAAAAGCCATAGCTGCGAAAGACGGGCATGGTGGCATGGATGCAAATCGGATCACCTCGCAGAGCCGTCTGAAGGAAATCTCCGAGGGCAAAGCGATTGGGATCGCGGATGAAACGACCAGACAACGCATAGAGACGCATGACCAAGGTGGGGACCATGGCAGCAAGCCTTTGTTCCTCTTCGAGCTTCAGTACTCCGTAGGGATCTCGCTCTAGCTGGGATGGGTCGCAGCTGGGTACAGTGGCGGCCGCACCTGAAGAAATCAACACCATGCGAGCCGCAGGTGCCAGGGTCAGAGCATCAACCAGTTGCTGGGTGATCCATCGATTGGTGAAGACATATGCCTCAAAACCAACATCCTGCAGACGATCACGGGTGAGAAAGGCACTATGCAGCACGGCCGCTAGAGGCTCAGCACGAGCGAGCTGCGGCAAAGCCTTTAATGGATAGATGCGATGCTCTATGCCGTTGACTGTGAGAAAACCAGCTCGGCTGGCGAACAATCGCACCCGCGAAGCGAACGTCGTTAGAGGCAGAAGCCGTTGCAGCTCATGAACAGCTGTTCGTCCTACCCATCCGGTGGATCCGGTAATAACCACAAGGCCTTCAGGGGGCAGCAGCGGTATAAAGGATTGCAAAACCAAGAGGCTCCTCAGGGCTGATCGAGGACTCGCCAACGACTTTCCAGCATCTCAATCCTGGCCTGATCCTCTTGATGCATGAGACCGTAATACTCACGCTTATTGAGCAGCCAGAGTAATTCGAAATGAACCGCGTGGCGAAGAGCCTCCGGCAAATTCACTCCCGCCAGAGCTGAGCCGGCAAAGACCACCTTGCGAGTTTCAAATCGATCTAATCGAATGGCGTGAAAACGTCGCAAACTACTGAGAGCATCACTCGATACAGCTCCACCCACAACAAATTGAAGGCTTTTCGCGCAACACAACCTGGCGATCTCCTCTCCAGGTTGTGTAATTTGCTCAGACTCAATACATTCACGGCCTAGGCCAAGGGATCCACTGAAGTCAACACGGCCAAAGACAACACCGTCGCAACCGGGGCGTTGGCAAGCGACATCAACCAATTCATTAATATGATTGAAGGCTGTTACCGTTTCAACATTAAAGAGGAAAGCAACATCTTCTTGCTCGAGAGCAGAAAAAACTTTATTCTTTGCTGCTATGTACTTGGAGAGCGCGTAAGGCGTCTCGACCATCGGAGCTATAATATAGCGGACACCAAACTGCTTAGCCTCTAAAAGATCCCGAATCGCCTCACATCCACCAATCTTGAGCGCAAGTCCAACATCAGCTTTATGGGCAATTTCGAGCAAACGCAAGAGCTCATCTGTTCGAGTTCCCTCAGCCTCGAACTCGGCCTTTGTGGCAACAACACCGAACTCCTCTCGACCGCGGCGCAGAATGTCAAGCATTTTGCGCTCATGTACATTCATAGTTTAAGGTTCGCGGCTTAATATTACTGGATAAACTACCATAAAAAGCAGTTGGGCTGTGGTCAGCGCAAGGCCGTGGGCAAAAATTGCATCACTCGCTCAGCCAAAGCTTCAGGCAGATCGGGAGTCATGCGATGAAGCGGGTTTGATTCCATGCCGCCGCCGGGGGCGATCCTGCTCGAGATCTTGGGGTAGTACGTCTGCTCGGGATGGAGCGGAACCAAGAAGAGAGCTGGAGCGATGCTGGCCCACAACCGCTGGAAAGCAGGATCAGCCGACCATCCCTCTGAGAGCTCAAAGGCCTCGATTCCGTAAGCTGCCGCTAGGGCAAGCCAATTGGGAAAGCCAAGGCCAGAAAGCGCATCACAGCCAACATAAGCACCCTGAAAATAATTTTTCTGGGTCATACGAATGGAAGCATATCCCTCATTGCAAAACAAAAACATCTTGAGGTTGAGGCGATTCACCGCAACCGTGGCCAACTCTTGCAGATTCTGGGTAAACCCTCCATCACCCTCCACTAAAACGGTGCGGCGCAAGGGATCAGCAATCGCGACACCAATCGCACCAGAGAGGCCATAACCCATACTCGCCAGGCCTTTATTGGTGAGCATCGTCTGATGACGGCGCAATTGAAAAGATTGCATCATGACCGTAAAAGCACCGCCACTACTACAAGGAACAATGTGATCTCCCTCGACACAAAGACTCGAAAGCTGCAGCACCATATCGTATGGATTAAGGAATCCTGAAGGGGTAACATTGCATGGGTCAGATAACGGTAAAAGCTTTTGCACATCCTGGCTGTAACAGAGCCAGGACTGATGTTCCCCGAGTGGGTGACCAAGCAGAGCCTGCAAAAATTGATCTGCGTCAGCTTCAATCATCAGCACCACTTCCGGATTCGCCTTCGCCAGTTCAACCGGATCAATCTCCACTTGCACGACGTCACCTAAAGGCACAAATTGGCGCCAATTGAATCCTGTCTGCTGCAGTCCAAGGCGCGTACCCACTGCGACCACCAGATCGGACTGCTGAAGAATCAGGTTGCTCGAACGCATGCCCCAGGTGTTGGGCCTGCCGGCGTAATTGACGTGGTCAGCGCTGTAGCGGTCGGACCCATTCCAGGTGGTCATCACTGGCAAAGAAAGCCCTGATAGCTGGGGCTCGAGCAGCTCCGCCATCGGGCGTGACAGACCCCCACCCAATAGCAACAATGGCCGCTCCGCCGCAGCGACGCGGGTAGCCAGCTCCTGGATCAGCACCTGATCCGGGGCTGGTGGCGACGCCACCGCTAACGATCCAGCAGGTAAGGCTGGCAGCCCTGAGGCTTCCCCCCAGGCTGCGGGCACCTGAAGGGCCTGGACGTCCAGGGGAAGCTCCAGAAACACAGGACCAGGCCGGCCCTGCCAGCCAGCAGCCACCTCAGCCATGAAGGCCTCAGGAGCCAGAGGCTCGCGCAAACAGAGGCTCCTCTTGCACACTGGGGCAGCCAAAGCCACACCATCCACCTCTTGAATACCTAGCTGCCGCAGTCCAGGTGGCGCTAGGTCCTCCACCTTCACCTGACCGCCCAAGAGTAGCACTTCCCGACTCTCCAACCAGGCACCGGCTAGACCAGTGATGGTATTGGTGAGTCCGGGCCCAGCGGTGACCAGCGCCAAGGCCTTGCCGATTCCAGGAGCAGCGGCACCAGCCGCGACCGTTGCATTGTGATACTCCGTGGCAATCACTGCGGCCACTTCATGGACAACCGGCACGCACTTCAAGGCTTGTCTTGCGGAATTGAGCAAGTGCATGATGTTGCCCCCAGCCACGAAGTAACAGTGGCTGTAACCGCTGGCGTTCAGCCAACCCATCAGGGCATCGGAATACTTCATCAGTGAGCCGAAATGGGGGAGCCTGAGGCAGTGATCTCCCGGCTCAGGGCTTTGAGAGCCTTATGCATCGCCGTGCACACCATATCGAGGCAGGCTGCATCGGCAGTCACCATCATCTCCTTCACGCCCAAGTCACCGGGCGCAGGTTCGTTGGGCACGATCAGGTGATAGTGACCAGGGGAATGCTTCTTATCAGCCGCAAATGCGGCGGCGAAGCGATCGGTGTCAAACGCGCGAAACTGCTGGAACTGCACCACCGGATGGAGTAGCGCTAAACAGTGATGCCATAGGCCTTGGGCCACGCTTTGGCCTTCCAGCTCAGCCACGAACCGAATCGAAGCCATCATCCCAACCGCCACAGCCAAACCATGGGGAATAGAAAAATCGGTTGCCGATTCGAGGGCATGGCCCCAGGTATGGCCGAAATTGAGTAGGCGCCGCTCAGCCTGATCAAATTCATCGAGCTCTATAAACCACTGCTTCGTGGCCAGGGTGGCATGGAGGAGCTCCGCCAACTGAGATTCATGCCAGATGCCCTGCAGCACTGGCTCAGCCAGCTGCAAGTAGGCCGCGAATGCCTCCGGACCGCGGCAGAAGGCGATCTTGGCGGCCTCGGCAACGCCACCGGCCAACTCCTGCGGCGGCAAGGTACGGGCAAATGCCGGCAAGATGTCGATTCGACCTGGGGGATGAAAGTTGCCGATGAGATTTTTATAGGCGCCCACATTGATCGAACTCTTACCGCCCAAACAGGAGTCTGCCATGCCAAGAACGGTTGTAGGTACATAGCTCCAGCTCATGCCACGCATGTAAAGCGAGGCCACGAACGTGGCGACGTCCTGCACGACCCCCCCTCCAATGGCCATGAGGTGGGAGCCACGCCCGAGACCAGCCTCTCTCAAGGCCACAAACACCGGCTGGATGGCCGCCAACGCTTTAGCTCCCTCACTGGCCTCAATCCAGATCACAGGAATCGCCTCGGGCAATGGCAAGCGTCCACGGAAGAAGGCATCCACCAACAAAGCATCGGCCTGAGGGCACCACTGACTCAGGTCGGCACGGTCCGAGAAGGACACCGTGTAATTGTCAAAAGAGCTATGGATCTGGAGGGAAGGAAGAACGGCCATGGTCAGAACTCAGACGTGCTTGAGGCCGGTGAAGCCAGCATCCACAGTGAGGAACTGACCGGTCATGGCGCGGTTGGCGCGGCTCACCAAGAAAGCCACAGCTTCGGCGATGTCCGAAGGCTCGGCCAGACGATGCAAGGCAGTTTGCGCTGTGATAGCGGCAATCTGCTCGCCTGAGAGATGGCTGCGCGTCATCGGTGTATCCACCACACCGGGAAGCACCGCGTTAATGAGGATGCCGCGGGCTCCCAGATCAAGGGCACAGGATTTCACCAAACCCTGAAGAGCCGCCTTGGAAACCGTATAAGAGAACTTTCCGGGGCGGCTCTCCAACTGCCAGATGGAGCTCACCACCACCAAGCGACTTCCTTGCTCAAGCTTGTTGGCTTCCAGCAGAGCCGTGAGGGAGGAAGCAACGAACACCACATTGCCCTGCCAGAGCCTCTGGAGATCCCGAAGCTCAAAATCGGTGATGGCATCGCTGCAATTGAGGCCCTGGGCCCACACAACCGCCTCCAGCGGTGGCATCCCAGCAAAAACGCCTTTTGGCAAGGGCTCGTCGTAGGAAACCTGAAAATGGTTAGAGGGATTTGGACCCGATCGCGAACCGGCTGTGCATACCGCGTAACCCCGGGCCTCAAGGGTTGCCAGGATCGACGATCCGAGGGCACCTCCAGCACCGAACAGCAAGGCATTGGGTCTCATGCCGGCAGCGGCTCAGCAGCCTTGCGTTCACGCACAAACGAGGAAATCAGCGCGATCTCGCGATCAATCATGGCCTCGCTCAACCCGGGATAAGTGCCCAAAAACAGGGCCTGTTGCATCAGCTGATCGGCACCAGGCATCTCGGTAACGGCAAGCCGGAGAGCGTCGGGGCGATCCTGGCGGAGCTGCACAAAAGCAGGCTGACGCAGCAGGTTGCCCCCAAACAACATACGCGTACCGACTCCTTGACTAGCCAAGTAACGACCCAAATCAGAGCTCGTGAACGGAGCCTCAGGTCGCACCAGTAAGAGAAAACCAAACCAACTGCAATCACTGCTGGCACCACTGGCGTCCCAGTTGAAGCGGCCAGTGGCCAGATCCAAATCAGTGGCATGGGTCGGCAGAGAAAACTGGAACACATCAGCCAAAGAAGCCAGCCCGAAACGAAGACGCATCCAATTGCGCTTACGAGCCTCGATGAAATCCGGCAGGCGGCGAATCTGAACACGACCGATGGCCGCCTGGGGATCGAGGGGTTTGAGGTTGTAACCAAAATGGGAATAGATGTACTTATGGTCGTAGCCCTGAGGCAACTCACCGAGTTGCCAGTCGTAGCGTTTGTTGCAGGTGTCATCGCGACCGCTGGGGCACCAGCAGTCGCGACCCCAATCGCGGAAGCTCTCGACAATGCGCCGCAGCAGAGCACTCTTCACAACGTTCACCGAACCGCCCTCACCCATGGTGAGGTGGTGAGGCGGATAGAAACTCTGGGTGCTGAGATCACCCCAGGTACCGGTCCAACGGATGACGTGATCGGGACCAGCATCGAGGCCAGGACTATTGGTGGGGAAGCCCAAGGCCTCCGCCTGAACACGGGGAAGGGTGTAACTGCAGCCAAGGGCATCGCAGTTATCCTCGATCAGCCAGAGGTCATGCCGCCGGCAGAAGGCCAAAACTGCCCCAAGATCGAAGGGGTTGCCAAGAGCATGGGCTGCCATGACCGCTTTGGTTCGTCGTGGAACATACGCAGAGGCCAGCTGATCAACACGCAGGTTTCCGGTAAGCGGATCGTTGTCGACAAACACCGGCACACAACCGTTTTGGAGAATCGGCGTGACAGTGGTGGGGAAGCCGGCGGCACAGGTGATCACTTCATCCCCGGGTTGCAGCCTTTTGGCCTGGGGCAGCAGCGGCGAGGTCAGGGCTGTCAGCGCCAACAAATTGGCCGATGATCCGGAATTCACCGCTAAACATGCGCAGACCCCTAGAAAATCCGCCAGCTCACGTTGAAAAGCCTCGCCCTCACTGCCCAGAGTGAGCCAGAAATCAAGGGTGCTGCCGACGGCTGCTTCCACTTCCTCCTCAGTGAAGACTCGCCCGGCATAGGGAATAGCACCGAGTTCAGGATCAAAGGCGGGGCGTAGGGGGTCTCCAGCAGGGCGGAAGGCGCGATGGGCGGTGCGGGCGTAGCGGCGGGTGAGGGCAAGAATTTCGGCCTTGAGGGCGTCCAGCTCCAAAGGGGTAACCGGGGATTCGGAACTGGGTGTCATGGGTCTGAACCGGCAGAGCTGGGAAATTATCAGGCTTGCACGTAGCGTTCGATCTGCTCGATGCAAAGGTCTCGAGCGGATTCGCCAGCGTGGAAGCGGCGATACCAAGCCACCGTTTCTGCGATGGTGGTTTCAAAATTCCAACGCGGGGTCCAACCCAGTTCGTGGTGAGCACGGTCCGTACTCAGGTCGAGCCGACCCGCTTCATGGCACGCAGATGGATTGGAGTGGTCCTGCCACGAGCCAGGCCAATGGAGCAAGATTTCTTCGACCAACTGGCTCACCGACCGATTCGCCTCGCGATTGGGGCCGAAGTTGAACGCGGTAGCCAGCTTAGGCTCAACGTAGAGACGTTCGGCAAGTTGTAGATAACCGCCTAAGGGCTCCAACACATGTTGCCAGGGGCGCGTTGAAACCGGCGAACGCACAGCAATTGGCGTCGAAGCCATCAGGGCACGGATGGCATCGGGAACGATCCGCTGCTCAGCCCAATCACCTCCGCCGATCACATTGCCGGCCCGAGCAGAGGCGAGTCGCAAACCGGGGGTCTGATGGGGTAGCGGGCCACAGAAGCTTGAGCGCCAACTCGCTATCGCCAGCTCAGCTGCTGCCTTGCTGCTGCTGTAGGGATCATGACCACCAAGGGGGTCTCCCTCGCGATAGCCAAACTCCCACTCGCGGTTGTCATAAACCTTGTCGGTGGTCACCATGACCGCCACACAAGGCTGGCCAAGCTTACGGAGGGCCTCGAGTACATGGCAGGTGCCCATCACATTGGCGTTCCAGGTGAGGAGCGGCTGCTGGTAGCTGCGCTGCACCAAGGGCTGGGCTGCCAGATGGAACACCACCTCTGGCTGAAAGGCCTGAAGCCGGGTCGTCAGCCGAAGACAATCAGAGAGATCAGCGCGCTCATCGCGGACCAGCTCGGACGACAGCCCAAGGCTGGTGAACAGGGCCGGAACACCATTCAGCTCAGGATCTAAGGCGTAACCCTCCACCTCGGCGCCCCAATGGAGCAGCCAGAGGGCCAACCAACTGCCCTTAAAGCCAGTGTGTCCACTAAGCCACACCCGTCGGCCACGCCAAAACTCAGGACTCCAGCAACCAGGCATCACCAGGTTTTCCAGGGAGCTCGATCAGCCTGCCAGAGCTCTTCCAGCAATTGGCGGTCGCGCAAGGTATCCATGGGCTGCCAGAAACCATGGTGTTGGTAGGCGTTGAGCCGGCCCGCGGCTGCAATAGCAGGCAGACAATCACGCTCCCAGACACTGTTATCACCGGCGATGACACTTAACGCCTCGGGCTCCAGCACAAAGAAGCCACCATTGATCCATGCGCCGTCGCCTTGAGGCTTTTCCTCAAAGGCCAAAACCCGACCCCGCTCGAAAGCCAACGACCCAAAACGCCCTGGGGGCTGCACAGCAGTAAGAGTGGCCCATCCCCCCTCCATTCGGTGAAAGGCGACCAGGGCACTGATATCAATATCAGCTACACCATCGCCATAGGTAAAACAAAAAGGACCATCATCGAGATAACGAGAAACACGGCGGAGCCGGCCACCTGTCAGCGTGATGTCGCCGGTGTCCACCAGGGTCACCTTCCAGGGTTCAGCATTGCGTTGATGAACCTCCATTTGGTTGGTAGCCATGTCAAAGGTGACATCACTAGTATGCAAAAAGTAGTTAGCAAAATATTCTTTAATCACATAACCCTTATACCCGCAACAGATAATGAAGTCGTTTATGCCATGCTGGGAATAGATTTTAAGGATATGCCAAAGGATTGGCTTACCGCCGACTTCCACCATGGGCTTGGGCTTTAGGTGGGTTTCCTCACTGATGCGGGTGCCTAGCCCCCCGGCAAGAATGACAGCTTTCACGAGCTACACCCAAAGTGGAAGACGGTAGCGGAGCCGCTTGAGTTGCATCACCACTACAATCAGCGCAAGCAGATTAAGGGCAAGGGTTAGCAACTCAGCGTGCCAGTTCAGCGCTCCATCCATTACGGCTGTACGAACTGGAGCAAGAACACGATAGAAAGGATTGAAATCGGCGAGCAGACCAACTGCTCCAAGGCCTTCACGCCTGTAGAGGATGGGCGAAATCAAAAACATTAATTGCAGGAGAATTGGCATCAGCTGACTAACGTCTTTGAAGCGAGCACCAAGCATGCCCATGGCCACGGTAGCCCAGAAGCAGAAAAGGGACAAATTAAGGAGTGGAAACCAGAGACTGGTTAAACTATTCAGCAATATCAGCGGCTTAATAAAAACGAAGGCAATGAGAATGATCGCAAAAGCCTGGGCAAATGTTTGCATTTGAAATGCCCACTCTTCCAAACAATAAAAGATGGCTGGCAAAGCATTATTCACCAACTGATCGCGGCGACTCGTAAACAGCAAGCAACCTCCGATCATCGCCTGACTTATCCATCCCCAAATGGTTAAGCCAAGGCCGAGATAGATCACATAATCCCAAGGGTTGGGAACCCTAAAGACAGCACCATACACAGCACCAAGAAGAGCAACACTCAATAAATTACTGAGACCAAGCCAGAAGCTCCCGAAAAAGGTGCGACTGAAACGAGCGAGGGAACGGAGCCAGGCGCTGTACCACCAGGCGCGAGCTGTGCGCACAGCATAAATCAAACCATACCCATAGGCTGGAACAGCATCCCGAAGCTGTAAACCCGCCCTCGTGAATGCACTCATAGGGATACAACTCCCTGGCTATAGAACGCGAAAGCTTCAGGCAGGGACCCATCAAACACAAGGCGGCCGTGTTGCAACACCAAGCCTCGGGTGCAGAACTGAGCCAACAATTCGATCGAATGAGACGCCAGAATCAAGGTTCCCACCTCACCAAGAAACTGGGCCAAACGTTCGCGGGCCCGAGAGAGAAACCACTGATCACCAGCACCGATGCCTTCGTCGAGGGCGAGAGCCTCATGGCGAAAGGCTGTGAGGAGAGCAAATTGCAAGCGGGTTCGCATACCATCGCTATAGGCTCGAATTGGAAGATGAATAAAATCAGCCAATTCCGTAAAGCTCACCAATTCCTGGAGAAACTCCTCAAAACCAATAAGCGTATTGCAATTCAGCAAATAATGGGCTCGAGCAGCATGCCGTCCACTGAGATCGGTATCCACCCAAAAGCTTTTATTAATCAAGGGAGCCACCTGACCATGGCGACGGATACAGCCACGGCTGGGACCATAGACATCTGACAAAAGACGCAGCAGGGTGCTTTTACCTGCGCCATTGTGGCCCAAAAGCGCGACTCGTTCGCCTTTGTGAATGGTGAAGGTGAGATCAGTGAGCGCCTGCACACCAATCGCACCTGATCGGTTTCGATTCAAGAGTCCACCCGTGAGGCCACCGACTAGGGCGGCTTTGAGGGAACGACTGGCAACACCCTCCACTGGGATGTGAAGGGAAACCTGCTCGAGCTCCACCAACGGATCTGAAACGGTGCTACCCAGATCGTGTCCTTGTGTCGGGAGTCCAACTTAACCGGCTGATGTACGGCCGACGCAACGGAGCCAGGGGTGGCGGAGCTGCAAAAGCTGCTCGAGCCGCATCACATTGGGAAAAACGGTACGCGCGGTCATGGAGGCAGGATGAAGGGTGTAGCAGCCGAGGGCCTGAGGGCACTGCACACCAGTCCAGCCCGCTTCGATAAGAGCACACCAGAAGTCGTAATCCTCCCAGCCACCAGGGATATGCACATATCCACCGACATCCTCCCAGGCGCTTCGGCGGACCAGGGCCATTGCATCCACGGCATTGGCAGGTTCGAAAATGGCTCGCTGCCAGGGGCGACCCTCCCCCTGAAAGACCTGAGGAGAGGCGCCTTCAGGCACGGTGAGTAAGAGCGGATGCACCACCGCGACGTGAGGCTGTACGCACTCGGCCAGGCAGTAACACTGCTCCAGAGCCCTTGACGCCAAGGGGTTATCGGCATCTTGCACCCACACCCACGGGGCTCTGGCCAGGGCAAAACCGGTGTTGCGGGCAGCAGCCAAACCTCCATTGTGGTGGTGCTGAACCAAGCGGGCACCTGCAAAGCGGCCGGCCTGCTGCTGCAGCCAAAGCTGAACCCGCTGCGGCCCGTCATCCGTGGAGGCGTCATCCACAATCACCAGCTCGATCTGGGAGAGGGTCTGGAGAGCAACGGTGCCGAGGGTGTCGAGGACACAATGACCGTAGTTGTAAAGGCTGAGCACGACCGAGACCAAGGGCGGTAGGCACGGCGGATCAGGGAAAAGCTCTAGGCACATCCGCCAGGGCGGTGACGGAGTTGAGGGCAAGGGGAGACTCACGATTCCAGACAACGCTCTTCCCACGAACTCAGCAGGTTTTGCTCAGCTTCAGGCCCCAACACGGCAGCAAAACGTGCAGGGCGACAGGCACCATCTGCCAGAGGCTCGAGGAACAGCACCTGATCGCAATGCGTCACCAGGGCATCAAGCCAGGCCTGAAGGGCTTGGGCATCCTCAAGGCTGGACAACACAAGCTGGGGTAAACGCGGAAACAGAAGCAAATCTGCTGCCCTAACAGATAGACCAACCCTGCCCCAACGCCTCTCTTGCGCCTGGCCGCTACTCCCCAAGACGGCGAGGGCCGGAGGGGGGCGGAACCAGCGGGGATCTGGCAAACCTAGACTTCGCTGGGCCTGGAGGACAAGAGAGTCCCTTGCGGCATCTTCCAGAGTCAAAGGTGCTAGCCACTGATGCTTGGCTGGCACAGCGAACAACTGCAAAAAAGCGGCACGCTCAGGATCTGGATCCAGCACGACCGCACACTGCCTCAGCAACTGGAGCCAGGCAGGAAGCCGCTCCGGGAGTGGCCAGACGAGGCTGATGCACCAATCACCAGGTCTCACGAAGGGGGACTCTGAGGCGATGGAATCGGGGGAATCAAAACCATAGAGCTGGACCACCTTAGATGTACTTGCCAAGCTGACATCCGGGGTGCTCCCTTTGCCCGAGCAGGCAAACAACATTTGTTCAACCCGCCAGCTGGTCTGGCCAGCGCTGCCGGCCAAACCAGCTGGCGGGGTGGGCAACGTGGAGGGAGAGGGCTGGGGCGAAAGGCCAGCCGCCAGTGGGGCGGACACCGGTAACCCGACCAACGCAAATGAAGGCAAGGGATGTTGCCAACGCGCCGGCTCCAGCCAGCGATGCGCGGGGAACAGTCCGCGAGCGTGCCAGAGCTGCAGCAGGTTGACCAGGGCGGAAGGAAGTCGCGCAATGCATCGAGGATCGCCTAGTGCCGCGCCATGGAGGTTGCCGCAAGGATGGGTGAGGCCAGGATCCGTGATGTCTCCGCCATCCAGAAATAGAGCCGTGAGAGGCTCGCCTACAAAGCCATAGCGTTGCTGCATCCAAAGAGGATCAACAGCAGGATGGGGGGCGAGCCCGAGCTGCCAACCCGCCCCGAGGTAGTGCTCAAGCGGCGTCGGTAAGGGCTGGCAGTCGGCATCTCGACACTGGCAGCCGTAATGCACCGGATCAAACATGGGGTGCACAAAGAGGTCGTCTTGGCACGCTTCCCGGCGATACAGACTCACCGCTTCCTGGCATCGACCGACCTGCTGCCAAAGGCGATCAGGCTGAAGCAGAGGATGGGGGGAAACCCCCTGCTTCCACCCGCAGCGTTGATACCAAGCCAGTGGATCGCGGAGCTGTACCGCCAACTGAGGGCGCTGCCGCACCAACCAAGGCAGTGACACCAGAAGGGCAGCTCCTTCACCTTGTAAAAACCGGCCCCTGTAGGCCCTGAGCCCCTGTGAAGACAGAAGGGGAGAACCAAGGAGCCAGAGCCAATCGACGCGATGACGGAGTTCTTGTCGCCAGTTTCGCCTCGGTCGCAAGGTACGTCTCCCCAGCGACAGGGGACGATGCACACGGGTCTGCCCCTGAAGCCAACTGTGCAGCCGGCGCAGTCGCTGGTCGATGGGGGGTGACCCAGCAGGCAGAGGCTCCTGGTGACGGTGTTCGGGCCGAATGGTCTGTATCAGCGCGGCCAACTGATCTGGCTGAGGCCGGGAGAGACCCAGGGCTTCTGTTAGTTGAAGGGCTTGGGCCTCGGGATCAGTGAACCAGGCTTCGTAGTGGAGCACCACTGGAAGGGTCTCCCCAGGCCCCCAGGGCTCGGCGAGGACAGAAAA
>Ga0194124_10002941_pt1 | contig 18523 bp, 18 predicted proteins | sample TA2KigCas0mmetaG_FD_148605 | JGI IMG/M metagenome (GOLD analysis project Ga0194124, IMG submission 148605) | Freshwater microbial communities from Lake Tanganyika, Tanzania - TA2015031 Kigoma Deep Cast 0m | ecosystem: Environmental > Aquatic > Freshwater > Lake | place: Tanzania: Lake...
CCCCCGGCCTGATCGAGCGGCAGCCCAACGATCAGCCCGCACACCCGGCGCTGGCTGATCAGCTGCTGCAGGTGTTCCAGGTCAGCGGCAAAGCTGCTGCGCTGCAGAGCAGGAAGCGGCGTGATGCTGATGCCCAGCGGATCACAGCCCGCCAGGCCAATGCGGCGTCGGCCCACATCGAGCGCCAGCACCGACCGGGGTTCGGGAGCGCCGTGGGCGATCGTCACGCTCAGCGCGGCAGCAGCGGCGTGGGCACGGGCCGGCGGCGCGGCTGCAACTGGGCCAGCACAGCCTCGAGGCGCCTGTTGGCCTGGCGTTCAACGTTCGGCAAGGCCTGGCGTCGCCACAGGCTGCGGGCCATCAACACCCGTTCGCCGCGCTGCTGGGCGCCGAGGTGTTGGAGCCACTGCAGGCGATCGTGGTCGTAGGGATCGCTGCGCAGCCACAGGGCACCGGGCTCGGCCAAGCCATCGCACAAGCGCTGCAACAGCAGGGTTGTCGCGGGTCCATGCAGCTGGGGCCAGTGGGGATCGACCGTGAGCTCAATGTCGTGGCCACCACCAGGGTGCTCGCCCAGCCAGCGCACGCCTGCCACAGCCCCCTCGCGGCTGGGATCGACCAGCAACCAACCCTTGCCATGGCTCTGGGTCAGCACGTCGTCGCTGCGGCGATCGAGGATCTGGCGCAACTGGGCCGGGCAGACAATCTGCTCGAGATGCCACAACAGTGGAGCGGTGCGGCGATTGAGCGGCATCCATTGCAGCTCGCCGAGGCCGCCCGCAGCGGCTGCAGCGGTGGCGGCAGCGGCCTGCCCCCCCGGCGACCAGCACCAGATCTGGTCCTGGCGCAGCGGCTGAAACCCCTGCTCCCGCAGCACCCCCAGACGGGTGCAGTCATCACTGGCGGACGATGCCACCCAGCTGGTGGAGGCAGTGCGTTGCAGGGCCGCCTTGAGCAGGTCGCTGCTGAGCTCTTGGCGCCTGGCGCTGCTGGTGGTGCGCAGGTGCGCCACCTGCCAGCAGCTGCCAGCGCGATTGAGGCGACGACAGACCACCAGGCCCAGGGCCGTCTGGCTGTGGTCCGCAAAGGCCACGAGCACCTGCGGTGCGTGAGGTTGGTCCCGTCTCAGCCACTGCAGCACCCGATCAGGCAGTTCGAGCAGCGCGGCGCGCTGCAGCTGTGCCTGTAGCGGCAGGAAGGCCGGATCTCCAAGCAGAGGCAGATGCCAGCCAGCCAGGGGTTCGATGCGCCAATGCGGGGAGGTTGAGGGGCGCAAGCTCCGCCATGGCAACGCCTGGATTCAGTGTATCGGGGCCGGCCACCGGCCGCCGCCGCCTGGCCGGCGGGTTCAGGCCGCTCGCACCAGCACCAGCGGCGTGCGCTCGTCGCCGTTGCCGGCGGGATTGGGCCGCAGAGCCCGTTGCAGCAGGGACTGATCACAGCCGCTGCTGGCAGCCAGCACCTTCACCCGGCCCAGGTCATTGACATCGACCACCGCCACATCCACCCCCAGCACCGCCTTCGCCTGCTGGCAGAAGGCGGCGGGCTGCTCAGGGCCCAGCACGATGGTCTGGTCGTAGGGCGGTGTGGTGCCGGTGACATCGTCGATCAGGCGCGCCTGCTCTCCAGCCAGCCGGTAGAACCACCCCTTCTGAGCCAGCAGCTTGAGGGCACTGCCCATCACCCAGGCATTGAGCACCCGCGCCGGGCCCACGAGATCGATCAAGGTCTGCAGTCCACAGGCCGTGGCCAGGGAGCTGGTGGGGTGAAAGACCCGGCACAGCAGCCGAGCCAACGCCGAGGGCCGCACCGTGGCGGGGTGGTGGTAGCGACCCTGCATCACCGCCAGGGGCGTCTCGCCGATGGTGAGCACGTCACCGGGTTGCAGGTGGTCACCGGCGTACTCGCGCAACACCGCCAGCGGATCATCGAGCACTCCCAGCAGATGGGTGCCCAGGGGCAGCACCTGGCAGCCTTCGCCACGCCGCCACGTCGCTTGTTCAGGGGTCAGCGGGGTCGGGCGGCGCAGCGGAACCAGCACCCCATCACGGCGCCAGAGCCGGCCGAAGGGGCCGTAATTGACCCACTTGACCTCCATCCACAGCGTGTCGAGCAGGCTGTCGGGGTCGCCTCCGGCGGCATCGATCAGCACCTCAACGGTGGCGGCGGTCTGTTTGCGGCCTTTAACGATGTAGGCGGCCCAGTAGCCATCGGGCCGCGCTTCGGCATCGGGGTGCTCGGGCGTGATGGTGCAGCTGAGCTTCAGGGCCGCGAGGGAAGCCTGGCCGAGCAGGGTTGGCTTGAGCCGGATCTCCGGCACGAACACCTCCATGCGCCGATGGGGGTTGTGGATGCCGATGCGACCCTTCACCCGCAAGCCCGTGGCCGTGCGCGTCACCGCAAAGGGCTCGGGCCTGAGCACGAGCGGAGAGGCCGGCCTGAGGCGATGCTGCAGCTGCAGCCCCAGCAACAGCAGCCCATACAGGAGCAGGGCGGTCAGCAGGATCGACACCACGGAAAACAAAGGCACGGAGGCAGGGTTCGCAACGGAGCACGAACCGCCGGAGCGTAACGGGCGCAGCAGTCCTAGGTTCCGGCGAGCCGGATCGCGGGTGGATGCGCAAGACCTTCGTTCTGGACACCAATGTCCTGCTGCACGATCCGGAAGCCCTGCGCCGCTTTGAAGACAACCTGGTGGTGATTCCGATTGAAGTGGTCGAGGAGATCGACCGCTTCAAGCGCGATCCCTCCGAGAAAGGGCGCAATGCCCGCGCCGTCTCACGCCTGCTCGACGAGCTGCGCGACCGCGGCAACCTGGCCGATGGCGTGAGCATCGACGGCACGGAGGGCGGTCAGCTCAAGGTCGTGTTCTGCCGCAGCGAAACCCTGGCGCAACTGCCGCCGGAGCTCAAGGCCGGCAATGGCGAAAACAACATCCTGGCTGTGGCGCTTGAGCAACGCCTGGGCGAGGTGATGGGCAGCCAGGCGCCGGTGGTGCTGGTCACCAAGGACACCAACCTGCGCATCAAGGCCGATGCGGTGGGCCTGATCGCCCAGGACTACACCACCGACAAGGTGGCGATCGAAGATCTTTATGCGGGGATCTGTGAGCTGTGGCTGAGTGCCGATCTGATGGATCAGGCGCGCCATGGCATGGGGCTGCCTGTGGCCGCCGTTCCCGCTGCAGCGTCCGGAACGCCGGGCCTGCTGGCCAATGAGGGGGTGACGCTGATCGATCAGGCGCAGCCCGCGCACACAATGCTTGCGCGCTACAACGCCACCACCGCAAGCCTGCAACCGCTGCAACGGGCCACCAAGGCCAAGCTGGGGCGCATTCAACCGCGCAACCGAGAGCAGACCTTCGCCCTCGATCTGCTGCTCGATCCTGCCGTTCCCCTGATCACCTTGGTGGGCAAGGCCGGCACGGGCAAGACGCTGCTGGCCCTGGCCACCGGCCTGCATCAGGTGGCCGATGAACGGCTGTACGAACGCCTGCTGGTGACGCGGCCGGTGATCTCATTGGGCAAGGAGATCGGCTTTTTGCCGGGCGATCTCGAGGAGAAGATGGGGCCCTGGATGCAACCGATCATCGACAACCTCGATTACCTGCTGGGCAGCGGCGACGACAGCCACAGCAGCGGTGCACGCGGCAGCCACCGTGGTCCGCGCAGCAGTTGGTCCGACCTCAAGGGAATGGGACTGCTGGAGGTCGAAGCCATCAGCTACATCCGCGGCCGCTCGATTCCGCGCCAATTCATGATCGTCGACGAGTCACAGAACCTCACCCCCCACGAAGTGAAGACGATTGTCACCAGAGTCGGGGAAGGAACCAAGATCGTGTTCACGGGGGATCCCTACCAGATCGACAACCCCTATGTCGATGCGGAGAGCAACGGTCTGACCTGGCTGGTGGAACGCTTCAAGGGTCAGACCCTGGCGGGTCATGTCACCCTTTCGCGGGGTGAACGTTCAGAACTTGCAGAATTAGCCGCCAACCTTCTGGAGTAAACCAAAGGTACGGATTTCTGTCCCTTGCCCTTCACAAGGGAGGGACCATCCGTTATGTTCTGAATACCCCCAACAAACTCTCCATGCTTACGGGTAGCGATCTCCTCTCCAAGGTCAAGGAACTGGGCGATGTGTCCAAGACCGAGCTGGTTCGCAGCTGCGGTTATGTCAGCAAAAAGAAAGACGGTTCGGAGCGCCTGAACTTCACCGCGTTCTACGAAGCGCTGCTCGAAGCCAAGGGCCTCAGCCTGGGTGACGGCGGCGGCAAGGGTCGCGGCAAAGGTGGCCGCACCCTCAGCTATGTGGCCACCGTGCAAGGCAATGGCAACCTGCTGATCGGCAAGGCCTACACCGCCCTGCTCGATCTCAAGCCCGGCGAGGAGTTCGAGATCAAGCTCGGCCGCAAGCAGATCAAACTGATCCCCGCCGGCGGCGAAGAGGAGTGATTCCTCGGCGATCGCGCCGTCGGATCAGTTGTTAATCCTTCAGCCCGGGCCCAGGCCCGGGCTTTTGACTGAGTGCTGTGCGTGGAGCGCTTTGCGCAGAGCGCTTTGGCTGAGCGCTTTGTGCGGATCCTTGATGGCGGGGTGAAATCGGAAATCAAACCATCGCTCCCAGGCAGGGGGAGGTGGCGCTGTCATGGTCAGGAACAACTGACAGTGTCTTTTGCAGATCACCCACTGCGATGACGAGCATCTGATCCGGCTCAACAAGCACGAGGCGTCTCTGCTCGTCGATGCCTGTGTGTTGGTGATTCTGGCCGCCGACACGGTGCCCCAGGGATCGCTCAGTCCAGATCTGGCTGAACTGCTCGCCTGCCTGTTTGAGCATCTCAGCCCAGCGGTGCGCTGAGCGCAGGCACTCAGCAGCCGCTCAACCCAGCATGGTCTGCGGCTGCACCCAGCGATCGAAATCGTCGGCACTGATGTCGCCCAGCACCAGCGCCGCTTCCCTGAGAGTGAGACCGTGACGATGGGCATGTTTGGCAATGGCGCTGGCACGGTCGTAGCCGATGGCCGGTGTTAGCGCGGTGACCAGCATCAGGCTCTGATTGAGCAGGCGTTGAATCTGCTGCTCATTGGCCGTGAGCCCATCGACGCAGTGTTCACGAAAGCTGGCGCAGGCCCCACTCAGCAGCGCGATGCTCTCAAGCAGGTTGTGGGCGATCAGCGGTTTGAACACATTGAGCTCGAAATTGCCCTGACTGGCGGCCATCTGTACGGCGGTGTTGTTGCCCATCACCTGCACGGCGACCATGGTCAAACTTTCGGACTGGGTGGGATTCACCTTGCCCGGCATGATCGACGATCCCGGTTCGTTTTCTGGCAACACCAACTCCCCCAGGCCGCAGCGCGGGCCGCTGCCGAGCCAGCGGATGTCGTTGGCGATCTTAAACAGCGAACCAGCCAGCACAGTCAGCGCCCCATGGGCCGCCGCCAACGGCTCATGGCCGGCCAGGGCCTGAAACTTGTTGGGCGCGCTGGTGAAGGGGAGCCCCAGTCGCTCAGCCAGCAGGGCCGCCACGGCGTCGCCGAAGCCCCGCGGCGCATTCAGACCGGTGCCTACGGCCGTACCGCCAATGGCCAGCTGCAGCACCTGCGGCACGGTGGCCTGCAGACTCTCCAGGCCCAGCTGCAGTTGGGCGGCATATCCGCTGAACTCCTGACCCAGGGTCAGCGGCACCGCATCCTGCAGGTGCGTGCGCCCGATCTTGATCAGGCCGGCATAGGCCTGGGCCTTGGCACCCAGGGCGGCACTCAGGGCCTCGATGGCGGGAATCAGGCGGTGCTGCAGCTCCTGGGCCACGGCCAAATGCAAGGCAGCCGGAAAGGTGTCATTGCTCGACTGGCTCAGGTTGACATGGTCATTGGGATGGACCGGGGTCTTGCTGCCGCGCACGCCGCCGAGCTGCTCGATGGCCCGGTTGGCGATTACCTCGTTGGCGTTCATGTTGGTCTGGGTGCCGGAGCCGGTCTGCCAGACCTTGAGCGGAAACTCCTGATCCAGCTGGCCGCTGGCCACCTCCCTGGCGGCAGCGACGATCGCCGCGCAGAGGCTGGCATCGAGCCGCCCCATGTCGCGGTTGACCTCGGCGCAGGCGGCCTTGAGCTCGCCGAAGGCATGCACCACCGCCAGAGGCATGGGCTGCCCGAAGGGGAAGTTGTGGATCGAGCGCTGGGTCTGGGCACCCCAGTAGCGCTCAGCCGGCACCGGGATCGCCCCCAGGCTGTCGGTCTCGAGCCGGGTGGCGCCGCTCATGGCTGGCTGATCACCTCGCTGTTGAGCTCGTTGAAGCTGATCGTGGTGCTGCTGCGCTGCCCCTCGGGCAGGGCAATGCCGGTGGCCGTGCTGATGGCCCGGTTCAGGCCATCGGGATCCACCTGGCCGCTGGCATCGAGCACAACCTTGCCCGCGGCGTCAAAGACCACCACCTGGGGAATGACACCCTTCCAGTAGTGGGCCGGATCATCGACGCCGCCGTCGGGGCGGTTCTGCAACGGATCGGTGGCCAGCGGAATCAACTCGATGCTGTTGCCCCAGAGGCGCTGAAGCTCCGACACCTCGGAAGCAAAACGCTTGCTGGCCGAAGCGTCATCGAGGAAATAGACCACCACGGCAGGCCGGTGCTCGGCCAGGGCCTGGGCCAATGTGGTGCGGGGCGGCACCAGCGAGCCATTGCCGGCATAGAGGGCGTAGATGTTGCCGTCGTAGGTGTTGTTGGTCAGCGAGGCCGCCACAGGCTGGATGCCGGGGCCACAGCACAGCAGCGCCGCCAGCAGCAGCCACAACAGAGGTCGGATCAGCCGGGGCAGCACACTGCGATTGCGGATCGGCTCATTGTGGCGCCCGGAGGCTGCGGCCCATGCCTTGAACGACGCCCCGACCCACCAGACCGATGGCGCGGCCCAGCACCTGCGTGAGCAGCACCACCAGGACCTGGCCCAGGCCCCGCACCAGGCTCTGCACCTGGGGCGCCAAGGCATCGCGGGATTCCAGCGCCAGGGTCACGAGCTGCTGGGCCCAGCTGAGCCGCTTCAGCTCCTGGTCGCGGGGTTCGGTGAGCAGCTGGATGCCGATCGCACCGCCCTCGATGGTGAGCAGGGCGCGGCGGCTCTCATAGATCGCGATCGGGTGCTGCAGCAACGTGGCCCAGCGCTGCTGGGCATTGAGCTGGTTGCGCAGCCGTTCCAGGTTGCGAGTCGACAGCAGATCGGCCACCAGCAGATAGCGGCGCAGCTCCGGCCAGGCGCCGCAGCAGGCCAGGGTCTGGGCTGCCACCTGCTCGGCGTTGCGCAGCAGCCAGTTGGCCACAAGCCGTTGCAGGTGGAGCACAGCCAGGGGTTCATCCGGGCTCAGCAGGTGCCCCTCGACCAGCAGCGGCTGGCCCAGCACCAGGGCGCTCAGCATCGGCTGCGGATCGGGCAGCTCAGGATCATTGCCGTCGAGATCACTGCTGCGCAGAAGGGTCTCGGCCACGGGGCGCAACTGGCCGTCCTGGGGGAGGCGCACGTAAGGACTGGCCATGCGAGCCAGGGCCTGCTGGCGCAGCTCGCGCTGCAGGGCGAGCCATTGCTCGCCCAGATGCTGGGGCTGAATCGGACTGGCGGCCAGCTGGCTGCGCAGCAGCTCCAGCTGATCGAGCAAGGCGAGCAAGAGGTCGACACGGCGCTCCGGATTGAGGCCTTCCAACGCCAGCAGCTGGCCGCTGCGGTTCGACAGGCCCTGACGAATCCGCTGGCGCAACTCGCCGGCGATCGCCTGCCAGCTGCCCTCGGCATTGCGTTGCAGCAGGCTGATGCTGGTCATCGGCACCCCGGGCGCCGGTTCAAGCGATGCGGCCACCGATGCGGCCACCGGAGGGGCCACCGGCGCTGCCCCCCAGGCCAGACTCACCGGGCCATAGAGCCCTTGCAGCAGGCTGCGGGCAGCCAGCAGTTCGCGCCGCTGGCCTTCCAGCACCAGCAGGGTCAGCAGGTTGGCAGGGGGCGCGGCCAGCAGGGCATCGCAACGCCACAGGGCCTGATCGATCTGCTGCTGCCCGCTGATCAGCAACCACTGCCCCAGGCCCAGCGCCGGCCCAGGTTCGCTGGGCTGACTCGGCGGGGCAGCCGGCAGCCGCACACAACGCCCGCCGGCGATCACAGTCTGGATCGCCTGCAGCAGATCATCGGGTCCGGGGGCCAGCAGCAGGCCCTCGGCCGGCAGCATCAGCAAGCGCTGGCGCGCCATCGCCAGACCATGGGGGAGGGCGATCAGCAGCGCCGCGGGCTGCCAGGTGTCGCTGAGCCGCCGGGCTTCACGCTCCAGCGCGCCCGGATCGATGCCAGCCGTGGGGAACCACAGCACCAATTGGGGGGTGCCCTTGAGCGCCTCGAGGTCGCCAACGATGCGATCGGCGCCGAAGGTGTCGGCCAGAAGGCGGCGCACCCCCTCGGCCAGCAGGGGCTCGGCAAGCAGCAGCAGGTGCTGAGCCAAGGGCAGCAAAGGAATCGTCAGCCCAACGGTACCGGCTGTTCCGTGAATTTCCAGGCCATGGCCTGCGTGGGGACGGCGGCCACTGAGCTCAACCGCGGCGGCCGGTGAGCTGCACGCTGTACGACTCGATCGCAAAGCCGGTGGCGGCCTCGATCTGGGCCAGCAACTCCTGGGGAAGCTGCAGATCGAGATCCTCAATGGCGCCGGTGTCTGCGCAGATCAGGTGGCTGTGGGGATCACTGCGGTAGCCGTACAGGCGACCGCCGGCACGATCCAGACATTCGATCACGCCGGCCGATTGCAAGGCCTCAAGGTTCTGGTAGACGGAGGTGTGGCCGATGTTGCGGCCAAGGTTGTTCAGTTTTTCAAAGATGTCGCGAGCGCTCAGATGGCTGCGCTCCTGCCAGAGCAGATCCAGCACCATGCGGCGCTGCTTGCTCAGTCGCATGCCGAGCTCGCGGCAACGGCGGTAGGCACCATCGACCTTGAGTTGGGTGTGGGGTGCGGTTGCGGCACGTGTGCCCACGCGATGCACCGATCACGGATGCCACAGTTATAGGCCAACTCAGAACCGTTACGCGTATGGGCTGGTGAAAGGATCCTGGGAACCCACATCCTGGAGGCGGCCCTCAGCGATGGCCTGCAGGGCCTCGGCAAGGTCCACACGGCCGTCGTAGAGGGCGCGACCCACGATCACCCCGCAGACCCCAAGCGGTTCCAGTGCGAGCAGCGACAACAGGTGTTCCAAGGTGCCGATGCCGCCTGAAGCGATCACCGGCACACTGCTGGCTGCGGCCATGGCCCGCAGCGCCGAGAGGTTGGGCCCGGCCAGGGTGCCATCGGTGGCAATGTCGGTGCTGATGATTGCGGCGATGCCGCTGGCCGCAAACCGGCCGGCCAGGTCAGTGGCCAGGGTGGTGCTCTCGTCGATCCATCCGCGGGTGGCCACCCGGCCGTCCTTGGCATCGATGCCGACCACGATGCGGCCGGGATGGAGCCTGGCCAGCTCGTCCACCAGCGCGGGCTGTTCGAGGGCCACCGTGCCCAGAATCACGCGCTCGAGACCACAGTCCAGCAGCTCCGCGGCGCGCTCGGCCGTGCGCACACCACCCCCGAGCTGCACCGGAATCGCGAGCGCGGCGGTGATCGCTTTGACGGCGGCATCATTGATGGGTTGTGCGCTGCGGGCTCCGTCCAGGTCCACCAGGTGCAGCCGCTGCGCGCCCTGGTCCTGCCAGCTGAGGGCCTGCGCCACCGGATCATCGCTGAACCGGGTGACCTGGTCGTAATCGCCCTGGTGCAGGCGCACGCAGTGGCCGTCGAGCAGGTCGATGGCGGGAATGATCTGCATGGCATGCCGGCGGCCCTTGCCCAGGCTGCCAGACCCCCGGCATGCACTGCGTCGTCCCAAGCTTGAATGGCGCCCAGTTCAGCAGCCCCCCGGGGCGCAGGTCAGCGGCATGAAGATCCTTGTGATGGGCGGAACACGGTTTGTGGGCAAGCCGCTGGTGGCGCAGCTGCTGGCCGAGGGCCACGACCTCATCCTGTTCACCCGCGGCAACAGGCCGGCGCCATCGGCGGTGGAGCACGTGGTGGGTGATCGCAGCACCGCCGAGGGGCTGGCCGCGCTGGAGGGCCGACGCTTCGAAGTGATCATCGACAGCTCGGGCCGCAGCCTCGATGATTCACGGGATGTGCTCGAACGCACCGGCGCTCCCAGCCACCGGTTTGTGTATGTGAGCTCCGCCGGCGTCTATGCCGACAGCGAGCTCTGGCCCCTCGATGAAGACAGCCCCAGCGACCCCCAGAGCCGCCACGCGGGCAAGCTCGACACCGAGGCCTGGCTCAGGGCCCAGGGCATTCCCTTCACGAGTTTCCGGCCCACCTACATCGTCGGTCCGGGCAACTACAACCCTGTGGAGAGCTGGTTTTTCGATCGCATCGTGCACGGGCGCCCCGTGCCGCTGCCGGGGGATGGCAGCACCATCACCCAGCTGGGCCATGTGCGCGATCTCGCCAGCGCCATGGCGCGCTGCATCGGCGTCGATGCCGCCGCCAACCGCCTCTACAACTGCAGCGGCCGCCAAGGCATCACCTTCAGGGGCCTGGTGCACGCCGCCGCGGTGGCGGCCGGCAGGGATCCTGAATCCGTGGAGATTCGCAGCTTCGATCCGGCCGGGCTCGACAAGAAGGCGCGCAGGGCCTTCCCGCTGCGCATGGCCCACTTCCTGACCGACATCACCCGCGTGCGGCGCGAGCTGGCCTGGGAGCCCCAGTTTGATTTGGCCGCCACCCTGGCCGACAGCTATGCCAACGACTACGCCGGGCGCATGCCCACCAGCCCCGATTTCAGCGGCGACGCGGCGTTGATCGGCTGAACCGGCCCCAAAGCCAGACCCCTCTCGTGCAGGGTCAATCTGAGTGCATCGACTCATCGCCAGGGGCAGCCAGCGGCATCAATCTGAAGTCAGATGCCAGCAACCCCCATGGCCGCCAGCACCCACCCGCACCGCACGTCTCGATCGCTTAGCCAGCAGCTAAGGACCCTGGCCCATTGGCTGCTTGATGCGGCCGGATCCGGCCTTGGTTTCGAGGGTCCCAAGGATCACCCCAGCCCGCCCAATGTGGGCGTGCAGCCGTTCAGCGGCGGCGACTCCCATCGCCGCAGCCGCCGTCAGCGCTCCTATTGACGCTGCAGATACTGCGGACGCTGCGTTGTGACCGAGCCCTGACGGCGTTTAGCGGCTGATCTCAGCGGTGCCCTGAGCACCACCCTGGTGCCCGTAGAGGTGCTTTTCGCAGGCCATGGTGGTCGTCGCGGGAAGCACCACGGCAGCACCCATCAGAGACTCCGAACGTCGTCGGAGATTCGAGGGGGTGTCCCGGGGCTTTGTTGGGGGTTTGCCGCCCTCAGCGTTGCCGCCCTCAGCTGTGAAACAGCAACACCAGGCCTGAGCTCACCTGGTGAAATTCACGCTCTTCACGGCTCAGGTCGAGGCCCACCTGCAACCCTTCCTGCAGGGCCGCTTCAAACGGCGGTGGCACGGGCGGGGCCTCTGCGCACCACAGGGCGGCAATGCCAACGGGTGTCGCGTGCCAACGAAAGCAGGGGGTGCTGCCAATGGAGGGCTCTTTGAGAGCGTCCTCCAGCAGCTCGCGAATCGCCATACACCGTTGAACCTGAAGCCAGCATTGGCAGCTTCAACCGCTGCGGCAATCAACTGAGAGCTTTCGTGATGATGACCGCCAACAGCGTCGCCAGCAGCAACCAGAGCACCGCCGTCCTGCGGCTCAGCACCAGCATGCGCATGACCGCTGCAGCATCCGGGGCAGGACTGCCTGCCGCCAGAAGCGGTTTGCGGCGAAGCTCGCCGCCATAGCTGTTGAGCCCACCGAGCTGCACCCCCACCACATGGGCATAGGCCGCCTGCGAGAGCCCGGCATTGGGCGAAGGATCGGGGGCACCATCGCGGCAGGCCGCCCTGAACTGCCCCCAGGCCGCTGCCGGAGCCACGCCTGCCACCAGGGGAAGGCTGAGGGCCACCAGGCGACTGGGGAGCCACACCAGCAGATCATCGAGGCGGGCACCAGCCGTGCCAAGCCAACGCAGGGTGCCGCGGCGGTAGCCCAGCATCGAATCGAGGGTGCTGGCCGCCTTGAACCCCCAGGCCAGTGCCAGTGGTTGACCCACGCTGGCGCCCATCAGCATCCAGAACAACGGTGCGAACAGGCCGTCGACCGCATTTTCACTGGCGGTCTCAGCGAGGGCCCGCAGCACCTCCCTCTCATTGAGGGAGTCGGTGTCGCGGCCCACGATCCAGGCCAGACGCCTGCGGGCTTGGGCCAGGTCTCCAGCCGCGAGGGCGCTGAGCACCGCCTTCACCGCCTGCTCGAGGCTTCGTCCTGCCAGGGCGCTGGCCAGGGCCATCACCACAACGCCTTGCAGCACAAGGCGACGGGTGCTGCCGGCTGGCAGCTGCTGCAACGCCGCCACCAGGGCCCAGCCCGCCGCCGCACTGCCCGCCACCAGCAGCAGGGTGATCAGCCCGCCCGCCAAGCGCAGGCGCCAGGGGCGAGCTCCTGCCCAGCGCTCGGCCAGGGGCCTGAGCCGGGCGATGCACCACCCCATCACCACCACCGGATGGGGACTCCAGCGCGGATCGCCGAGGCAGCGATCGAGCAGGCAGGCCAGCAGCACCCATGCCAAAGGGTGGAGCCCCGGACAGAACTCCACCCCTGAAGCCACGGCCTGAGCGACCTGGATCAACCGGCGCTCAGGCGCTCTTTAGCCAGCTGAACATCGAGCGCAGGCCCTTGCCCACCTGCTCGATCGGATGCTGGGAATCGCGCTGGCGGATCTTCGCCATCTCGGGCTTGCCGGCCTCACACTCGGCCACGAAGTTGCGGGCGAAGGTGCCGTCCTGGATGTCGGCCAGGATGCGCTTCATCTCGGCCTTGGTGTCGGCGGTGATCAGGCGCGGGCCGCTCACGTAGTCGCCGTATTCGGCGGTGTTGGAGATCGAATCGCGCATGGCCGTGAGTCCGCCCTTCACCATCAGATCCACGATCAGCTTCACCTCGTGCAGGCACTCGAAGTAGGCCAGCTCGGGCTGATAGCCCGATTCCACCAGGGTCTCGAAGCCAGCCTTGACCAGCTCGCTCAGGCCACCACAGAGCACGGCCTGCTCGCCGAACAGGTCTGTCTCGGTCTCCTCCTTGAAGTTGGTCTCGAGGATGCCGGCTCTGGTGCCGCCGATGCCCTTGGCGTAGGCCATGGCCAGCTCACGGGCCTGGCCGCTGGCGTTCTGCTCAACCGCAAACAGGGCGGGCACACCCATGCCGTTCTGGTATTCCCAGCGCACGGTATGGCCGGGGCCCTTGGGGGCGATCATCACCACGTCGACATCGGCCGGGGGCTGGATCAGGCCGAAGCGGATGTTGAACCCGTGGGCAAAGCTGAGCACCTTGCCGGCGCTCAGATGGGGGGCGATCTCCTTGTCGTAGACGGCCTTCTGGAATTCATCGGGCAGCAGCACCATGATCCAGTCGGCCTTGGCGGCCGCATCGGCCACGCTCAGCACCTCCAGACCATCGGCCCTGGCCTTGTCGGCCGAGCGGCTGCCCTCGTAGAGACCAACGACCACGTTGACGCCGCTGTCCTTGAGGTTGAGGGCATGGGCATGGCCCTGGGAGCCATAGCCGATGATCGCCACCGTTTTGCCAGCCAGCAGGCTGAGGTCGGCGTCGGAGTCGTAAAAGAGCTGGGCCATTCCGGCTGGAAGCGTGGGCAGGGCAAGAGGCGAGCTTACGCAAGTGCCCTACCCGTGGCCCCGCGCCATCAGGCCTCGCTGGGGTGGGCGATGACGCGGTCGATCAAGCCGTACTCCTTGGCCTCGGACGCGCTCATGAAGTAGTCGCGGTCGGTGTCCTTTTCGATCTTCTCGAAGCCCTGACCGGTCATCTCGGCCATCGAGCGGTTGAGCATGTCTTTGATGCGCAGGATCTCGCGCGCCTCGATCTCGATGTCGCTGGCCTGGCGCTGGCTGGTGCCGCCCAGGGGCTGGTGAATCATGATCCGGCTGTGGGGCAGGGCCAGACGTTTGCCCTTGGTGCCGGCCCCCAGCAAGAAGGCACCCATCGAGGCGGCCAGGCCCACACAGATGGTGACGACGTCACTCTTGACATACTGCATCGTGTCGTAGATCGCCAGGCCCGCGGTCACCGAGCCCCCCGGCGAATTGATGTACAGGTAGATCGGCTTGGAATTGTCTTCCGAGTCGAGGTAAAGCATCTGGGCCACCAGGGCATTGGCCACGGCGTCATTGACCTCGGAGCCCAGAAACAGGATGCGCTCGACACCCAGGCGCGTGTAGATGTCGACCCAGCGCTCGTACTGGCTGCCGGGCAGGCGGTAGGGAACGCTGGGGGTGCCGATGGGCATGGTTCAGAAGTGTGGGAAACAGGGAAGAGAGCGTTCGCAGCGGAGCCGATCAGGTCGAATCAGACGCCGTCAGCGGCCCCGGACCAGGCATGAGCACAGGGCTCAACCGATGCCTGCGGGGCTGCGGTCGGTGGCCACCGCGGCGGCGGCGGCGGCACCGCCGGGCAGATCCTTCTGGCTGCTGAGCACCCGATCGATCAGGCCGTACTCCCTGGCTTCTTCAGCCGTGAAATAGGTCATGCGATCGGAATCGCGGGCCAGCTGCTCAACGCTCTTGCCGGTGTTGGCCGAGAGCATCTCGAGCATGGTGTGCTTGTTGTGCAGCACCTCTTTGGCCCGGATCTGGATGTCGGTGGCCTGGCCGCGGGCACCGCTGCGGGGCTGGTGCAGCACGATCGAGGCGTGGGGCAGGGCGGCGCGGTGTCCCTTGGTGCCGGCGCTGAGGATCATCGCGGCCGTGCCCATGGCCTGGCCGATGCAGATGGTGTGCACCGGCGGCTTCACGTAGCGGATTGTGTCGGCGATCGCAAAAGCCTCGGTCTCGAAGCCGATCGCATCTCCCGAGTACCAGCTGGTGCCGGTGGAGTTGATGTAGAAGAAAATCGGCTTGTCCGCATTGTCGAATTCCAGATACAACAGCTGGGCGATGATCAGCTCGGTGACATCAATGCCCATCTGGCGCTTGGCATCGTCGTCGCTGAACAGCGGCAGGCCCAGGTACACGATCCGCTCCTTGAGCAGCAGGCTCGGCAGGTCGGGCGGCGGGGTGCGCATCACCGCTGAATCGCCGTAGTAGGGGGCGGACACCGTCATCGGCGAAGCAGCTGGGGCAGAAAGCTAGAGCCTAGCGAGGGTTTGCCGCGTCCGGATTGGGGCCTGCGGACGGTTTGGCGCTGCGGCGCCGGCGGCTTTCAGCTTTGGCAGCAGGCTTGGGATCGGCTGTGGCCGCAGACTTCAGATCAGGCTTGGGGTCGGACCTGGCGTCAGTTGCGGCCTTGGTCTCCTCGGTTGGGGCCACGCCATCGAGGCGAGCAAACACGATGCGACCCGTCGGGTTCTGCAGGGCGCCGGTGATGATCACCGGCAGGCGTTGGCCGATGCGGCCCCGGGCCCCCTCGACCACCACCATGGTGCCGTCGTCGAGGTAGCCCACGCCCTGGTCGGCCTCCTTGCCGTCGCGGGCGATCTTGAGCTGCAGCTCGTCGCCGGGCTGCACCTCGGGGCGCAGGGCGATCACCAGCTCACTGAGGTTCATCACCTTGAGCTCCTGCAGCTGGGCCACCTGGGCCAGGTTGTAGTCGGCGGTGAGCAGGGTCCCGCCGGTATCAGCCGCCAGCTTCTGCAAATTGTCGTCGACCCCCTTGCCCTCGTAGCGGGTGCTGTTGACAACGATGCGGCGGCCGTAGGTCTCGCGCAGCTCGGTGAGCAGCTTGAGCCCACGGCGCCCCTTGGCCCGCTTGTCGCCGTTGGCCGAATCGGCCAGGGCCTGCAGCTCATCGATGACGCACTGGGCGACGATCACCTGGCCCTCCAGCAGACCCGAATCCAGCAGGCCGCGGATGCGGCCATCAATGATCACACTGGTGTCGAGGATCTTGGCGCTGGCCGGCAGCAGCACCCCCTCAGCCACCAGCAACGCCTCAGTGTTGGCCGGGTTGAACAGGCGCAGCAGGGTGCGGCCGTGCACCTCGGCCAGGTTGTAGCCCAGCACCCCGAAGAACACATTGCTGAGCACCGCAGCCAGCGGCTTGACGAAGATGATCTCCCAGGGCAGCGGCAGCAGCAGGATCGGGGCCAGCAACAGGTTGGCCACCAACAGGCCCAGGATCAGGCCCACGGCCCGACTGATCAGCAGATCGGTGGGCATGCTGCGCACCTGGGCCATCAGGCTGCGGCGCAGCTGCCGGAACAGCAGGCCGGCGGTCAAGCCAAAGCCGGACCCCACCAGCGCCAGCACCGTGCGCAACCGTTCGGGATCTTCCACCTGCACCAGCAGCTGCTCCGGCAGCAGATCCACCCCCAGCCAGCCAGCCGCGGCCCCGGAGATCACAAACAGGATCAGGATGAGGGAATCGACCATACCCGCTGCGGGAGGCCACGCTGCCTCTCCTGGGGGGCAGCTTGCCTGATTCCAGCCCCGTTGGCCTGCCTGGGTAACCGACCACAACCCTGATTGCCCGCACCGGTGTGATGTTTCCGCCACGCAGCGCCTACCTGCACATCCCCTTCTGCCACCGGCGATGCTTCTACTGCGACTTCGCCGTGGTGCCCCTGGGGGACCGGGCCGGCAGCGGCAGCGGGCAGCCCGGCGCCGCCTCGATCGCCCGGTATCTGACCCTGCTGCGGCGCGAGATCGCCGCCAGCCCGCCGGGGCCGCCGCTGAGCACGGTGTATCTGGGAGGGGGCACGCCCTCGCTGCTGAGCCCAGCGCAGGTGGGCGGTCTGCTGGAGAGCCTGGCGGCCCGCTACGGGCTGGCGCCGGGGGCTGAGATCAGCCTGGAGCTGGATCCGGCCAGCTTTGACCAGCAGCGGCTGGCGGGCTATCTGGCAGCGGGCATCAACCGGGTGAGCCTGGGGGGGCAGAGCTTCGATGACGCGGTGCTGAGCAGCCTGGGGCGCCGGCATCGCCGCAGCGATCTGCTCGCAGCGATTGCCTGGCTGCGGGCGGCGCAGCAGCGCGGGCGGCTGGCGAGCTGGAGTCTGGATCTGATCGAGGCCCTGCCGGCGTGTGAGGGCCACAGCGAGGCGCCAGACTTGGCCCACTGGCGCCACCAGCTGCAGCAGGCGATCGCCAGCGGCGCTCCCCACCTCTCGATCTACGGGCTCAGCGTGGAACCCGGCACCGTGTTCGGAAAACGGGCCGAACGCCACGCACTGATCCTGCCCAGCGACGATCTGGCGGCCGATCAACATGAGCTCACCAGCCAGCAGCTGGCGGCGGCGGGCTACGGCCGCTACGAAATCTCCAACCACGCCCAGCCGGGGCATGCCTCCCGCCACAACAGGGCCTACTGGAGCGGCGCCAACTGGTGGGCCTTCGGCCTGGGGGCCACCAGCGCCACGGGCGGCCAGCGGCTGGCCCGGCCGCGCACACGCGACGCCTACACCAGCTGGGTGGAGGCGCTGGAGCAGCGGCCAGAGCGCAGACTGTCAGTGCCCAGCCGCAGCTGCGCGGATCAGGCGGAAGCAACCCGTCTCCCTCTTGATGAACGGCTGTTGGTAGGGCTGAGGCGGCGCGAAGGCGTGGCCATGGAGACGCTGCTGCGCCAGGCCGGTCTGGGCCGCACGCACCAGCAGGACCTGCAGGCCCTGCTGGAGCCGGAGCGTCAGCAGGGCCTGCTGCTGATCGAAGGTCCGCGCTGGCGTCTCAGCGCGCCGGCCGGCCTGGCCCTCAGCAATGCGGTGCTGGTGAAGCTGCTGAGCTGGTGGGAGCGCGTTGGGCCGCCACCCACTGGCGCAGGGCCGGCAGGGCCTGCTGGCGCAGGTTGACCAGGGGCTGGGCAAAGGGCGGCTGCCGGCTCGTCAGGCCGAGGAGATCGGCCGTGACCAACACCTGCCCATCGCAGGCGGTCCCGGCCCCGATACCGATCACAGGGATCGCCAGCAGCTGCTGCAGCCGCTGGGCCAGCTCAGCAGGCACGTGCTCGAGCACCAGGGCAAAACAGCCGGCGCTCTGCAGGGCTTCGGCCTGGTGCACGAGGCGATCCTGGGCCACCGGGTCGGTGGCCTGGCGCCGGAAGCCGAGCTGATGCACCGACTGGGGCGTCAGCCCCAGGTGCCCCATCACCGGAATGCCGCTGCGCACGAGGCGATCGATCACCGCCAGGGTTTCGGGCTCGGCCCCCTCCAGCTTCACCGCCGCCGCCGGGGACTCTTTCAGCACCCGCCCGGCCGCCGCCACCGCCTCATCGCTGCTGCACTGGTAGCTCAGGAAGGGCAGATCAAGGATCAGCAAGGGCTGCGCCACAGGATCCGTGATCACCGAAGCCACACCGCGACCAACCGCACGGCAGTGGTGCAGCATCTCGTCAAGGCTCACCGGCAGGGTGGTGGCATGGCCCAGGGCCACCATCGCCAGAGAATCGCCGACCAGGACCG
>Ga0194124_10002945_pt1 | contig 18510 bp, 14 predicted proteins | sample TA2KigCas0mmetaG_FD_148605 | JGI IMG/M metagenome (GOLD analysis project Ga0194124, IMG submission 148605) | Freshwater microbial communities from Lake Tanganyika, Tanzania - TA2015031 Kigoma Deep Cast 0m | ecosystem: Environmental > Aquatic > Freshwater > Lake | place: Tanzania: Lake...
TTTTCTTATGACGATTCCGAATACGGATGCGGCTCTCTATGACCTCCCGGGCCGGGGTATTCATAATCTTTCTCAGAAGCGCACGATAATAAACGTAAGCCATGTATACTCCAAAGCGTGAGCTCCGGGGCAATCCCATAATGCCTTCATAACCCTGCCTGAAATCCTCTTCAATGTCTTTCTCGATGGCATCCTTGGTGTCCTGATCGAACTTTGTCAGGTCTACCCCCGGAAAATATACCCTGCTCATTCCGTTAAAGTCAGCATTGAGGTCCCGTAAAAAATTAATCTTCTGGAAAGCAGCGCCAAGCTTCATGGGGGTGATAAAGTCCATCGTCTCCGTTACAAAAAACACGAAGACACATTAGACCGACCACCTCTGCAGAGCCGAGAATATACTCTTCATAAGATGCCTGATCGTGTTGCTTCTTATCAATGTCCATTTCCATGCTCTTAAGGAACTGTTCAATGACCGCACGCTCGATCCCAAAATTCCGAACTACTTTTTGAAAGCTGTGCAGTATCGGATTTAAGCTTATTCCATCGGCAATGGCCTCGTAGGTATCGTGACGGAATTTGTCCAGCAGACGCTTTTTATCTGAGGCATGGAACGTGTCAACGATCTCATCACCAAATCGAACGAAGCCATAGATGGAATAGATCGGGTCTCTTAACTTGGAATTCAGACATCGTATCCCAAGGGAAAATGAAGTGCTGTAGGCTCTGGTGGTTAACCGGCTGCAGCGGACAGATACCTCATCATAAAGTTTAATTGCATCCATAATTTCTTATTCTGATTTCAATGGCTTAGGGTTCAACGGTCACCAGGTTTGGAATTCGGTTCGATAGTTCCTGTGCAACCACTTCTCCGGAAATAATGGAAGGCGGCACACCGGGACCCGGGACAGTAAGTTGTCCTGTATAAAACAAATTCGGAACTCTTTTATTAATGATGGAAGGCTTCAGATTGGCCGTTTGAAGAAGTGTATTGGCCAGTCCGTAGGCATTTCCTTTATAAGCGTTGTAATCAGCAATAAAATCATTGTGTGCATAGGAACGTTTGTACACCACGTGTTCCAGGATGTCCTGACCCGTAAGTTGTTCCAGCCTTGCCATGACCATTTTGTAATACCGCTCGCGCGTTTCTTCTGTATCCTTGAGTCCAGGGGCAACAGGAATTAGGATCATCAGATTTTCATGTCCTGCAGGCGCAACGGTGGCGTCACTTATTGATGTACAGGACAAATAGAACTGAGGCAAGGTTGGCCACTTAGGGTCGTGGTAAATTTCCTTAGCATGTAAACTGAAGTCAACATCAAAAAATAAAGTGTGATGGATCAAACCTTTCAATTTTTTGTTGATGCCCAAATAGAAGATCAGACTAGACGGTGCGAAGGTCCTTCCCTGCCAATAATCCTCTGAATAGCGACGAAGTTCTTTTGGCAACAGATCCTGTTCGGAATGGTGGTAATCTGCACTGGTGATTACACCATCGCAAGCCACTACCTCTTCCCCTACTTTAACCCCGCTTATCTTTCCTCCTTCGAATTCATATCCGGTAACTTTTGCATTAAACCGGAATTCAGCGCCCTGATCCCTGGCCACCGCTACCATTCCATCAACGATCTTACTCATTCCACCAACGGGGTACCAGGTCCCCAATTCAATGTCAGCGTAATTCATCAGACTGTACAAAGCCGGCGTATCCTCAGGGGTAGAGCCCAAAAACAAAACAGGAAACTCTAACAACTTGATGATTCGCTCGTTCTTGAAAAATTTCCGGATGTATTTAGAGATGCTTTGAAACACATGCAAACGAAGAACTCCTTTGAATACTTCGGAATCAATGAGTTCCGTCAGGGACAACCCGGGATTTCGTACCAATTTATTTATCCCAAGTTCATATTTGAATTTTCCCTCTTCGATAAAGTCCTTTAATCGTTGTCCGCTACCCTGCTCCATAGATTCGAATAAATCCGCAAGTTTGCCTGTTGTGGCAGGAACATCTATAAAATCACTTTTTGAGAAGTAGACCCGGTATGAGGGATCCAGGCGCTCCAATTGGTAATAGTCTGAAGTTTTCTTTCCAAAGCGATTAAAAAACTCATCGAAAACATCTGGCATCCAATACCAGCTTGGACCCATATCGAAAGTAAAACCTTCTGCTGTAAACTTTCTGGCACGACCACCGGCGGATTCATTTTTTTCAAGGACTGTTACACGATAGCCACGCTTTCCGAGCGATGCTGCTGCAGACAAGCCTGAAAAGCCGGTACCGATCACCACAATGTGTTTGCCTGAGTCCTTGTTCATTTAAAGAGAATGTATGCTAAAAAAGCGATTTTATCCTGCAGAACAGGCCTTTTCTATTGAGGACCAGGTAAAAAGAGGAGTGACCGGATAGGTTTTCAGGCTAATGCCTGAAGAAGATCCTTTAAAAGATCGTCCGGGTGCTCAATACCAATGGAAACACGCATAAGGTTATCGGGGCTTTTAGGATGATTTCCCTCCGCAGTAAGTCTGTGTTCAATCAGAAAAACCACCCAAACTTGTAGCATGCCTGAAAATCTTTAATCTGGAGGCAAAAGCCAATGCTTCTTTTTGTCCACCGTGTAACAGCACCGACAACATTGCTCCGAATGAATTTTTCATCTGACGCGCTGCAACTTCATGGTTGATGTGATCGGTAAGACCAGGATAGAAAACTTTTTCAATTTTTTTATGACCAACAAGTGCCTGAGCAATTATTGCGGCAGAAGTCGATTGCTGCATCACCCGCAGCGGCATGGTTGCGATGCTTCTTGTCAACAACCAGCAATCGAACGGAGAAGGAACTGCGCCTCCAACATTTTGAAAATCGCGAAGCTCGGGCAGTATTGGATTTTCTTTACGAACCACCACGGCGCCACCCAAAACATCTGAATGGCCACCAAAATATTTAGTTGTGCTGTGAATTACGATATCAATTCCAAAATCCATCGGCCTGGTGATCAAAGGCGTTGCTCAGGAGGCATGCTGTTGTGATTCCTCTTTCTTTGGCTAAAGCAGCGACCGCAGCGAGATCAGTAATTTTTAACTGTGGATTGGAAGGGGTCTCTACCATAATCAGTTTGGTCTCCGGACGAAGGGCATTCCTCAATGAATTTATGTTGGTCATGTCGGCCGATGAAAAAGAAACTTGCCATTGTGGGTAGCGCTCTGTGAGCAAATGCACGACTCCATGATAACAATCGTCGGAAATCAGCACATGATCGCCTGGCTTAAGTACTGTCTGAAAGACAGTCAATACAGCAGCCATCCCGGATGAAAATGCCAGCGCCTCACCTCCACCTTCCATAGCAGCAATTACCTTTTCAAGTGCCTGCCGGTTGGGGTTGGTGTCGCGGGTATACACAAAACCTTTTGGCCTGATCTGACCTTCAGGGCTGCGCTCAAAAGTGGTTGATAAAAAAATTGGATTTGTGACCGCTCCTGCTGTTTCATCTTGAATTGTTCCGGCATGTACGGCAAGGGTTCGGATGTCCATGTGAATTTTTTACTGGTTCAAGCAAATCTAAAGGGTATTTCCGGCTTAACAAGAAGCTAGTCTATAGATTTGCGGTCTCCATCAATGAATTTGGAAAAGACAACTAAATCATACGAAGAAGGCATCAAGATTTTTAAGGAATGGGGCTGGACACCCCCCTCACTGGCAATTCCAATTTTACAAAGGATAGCATTTAACAAAAAGAAAGGACTTCAGGCAATATGGATAACGCCCATCAGAGCACTGGCCAAAGAAATCGAAATGGCTTCTACCCGGGCAGCAAAAACCGCTGGCTGGAAAATCAATATTGGAACCCGAACAGGCGACACAAATGAAAAGACCCGAAAAAAGCAAAAGGAAAAACCACCACAATTACTGATCACCACACCTGAAAGTCTCCATCTTCTGTTGTCCACAAAAGGCTATGAACAATTTTTCGAGGATTTAGATTGCCTTGTCGCCGATGAATGGCATGAACTGCTGGGTACCAAAAGAGGCGTTCAACTTGAGTTAGCACTGTCCAGACTTCGTGGCTTCAGACCAAATCTTAAAACCTGGGGAATATCAGCAACCATTAAAAACTTAAAGGATTCAGCAGAAATTCTCCTGGGCAACCACAAACCTGCCAGAAAGAAACTCATCCGCTCAGAAGTCAATAAAAAGATTGAAGTGATTTCAATTCTTCCGGAGAAAGCAGAAAGACTCCCATGGGCCGGCCACCTGGGCATCAGAATGTTGAAAAAAGTTCTTCCCATCATCCAAAGCAGCAACAGCACCCTGATCTTTACCAACACGCGATCATTTGCGGAGATATGGTACCAGCAACTACTGGAGCAGGCGCCGGAATTGTCTGGTTTGATCGCCATGCACCACGGCTCGATCAGTCGTGAACTCAGGGATTGGGTGGAGGAACAATTGCACGAAGGAAAATTAAAGGCTGTGGTTTGTACCGCAAGCCTTGATCTGGGGGTGGATTTCAGACCAGTTGAAACCGTGGTGCAGGTTGGCTCGCCAAAAGGTATTGCGAGATTTATTCAACGGGCTGGCCGAAGTGGTCATCAGCCTGGTGCCATCAGCAAAATTTATTTTCTACCCACACATTCCCTCGAACTCACTGAAGCTGTTGCCTTACGGGAAGGAATCAATAATGGAATCATTGAGGAGAGGGTCCCCCACATCCGATCGTTCGATGTTTTGCTCCAATTCCTGGTTACATTGGCAATCGGCGAGGGTCTGGATCCAAAAAAGATTTTGAAGGAAATCCGACAAACCAAAAGCTTTGAATCCCTTAGCGATGAGGAATGGGAATGGCTTTTGGAGTTTTTGGTTAAAATGGTGGCAAGGCATTGGATGCCTACGATGAATATCGAAAACTAGAATATCGAGAGGGTAAATTATTTCCCTCCAGTACTGCGGTTGCCCGGAGACACCGGATGTCCATTGGGACCATTGTCGGAGACACTTCCTTCAAGATCAAATACGTCACCGGAAAATATCTTGGAACCATTGAAGAATATTTTATTAGTCAGCTTTCACCGGGTGATTCATTTTGGTTTGCTGGCAGGAGCCTGGAGCTTGTTCGTGTGCGGGGCATGGAAGCGCAGGTGAGGAATTCAAAGAAAAAAACAGGCAAAGTTCCTTCGTGGCAGGGAGGAAGAATGCCGCTCTCCTCTCCTTTGGGACATTTAATCCGAAAGAGTATTCACGATGTCGCTACCAATAATCTGTCTCAACCAGAACTAAAATTCATTAAACCATTAACCGATCTTCAAAAAGAATTATCCCACCTGCCTACTGAAAAAGAATTCTTGATCGAATACCTGAATACGGATGAAGGTTGGCACCTGTTGATGTATCCTTTTGAAGGCAGGTTTGTACATGAAGGACTTGCGGCCATTGTGGCCAATAGAATTGCACAACTTCAACCAGTTAGTTTTTCAATCGCCATGAATGACTATGGTTTTGAATTACTTAGCAGTGAAAAAATTCCAATTGAAGAGATTTTGGAGGGTGATCTGTTTAACCATAAAAATCTTTCTAAAGACATTCAGGCCAGCGTTAATGCTACCGAGATGGCCAGAAGAAAATTCAGAGAAATCGCTGCCATATCCGGCCTGATCTTCAAAGGATTTCCAGGCGCACCCTTAAAAGGGAGCCACCTCCAATCTTCCGCACAGATGTTTTTTGACGTCTTTTTGCAATACGATCCAGACAACCTGCTCTTGCAACAGAGCTTTGAGGAAGTAATAGACTTTCAGCTGGAGGAGGCCAGGATGAGAGCGGCCATGGAACGCATCAACCGACAGAAAATCGTTTTGAAGTACCCGAAAAGGCCTACTCCGTTTGCCTTCCCTGTGATGGTGGACAGACTAAGGGAGAACATGAGCACAGAACAATTATTGGATCGCATCAAAAAAATGACCCCTGATTTCCAGGATCCCGAATAATTCGAACCAATGGATTGTTCATTTTGATAACTTTGAGATCATTAGTCCAGATCATGAAAGAAATCACCGTAGCCGAACTCAAATCCCTTAAGGAAACCAACGCAGATTTTCAGCTTATTGACGTTAGGGAACCGCATGAGTTTGAGATTTGCAACATCGGAGGAAAGTTAATTCCACTTTCTGAAATACCAGGTTCAGTGGATCAGATCGAAAAAGGCAAACAAGTTGTTGTCCATTGCCGCAGCGGCGCCCGTAGCGGGCAGGCAGTATTGTGGCTGGAGAAAAACCATGGTTTGGATAACCTTTACAACCTTAAAGGAGGTATTCTTGCCTGGGCTGATCAAATCGATCCTAGTCTACCCAAGTACTGATTCTTATTGATTGGCAACAGTCCGAATAGGAAGATTGTCAATAAACTCACTCCGGTTGCCAAAAGGAAATCCGGCACCTGCGTCTGCAGGTTGATGAACAAAAACCATGATAATGTTCCAGTGAACATGGCTGCTACCGCACCAAGTGGAGTGGCTCTTTTCCAGTAAAGCCCGACTGCAAGCGGAGCAAACAGAGACACCATGCTTACGATGGAGGACTCACCTACCAGCTCATAGATATTTTTCCGCATGGTAGCCATCACCGTGGCTGCAACGCTCACAAAAAGAATAGCAATTCGCGTTATGTTAAGCAATGCTTTATCTGAAAAAGCAGAACCTGAAAGCGGACGAACAATATTTTCAGAAAGAATAGCAGCCGGTGCGAGAATGGCCGAGCTGGTGGGGTACTCATAATTGCTGACAATAATGAACCAAAAAATAAAACTTGTACCCAGACCGCAGTATGTTCCAACACCATTCTGGGAAGCACCAACTGTAAATCGCCGTTCAGGTGATCAGGGTATAGGTGCTTGGTACAGAGTGAAATAAACAACGGGATCATTGCCACAGTCAGGTAAAGTCCTGCAGCATAAAAACAGGAAAGCACAGCGGTCCGTTCCGATCCGCTGGACATTACACGTTGGAAAACATCCTGCGAAGGAATTGATCCGATTCCTAAAACAGACCAGGCGCCAATCCATGCCGCGATTTCATAAAAGTCCATGGAAGGCAGAAATTTAAAATCACCTGCCGGCATTTGTCCCACCATGTTCAACAATCCACCAGATTTCTCACCCAGAACCCAGGCCAAAATACCAACAAGCCTACGATAATGAGGATTCCTTGAATAAAGTCTGTAATGGAAATCGCCCACATTCCTCCGGTATAAGTATACAAGGTGACAATCAATGCTGAAATCATTATCCCATTTACTGTTTCCATGCCCGTGACCACGTGCATGACCAGTCCCATGGCGACCAATTGAGCAGCGATGTATCCGATGTAGGGTGGAAAAAGAAAAATGGCGGCAATAATTTCTGTTCGTTTTCCATACCGTACTTTGAAAAAATCTCCTAGCGTAATGAGGTTCATCCGATAAAGCTTGCGGGTAAAAAAGAGTCCGAATAATAAAAGGCACAAAGCAGCACCAAAAGGATCTTCAATTACCGCATAGAGTCCTCCATCCAAAAACTGACTGGATGCACCGAAAACAGTTTCCGAACCGAACCATGTGGCAAAGAGCGCCGCGGTGCTTAGGGCCAATGGAAGGCTTCTCCCCGCCAACATGAAATCACCTGAGTTGTGGACCTTTCTTGAAGCAATAAATCCAACCAAAATGGTCAGCAGCAGGTACAATACAACGGCGAAGATGAGCAAGGTTCAGGGTTTACGGAGGGTGTCCGATGTAAGAACAGATGTACTGTCGGGCTTTAGATACTGTTCCTTTATCCGTTCTTTAAGTTGCCCCTTTGAACCGGGAAAAGTTGTTCTCGAGGCAATGTCATAACTGGCCCAAAAAAGACCAATCAGGAAGAGTACAACGATGACGATAAAGATCTTCTTTGACGTTGCCATGGGTTGCAGAGGAGGTACAATATTACCCCGGACTTTGGATATTTTTATGAATTCTCCGACCACATGAAAAAATTCTTTTTGCTGGCAATGGTTTTTGCCTCCTTTATGAAAGCCGATGCACAAACCTCAGATCGGGCACCTGCTTATCCGTTGATTACCCACGACCCATACTTTAGCATTTGGTCTTTTTCAGATCGGATAACCGACCGGCCTACCACGCATTGGACAGGGAAAAATCAGCCTATCATTGGAATGATCAGGGTAGATGGATCGGTGTATAGTTTTCTAGGTCAACCGGCACCAGAAATGGTAACCATTGTACCGACGGGTAAATCAGTTCCGGTTCCCGCCAACATCACCTATGAAAACCCTGGCGAACAATGGATGAACCCTGATTTTAATGATACCGGTTGGACAAAATCTACCCTACCACAAACCTCAGAACTCACCTGGAAATCAAAGGAGGTTTGGGTTAGGCGATCTTTTGATTTTGATGGCAGCCTTTTGAACAGACCCTACTTATCCATTAGACATGATGATGACGTAGAGGTTTTTCTAAACGGTGAACGAATCTTTGGTTGTGCTCCGTGCTACCGCGGTGGGTATGAGGATATTGAAATCTCTCAAGCCATTCAGCAAAAATTAGTTAAAGGAAAAAATTTACTCGCCATCCATTGCACCAACACAGGGGGTTACGGTTTTATTGATGCAGGGATTGTAGACCGGCAACCTGATCAAACCATTCAGCCGGCCGCTCAAAAAAATGTTGAACTGACGGCCACTCAAACCAAATACACCCTCCTTTGCGGTCCGGTTGAAGTGGAGGCCATTTTTATTTCGCCGCTTCTAATTGAAAGTGCTGAAATGGTCAGCAAGCCCGTTTCATATTTGAAATTGAAATTCCGCTCCCTGGACCAACGTGATCACAATGCAGCAGTTCTCCTGGGCGTTTCATCAAACCTATCGGTAGATGATCCCGATCAGATTGTGCAGGCCAGTGTTCTAGAAGGGACTGACCGTACAACCTTAAAGGCCGGCACCATGCAACAAAACATTTTAAAGCAAAAGGGAGACGATGTTCGAATCGACTGGGGTTATGCCTACGTCTCGGTTTCCTCCGATAAAATCCCCTGGAAACAGGATGTTTCACCAGCTGCTCAGGGTTATTTTTCACCAACCGGAAAAAATTTCCTGAGTGGTAAAAATTCCTAATGCTTAACACAAGGGCTTCGTTCATCATCAAAGCACAGCCTACAGAGGAAGTTTTTGCTTTTGCCTATGATGACCTGGAGGCGGTGCAATACTTTGGAAAAAATTTAAAAGCCTGGTGGAAATCTTCAGGTAAAACCATAGATAAAGTAATCGCTGAGTCCCTGCAGTTCTTCCCCACCATTTATCAACGTTGCAAAGAAACGGATACGCGCATTTTCCAGGATGCCCTGAAGTCTGGAGGCAAATATTATGCAAAGCTCTGTGTAATCGCTTACCGGCAGGCCATAGCGGCCCACAAACTTGTCAAATCACCTACCGGTGAAATCCTTTTCTTGTCGAAAGAAAATTTCTCCAATGGTTCGATTAATACCGTAGATGTTACATACCCCTCTGCGCCCCTTTTTCTTATTTACAATCCGTCTCTGCTGGAGGGAATGCTCAATGGGATTTTTCATTATTCTGAGAGCGGCAAATGGATCAAGCCGTTTGCGGCCCACGACTTAGGAACCTATCCGCAGGCCAACGGTCAGACCTATCCAGAAGATATGCCTGTGGAGGAATGTGGGAATATGATAATCCTGTCCGCTGCACTTACGAAAGCCTACGGTAAACCAGAGATTACGCGAAAAAACATTGGACCGCTTTAACCCTTTGGGCGAGGTATCTTGAAAAAAATGGATTCGACCCGGCCAATCAATTATGTACCGACGATTTCGCAGGACACCTGGCACGCAATGCCAACCTCTCAATCAAAGCAATTGTTGCCCTGGGTGCCTACGGCTGGATGGCTAAAAGCCTTGGAGATCAAGCGACCAGTGAAAAATATTCAACAATGGCCAAAAAAATGGCCGTCGACTGGGGATGAACCTAGCGAACGCAGGTGACCATTACGCACTTACATTCGACAAAAAAGACACATGGAGTCAGAAGTACAATCTTGTTTGGGATAAACTTTTAGGACTGGGCATTTTCCCGCAAGAAGTCTATCAAAAAGAAGTGGCTTATTACCTGACCAAGCAAAACCCTTATGGACTTCCGCTCGACAGCAGACGGACCTACACCAAATCAGATTGGATCATGTGGACGGCAACCTTGTCTAGTAATATGCTCGACTTCGATAAGATCGTTGCGCCAGTTTATAAATACGCAACAGAAACCACCGATCGTGTGCCGCTTTCTGACTGGCATGAAACCACCAATGGAAAGCATATCGGATTCCAGGCACGATCGGTTGTAGGTGGCTACTTTATATCAAGGTTCTCGCCGACCGCTGGGGAATCAAATGAGTATTTTTTAATTCGAACCTATCGTTAGAAAATCATACCAGCTTGCCATCGCGAAAATGCTTCGCGGAATTCAGGAATATGTTTTGGACTGGGCTCTTCAGTTTGCAATAAGTTCAAACCTCGGAATGCCTCGGGAAAACTTTCATAAATCCCTGCCCCCACTCCTGATCCGATGGCTGCACCTACAGCGCCATTGGTGTCGTAAAGTTCAAGAGGCACCTGAAGTGTATTCACGAAGGACTGACGGAAAAGCGGACTTAAGAACATGTTTGCTCTTCCAGCCCTAACCACCTGAGTATTCACGCCCATGGATTTTAGTACCTCAAATCCATAAGCCATCGCAAAGACGATTCCTTCCTGCGCAGCCCTGAAAAGATGCGAGCGATCATGGCGGTTTAAATCCAAACCACGTAACATGGCGCCAGGGTTTTTGTTTCCAAGAACGCGTTCAGCGCCATTTCCAAAAGGATAAAACGATAATCCCAGTGCACCAACCGGTGCCTGCGCTGCAATCTGGTTCATATCGTCATATCCAAGTTTTCCATCCGGATCGAAATTTTTTCGCAGCCAACTGTTCAAAATACCGGTACCATTGATGCACAAAAGAATTCCATTGCGTTGAAGGTTGGCCGTATGGTTCACATGCAGAAAAGTATTTACCCTGGATTGAGGATCAAATCGATTGTTTTCCGACACTGCATAGATGACGCCGGAGGTCCCTGCAGTGGCGGCTGTTTCACCGGGATGCAACACATTGAGCGAAAAAGCATTGTTGGGCTGATCACCGGCACGATAAGAAACTGGTATTCCCACCTTAAGACCGGTGGCATCAGCTGCATGATTGACAACCTGACCTTGTATTGAAAACGAATCCCCTAGTGCAGGCAAAAGGCTTTTATCGATTTGGTAGTGATCCAGTAGTTTTTCTGAAATCGTTCCAGCCTCAAAGTCCCAAAAAATTCCTTCCGACATTCCAGTTTCAGTGGTGGAAATCTCACCCGTAAGTCGGTATGCGATGTAATCGCCGGGCAGCATGAACTTGTTAATTTTTCCAAAAAGCTCAGGCTCATTTTCCCTGACCCACCTCAACTTCGAAGCAGTAAAGTTTCCTGGTGAATTGAGTAAGTTTTTCAAACACCAATCCTGCCCTAAATCCTTAAATGCCTTCTCACCTATTGCGACGGCTCGGCTGTCGCACCAAATAATGGAAGGCCTCACTGTGTTACCATTTTTATCAATGGTTACCAAACCATGCATCTGATAACCAATACCGATGGATTTAATGGAAGCAAATCCTTGGGGATGGTTACCCTTCAAAATCCTAAGTGCATTGACCGTGTTTTCCCACCACATTTCAGGTGATTGTTCAGCCCAGCCTTTCTGCAGAGCCTGAATCGGCATTTCCGCATCAGGATAGGTAGCCTGAGCCACACATTTGCCCGTCTGATCATCAACCAGCGCAGCTTTAACCGATGAACTTCCAATATCAAGACCCAGGAGCATGGCTTAAAATTTTAAGATGAAAGGGAAAGTTAAAAAGAGGGTTGTCTTTAGCAAAAAACCACTTGTTACTTACTGGAAAAAAGGCGAGATTTCTTTGAAAATAATGAACCTAAATCTTCCCTACCACGATACGTTTGGATCTGGCAGAAGATAAAGTTCAAAAACCTTAACCTAACCCCAATTCAATGAACGATCAAAACTCGAAAAGACTGTTTTATGCCAGTTGCTTCGCACTGATCACAACAGCCTTCTCCTTCAGCATCCGGGCAGGGATTTTGCCTCAGCTCGGCGAATCATTCAGCCTGTCGCCAGAGCAGCTGGGCTTTATCAACTCCATGTGGTTTGTTGGTTTTCCTATCTCTATGGTCCTGGGTGGAATTTTCTATCGGACCATCGGACCAAAAGTGATCATGCAGTTCGCTTTTGTGGCCCATACGGCCGGAATCCTGCTGACCATATATTCAGGTGGTTATACAGGGCTTTTGATTTCAACTTTACTCATTGGATTGGGTAACGGCTGCACTGAAGCAGCATGTAATCCGATGATTGCAGATGCCTATAGCGGTAAAGTCATGAATACTTTATTAAACAGATTTCACATGTGGTTCCCAGGTGGAATTGTATTGGGAAGCCTCGTATCGCTAACCATGACTAAATTGAATTTGGGTTGGGAAGCACAAATTTGGATTATTACCATTCCTACCGTCATCTATGCTTACCTGTTCTGGGGTCAAACATTTCCAGAGCCTAAAAACACCGAAGTGGCTTCACTTTCAAGCAACTTCAAGGCAATGGCGACTCCCCTGTTCATTTTCATCTGTGCCTGTATGACGCTTACCGCCATTTCTGAGTTTGGACCGCAACAATGGACCAGCCTGCTTTTGTCCAAGAGCGGTGCTGAACCTATGGTGATCCTCGCATTGGTTACCGGCCTCATGGCTGTTGGTCGCTACTTTGGTGGTGAGTTCGTTCATAAATTCGATCAGACGGGTGTACTGTTGGGCTCAGCCGTTTTCACAGCACTCGGCATTTATCTGTTCAGTGTCTCCACAGGAACAATGGCCTACGTTGCTGCCATTTTCTTTGCCATGGGTGTATGTTATTTCTGGCCGAACATGCTTGGATTTGTCGCTGAAAAAATCCCATTAAGCGGTGCAATCGGTATGTCGGTGGTAGGCGCATTCGGTATGTTCTCCACATCCATCTGGCAACCCATTATCGGTGGATGGATTGAAAGTGACAGGTATGCTGCTCAGGTGTCCGGACTTTCAGGTGATGAGCTGGAGTTGGCCGCCGGACAGGCAACCATGGGCACCATGACCACATTCCCTGTAATTCTAATTGTATTGTTTACGATACTTTGGTTCTGGTCAAAAAAGACCGCTAAAGCAGCTTAAACACCTTAACCTAACCCCGGAAATAACCCCGCTCAGGCGGGGTTTTTCTTTTACTGCTTTTTTTGAAAAATAAAGTCACGCATTATGGAAGCAACCCAAACCGGATGCTCCTCCATGGGTACATGGCCTACGCCTTCTAAAATCAACGATTCACTTCCCGCAATATCACGCCTGAACTTTTCAGCATTTTCGTACCGTATCAACCTATCTTCCATACCCCACACAATCAATGTCGGTGCCTTAATGGTTCGGATCAGTGAGGTGTCCAACCTGGAAGGATTGGAAAACAAACTCAGGGCCGCCTTACGGTTGCCTTCCATTAAAATCAATTTATGGTAACGGTCTACCAATTGCTCCGTAACCAATTCAGGATTGCCATAGGACTGCTGTAAACTCTTTTTGACGAGCGACCTCGGAGTTACCACCAGCAACAAACGATTCACCACCGGTAATGAGGCAACTTTGAATCCTAAAGCACCGCTCTCCCCTTTCCTTGGATATCCGGTTGCATCAAAAAGAATCAATCCACGGGTAAACTCCGGATACTTTACCGCAAAATTCCATGCAATTCCGCCGCCAAGTGAATTACCTGAAATCAAACATTGGCGAACACCCAACGCATCAAGAAAATTTTTAGTGAAGGTCGCGTAATAATCAATCCCATATCGGTTTTCAGGATTAATACCCGTAAGACCAAAGGCTGGCAAATCAAATCTTATGATTCGCTTTTCAGATTTCAAAAGTACGGTTAGGCTGTCCCAGGTGTGAAGGGAGGAAGAGGTGCCATGAATAAGCACCAATGGCACGGAATCGGCAGGATTACCCTCGTCACGGTAATGAACCTGAACACCCATCACTTCCATGAAGCGGGAGTCCTTGTTGGTGAAAAGTGTGCGAGCCTCTTCCTTTGAAATGTCTTTTTCCCAACCAATGAAAATCAGCACCGACAATAGCGCAACCAACATCCAAAATGCTCTAAACAAAAAACGGATCATGGTATCGGATCAGGCAATTATTTCATTAATCACTTTTCCAGCGACGTCTGTCAGTCTGAAAGGTCGTCCCTGAAACTGATAGGTCAGTTGCTCATGGTTAAGGCCCAACTGATTAAGAATGGTGGCTTGTACGTCATGAATCGCTACTTTTCCCTGAATCGGATAGTAACCGATTTCATCGGTCTCACCCCAGGTAGTTCCTCCCTTGATTCCACCGCCAGCCATCCAGATGGTAAAAGCTTCTAAGTGATGATCCCTGCCATAGAATGGCATTTGTTTTCCTTCACGATTTTCCTGCATTGGCGTGCGGCCGAATTCACTTCCCCAAACCACCAACGTCTGATCCCCCCCTCTTTGTTTGAGGTCTAAGATCAAGGCTGTAGCAGCGCGATCAATGGATCGACATTTATCTTTCAATCCAATATCCACGGCATTTCCAGCCGAGTCGCCATGTGCATCCCAACCCCAATCAAAGAGTTGTACATAGCGCACTCCCTTTTCGACCAGCTTTCGTGCCAGCAGACAATTGTTGGCAAACGATTCCTGTCCAGGCGTCGTACCGTACAACTGATGGATGTATTCCGGTTCACGATTAATGTCCATCACGTCGGGGACTGATATCTGCATTTTAAACGCCATCTCATATTGAGCAATCCGCGTAGCAGTTTCAGGATCACCAAATTCCTCAAAATGATGACCATTGATTTTGTTGATGGCGTCTATGGTAGAACGTTTAAGTTCTCTGTTGATTCCCTCGGGATCGCTCAGGTAAAGCACCGGATCACCCTCAGACCTGCATTGCACACCTTGATATACCGAAGGAAGAAAACCGCTTCCCCAAACGCTTTTACCTGCATCCGGGGTTTTTCCTCCTGAAGTCAACACTACAAACCCAGGAAGATCATTGTTTTCAGATCCTAAACCGTAGGTTGCCCATGCACCAATGCTGGGCCTTCCAAGCCGTGGGACTCCGGTATGAACCAACAATTGTGCAGGAGCATGATTGAACTGATCGGTTGTAACCGCTCTTTTAAGAACGCAACCTCATCGACGATGGAACTGAGGTGCGGTAAATTTTCAGAAATCCATGCACCAGATTGACCCTTTTGCTCAAACCTTGCCTGTGGTCCAAGCATTTTAGGCACCCCTCTGATAAATGCAAACTTCTTTCCCTCCAGTAGAGACGGTGGACAATCCTGGTTGTGAAGTTTTTGGAGATCGGGTTTGTAGTCAAACATCTCCAACTGACTAGGAGCACCGGCCATATGAAGATAAATCACACTTTTGGCTTTACCAGGAAAATGGGGAGGACGTACCGCCATGGGGTTTTCGCCCAATAGGTTACCCATAAGCTTATTGTCGCCACATCCCATCAAACCAGCCAAAGCAAAAGAACCTATACCACCGGCCACTTCCTTCAAAAAGTGTCTTCTGGTAGAGGCCTCAAGATTCCTTAAGTGTTCTGGATTAAATGACTTCATTATTCTTTGGTCAAAAATTCATCAAGATTCATTACTGCTAGTGCTACTACGCTCAGTGCCGCCTCCGGCGCTGAATCAGAATTACAGGATAAGACCTTGAAGGCTGCCTCTGGATCAGACTGATAATTTAAAAGTGCCTCTTCATACAAATCAGCGAGGACTTCCAACGTTGCCATCGACACCTGCTTGTGGGTAGCCATTTGGTAAATCCCAGCTATACGTTTTATGGGTGACTTCTCATTTACTACGCACTTTGCCATGGCCACAGCAGCCTCCATATAAACAGGATCGTTCAAGGTGACCAATGCTTGCAATGGCGTATTGGTTCTTACCCGTTGCACCAAACAAACCTCCCTACTGGATCCATCAAACATCATAATAGATGGATATGGACTCGTGCGCTTGATAAAGGTGTACACACCCCTTCTGTAGCTGTCCTCTCCTGCACTGGTCTGCCATGATTCACCGCTGTAAACCGTCTGCCACACCCGATCGGGCTGATGAGGCATCACACTTTTCCCATACATCTTGCGACTTAAAAGTCCACTGATTTCCAACGCCTGATCCCTGATTTGCTCAGCGGTAAGTCGTACCCGCGGCCCACGAGCCAGCCAGCGATTGGACGGATCACGCTCATCTGTCCGTCGGCTGTCCTGTCGGTAGGTTCCCGACATCACCATCTCTTTTAAAATTTTTTTAACCGACCATTTATAATCGACTGAAAACTTAATGGGGCCAGGTAATCCAAAAGCTCCGGATGGGTTGGTTGCTCCCCTTGGGTTCCAAAATCCTCGATCGTAGTCACCAAGCCCTGCCCAAACAGTTGCTCCCAAAACCGATTCACAATGGTTCTTGCTGTAAGCGGATTGGATGGATGGACCAACCAGCGGGCAAATCCAAGACGATCTGCCGTCGCCCCTTTTGGTAATGGATTTAATGCGGCCGGTACTTCGGGTTTAACCTCATCGCCATGAACCAGTCGGTTGCCACGTTCAAACACAAAAGTTTTTCGTCTGAACTCGGTTGGATTCTCAACCATCACTGGCGTTGACAAAGGCTTTGCATTCACCAAGTTCAAATACTTGGCAGATACAACCGGATCAGCTAGTGGCAGTGGCTTCTGAAAAACAAACCACTCAACGCCACAAACCGACCGGTCGGCTGGAATGGATGTATTAAAAAAATGCCAATACAAATCCCGAACCATCACACCGTCCTTCAGTTTGCTTAGATCCAATGGAACGGTAACAGCCTTTTGACCCTCTGTCGGTTCTAACTTACCAGCGGTCAGGATTGGTCCATCAGGTCTGTCGATGGTGATGCGAAAACTTCCGCCTTTATGACCAGTCCAGTAATTGAAAAGTAGATGGGATTTCGAGGTCAGGTCAACGGCAAGGATACGGCAGCTTCCCCCATTACGAATACCAATCCATTTATTGTCCATTAAGGATCCATTAACAAATTTGTCGCAGCGATGGGGATGGATTTTAGGCTCCAAGGTTCGCAGGAAAAGCGACACCTCGTCACCATCCTTTTGATTTTTGGACCTACACCAATTTACGATTTCATTTACCTGAAGTGATTGAACTGAGTCGTATTCACGCAAAAGCGGAAAATCACCTTCTGTATCCTCGTCGCGTGTATTGTTAAAAAATGCCATAACCTTATAGTATTCCTCCATTCGGAAAGGATCATAAGGATGGCTGTGGCATTGAACACAGCCGATGGTGGTACTCTGCCACACTTGGAAAGTTGTATTCACCCTATCGATCAATGAGGCAACACGAAATTCCTCATCATCGGTTCCACCCTCGTCGTTGTTCATGGTGTTTCGATGAAAGGCTGTGGCTATAAATTGTTCGTTGCTTGGAGAGGGTAACAGATCACCAGCCAATTGCTCAATGGTGAACTGATCAAAAGGCATATCCTGATTGAAAGCTTGAATTACCCAGTCCCTGTACCGCCAGATGGTACGTGATGCATCCTTTTCATAACCTTTGGTATCGGCATAACGCGCCATGTCGAGCCACCAAGAAGCCCATCGTTCACCAAATGAATTGCTGGCCAGCAGGCTGTCGACCACCAGCTCATAAGCATTTTCACGATCATCGGTTAGGAACCTTTTCATTGCGTCTGCTGAAGGAGGCAGTCCGGTTAAATCCAGGTATACACGTCTGAGTAAAATATTTTTTTCTGCTTCGGGTGATGGCTCCAGATCATTGGCTTCCATGGCAGCATAGGTGAAATCATCGATTGGATTTTGGATGAAATCATTGAAATCAAAAAATCCTGAGAATGATTTTTTATTCGAGGGTGAGCCATCCGATTTGGGCGGCAGGTAGGCCCAATGGGTTTCCCATTCAGCACCTTCATCGATCCAACGCTTGATCAAATCAATTTCCTGCTTTGTAAGAGGATCCTCTTTGTAAGGCATCCGCTCCTCCGGATCGCTATGGGTGAGACGCAGAAACATTTCACTGTGCTCTCGGCATCCCCGGGGATGATGGCTGGTTTACCAGACTCTGTGGAATCCAGTGCATCTTTCCGAAACAGCAGACTGAAGCCACCATTTCGTTTAACACCCCCGTGGCAGGTGATGCATCGCTTGTTGATCAGCGGCTTGATCTCCTCATTGAAACTCACTTTAGGCTGTAAATAGGAACAGGAACCGGCAACAAGGCCGGCAAGGCATACAACAACCCCAACAACAGAAAATT
>Ga0194124_10002946_pt1 | contig 18506 bp, 13 predicted proteins | sample TA2KigCas0mmetaG_FD_148605 | JGI IMG/M metagenome (GOLD analysis project Ga0194124, IMG submission 148605) | Freshwater microbial communities from Lake Tanganyika, Tanzania - TA2015031 Kigoma Deep Cast 0m | ecosystem: Environmental > Aquatic > Freshwater > Lake | place: Tanzania: Lake...
ATACTACTCACCAATGGTGTAGGGGTGAACAGAGGCTTATTTCACCGCCTCGAATCCGCTCGCCAAGACAGGGTGCCAGGCGAACGATCCCACGCGGCTGTTCTCAGTCCCCGCGAGCATCGTTCGGAAGCTCCGGCACGGGTTCCAGAGGAGATCGTTTCCCTCTGGCCCTTCGTGACAGGGCACTCTGTCCAGGGGCTTTTCGTTCGTTCGTCCAGGCTCGTTTCGGGAGCCTCGCCTTTCTGTGGTTCTGAATCCTGACCGTTTTCGGCCGGGATCCGCCAGTGTGGACCAGTCGGTTCGCACTGCATGCCACGGGAGCCAGGTGGTTCGCGACGCGTTCCTGGCGGTTCGGCCATCGACGGAGGTGGCGCATGCTCCGGCGGGCGGGAGTCCTTTTCGGGATGCCGCCTGCGTCCTGAAGCGTTAGCCGATGCTGGTGCGGCAAGTCTGCCGGTGCTCCGCGGGCAAGGGAGATCGTGGAGCCACCGGATGACGGTTTGCGACCCCCGCAGACCCAACGGGGAGGCGGGGAGGGAGATCGATCCGACGAGCGAAGGGGAACGCCCGATGGAGCGGGCAGTGGGACCGGATGGGGCGTTCGCCCTCCGGTCCCGACGATCCCGAGCACGGTGATCCCGGATCTTTTGGATCCGGGACGAGTCCACACCCCGGGGAACCGGTGCCGACCGGTGTCGGCACGAATTTCCTCGGGACTTAGAGCAGTTCGGCGGGTGGTGCCGACGGTCCAGCGAGCGCCGCCGCGGGTGGCGAGTCGTGTGTCGAGAGTTCGGTTTTCCCGAGGGATGTGCTGAAGACATGTCGAAGCGGAGGCGTTCACGGTCGCATGGCCGTCAGGGCATGGGGGGCGGTCAGCCCGGCCAGTTCGGACCAGGTGGTGCTCCAGGTGGTGCTCCAGGTGGTGCTCCAGGTGGTGCTCCAGGTGGTGCTCCAGGTGGTGCTGGTGGGGGCGGACCGGGAGGCCATGGCTACGGCGGTCGCCGTGGACGCGGTCGCTATCGCCGTGGCGGCGGTGGCGGCGGCGGTGGGCCGTCAGTCAGCGGTGCCGGCGCCGTCGGGATGGACGGCGAGGGGATGCGCGCCCCGGATGCCGAACCGGAGGTCGCCGAGAACGGCGAGCCGATTCCGCTCCAGCCCGGCGCGGGTGTCCTCGAGATGCACCCCAACGGCTACGGGTTTCTCCGCAGCGCCGAGACGAACTACACCCGGGAACGGACCGATCCGTTCGTGCCCGGAACGATGATCGAGCGGTTCCGTCTCCGCGAAGGCGTGTTCATCAAGGGGATGGTCCAACCGGGCCGTCGCCAGCAGGGCCCGCGCGTGCGCGAGATCCTCGAAGTCGAGGGAATGGCGCCCGACGAGTACCCGAAGGTCAAGACGTTCGATCAGCTGACGCCGATCAACCCCGAGACATGGCTTCGTCTGGAGACCGGCCAGCAGCCGTTGACGACGCGGATCATGGACCTGCTCACGCCACTGGGGAAGGGGCAGCGGGCACTGATCGTCGCTCCGCCGCGGACCGGCAAGACGGTCCTCCTCCAGCAGGTTTCCCAGGCGGTGTCCGCCAATCACCCCGATCTTTCGCTGGTGATGCTCCTCATCGACGAACGCCCCGAGGAAGTCACCGACATGCGCCGCACCGTCAAGGGAGAGGTGCTCGCCAGCAGCCTCGACTGCGACGTCGAGAGCCACGTCCGGCTGTCGCAGTTGGTGATCGAGCGCTGCAAGCGGATGGCGGAGGCGGGGAAGGACGTGTTCCTGCTGATGGACTCGATCACGCGGATGGCGCGGGCCTTCAACAAGTGGGTCGGGAACACCGGTCGAACCATGTCCGGCGGCGTAGACATCAAGGCCCTCGACATCCCCAAGAAGCTGTTCGCGACCGCGCGCGTGTTCGAGGAGGGGGGGTCACTGACGATCGTCGCCACGGCTCTCGTCGACACGGGCAGCCGGATGGACGAGCTGATCTTCCAGGAGTTCAAAGGCACCGGCAACATGGAGCTGGTGCTCGACCGGAAGCTCGCCGATCGCCGGGTCTGGCCGTCGATCGACATCTCGCAGTCGGGCACCCGACGCGAGGAGAAGCTCCTCGACCCCGACACGCTGCACGCCGTCAACATGCTCAGGCGGACGCTGTCGAGCATGCACCATGTCGACGCCATGGAGCAGCTCACCAAGCAGCTCGCCAAGTTCAAGAGCAACCGCGAGTTCATCTCGCTGATCGCCAGTTCCCGTTCCGGCGAGTGACCGCTCTGATGAGGCCGTCGGCCACCGTGCTTGCGGCCATCGGCTGATCGGGCTTTGGGAGTTCAGCCGCGGCCTGCAGGCGGAGAGCGGCTGTCCGGCTCATCGGCGGGGAGACGGCTCGCCCAGTGGGCATATTGCGGGTCGCCGCAGCGGAACGAAAACACGGCGTCCGGAAGCCGATCGGCCCCGCACCCCTCGGAGCGGACGCGGACCACGATCGCGTCGCCGCGGCGCTCGATCGACAGCCTGTCGGCCGACAGCGGCGCATCAACAGGTGCGATGGCGGGGGCAGCCTGGGCAGGCCGTGGCCTGTCGGTCGGAGGGAGTGGGGCGGGCATGGGGCCGGCGTGGAGGGCGGGGTGACTGGCAGGGAGCTGATTATGGCCACCCGGGCGGCGATCGTGCCAGTGCTCGGCGGCCGATCGGGTTTTGGTCGATTGTTTTCCGCGATCGTATACTCGAAGGAACTGTTCACGGTTCGAGGAGCATCCATCGCATGACGCCCTATGCGTCGCTGGCGGACGATTTCTACGTCAACATGAACCTGGCCACGGAGATGGAACTTCCCGGCCAGCGGGAGACGGTCCTCCACTTCTTCGAGTGTCTGCAGAAGAAGTATCCGACGATGCGGAAGTTCTACTGCCGCGACAAACGCGACTTCGTGCTCGAGGAAGACAAGGATCAGGGGCGCTACCGCTGGGCCGCGGTCGAGGCCAAGCGGCTCTGTTCCGGGCAGGTCAACCCGTCCTCCCTCGAATCGGCTCTCGATCAGCACCGGCTGGTCCTCGACCTCGCGCCGGCGCTGCTGTCGGTGAGCCCGCTCGACTGCGAAGCGCTCGATCTGCTGTTCGGATTCGATTTCGCCTTCCGCGGCAACCACAACGCGCTGCTCGCCGAGGCCCTCGGCGTCGGTCCGGCACTCGATCGTGTCGCCGAGGTGCCGGGCTGCCGGGTGATCAACTACGAGCCGTCACTGACCGTGGCCGTCGACGAGGACTGCCGCGTGCAGGTGCGCGTCAGCACCGAGACCCGGACCAATGCCTTCCAGGTGCGGACCGGCGAGTTCTCGGAGGAGCAGCTGAGCGTGTACGTCACCGCGCGGCAGTATGGAAGTCTCGATCCCCGCCAGCCCGACGGCAGCGGCGGCTACGGGGAGGCACTCGACAGGCTGTTTCGCGTCGGCCTCCAGGTGGTCGACGAATGCGTCGTCAACCAGATCCTGCGGCCGCTGGCCCGTGCGATCTCGATGAAGTGACGGTGGTCAGCGGCCACCACGCGACCGGCCCCGATCGTGGTCGTCGCCGCGCGGCGACCGGCTTCGGGCGTCGAGGTTGCCTGCGATCACGATGCCGATCGCCTCGACCCAGCTGGGAACGTCGAGGACCGACCCGAGGCCGCTCTCGGTGAGGACGTCGTCCTCATCGTGGGCATCCTGCCGCGAAGCCCGCCGCGGGGCGGCGTCGCCGTCCTCGATGCCGAGGTACTCGAGCCCCTCGTCATCCTCGTCGCGGCCTCCGGCGACCGGAGCAAAGTCGTCGCGTCGAGAACGATGCAAGCCGCTCGAACGCGCCCCCTCGCCGCGGACTTCGCCCGGGCGCCGGCGTCCCCGCCTTCCCCGTCGCCGACCGCCGTCGGCGCCGTCGGTCGCCGAGTCCCCCGACCGGGCCGCGGTCCGTTCACCGGGGCGGCCGGAGTCACCGGTCGCTTCGCCACTGCGTCGATCGCGCCGGCGTCGGCCGCGGCGCTCGCCCGCCTCGCCGCCATCCCCCGGCCGTGCTTCACCGGCCGGCTCCGGCCGTTCCGGGGCTCGAGGCCGGACGCCGTAGCCGGCGGGCAGCGGTTCGTCGTCACCGCCGTCATCGCCGGCAGGAGGCCGTGCTTCGCAGGCCACGCCTTCCCCATCGGAGGGGCGCTCACGCCCCGACCGCCCACGGCCGCCACGACGCCCCCGCCGCCGCCGCGGGCGGCGCGGGCCGTCGTCGTCGCGGGTGTCTTCACCGGTCGATTCACCGCGAGCCGCGGGCGCCGCAGCGGTGTCTTCGGGATGCTCGTCGTGCCCGTCGTCACGCCCCCCCCGCCAGTCGTCGCGATCGGCGTCGACGAGGCGGGATTCGCCGGTCACCGCGCGGTCGCGACCACCCGGCCCACGGGCTTCCCCGGGCTGCTCGTCCGGCCCCCAGCCACCGCGGCGGATGCCGTCGTCACGCCCACCGTGCCGGTCGTGGTCGTGATCGTCATGATCGTCATGGTCGAAACGCGCTCCGGCTTCGCCCGGTTCACCGCCGACCGCTTCGGCCCGCGACGGCCCTTCGGCCCTGTCACCCGACCGCCGCCCACGGCCACCGCGCCGCCCACGGCGGCGGCGCCGCCGGCCATCCCCGTCGCCACGCTCGTCGTCGCGGCGCGGCTCGTCGGAACCGCCGGGGCGGAGCGCATCAGCCGGCTCAGACGCCTCGCGGGCGTCGTCGCGCTCGACGACCGGGCGTGGTCCGCCGTCGTCGTCGCATCGGCGGTCAGGTCCGTCGGCCCGCGGCGGACCGCGGCGCGGGCGGCGCTCGTGGGCGTCGTCGCGACCTTCCCGCCGTGGGGCGCGGCGCGGTTCGTCGCGCTCGAGCGACCGCGGCTCCGGCCGGGGCTCGGTGCGCGGCGCCTCGACGGCTCCGGCCGGTCGCGCGATGGCGCGCGGCGGGGGTTCTGGCGCGGGGGGCAGCCCCAGGGCGTCGTCGAGGCCCGACCAGTCGCCCGCGGTCGGCGGGGCCGCCGCGCGGGGAGCAGCCGGTTTTGGCGGGGCTGGACGCTGCGGTGGGGCCGCCGGCGGTGGGGCCTTCGGTTCGGGAGCGGGCGCCGCCCCCAGCGATTCGGCGAGCGAGCCCCAGGGATCGTCGTGGTCGGCCATGAACGGGTTCCTGATCGTGCGGAAATGGGCGGAGACGTCCGGTCGGCGACCGCGCCGCCGCTGCGAAGTCCGACGCCGCCGTGATGGCGATTGCCGTTCGGTCGGAAACCGGCGTGTGGCCCAGGGGCCAGCCGCGGTCCGCGGCGCGAATTCCCAGCTCCCGGGACGTCGAACCCTTGGAGAATACCAGAAACCCGCCGCCCGGCGTCGCCCCCTCGTCCGGCCGGCCCGTGCGGCCGGAGGCGCCCTCGCGGCGTTCTCCGTGGTCTCCCACGAGGACGACATGCACCGACCGTGCCGCGGGTAGCGAGCGCAGTGTCCGCGCGACGTCAGCGGACCGGTGCCAGCGTACGGATCATGCTGCCGTTGTCGGCGACCTCGAACAGGGGCCGGTAGGGGCTCGACAGACCGCGCCGGGCGCGGCAGGCCGGGTACCAGACCAAGTTCACGGCGACGTTCCACGCCTGTCCGGAGTAGCCCTGCAGCGTGGTGCTGTTGAGCGGGATCGTCTTCGACGCCTGCGGGATCAGGTAGGTGAACGTCCCCTCGAGGGCCAGGCTGCGGTTCATCGGTGCCCGGACCAGCGAGCCGAGGATGAAGTCGCCCTGGCCGGTGCCACCACCCCAGGCCTTCAGCTCATTGGCATCGCCGAACAACACCCGGTAAAAGCCCGCATAGATGTCGATCGTGTCGGTGTCGACCAGTCCGAGCGGCCCGACGTTCTTCCGCCCCATCGTGTTGGCGGCACCCCAGAAGCCGAATTCGTGGAAGCCCCACACGTAGCTCACCTCGCCACGGACCTGTGACAGGTCGACGTCGTCGTAGAGATCGTCACGGAGGTAGTCCCAGACGGCGCCTCCCTGGAAGCCGCGCCCCTCGAAGGCCCGCGTGTAGAAGCCCGTCGTCACGAACACCTGATTGCGGGCACCGTTGGACAGCGGTTGGTTGCCGAGGCGGACGGTCGTCGACTGGAAGTCCGACTGGACGCCGCGCGCCCCGACCTGCCAGCCGATGCCGAGTGCGTTCCAGAACGGCATGCCCCAGTTGACGTACTCGTTGAAGCCGTAGTTGCCCAGCAGGCCGAGGTCGATCGGATTCTGGAACGACGTCACGCCGGCACTGGCGGAGAAGTCGCGGTACCAGCGCCAGCCGTAGTACGGCCTGCCGAACCGGCGGAGGAACGCGCAGATCCGGCCGTCATGCTCGTAGAACGGCAGACAGCCGCACGGCTCGCCATCCTCACAGGCGAACGGGTCGTCGTACGGCGACGGCACGTGGAGGAACGTCTCCCCGGTCCACCCGGGTCCGATCATCCCCGAGCCATCGTCGATCATCGTGCCGTCATCGAGGATCGCACCGTCCGGGAACATCGGCCCGCCGCTGCCGTCGTCGAAGTAGGCACCGTCGGAGAACTCGGGAGCCATCCCGCCGTCGTCGGCGTAGGGAATGCCGGCCGAGGGATCCTCGAGGATGATCTCGCCGGGGCTGCCCGGGAAGGTGTCGGGGAGCGCGGGGGTCGGCGACTGGGTAATCGAGGGCGCGCCTGACTCCGCAGTCACGCGGGGTGCAGGCAGGGGCTGCGCGGCGGGAGCCGGCGCTGCCGGCGTCGGCTGCGAGAGCACCGACGGCATCCCGTCGGCGTTGAGGGCCAGACGCTGCGGCCGGGTGGCACGGGCCTGCGGCGGAACCTGCCGCCCCGCCGGCGCGGCGCCGCGCGGGGCCGGAGCGATGCCGGTCGCGGGGGTCACGCGGCGCTGGGCGGCCTGCGGCCGCTCGTCGCCGAGCAGTGGCCGGCCGACCTCCCCCTGCGGGGCGCGGTTGAAGCCGGTCCCGAAGATCCCCTCCGGGTTCGACGGATCGATCGCCCGCCGGAAGCTCTCTCCGAAACCGGCCGCAGCCGGAGCGCGCCGCTGGTCCGGCCGACGGGCCGCGACCGGGGCCCGCGGTGGGCGCAGATCGACCGCCGGCACTCCCGCCGGCAGGGCGACACTCGCCGCCGCGGCGCTCGGTGCCAACGCCGGGCTCGGCGCTGCAGCGGTCGCCGCGGCCGGGCGGGTGGCATTGACGGTGGTCGTCGGGTCGCGAGACGAAAGCTGCTCGTCGGCGGAACCGCCCGCCAGCGACCGGCGGTGGGGCGTCCAGCGCAGGCCGTCGCTGCCGGCATCGCCCTCGGCACGCAGTTCAACGACGCCCCCCGACAGCGCCAGGGCGATCACGAATCGGAGGCGGGGGGAAAAACGCATGGCCGGAGGTCTCCCGACAGCCCGCGCGCCGGATCCCGGCTGCGCGGCAACGTCGCTGCAATCGACAGCGGTATCGTCTCCCGCCGGGACGGAACTTCCGTCAAAACCGACGCGATGCACAAATCCACCCCCGCTTCACCGGGCTGCCCCGGCGCAGCGGCAAACTGGGCGGTTGGCGGCATCGGCCGCGGCGACCGTGGCTGGCCGGAGAAAAGCGGCCGCAGGCGACCCGGCCGGCGCGGGCGCCGTCACCCTGGCAGCGCCAAGGCCTGCCCGAGGTCGGCAATCAGGTCGTCGGCGTCCTCGATGCCGCACGCCATCCGGATCATCGAGTCGGGTATCCGGAACGTGGCCCGCTCCGCCGGGGAGTAGTTCCAGTAGCTCATCACCAACGGTTGCTCGATCAGCGTCTCGACTCCCCCGAGGCTCGGTCCGATCCGGGCGATCTTCATCCGGTCGACGACGGCCGCCGTCTGCCGCCAGTCGGCATCGCGGAGCAGGAACGTCACCAGACCACCGTAGCCGCGCATCGAGTCGCGCGCCACGGCGTGGAACGGATGGCTCTCCAGGCCCGGGTAGAAGACCCGCTCGACGCGCGGATGGCGCTCCAGGTAGCGGGCGACCGCCAGACCGTTGGCGTTGTGGCGTTCCATCCGCACGGCGAACGTCTTCAGGCCGCGCTCGAGGAGATAGGCGACGTGGGGAGAACTCACCCCCCCCATGATCCCGCGGAGGTAGCGCACCGGATCGATCAGCGCCTTCGAGCCGAGGACCACGCCGGCGAGCAGGTCGTTGTGACCGCCGAGATACTTCGTCGCCGAGTGGAGGACGAAGTCGACACCCGCCTCGACAGGGCGGACGTTGTAGGGCGTCCCGAGCGTGGCATCGATCAGCGTCAGCACGCCACGGCGCCGTCCGAGCTCCGCGAAGCGCGGGATGTCGACCACCGAGAGGTGTGGATTGGTCGGCGATTCACTGACCACGAATCGGGTCCGTGGCGTGATCGCCGCCTCCATCGCGTCGTAATCGCAGGTCGCCACCTCGCGGAATCCGACCCCGAAGCGCGTCAGGTGGCGGCGGCAGAATTCCCGGCTGCGGTGGTAGCACTCGTCGAAAAAGACGATCTCGTCGCCGGCGTTGGCATGTGCCATCAGCACGCCGACCAGCGCCGCCATGCCCGAGGCGAACAGCGTCGCCGCCTCGGCCCCCTCGAGGGCCGCCAGCTTCGCTTCGACGACGCGCTCGCCGGGATTCCCGTAGCGCCCGTATTCCTCGCGGCGCTGCTTCTCCTCGATGTAGCGGACGATCGAGTCGGTGTCGGTGAAGGTGTAGGTCGACGTCGCGAAGATCGGATCGGTCAGCGAGTTGCCCGGCTTGTCGCGGGACTCACCACCGTGGACGGCGGTCGTCGACGGGCCGACGCCGGCGCTGGCTGCGGGCGCCGCGGATGCGTCGGCGCCGGGGCGCGGGTTCGGAGCGCCCGTGCCGGGTCGGTTCATGGAGCGGCGTCCGTGTCTCTGGGGCCGCGATCCCGCGGCGGATGTGGGAGTCGGGCGATCACCCCGGACGGGCGGCGGCCGAGCGGCCACCCGAGGCAGCTGGCCCGCCGGGCCTCGGCGGCGACCGACCGATCGCCTGCGCCGGTCACGGGCCTCGGAGTCTAGTCAGCGCGCAGACCTCGGACAACACGCCCGGCACACCGGCCGCACACGCCCGGGGGAGCCCGGGCGACTGCTACACTGCCGACGCATTCGGCCGCGGTTCCGGGATGAACCGGCTGGCGACCGATCGCCCACCCGCCACGAGGCCGGAAGTGTCCCGAGCGCGTACGCGTGGTCCCGACAAGAAGTCTCCCGCGCCGGAGTCGCTGCCGCGTCCGCTGTGGCCGTCGGCGCGGGTCTGGGTGACGCTGGCCTCGCTGGCTGCCGCCGTGGCGCTGGTGCGGGCCGGTTGGCTGGAGACGCTGTTCGGCACGCTCATCGACGGCGCGGTCCGCAACATCATCACGCTGATCCTGTCGTTTTCCGGGCTCGTCGCCCTCGTCAGCTGGTTCCTCCGCGACAGCGGCCATCCGCGCCGCACGAAGTGGACGGTCGCCGGCATCCTCGCCGCCCTCGTCGCCGCGGCCGTCGCGACGCTCCGGATCGAGCGCGTGTCCGGGGATCTGGTCCCGGAATTCGCCTGGCGCTGGCAGCCCTCGCCCGACTTTCTCCTCGAGCGGAAGGGGGCGTCGCCGGCGCCGGCAGCCGCAGCGCCGGCCTGGGAGGCGACCGCCACCGACGTGCCCCGGTTCTTCGGCCCGGCCGGCACCGGCACGGTCGACGTGGCGCTCGACGCCGACTGGAAGGCGCGCCCTCCGCGCGAGGTGTGGCGGCGGCCGATCGGAGCGGGGTGGGGCAGCTTCGCCACCTGTTGCGACCATGCCGTGACCCTCGAGCAGCGTGGTCCCGAGGAAGTCGTTGCCTGCTACGCGCTGGCCGACGGCAGCGAGGAGTGGGTCGTTGCCGTCGAGGCGCGCCACCAGACGGTGCTCGGGGGCGTCGGGCCGCGGTCGACCCCCGCGATCCACGACGGCATCGTCTACACCGCCGGGGCCACCGGCTGGCTTCACGCCATCGACGGCGCCACCGGGCGCGTCGTGTGGAAGAAGAACATCCTCGACGATCTCGGCATCGACCCCGAGGCCCACGCCCTGGCCGTCACCTGGGGACGGGCGGGATCGCCGCTGGTCGTCGACGACCTCGTCGTCGTGCCCGGGGGCGGACCGCGTGCCGACGGGCCGGTCTCGCTGGTCGCCTACGACCGTGCCGACGGCACGCGCCGCTGGACGGCGGGTGACCGGCAGGTCGGCTACGCCTCGCCGATCGTCGTCACGCTCGCCGGCCGGCGCCTGATCGTGTCGGGCAACGAGGCAGAGGTGGCGGGCTACGACCCTGCCGACGGGGCCACCGTCTGGCGCTGCGAATGGCCCGGCCACAGCAACTCCGACGCCAACTGTTCGCAGCCCGTGTTCCTCGACGACCGGCGCTTCCTCCTCTCCAAGGGCTACGGCCTCGGCGCGGCGCTGTTTCGCATCGCCACGGCCGACACCGTGCCCTGGACGGTGGAGGAAGTCTGGCGCAACAACGGCCTGCTGAAGACCAAGTTCACCAGCACCGTGCTCCACGGCACTCATGTCTACGGCCTGTCCGACGGGATCCTCGAGTGCGTCGCCGTCGCCGACGGCCGCCGCGCCTGGAAGGGGGGCCGCTACGGGCAGGGGCAGGTGCTCCGCGCCGGCGACCTGCTCCTCGTCCAGGCGGAGTCGGGGGAGATCGTGGTCCTCGACGCCGACCCGACGGCCGCGCGGGTCCGTGCCCGGCTCGCGGCTCTCGACGGTCAGACCTGGAACAACCCCTGCCTCGCCGGCGAGCGGTTGCTCGTCCGTAATGCCGCCGAGGCGGCGTGCTTCATCGTGCCGTTGCGAGGTGCGGCCGAGGAGCGCGCCGCCGCCGTCCGGGACGGCCGATGAGCACCCCGGCCGCGCTCGCCGGTCGGACGGCGTTGGTGACCGGTTCCAGCCGCGGGATCGGCCGGGCCGTGGCGGTCGCGCTCGCCGCCGCCGGCGCCCGGGTCGCCGTCCACGGCCGCAGTGCTGCCGGCGCCGAGGCGACCGTCGCCGCACTTCCCGACCCGGCCCTCCATGCGGGCACGTTTCTCGCCGACCTCGCCCGTCCCGGCGCCGCCGACGGGCTCGTCGCGGAGGTCACGGCGGCACTGCCGGGGATCGACGTCGTCGTGGCGGTGGCGGGGGCCGACGTCCTCACCGGCGCGGCGGCGCAGTGGCCCTTTTCGCGCAAGCTCGAGGAGTTGCTCGCCGTCGACGTCGTCGCCACCGCCATGCTCGCGCGCGGGCTCGGCGCGTGGATGCGCGATCACCGTGGTGGGGCGATCGTGACGATCGGTTGGGACCAGGTGGAGGTCGGGATGGAGGGGGACAGTGGCGAACTGTTCGCCCTGTCGAAGGGGGCGGTGATGGCGTTCACGCGGAGCCTCGCCCGGTCGTTGGCACCACAGGTGCGGGTCAACTGCGTGGCCCCGGGGTGGATCCGGACGGCGTGGGGCGAGGGGGCGAGCGAGGCCTGGCAGCGCCGGGCGATGCGCGAGAGCGTGCTTGGCCGATGGGGCACGCCGGAAGACGTCGCCGCGGCGGTGGCCTGGCTGGCATCCGACGACGCGGCCTTCGTCACGGGGCAGGTCGTCCCGGTCAACGGTGGCTTCCGCCGCGCGTGAGAGGGGAAGCAAGCCCGCGGGCGTGATAGCGAAAATGCCCCGGCCTGGGCGAGCGAGGCGGTAGCCCGCCCAGGCCGTTGGGGCACCCTTCTGGTTTGTCAGGCCGCGGCGGACCGGACAGCTTGGTTCGTCCGGGCCGGGATCACTCGGCGCGGGTGAGGACGAAGCCGTGGTAGGCCTCGTTGCCATGCTCGCCGATGTCGAGCCCCTCGATCTCCTCCTGCGGCGACACACGCAAACCGACGACTGCCTTGAGGATCAGCCAGCAGATCGCCGACACCGGGACCACGTAGGCGCCCACGAGGAGGATGCCCACGATCTGGGCCACGAGCTGCTTGGTGCCTCCCCCGAAGAACAGTCCCGCGTACGGGCCGCCGGCGGCCGCGCTGCCGAACGGTCCGGTGAGGACGGTGGTCGACAGGTCGGTCGTCGTGAACAGTCCGACGCACAGCGTGCCGAAGATTCCGTTGACGAGGTGCACGCTCGTCGCCCCGACGGGATCGTCGACCCGGGCCCGGTCGAAGGCCAGCACGGCGAACACGACGAGCACGCCGGCGATCGCGCCGATGATCGCCGAGCAGGTCACGTTGGTGAACGCGGCCGGAGCCGTGATCGCCACCAACCCCGCGAGGCAGCCGTTGAGCGTCATGCCGATGTCAGGCTTGCCGAGGAGGAGCCACGCGGCGATCGTCGCGGTCAGCGTCGCGGCCGCGGCGGCCGTGTTGGTGTTGACGGCCACCTGGCTGGCGAGGGCACCGCCGTCGGCGGCCACGCTCATCGTGCTGCCGGGATTGAACCCGAACCACCCGAACCACAGCACCAGGCAGCCGATGAAAGCGGCGGTCATGTTGTGGCCGGGGATCGCCCGCGGCCTTCCGTCGGACCCATATTTGCCGATCCGGGGGCCGAGGACGATCGCTCCGGTGAGAGCCGCCCAGCCGCCGACGGAATGGACGACGGTCGAGCCGGCGAAGTCCCAGAAGTTCCACTCCTTGGCGAGGTAGCCGAAACCCCAGATCCAGTGGCCGGTGACGGGATAGATCACCAGCGCCATCAGGAAGCTGAAGAGGATGAACGCGTGGTACTTGATCCGCTCGGCGACCGCCCCCGAGACGATCGTCGCCGCCGTCCCGGCGAACACGAGCTGGAAGAAGAACTTCGTCCACAGCGGCACGTTCGCCCAGCTGATCGCCGAGTAGACGCCCTTGTACTGGTCGCCCATCGCCGGGGAGTTGTCGGCACCCCCGACCATGAACGACCCTGAGTTGCCGTAGAACGCGCCGTCACCGCTGCCGAACATCACGTCCCAGCCGAACAGCCAGAAGGCGATCGCCGTCGCCGCGAAGACGATGAAGTTCTTCGAGAGGATGTTGACGCAGTTCTTGGCGCGGGCGAAGCCCGACTCGACGCAGCCGAACCCGAGGTTCATGAAGAACACGAGCATGCTGCAGATCAGCACCCAGACGGTGTCGGCAGCCATCCATAGCTTGGGCACCATCTCGTCGATCGACGGTGACTGAGGGGCAGTGGCCGCGGCCGCCGGAGCGTCGGCCAGCGCCGCGTCCTGGGCGAACGACACACCTCCCAGGGCCACGACCAGGGCCGCGACCATCACCGGGAGACACCAGCGCGTCGCCTCTCGGGCACCACGAACCCACGGGCCCGCAGCGCGGGCCGACTTCGAGCAATCCATGTCCGCCTCATGACCAGAAAGTCACCGGCGCGATCCGTGCGCCATCCGCCTCTCGTCCCCCGGCCTCATGCCCGAGGACTCTTCCGCCGGCCGCGAGAATTGCAAACCGCGTGCCAGCGATCCCGGCAGCAGCCTCGGGCGATCGCGAACGGGTCCTGAAAACCGGCTGAAATCGCGGAAAAACGATGATCGCGGGTGGTCCGACGGCGATCGTGCCCGGGCTGAGGCGTTGGCTGACTGTCACCGGTTCGCCCGGTGACTGCGCACCTCCTGCCGCATTCCTGGGCGACTGGGCGGTTTTCGTCCTGGTTCGCGGCGTCTTTCAGAACGTGACGACTGCACCCGGGGGAAGCGGATCGGCAGCGCCGGTTCCCGGTCCGGGGCCCTGCCAGCGCTCGAGCGCCGCGATGTCGGCCTGCCACGGGATCCCGGCAAGGTCGAGGAAGTTGGCCAGCAGCCGGAAGCCGTGGCGGGTGAGGATCGACTCGGGGTGGAACTGCACGCCATACAGCCGGTCGGCGGCGTGGGCCAGTGCCATCACGGTGCCGTCGGGGGTCCGTGCGGTGACGGCGAGGCCGGCCGGCAGCGTGCGGTCCTCGACCACGAGCGAGTGGTAGCGGCAGGCGGCCATCGGGTCGGGGATTCCCGCGAACAGGTCGGTGCCGTCGTGGTGGATCGGGCTCGTGCGCCCGTGGACCGGCTCGTCGGCCCGGACCACGCGGCCGCCGAGGGCGGCGGCGATCGCCTGGTGGCCGAGGCAGACGCCGAGCATCGGCACGCGGCCGCGGAGCGTGCGGATCGCCTCCAGCGAGCAGCCGGCCTCGGCCGGCGTGCAGGGGCCAGGCGAGATCACGAGCGCCTCGGGGGCGAGCCGCTCGAGCGCGGCGACGGCCGTGCCGTGGGCGGGCACGACCCGCACCGCGACGCCGAGGAGGTGCAGGCAGCGCGCGAGGTTGAACACGAAGCTGTCACGGTTGTCGAGGACGACGATCATGCGGGGCGCTCCCCGGGCCGGTCGCCGGCGATGCCGAGGGCCGACAACACACGGAGGATCCCTTCCGCCTTGTGGAGCGTCTCGGCGTGTTCGGCGGCCGGGTCGCTCCGCGCCGTGATCCCGCCGCCGACGGAGAACTCGAGCGAACCGGCGCGGGCCACGAGGGTGCGGATGAGGAGGTTGAAATCGGCGCGGCCGTCGAAGCCGACGTAGCCGATCGAGCCGCAGTAGCAGCCGCGTGCCGTGCCCTCGAGGGCGGAGATGATCTCGCACGCCCGGTGCTTGGGCGCGCCGGTCACGCTCCCCCCCGGCACGGCGGCGCGGAGGGCGTCGAGCGCGGTCGCCCCGGGGCGGAGCCGTCCGGCGACGATCGACACCAGGTGCTGCACGCAGGCGTAGCGCTCGAGGCGGCACAGCGCCTCGACGCGGACGCTCTCGGGGGTGCACTCGCGCGACAGGTCGTTGCGCACCAGGTCGACGATCATCACGTTCTCGGCCCGGTCCTTGGCGCTGGCGGCGAGGTCGTCGCCGGCGAACAGATCGGCCTCGGGGCTGTCGATCACCCGCCGCGTCCCCTTGATCGGGTGCATCCGCACGATCCCGCCCCGCACCTGGAGGAACCGCTCCGGCGACATGCTCGCCACCTGGAGGCCGTCGAGCTCGAGCGAGGCGGCGAACGGTGCCGGATTCCCCCCCCGCGCGGCGCAGGCCAGCCGCGTCGGATCGACGTGCGTCGCCACCGCGAGGCGCTGGGCGAGGTTGACCTGGAAGATGTCGCCGGCGCGGACCAGCTCGATCGCCTCCTCGACCATTCCCCGGTAGGCCGCCGCGGTGTGGCTGGCATGGACCGCCGGGAACGACGGCAGGGGATGGCCGGCGACGGCCGCTGCGGTCGGGCCGTCGGCCGCGCGCCCCGGCGGCTGCGTGCCGAGCGCCGCCAGCAGACGGTCGAGCCGCTCCTCGGCGCGCGCCCGGCGCGCGACCGGGCCCCGCGCGGGCACTCCCTGCGAGATCGCCCAGGCCCGGCCGAGGTCATGGTCGAACGCGAACACCACGTCGTAGCTGGCCAGCGACACCAGCGGCACGTCGTCCTGCCCCGGCGGCAGCGGCAGCCCCTGGAGCGCCAGGCCGAAGTCGTAGGCGAGCAGCCCAGCCAGACCTCCCTGAAAGGCCGGCAGGCCGGGGATCGTCTCGGTGCGGAGGTCGGCGAGCACGGCCGCCGCCGTGGCCAGTGCGGCTTGGGCGGCGGCGGGAGTCGCCTCGGTGCGCGGCAGCGTCACGACGTGGATCGGGTCGAAGGCGACGAACGACGCCTGCCCGAGGCGCGGCGGGGGCTGCTCGGTGCGAACGGTGGCGGGCGGGTCGACGCGCGCCGAATCGAGCCACAGCCGGTGCGGCTGACCGGCGCCGAGGACGAACAGATCCTCCGCCGAGCAGCCGGGATCCAATTCGGCGACCACGGCGCCGGACGACGTCGACCAGCGCCGGACGATTCGGGGAGCGGAGGGAAGGGGGATCACGTCGCCTCGACCGGGGGCGAGGGTGTCGGGTCGGCCGGCCGGGGATCGGCGGTCGCTGCCGCGGCGCTGACGGCAGCAGCGGCGGCCCGTGCCGCGGCGCGCGACGGCCCGTGGCCGATCTCGGCGCGCGTCAGATGGCCCCACTCGAGCGCCTGGTCCTGACGGTAGTCCTTGCCGAGCGTGAGCGCGGTGACCGCCTTGGCCATCTCGTAGCCGAGGTAGAAGGCGTGCGACGGATCGACGTCGGTCCGCCCCGCGGCCGAGAGCCGCTCGAACAGCGCGAAGGGATCGCGGTCGGCGAGGTGCAGCCCCGCGCCGACGAGGTGGATCGCGTCGCGCTCGGCGAAGATCCGGAAGTTGGGATCGCGGATGTCGGCGGCGAGGCGGTCGAGGACCTCGTCGCCGTGCGCCTGCGGCCGCCCCGAGCGGAGCACCACCAGCCCCGGCTCGACGTGCTTGGGGAGCGTGCGCCGCGTGACCGCGTGGTGGACGAGCCGCCGGCCGAGATCGCACTCGCGCACGCTCGACCGCGCCCAGTGGATCACCTCGGTGGTCAGCACCGAGCCGATCCCGACCTCCGCGCAGAAGCCCAGCAGGAGGACATTGATCCCGGCCGAGTCGACGTCGGTCAGCTCGGTGAGGTTGCCGATCCCGACCATCAGCGCGGCCTCGGGGCGGCGGCGGCGCAGCTCGAGGGCCCGGCCGAGCGACGCCGCGAACCCGAAGCCGATCGGCTCGAGGACCGGGTCGAGGCGGAAACGCACCCCGCGGCGCTCGAGGAAGTCGGCGGTGTCGAGGAGGCTGCCGAGATCGTCGGGAACGTCGGGGATCGCCACCACCTCGCAGCCCCAGTCGGCGGCGGCCGCGGCGTTGGCGGAATTGACGCTCAGCACCAGTTCCGCGCCGGCGGCCGCGGCGGCGCCGACCTCGGCGGGGTCGAAGCTGTCGATCGAGACCCGCAGCCCCTCGGCGACGAGCATCCGCACCGCGTCGCCGACGCCCGTCCAGGTCGAGCCGGGGTCGCAGCCGACGTCAATCAGGTCGGCGCCGTCGGCGGCCAGCCGCCGCGCCGTGGCGAGCAGCTCGGCGCGGGACAGGCGCGGGGCGTGGTTGATCTCGGCGAGGATCTCGATCGCGTGGGCGCCGTAGCCGTCGCGGTCGGTGCGCGCCTGGCCGAACCACTCGTCGAGCCGGCGGAGGTCGGCCGGGCCGCGCTCCACGGGGACACCGGCCGCCGCGGCGACGACGTCGAGCGGCCCCGACACCGAGCCGGGGAGGACGACGCGATCGGTGCCCGGCGGCACGGCCAGCCGCCGGGCGATCCACGGGGTCGTCATCAACGCCGCGACGGTGATGTTGAGCACGTCGACGCTGTAATCGAACCCCACACGCGGCCCGAGGTCGGCCAGCACGCGTTGCAGCGACGGTTCCGCCAGCCGGCCGGTGACGAAATGGATGCGTTCGCGGGAAGCGGTCACGGCGGCGGTCCGACGACGGGAAAACCCTCATGTATTCTATCTGTCGGTGGACAAAGCCCTCCGTGGCCTTTGTCCACTGTGGCGACCGCGGGAAACGCCGAGGGTTTCCCGGGTCGCCGTCGGCCGCATCCGGCGGCCGATTCCCTGGGCCACCGCCTGCCAGCTTCCGGTGGACGAATCCTCTTCCCCGAACCCGCCTCCCCGCCCCCGCGGGCGCGTTGCGTCTGCCATCGCATGCCCCTGGTCCTCGAAGGCATCGTCTCGACCCGCGCCGACGACGGCGGCGCGCACCTCGCCCCGATGGGGCCGTGGATCGACGAGGCCCAGCGCGGCCGACCGACGAGCCTCGTCCTCCTCCCGTTCGCGACCAGCCGGACCGCCGTCCACCTGGCGCGCGACGGGGTCGGCGTGTTCCACGTCACCGACGACTGCCTGCTCCTCGCCCGGCTGATCGCCGGGGTCGAGGTGCCGGTGCCGGTGCGGCCCGCCGTGGCGGTCGAGGGCTGGGTCATCGAGGACTGCTGCCGGGCGTTCGAGTTCCGCGTCGGCGTCGCCGACCGGGCGACGCCGCGCCAGCAGCTCGCCGCGACGGTCGTCCACGTCCACGAGGGGCGGCCGTTCTTCGGCTGGAACCGCGCCACCGCCGCGGTCGTCGAGGGGGCCGTGCACGTCTCGCGGCTCCCGTTGCTCGGAGCGGCGGAGGTCGGGCGCCGGCTCGAGGCCCTGCGGATGGCGATCGACAAGACGGCGGGGGAGCGCGAACGTGCCGCGTTCGCGTTGTTGGTTTCGGCGGTCGCCGCCGCCGGCTACGCTGATGGCTCCTCAGGTTCCGCCGCGGGGGCCCGCGCGGACCGACCGATCCCCTGACACGCATGCCGTCCGATTCCCCACGCCCGCGATCCGCCGGCCGCCTCGTCGAGGTGAAGACGCCGGCGCGGCTCCACCTCGGGATGCTCTCGTTCGGAACGCCGAGCGTCCGCTCGTTCGGCGGCGTCGGCGTGATGGTCGACCGCCCGGGGGTCCACCTGCGGATGGGCAATGCCCCCGACTTCCGTGGCCGCGGCCAGCTCGTCGAGCGCGCCCTGCGCTTCGCCCATGCCTGCAGCCGATCGTGGGATCTGCCGGCCGACGCGGGCTGCCCC
>Ga0194124_10002950_pt1 | contig 18492 bp, 19 predicted proteins | sample TA2KigCas0mmetaG_FD_148605 | JGI IMG/M metagenome (GOLD analysis project Ga0194124, IMG submission 148605) | Freshwater microbial communities from Lake Tanganyika, Tanzania - TA2015031 Kigoma Deep Cast 0m | ecosystem: Environmental > Aquatic > Freshwater > Lake | place: Tanzania: Lake...
GGGGGATAATACGAGATGTTTAATTGTCATATTTAGTTTCATTATTGAAAAGAAAACCATTTGAAATACGCAATAATCAAATGAATTTTATTATATATGAATAATGTATGAAGACATTACATAAAAGAAACAGAAAACATACTGTTACCAGAAAAAAACATACCAACGCCAACCAAAGAAATGGAACCAGATCAATTAAGAAAACTAATCGAACCTCTAAGAATAATAATCAAAACAGAGGAGGAGGTCCGAGAGAAGATATAAGAGATGCTCAATTCAAGAAGAACCGATTTAGAAGAAATTTTAAAGATTTGATTCTTCAGATCAACAACAAGAAAAATGTGAATCAAGCAATCCAGTCTATTATCAAGGACTTTTCTAATTCAGAAAACATTAATACTCTAATTCCGATCTCCAATACTGGAATTCCGCTTGATGTGGCAACATATACTTCTAAAAATCCGATTGTTGATTTCGTCTCTCCTGTCATTGTGCTATTTGATAATTTGACTGGAAAAATCAGTGAAAAGGATATGGTTCGATTATTGACCACGTATTATAAACATGGCGGAAATATGAATGCCCCCAGCAATCGATTTAAGATTACGCCATTTGAAAACGAAGTGCATAAAAAACGTATTCAAAATATAAAGTTGCTATTGAATAAAGATTATTCGTTTCATATTATGGAAGAAGGGTTGAGTTCTGAAATCAAAGACCAATTGACCGAATTGATCCCAACGGAACAAAAAATAATGACTATACACCCTGAACAAGAACAAGAACAAGAACAAGAACCTGCACCTGTACCTGTACATGTACATGTGCCAACCATAACAATAGATCTTCACTCTGTCCTACCTGAAAATAAACAAGGATATGATCGAAATGATGTTCCTACATTCTGGAAACCGTTATTTGATGAGGGAGAAGAATTGGTTTCTCTCAAGAATGCCTTTATGGAATTGTATCAACAAGATCAATATAAGGACCTCAATAAAAAGAAACTTCTTGTCTGTGAAATATTAGAAAAACTGATCCCAGGTTATTTAACCAAAGATGTAATGCATGATAACGAAAGTGTTAAAACAATGGTTACCGTGAATATAGTCAGTTGTTATATGATGTTGCTCTACGGAATCATCAATTATAAATTATATAACTCCAACCAAGAATACTTATTACTATTTAAAGGTGGAAGAGCAGTCCAGTTAAGTGTTAGCGATATACCAAATGTCGGTAAATATTTTAGTGAAGACGCCGATCTCTTGATTATCCCAAACGCTAATGTTCACGCTTCCTATAATGAAGACAAAATGAAAAACCTTGCATGTCATATTGCCTATTTAATCAAATGGTGCATTCCTCCAGAAATTGATATTCTCGTCAATTTACCAGACTCTCCGATAAATCAGAATTCCGAAATTACGAAATTAGTGTATCATGAGATGTATATTCTTTACAAAATGATAGAAGGAAAACAGGTTCCCTTTGAAAAACATATTTATAAAGCGGTTTCGGATATTGGATTTGGACCATTGAATGAAGAGGTGGCGCGTTATTTCAACAACCCCACTTATTCACCCTTTTATGTAGAATCCTTTGAAACAACCGCACTTTATATCACGCCAACCATGGATGACGTCTTATGTGAAAAAATCTATTTATATGCAAAATATTATATGATCGGTCAAAAAATAATGCGAAAGGAACCCATTACAGATAAGGGATTGGAAGATATTACTCAGACAGAATGTGGTCGTATATTAGGAAAATTCAAACGAGCCATCAAACATATTATTGAGTCGATTATTAAGAGAGATTACATCAATCTGGAAATGATTCGTAAAGATGAAAAGAGCGATAAATTGGTATCATCTACCGTCATGGATAGAGATCAAATGAATACCTTATCAAAAGGGGAAAGGTTAAACCAATATAAACAAACGGATGAAATATCCAGATTTATATTACGTGGTTATTTGTCTCGGTTTGAAGAATACTCTAATGCAGAAAAAGAAGATATAATACAAGATATGTATAGTTAATCATAAATATTACACCTTTGGACATTTAAAACGCCGACTTTTGCGTTAAAAAAATACAAAAATGTAAAATCAATGTTGATGGTCTTACTTTTTCTTCTTCTCTTTGATTATTGAAGAAGTGAAAGACGAAATATGATTTTGAAATTCTGTTGGTCTTGTTTGTTTTTCTATCCAACATTTCGTTAATTTCAAAATATTTATTGAGGAATTTGCATCTCTTGTTCTAAATACGATTTTTTTGTTTTCGCAACTCACGCAGTTAGAACAAACTAATAGACGAAATACCTTTTTGTTTTCTTTATCTTGTAATAACAGGTTGTATTGTATCACGATTAAGTAAAATCGTTTTGAGTGGAATTTTCAGGGTTTTATAAGCAGATTTTTCATTATTCCTAAATTCTTGAAATTCTTGCTTTTTCTTTTTTCCCATTTATATATTTACTAAATATTTTATTTTTAAATAATTTTACGAAAATAATATTTAATTAAAAAATTGAATAATTTTGATTTTACTAAATATATTTAAATATTAAATATATATATAAAATAATATGGAAAGCAAATTTTATTGTGAAAAGTGTAATTATAGAACTGATATTGCTTCTTGTTATAAACAACATTTAGAAACTACATTACATAAAACAGGCAAAAGAAAAGAAAGAAGTGATAAGACACTTTATAAGTGTAATAAGTGCAGGTTTGAGAATTATAATAAGAACAATTATTTAAACCATATTCTTAACAATCATTCAACAAAAGAAGAACGAAAGGAAAAATTTAAGTATTATTGTGAATGCTGTGATTTTGGTGTATTTGTAAAATCTATGATGGATACTCATTTGAATACAAACAAACATCAATTAAAATTTAATGATAGTCAAAATATAAATATTTAATTTGTTAATTAATTTAAAAATAAAATATTTAGCAAATATATAAATGAGTTTTTTATTGGATAATAAAAAAATTGATTTAAATAATATGACTGATATTAGTAGTAATATAACTTGTATTATTGAAGAAATGGATTTAACCAAATTGTCAAAAACAAAACTTTTAGAGAAGTGTGAAGAACTTGGAATTAAAAAGTGTAAGTCAAAAAAAAATAAAGGCGAATTAATTGAACTTATCAATCAAAAACAAACAACAACTCAAACAATTCCATTAAAAAAAATAGAGTTAATTATTGAAGATGAAGATAATCAGTTGGATACTGCTATTATTAAAAGCACACCATTAGAAATTAAATATATTGATTTATTTTGTGGATTAGGTGCATTTCATACTGCGTTTGATTTTATTTCTAATTCACATATTAAATACAATTGTGTATTTGCTTGTGATATAGACGATAATGTTAGAAAAATATATAAAGCAAATCATAAAATAGAACCTGTTGGTGATATAAATAGTGTTGATATTGATAAAATGCCTGATTTTGATATTTTATGTGGTGGGTTTCCTTGCCAACCATTTTCAATAGCAGGAAAAAAAGAAGGATTTGATGATAAGATTAAAGGAAATTTATTCTTTAGCATTCTTAAAATTATAGATATTAAAAATCCAAATACAATCATTTTAGAAAATGTAAAAAATCTATTGACGATAAATAATGGAGATACTTTTAAAACAATAAAAAGTGAATTAGAGAAAAGAGGATATTTTATAAGTCATAAAATACTTGACTCAAAATATTATAATTCACCTCAGTCTCGTCATAGATTATTTATTATTGGAAATAAACAAAAACAATTTATATTTCCAACAGAAATAAAAAATAACATAATTCCTGTATCAAGTATTATTGATAATACAGAAACCAGATTTTTAGATTACACCGATAAATATAAATTAGAAAAATGTAATGATAATGAAAATAAAAATAATTGTAAAATGCTTTATAAATTAGTTCATAAAATAACGAATAATGGTGGAAGACAAGGAGAAAGAGTGTATTCTATTAATCATTGTGGTCCTACAATTTGTGCTTCATCTGGAGGTCCAGGAGCAAAAACAGGTTTATATTATATTGATAATAAGGTGAGAAGATTAAACGCAATAGAAGGAATTGGAATGTTTGGATTTGATAATAATTATATATGGGATGAATTCGTTAAAGAAGAAGATATGTTATTCTATTTAGGTAATAGCATTGTAGTTGATGTTCTAAAAATAATTTTAAAATCATTAGAATTACAATATTTTATCGCATAAATTTAAAATATCTTGTGTTATTTTAATCTTTGCTTGTATATGGTTTGGAGAATGGTCTGTATTTCCTCCACCTTTTCTTTGCAAATATATATATGGTGATAAATGTAGACAAGTTCTTTTAATATCTATTTTTATTGAACCACAAATAAATTCATAAAGTTTTAAACTTGATAAGACATATATTTCCATTTTGTTAAAATTTTTATCAGTTTTCATAATACACCAACAATTATTTTCCTGACCATCCTCACCAATTAATGTTTTTTTAATGTATTTTTTTATGTCAATTAAATTATTATTACATAAATTAATAAAATCTTGTTTTTGGTCTTCAGTCATAAATGTTTCTGTTTTACTTTTTCTAATTAAAGACAAATGAGTTAGATATTTTCTTATAAATTGATTGTCAAATGTATTTTCAATGTGTCTTCTATCAAATGAATCGCCTCTGCCACCCAGATTTTCTATTTTTTTATTTTGTATATTTAGTTTTGTATTATTATTAAATGTGATTAATGTATCATACTTTTTTCCTTGAATTTTTTCCATTGAAACAATATTTAATTTGAAAAGTGTTTCTAATGCCATTTTTATTTTATCATCGGTTCTAAATATTTTCTCTGCCTTAAATCCTGATTTTGCCGTTAAACTATTTTTGCTACAAATTGTTTCATTTATTATCTCATCCTCACATTCAATTTCTTCATCTTCTATTATTAATTCCACTTTTTTTGAAACAGATTGTGAAACAACAATATTGTTAATTATTTCAGGTTTAGTTTCCATTTCTCTATATTGTATTATGATAAGTATTTTATGCAATTCAAATTTTTTATAAATAATTAAATAATATATATGCCTAAACATAAGAGCGAAGATTTCAAAATGTCTGCGGTTGAATATTATTTAACCGAAGATGTTTCACAAGAACAAGTATGTAGAATATTTAAGTGTAGTCCAAGAAGTTTATATAACCTTAAAAATGACACGATTTAGACACGAACCAATTAAACGATTTGGGAAGGAAATAAATATCAATAGTAAAATTAAAGAATTTTATGATGAAATTAAAAAATATAATGTTGATGATATTATTTGTATTGATGAAACAAGTATAAAATCATTAGAAAAACGACATCATTGTTATAGTGAAAAAGGAAAGAGATGTGTAATAAAAACACAATCACAAGAAGTATTCAAAAAATATACAGGAATATTTGCTATTTCAACAAAAGGGGTTTTAGGTTGGGAATTATATGAAAAAAGTGGAATAAATGCTGATAGATTATATGAATTTTTAGAAACACATATAACAAGTAAATATAAGGATAAATTAATCATTTTATATAATGCGAGTAGTCATAGAAACGATAAAATAAAGGAATTAGTAAATAAGAATAATAAACTACTTTATGCTGTTCCATATCAACATTTTACGAATTCAATTGAAAATTATTTTAGTATGATGAAAGCAAGGTTAAGGAAAATAGAAGGTTTAACTCATAGTGAAATAAAACAAAATATTTCAAATGTGGTAAGAAATATTCCAAAAGAAAAATATGAAAATATATTTAAGGGTGCTTATAATAGAAATGATGTATATGTAAAAAATAAAACAAGGAAAAATAAGACCAAAAAATACCTAAAATAAAGTCGGCGTTTTAAATGTCCAAAGGTGTAAAAAAACAGAATAGTATAAATATTCTTTTTTTTTTCACACAAGAATACAAAAATGTCCAGCATTTTCACATTAGACAATATTGACGACTGTTCGGAAAAACTGAACATCGACGAATTATACGAAAAAAAACGACAGCACGATCTCCTGAAATTGGAATTGTTTAATAAAATGTTGAACAATGTCCATAAACGAATCAAATTGACCTCGCAACAAAAAATAGATAACCAAGTATGTTGGTATTTAGTTCCTGAAACCATTTTAGGCGTTCCAAAATATGACCAAGCAGCATGTATTGCCTTCTTAATGGATAAATTAAAAACCAATGGGTTTCAAGTTCGATATATTCATCCCAATATGTTGTTTATATCATGGATGCATTGGATCCCAGGATATATCCGAAGTGAAATCAAGAAGAAAACAGGTATTGCGGTCAATGAATATGGTGTTAGAATTGAAGAAAAGGAGCAAGATGAAGATAAAATGATAGAAGAGAATCCAAATGATTATATGTTGAAGCAAAACAATGATCCAACCCAAAAATCAAAGTCGTCACAAAAGAAAGAATATACGCCGATCAAATCGTATAAACCATCTGGTAATTTGGTCTATGATGATGATCTATTAAATCGTATTGAGAATAAATTCACTTAAAGAGAAGTCTCTATTTAATAGATAGTTAGATCGATGTCGATGCATTATCAAGAGGATGGAACCGATATTCGATGGGAAGATACCCAGGAATTCACCTTTCCAATCCAGGGCGGAAGAGTGATTAAAGTATATGATGCAGACACGATAACCATTGCCTCCAAATTACCATTTGAGTCGTCTCCCTTATATAGATTATCCGTGCGTTTACAATGCATTGATACACCTGAAATCAAGGGAAAAGATGTTTCAGCGGAAGAAAAAGATGCCGCCAAAATAGCACGCGATTTCGTATCTCAAACCGTCCTGAATAAATATGTTCGATTGGAAAATGTTCAATCTGAAAAATATGGTAGGTTATTGGCAGACGTATATGTCGGAGACCTATGTCTTAACGAATTGTTATTGAAAGAACGGTATGCAGTGAAATATGATGGTGGAACCAATGTGAAACCTATCTCATGGTTGAAATATAGAATCACAGGAGAATATTAGAAAGAAATGTATATTTCTGCATGTATATATAAGATTTTATATTGTAAAAGATTATCTCTCCACAATATAAGAACATGACTACTAAATCGTTAAAGAAAATCGAGAATGCAAAAAGAAAAACCAAAAAGAAGAGACATTCATGTAATGCGATATGTAAACAATCACCAACGACCTTTCAAGGATTTGAGTCCAAAATCGACGAAATCTTCAAGAAGAATCACATTGATGTGACTTCCACCACCTTCAATTTAGAAAAACAAATCATCAAGGATATTAAAAAGGCAGTCAGTCCGTCCAATATAACGCCGAATCAAGACTTTTATTCCTATATCAACGAGAGATGGTTGAAGGATTTAGATGTAGAAGCATACCAAAAATATATTACCCAAGTGGATGATTTCAGACTTGTCCAAGATAAAGTCTATCGCGAACTCATCGAGATTATTGATACTTATCTACAAGATCCACATGTCAAACATACCAAAAAGGGACAATGCATAAAAAACGCATATGAATCGTTCAAGAAGTATAATACAACCCAACAAACGCGTTCTTTGGCAAAATTGATTGTGGATTATATAGACGAATTGAGAAACAAGAAGGATGTGTCAATGGTATGGGAGACACTTGCAAAACCCAATTTGAATGAGATCATTTCGTACGGCGCTCCATTTGTCTGGTCCATTAATCCAGATGAAAAAAATCCGACCAAGTATAGATGTTATCTGGAACCTCCAGAAGTGACCCTGATGGATTTGGATATTTATTATGACTACGACGATGATACGGAAGAAGAGGTGCAATATAAAAAGAAATATAGACGAGAATATTTTGCCTATTTAGAGAGACTCTTTACCATCGCCTTTGGAGAGAACCATGGGTTTCAGGTAAAAGATGTCTTTGCCACAGAACTCGAACTGCTCAATGCAACCTTATGTGAATTTATTAAACAGGAAGACGAAGATGGGTATAATATTGTGACCAAAGAAGAAGCTATTAAGGATTTTGGGTTTGACTGGGAACAATTCTGTAAGCAACTTGGATTCAAGGACATTCCTGACGATTTTATTACATCGAATGTCAATTACTTATTATGCGGAACCAAATTATTGCTCGAAAAATGGGATTCAGAACAATGGAGAACCTATTGGGTTTATATATACATTCGACAACAGTGTCGTTTCGACGAACATGGTTGGAAAAATTATTATGAATTCAATGGAAAGTTTTTAAGAGGACAAGAACGTTATGTAGACGACTATATATTGCCCATATTTGGTATGAGTTTCACCTTTAACACCTTTTTAACCAATGAATACATTGCCCACTATAAAAACGAACAAGCAATCCACTATGTAACCGAAATGGTGGAAGATTTAAGGCGAGTATTTATCCGTATTATTCAGCGTAACCATTGGTTACAACCCAAAACCAAAAGAATTGCCATTGAAAAACTGGAAACCATTCGTCTTTTAGTTGGTTCGCCGACTATTTTGAGAGAAGATCCATTATTAGATTATGATCCAAATGATCAGTGGGGAAATCTGCTTCGAATGACCGTCTGGAGACATAACCAAGCCATTCATTTAGTTGGAAAAGAGGTGATCGATATTCCGGTGATTGATTGGAACCAAATGCCACCTAAAATGGTCAGCACTCAAGCATATGTGGTGAATGCCATGTATACGCCTACTGAAAATTCGATCTATATACCTTTAGGATATATTCAAAAACCATTTGTGGATTTGGATGAACGAGGACTCGAATATAATTTAGCACATATCGGATTCACGATCGCCCATGAAATGTCGCATTCGTTAGATGATTTAGGAAGTCGATATGATAAGGACGGAAAATTGCATAATTGGTGGACAAAAAAGGATGCGGACCATTTTAAGAAGATCCAAACTGACATAGTTAAGCAATATGAATTATTCGAAAAACGCGATGGAATTGATTTTGATGCGTGGCCAAGTATCGGAGAAGATTTAGCGGATATTTCTGGATTCGCCATTTGTTTGGAATACTTAAGGGATTTTCAATTGAAAAATGAAGATATTTTACCGATTCAGACATTATCCTTTCACGCTTTCTTCGTCTATTTCGCGCTTCAATCGAGACAAAAAATCAGTAAAAAGGCGATTTTAGCACAACTAAAAACCAATCCGCATCCTTTAGACAAATATCGGTGTAACATTCCATTGTCCAGATCCAATGTATTTAGGGCCATATTTAAAGTGAAGAAAGGCGATGGAATGTGGTGGCACACAACCAATTCGGTATGGGTAAATTAAAAATTGTACTATGAATTTTTTTATTGATATTCAAAATAAAGAATTTCTGTGGTTGTGTATATTTATATTTATAAAAATTTAGCAATACCCAGAAATATTTTCTTGGTAGTTTATATAATGGCAAGAACTCATCGTCGTCATCGTCGTTCAAGATCTAGATCAATGGCTCGTGGCCGTATGGCTGCTCGTTCCGCATCTGCTGCTGCTTCTCGTGCTGCTGCCGCCTCTCGTGCTGCCTCTGCCGCCGCCTCTCGTGCTGCTTCTGCTTCTCGTAGTGCCTCTGCTGCTCGTTCTGCTGCTGCCGGTCGTGCTGCCTCTGCTGCCGCTTCTCGTGCTGCCGCTGCTGGTCGTGCTGCTGCCGCCGCTGCTTCTCGTGCTGCCTCCGCTTCCAGATCTCGTGCTTAAAAAACTTGATCTTTAATAAGAATATTATATATCAGTAATGTATAATGAGAACAAGACGTTATCGTTCCAGAAAAAACAAATCAAGAAAAGGTGGAAAAACAGGGAAAAAATGGACTACAGCAATTGAGGCAGCACAAAAAACACTTTCCAAAACCGGATCTGTTCAAGCTGCTCGTAAAAGTCTCAAGAAACAGGCGCTAACCAATGCCAGAAAATTGTTTGGGTCTATATAAACTCTCGGTAAACTATTTAAAGTCAATGTATGATTTTATATAGTTCTTATGACATTACCATTCTATATCACAATCAGTGTATTATTTATTACCTTATTGCCTCTCATTCATTTATGCTTTTTGTTTATGTTGTTTATGATACCTAAAATGATGGAAGGAATGTATCGAGTGATATTATTTATACATCAACATATTGCTGAAATTGCATTATATACTTACATAGGGTATGTTTTATTTCAAGTGTGTTATATAATGTTGTATCATTGTTTTTATGATTCGATGGATGAATTTGGTATTGGATTGATATGATTTTGAACTTCTGGTTTTGGTATATTATTTGGAATATTGTTATTTGGAATATTGTTATCCAAATTATTTGGAAGGTTGTCAGAATTATTTGGATTGCTAGGATTGCTAGGATTGCTAGGATTGCTAGGATTGCTAGGATTGCTAGGATTGCTAGGATTGCTAGGATTGCTAGGATTGCTAGGATTGTTAGGATTGTTAGGATTGTTAGGATTGTTAGGATTGTTAGGATTGTTAGGATTGTTAGGATTGTTAGGATTGTTAGGATTGTTAGGATTGTTAGGATTGTTAGGATTGTTAGGATTGCTAGGAACGTTAGGACTGTCTAATTTATTTTCTGAATGTTGAACAATCTTTGGATTGATAGTGATAGGTTGTTCGTCATTGACAGACTTGATATCTTTGGTTTGGTTAATTATTTTGTCCGCCTCTTGTTTCAGATGTTCAATTTGCTTTTCCGTGGTTTCTATGATTTTCGACTCGACTATCGCTTCAAATAATTGCACACCAGTTAAATAATCTTGTTCGCATTTCACGTATAATTGCACGATATATTTTCTGGTTTTTTCAATTGCTTTTTGCAAGGTATCATCCTTCAAGGTTGGATTGATGCGTATCACTCGTTTTCCAGAATAGGGATCATTCACATAAGTAAATAAATCGTTGATGACATCTAATAATTTCGACTGATTTTCAGACGCGCTTTGGATCATTTTTTGAATATTGTTTGCGTATTGAATAAACAACGCGTCTTTCTTATGGACGGTATATTTATTTTTCAAGGTGGCATTTTGACATCCTGGATTTTTATTATAATCACGAAGTTTGATATCAGCAAAGGTTTTTATAGAGTCTGGCATCTCATCATTACCTGTGAATGTGGTATAAAAGAGTTTTAAATCTTTCCGAAATTGCTTTTCGGTTTCCTTACTCATGCCAGTGAATAATCCGGTTGAATAGTCATATTGATCATCTAAATACAAACGCATCAATTCAGGCATTCCTGGTTCATCTGCAAGTGTTTTTTCCATACCATTTAGACCATTATTCATGTCACATATTTTGGGTTGAATATCCATTGTATCAGTATTAGGTATAGAATTCGAATTCGAATTAGATGGTCCCTTTTTCAAGGCACGAATTCGATTATCGCAGATGTTCAATTTATACAAGGTTCGTTTCGTTCCTTTCGGAATGGTATCCTTTTGAAGAAGACTCGTTTTCACGGTTGTGCCGGTCGAATCTTTATATGTGTATACCGGATTGATTGTCATGACAATGGCAGCAAATATATGAGCGATCTTGACATAAAATTTGGCAATTCCGATGCATACACGTTTTTTTCGAATACTTTTTTGCGCATCATTCGAGACGTCCATGCTGTCCAACTTATCTTTATTGATGAAAATCAGTTTATCAGTCTTCATTTTATTCACTTCAGCACCATTTTTAATTCTCTGTTCCAAAAAGGTGACATCCATATCTGTAAAATATCGATCAATTATATCCGACGTCAACACAACCAATTTATCGCAATATGCCTTGTCTGATAGTTTGCTTAAACTCTTAAAGTCCATGGTTAAGATATAATACGTGGCAATGTAATCGATAATATCATAAAAGTTATCAAAGTTTTTTTGTGATTGTTGTAAGGATGATGTAGAACTGCCCATATATTATAGAAACTTATAATTTTTAACCACTTTTACTAAAGAAATACCAAACAATAAATATTATCCCTTTACTATAAAAATAAAATTGAATCCATATAATTTTATCTTTAAGAAAGTAATAAAGAGTGATGAGTAAAGACAAGAGTCAAAAACGAAAAAGCAATACTATTAATAAAGCAGAATTATGGAAAATCGTTGATGCCGAATTGGATACTGAAAAAAAACCGATTCCTTTAGAATGTATGTATGGATCTGGAAATCGCGAGTTTTGCGAACGATGTGAAAGCATATTAGCATTTTCAGATGAAGGGTTTTTAACATGCACCAATAATAAATGTGGCATCATATATAGAGATTTATTAGATCAAAGTGCTGAATGGAGATATTATGGAGCGGATGATAACCAAAATTCAGATCCTACCAGATGTGGTATGCCCATCAATCCTTTATTAGAAGAGTCGTCGTATGGTTGTAAGGTGTTATGTATTGGCAAAATGAGTTATGAAATGCAAACGATTTGCAGATATGCCAAATGGCAGTCTATGCCTTATAGAGAAAAATCCCAATATGACGAATTTCAGATTATTACCACCATGGCACAAAATGCAGGCATTCCTAAAATGATTATTGATGATGCCATTCTCTATCATAAAAAGATTTCCAGTTCAGATCAGTCTTTTCGAGGAGATAATAGAGATGGGATCATTGCCGCATCCATTTATATTGCTTGTCGAATTCATAATTATCCCAGAACGGCCAAGGAAATCGCCGCCATATTTCATTTAGATGCAACCAGTGCAACTCGTGGATGTAAAAACGCATTGGCGATTATCAATAATTTAGAAAAAGATATGACCAACAAAGATAAAACCAATCTGGGAAAAACAAAACCGGAGGCGTTTATAGAGAGATATTGTAGTAAGTTGAATATCAATACAGAACTCACTAAATTATGTCAATTCATTTCGATGAAGATTGAAAAGATGGATATTATGCCAGAAAATACACCGCCGTCTATTGCAGCAGGAGTCGTCTATTTCGTCTCTCAATTGTGTAAACTGAATATTAGTAAGAAGGATGTGAAAAATGTCAGCGAGATTAGCGAAGTGACTATTAATAAATGCTATAAAAAGTTGGAGAAAATCGCAGAAGAAGAAAATATAATTCCTGCCGCCATTATTAAAAAATATTCCATTCTTTAAATAAAGAAAAATAAGACAAACTCAGTTATAACTATATGTTTCAAGTAATTTGATAGTGAAAATATAATATTATATTACTTTATATGTCCCAGCTTTCTGATTTAGAAAAATTAAAAAAAGACGTTGAAAACATAAAAAAATATTTGATTTATGACTCTATTAGATTACATACTATATATAGCGATACTGTAGGTTATGATTGGGATGTATGTAGAGAGAACTTAGAACATTACTATTCTATCTTACATAGTGCCCAAAATGACTTATTTGCAGGCATCGAGAATGAATATTATCAGGATTTGCTAAATGTGTCACCAGACACATCACCTGGTTTAAACGAAATAAACCAGTTAATTAAAAGAATAAGACAAGAAAGAAAACGTGAGTTTGGTGAAAAAAAAATGATGAGACAAGAAGACATTTCAGTTTCAAAGGGAGGAAAAACTCGTAAAAACAGAAAACCAAGAAAATAATTATAACATGTTTAATTGAAGTTGTTTTTTATAGACAGTTTGTCTCATTTTTCTTTTTGGTTGGTGTAATAAGTTTAAGTATAAAAATATAAATAGGAATAGTATATTATAGTATGTCTGATGAACCGTTTATTCCCAAACGAATCTTTATCGTTCCATACAGAAACAGAGTTCAGCATAAATTTTTTTTCTGTAAATACATGAGTTTTCTATTAGAAGATAAGAACGATTACGAAATCTTTTTCTCTCATCAATGCGACGCCAGGACATTTAACCGAGGCGCCATCAAAAACATCGGATTTATTGCCGCCAGAAATAAATATCCAGAACATTATAAAGACATTACCTTTATTTTCAATGATGTGGATACCATTCCATTCAATAAAATATTCGATTATGAAACCACACATGGTGTAGTGAAACATTATTATGGATTCAAGTATGCATTGGGTGGAATTGTCGTGATGAAGGGCGCCGATTTCGAGAGAACCAATGGATTTCCGTGTTTTTGGGGATGGGGAATGGAAGATAACGTCTTACAAAAACGGTGTGAGCGTCTTGGCATACAAATCGATCGAAGTGTATTCTATAAAATTGGTAGTCCGGAAATCCTGCAATTATTTGATGGAATATCCAGAATTATTTCGAAAAAGGATCCATGGAGGGGGGAATATGATAATGGTGTCGATGGATTGAGAACCATCAGTCAATTGAAATATACCATCGACGAAAAATCGGAAAATCCAAATGATAACATTTTTATGGTGCATAATGATAAGATCAAAGTAATCAATGTGCAGACCTTTTTAACACATATTCCGTTTGGCGCAGAAGAATATTATCAATATGATTTAAGGGAACCTAAACGTAAAATCATCAATCCGGATAAAATAAAGGAGACGAAGAAATCGGTGGTCACAACTACGGACTGGACGAATATTCCTTATTATCCCACCACCAAAGAACGGAGAGAAAATGTGGTCAAATATTTAATGAAAATGGGGCGTCCTGTCCCTGCAGAATTATTGAAACAAATTCAAGAAGATCGTGTGCATGAAATTGAAACGGATGTGTATAATAAAACGAATCATATGGAAGACGACGATGATTGTGATAATGATCCCCATATTCCGAATCAACCCACTCTATATCAACCATATATTCAAAATCGACACATATCTAAAATGCCAATACATCCACCTCCACCACCAAATAAATTTTCACATCCGCCAAACAAATTTTCACAACCGCCAAATAAATTTTCACCTCAATACGCATCCTATATTGGCGCCAAACCACGTGCTCAGGCAAGTGCAAAGGTTCGATTGGGTGGAGTGTATCATTAAATAAGTTTCAAATGAAAAAATTGAACCAACTATTTTACACCTTTTTACATTTCAAATGCCGATTACCGATTATACTAAATATTTAAATGTTGTATTATATCTGTCTCTTTCACTCAACTCTGTTCTTTTTCCTAAAAATTTAAAATATTTCTTTGCTAAAGAATATTGTTTTGGTTTTTTACTCTGTAATACTTTTAACCGAACATATAAAATCATTCCTACTTGCCATATACGCTTATGTGTATATTTTTTATTTTTATATAATTTTTCTAATTTATCAATTGTATTTTTTACATCTTCTAAGGTTGTATATTTTATATTTATTGTATCTTTTGGGTTTTTATCAATATACACATCAAAAGATTTTTTAGGATTATTTGGATTATATAAAAATTGTTTTTTTGTTTTATTTTTGTAGGTTTTCTTATTTATTTTTTTTGTGTTATTATTCATAAAATATATTGATATTTTATTCAATAAAATTCGGCATTTGAAATGAAAAAAGGTGTAATAAAAATATATGCAAGAAAGAGAGAGAGAAAAGAAATGTCGTATGTTCAAGTTCAATTTGAGGTTGCATTATATCCAGAAGGTCTAAAGAATGTTAAATCCAGACTCGCAATGAGTCAAGAAGAATATGATGAAGATGAAGAAGATGAATATGCATTACAAGAAAATCTATTTAAACAATATATTTGCACGGATGAACCGTCTAAATATATTCTGGAAGAATTGAAATCCATTTATTATGAGAACCATATCAGTTGTCTTCAATATAAAAAAAATGGTACATTTATGTGTAAGGTAAAGATTGATACTGAATTAGATGAATATGATGAATGTGACTATATTCATGAATTATTATGGCCGGCGGATATCCATGACATGGGCATCTTATTTATTCAAGATAAACATTATTTGATAGATTTAGATATAAGAAGATGAATGTGAAAATGAAGAAGAAACTGAAGATGAAGAATAAATAAGATACAAAACATATTATAGCAAATATAAGAATATATAACTATTTATGCCATACATAGACCATTTCAGTATGATTGTTTTGTCGTTTTGATTTTTTTAATGGAAAGGTTTCATGTGCATCTCCCAGCAAAGGTTGTAATACAGTATCATATACTTCTCTACAAATATTGATGATATAATGTCCGCCAGGTTGTAAATGGGTATAAGTATTTAAAAAAACCGGTCTATAAAACTGTTCATCCATTTCTTGTTTGGATCGATAAGCGACATTATTTGCATATTTTTCCAAGAAGTAATAAGGAGGAGATGAAAATACGGTATCATATTCCATCTTGGAATAATCGACCAGTGCAGCATTCTCAAATTGAATATGCAATGAAGTTGGTGATTTTGTCTGTAAATAAGCAATCATTTGAGCATAAGGTTCCTTCAAATCCGTGTTGATTTCGACGCCATACCAAGCATTTAATTGTAAGACAGATGCCGCAACGGTAGAACCGCCCCATCCTGCACAGAAATTCAATACTTTTTTGGCATTGTATCGCGTATATATTTCCATACAGTTCAATGGTCTCATAATATTGATGGCACTGATACAAATATTATAGACTTCCTTCAACACTTTATATTCATGCTTCGTATTGTTTTTGTTTTTGACTTCTTTATAATAGGTCAGCATGTTTTGGATAAAGGTTTTTTGCTGAAAGTGAGAGATATTTGCTAAAAATTCATAAAAGTTTGCATTATACTTTCCCTTTGTTTCAAGGCGTTCCACAAAGGTGAAATAATCGACAATATTGTTTCCCACTTTGGATCGTTCTGAAATGGTATGAGCATTTGAACCAATTAACTGTAAGGCATCATATTCGCGATCAATCTCGACAAGGTCAATATCTTTAATGTGTTTAGCAATTTCTCTCTTTTCTTCTTTGGAAAAGGTTTCTTGGATCATTTATAATGGGCGGAGAGATTTATTATAGAGAATATATATAATGACTAAAACAAGGACTAAAAGAATGAAACGAAAGAGTCATAAAAGTAAAAGTCATAAAAGACATATGAAAAGTTATCATAAGAGTAATAAATGGACGAAAAGACGTCATCATAAATGGCGTGGAGGAGATATTGAAAGTGGCGAGATAGAGGAATCCGATATACAAAGCAATCCATTTAATAAACCTTCTCCACAAGTGTTACAACAAATGCGTGATCGAGAAACACAAAAACTGAAAATACAAAATACGGTTGCGATCAAAAGTGCACTAACACAAAACCTTCAAAACAGAGATGCTAATTATAGTAAAATGTTGCAACTCTCTTGTAAAAATCCAGACAATTGTTTAGCATTGGGTACATATGATGAGAGCATCAAACGCTTTTTCAATGATTTCCGAAATCTTTCTTATATTGAGAAAAATAAAGTGAAACGAATAGGAACGCCATCCGCAAATGGTTTTATTATTGAATTACCATTTCATAAACTGAATTATACAGCATATACAGTATTGAAATGTTCATCGAAGGCAGAGTCGGATAATTTGTTTTATGAATATTATGTAGGAAAGTATTTCATCAATAAATATATCACAAAATTACCATCCTTTGTGGAGACATATGATTTATATGAATTTAGTTCGCCATATACTTATAACCAGATAAAAACAGCTGCTGAAACAAATGCATTATCATCAGTTGACATTGCATCTAAAATACGCAAAATCAATGCACCAGAAAATTTATTTAACTTATTCAATTATTCATGCTTGAAAAACAAGTTGCTTTGTGTATTAATTCAACATTTCGATGACTTCAAACCATTTTCAAGTGCGATTAACAATGAAAAGGATAATATAAAATACGAGTTATATAATTTGATGTATCAAGTGTATTTTCCTTTATGTGTATTAGGTATGAATTATACGCATTATGATTTACACGCAAATAATGTATTTTTATACAAACCATTCAAAGGTAAAGAGTGTATATTAATGAGATATCATCGAAACAATAAAATATATGAATTCAAAAGTGAATATATTGTGAAAATCATCGATTATGGTCGAAATTACTTTTATAATGGAAAGATCTCCACTCCACAAATCATGAAGCAAATATGTCGTGCGAAAGAATGTATACCGGATTGTGGTCAAGATGTTGGATATAGCGCTATAAAGGGTTCTATTGACGATCCCTATTTCGATTTTTACTGGATTGATCCGACCAAACCCAATATGTCGCATGATTTACGATTTATGACATATGAATTGGATGATATATTAATCCGATCAAGATTAATCAATTCCTTTACATATCAAGAAATGTATGGAACGCCTGAAGCCATGGGAGATCGTAAAAATATAAAAAGTATCTTTGATATAAGGGATTTTTTGGAATGGATTATGCCGCAATTCAATCCTTTGAAACAGGCAAAAAAATATGATGCTACATGGAAAGTTGTTGCAACCATGGACATTTATGATGATGATCGAG
>Ga0194124_10002958_pt1 | contig 18467 bp, 20 predicted proteins | sample TA2KigCas0mmetaG_FD_148605 | JGI IMG/M metagenome (GOLD analysis project Ga0194124, IMG submission 148605) | Freshwater microbial communities from Lake Tanganyika, Tanzania - TA2015031 Kigoma Deep Cast 0m | ecosystem: Environmental > Aquatic > Freshwater > Lake | place: Tanzania: Lake...
TTTTTTGCTCGCCCTTTGTCAAATGACGTTGATTTGAACGATAAAATTAAATTACCCCTTTCGTCTGTTGGTGATAATTTAAAAGTCTCTGCAAAGGTATGCAAAAAAAGAGTTCCTACTATAAGTAAACATGATTTCCCAAAAATTGCAGAGCTAAGAGATGAGCTAGGAATAAGTTTTTCTGAGATAGCTTTACTATTTTCGCGACAGAAAAATTGTGAAGTTACTCAAAAACAGGTTCGTAATATTTATGACTATCACTATAAATCAGGGCATAAACGAAATGCACATCTAAAATGGAATGAAGATAAAATTAGATTATTAGTGGTTCTTCGAAATGAACAAAAGACTTTTAAGCAAATATCTAAGGTTTTTAATGAAAGTTTCGGTGTAGTTAAATCGCGGGAAAATTTTTGTAAGAAGTATTCAGTTATTTGTAAAAAACTTGGAGCTGAATTGTCTTCTGAGGTAGTTCTGCCAGAGGATATATCGTTTTTAGTAAAAAAAAGGAAAGATACTAATTTTTCAGGTCGAGAGATTGCGCAAATTTTTTCTTCTGGTGAAGAAGAAAAATCAGAACAAGAGGAGGCTTGTAAGATTTCGAGTATTTGCAAACCCGACTTGAATATTCATCAGGTTAGTAGTTCTAAAAATTTAAGGTTGCCGAAAAGTAAAAAAATTGTTTGGAATAGAACAAAATTAGGCTTATTAAATGAGCTGAGAAGTTCTGGAAAGAGTTATTTAGAGATTTCTAAAGTTTTTTGTGATGTTTACGCGGTTGAACAAGAGTCAGCATATTATAGAATGGAGTATAATAAACATTTTCAATCTGGGCGTTCTTGTGATGAAATAGCTGAAAAAGTTTCTGAGGAAGGTGATAGGCCTTTAAAAAAATGGCGCGGTAGTTTTGCTTCAACCTTATGATCTTGAAATATTAAAGATGTTGTAAACAAAAAATCGGGGAAAAGGTTGATTGCTTATCGAGAGAATTTTTTTCAGATCTTAGGGAATTTTGCTATAACGCCGCTACAAAAAAGATCAGGCTTATTACCGATCGAAATCAAAGAAAAATGATGTGAATTTAATTCGATCTTTGGGAAGCGATGATCTCGCTTGTTCTATTTGTGTTAAACTTAATGGACATAAAAGACTTCTTTCAAAACTCGCTTTACTTGTTAAAATTCATCTTTTTTCGGCTCATGCATGTTTGCGTCGCCCTAGAATTATTATATAAACAGTTTCCTCTTGTAATTATATGCAAAAAAATGAGTAATATTTCTAATTTTATTAATACATATAAATTAATTAAGGAAATTTTATGCATTTTTTAAATTCTGATTTTACATTAGGCGGTTATTTGCAAAATGGTCTTAACTTGAAATTTGAAGAAGACGAGTTGCCTCCGTTTGAAGAGGTTGAATTAGAGATGTTGCCTATTGAAGAGGTTGGATTAGACGTGTTACCTATTGAAGGTGATTTAGAAGATTGTGTAGTGCCTTCTGCAAAAAAAGTTTGTAATATAAGTAAAGTTGATTTTCCAAGAATTGCAGAGCTAAGAGATGGGGCAAGAAAAAGTTTTTCTGAGATAGCTTTGCTGTTAACGGTAGAGAGGGGTTTTTCAGTTACTCAAAAACAGGTGCGTAATATATACGATGCGAACGTTAAAAAAGAAGAGAAGCAAAAGAGATATCTGAAATGGGATGAATACAAGATTAGATTATTGGTGGATCTGAGAAATGGTGGGAAAACCGATACTGAAATAGCTAGGTTTTTTAATGAAAAATTTGGTGTGGATCGATCAGGGGAGGCTATTTTTAAGAAGTATGCATCTATTTGCAAAGATCTCGGGGTTGATTTATCTGGGCCGGTAATTTTGCCGGATGATATATCATTTTTAGTAAAAGATAGAAAGGCTTTGAATTTTTCAGTTGAGCCAATTAAAGAAATTTTTTCTTCTGCTGGAGTAGAAAAATCAGAAGAAGAGATATCTTCGAGAGTTTCTAGTATTTGCAAAGGACGGGTTAATATAGATCTCGATGACATTCGTTTAAGTTTAGTCGAGCCTAAAAGTGAAAGAATGATTTGGAATAGAAAAAGAATAGAGTTATTGGGTGATTTAAAACGTTCTGGAAAAACTTTTCCCCAGATTGCTAAAGTTTTTTCTGCTATTTATGGGTTTAATCATGAGTCAGGGTGTTATAAAAATAAGTATTATGCATGTTTTGGATCCAAGCGTACTTATGATGAAATAACGGAAGAAGTTTCTAAAGAAGATGGCGGAGCTTTAAAAAAAAACTAGTCTAGTTTTTATGATTTTTAAGGTTGCGTATAAATATTGAATTGAGATAGACTAATCACCTTTACCGCATATTGGGGTGTAGCCAAGTGGTAAGGCAGTGGTTTTTGGTACCGCCATGCGTAGGTTCGAATCCTGCCACCCCAAAACATTCGAGATAAGCTTAGACCGTGGTGAGAATAATCTTCTTGCTCTTGTCTCGTACAGTTCTTTTAATTAACACTCTTTCTTTGGGTGTGTTCTGTGCGTTTCAATAGGTTTCTAGCTTTCTTGAAGAATATAAATAATTAACAAAGAGGGTTTGAAATGGACTTAAAACTCGAAAAACGACTAGGAAACAAAAAAAGTGACCTTGGTAGTATTCGTAGAGCTGGGAATATTCCTGCTGTATTTTGTCTTCGTGAAGGGAAAGGGAGCGTTTCTATTACTGTAAACGGTGTGGAGTTTGCTTCATTACTTCGTAGAATACAAAAGGGTTGTCTTTCAACAGAACTTCTATCTGTAGAGTATGAAGGGAAGAGTGTAAAGGCGCTTGTTAAAGACATAAGTTATCACAGAGTTACTTACGCAATTGAACATTTAGATTTAATGGAAGTTGCGCTAGATGATCAGATAAATGTAAATATTCCTGTGATTTGTAAAGGTGATGAGTCTTGCCCGGGAATTACGCAAGGCGGTCAGCTAAAGATTGTAAAAAGATCTTTAAAGACTTCCGTAAAAGCAAGCGAAATGCCGAAAGCATTTACGTTAGATGTATCGAGTTTGCATCTTGGTCATTCTATTCGTATTAGAGATTTGTCTCTTACACCAAGCATGAAAGTTGCTATCCAAAGAGATCAAGTTCTTGTGGTAGTTAACAAATAATGGAAGATAGGCTTTTAATCTGTGGTCTTGGCAATCCGGGTGTAATTTATGACACAACAAGGCACAATATTGGTCATGCAATTATTGTAGCGTTTGCCAAAGATCAAGGTTGGAAATTTAAAAAAGATCCGCATTTAAAGGCTGAGATAGCGTTTGGTGTAAAAGATCAAAAAGAAGTTCACCTGCTTTTCCCTACAGTGTTTATGAACAACTCGGGATTATCAGTTGAAAGAGCTATGGAGATGTTGCAAATCGATGTAGGTTCTATTTTGATTATTGCTGACGATGTCTATATTCCTTTTGGAGAGTTAAGGTTTAGAGAAAAAGGATCTCCTGGTGGACACAACGGTGTGAAAAGTGTGATAGATCACCTTGTTACATCAGATTTTCATAGATTAAAAGTAGGTGTAGGTGCGCCCTATATGGGAAGCTTAGAAGAGTTTGTTTTAGGACAATTTACAGAAGAAGAATTTATACATATTCCGAAAATCATTAGTGGAGCTCCCCCTGTTATTGATTTTTGGATAAAAGGGGATGTAGGAAAAGCAAAAGAATTTGCCGCTACTGCGTCTTTAAAAAGTTAAGGAGAAACAATCAATGAAAAAAGCAAAAAGATCTTTGTACGAAGGGCTTTATATTTTGCGAGCTACTTTAAGTGATTCGGCAAGAGAGCAAGCTCATCAAAAGATTATTTCCCTAATTGAGTCTCTCGGGGGTAACCATGAGAAGACAATTGATTGGGGCCGTAAAAAAATGGCATACAGAATTAAAGGGAGTGGAGAAGGTCATTATTATTTGATTTATTTTTCGCTACCAACTGAATCAGTTCTCGAAATGAATCAGGAAAACCGCCTTAATGAAGATCTCTTAAGATTCATGAACGTTCTTATTGAAGAAGTTCCTGCAGCAAACGAGATTACATTTAAGCAAATCGTTGAAGTGGAGAGGTAATTCATATGATGAATCCAAGAAAATCATACACAAGTAATTCGTCTCAGCCTGTAAAACCAAAATCTTGTCCGTTTACAGCAGCTGGCGTTAAAGAAATAGATTATAAAGATGTTGAAACATTAAAAATGTTTATCACGGAAAGAGGTAAAATTCTTCCAAGAAGAATTACAGGTGTTTCTGCATACCATCAAAGAAAACTTGCTTCAGCAATTAAGCGAGCAAGATATATGGCTATTTTGCCATTTGTTGCAAAAGATTAATAGGGAGTGTTTTATGGCAAAGTATAACTTACTGTTGTTGGAAGATGTTATCAATTATGGCAGAAAAGGTGATCTTGTTCATGTAGCTCCAGGATTTGCAAGAAATTACCTTTTGCCTAAAAGAAAAGCTCTTTTAGCGACTCGAGTCACTATTAAAATGAGAGAAAAGCTTCAAAAAGAGCGTAAAGAACAAGCCGAAATTGACCGTAAAGAGTCAGAAAAACTTGCTCTAAAACTTGAAGGGAAGAGTTTTGAAACTACTGTTAAAGTAGATCCAGAAGGGCACCTATATGGTTCTGTTACAGCTCATGATATCATGGAGATTGTAGTTCGTGAAGGATTTACAATTGAGAAGAAGCATGTTGCTTTACTTCACCCAATCAAACAAATTGGTACATATCAAGTAAACTTGAGATTGCCGGAAGGGGTAGAGGTAGCTGTTGCTCTTGTTGTAAAACCTGATCGTGAGATTGTAAAAAGAGCAGCTCCGGTTCAAGAAGAGGCTAAAGAAGAAATTTCTTCAGAAAATGCCGAAGAAGTTAAAGAAGAGCCTGTAAAAGGAAAGAAAAAAGAGAAAAAATGATCATAAGATTTTCGCCTGCAAAGGTGAATCTTTTTTTTCGAGTATTATCAAAGCGACCTGATGGGTTTCATGAGGTCGCCTCTCTTTATAGAGCGTTAGATTTTGGCGATTTTATTAGCGTTGATTTTGCAAAAGAGGATCAATTTGTCTCAAATGATTCATCTCTTAAAAGTGATTCTTCTAATTTAGTAATTCGTGCAAGAGACCTTTTTCGAAAGGCGACAAAAATTACTGATCCAATTGCAATTAATCTAAAGAAAAATATTCCAATAGGAGCGGGTTTAGGGGGAGGTAGCAGTAATGCTGCGACGCTTTTGTCTGCGCTTAACGATCTTGTTTTGGGTCCGTTAAAAAATGATGAATTAATCAATTTAAGTGCAAAAATTGGCAGTGATTGCCCTTTTTTCTTTTCAAAAGGAATTTCTTTTTGCACAGGGAGGGGAGAAATTTTAAATGATGTCGATTTTTCTTTTAAAAGTTCTTTTTGGATTGCTAAGCCGAATAAATATAGCTTACTTACACTGAAAGTTTATGAAGTTTGCAAGCCGAATGAACGATCAAATCAGGATCCAAAAGAGTTGTTGGAATCATTTAAAGAGGGAAATCCCATATTTGTAAACGATCTAGAACCAGCTGCTTTTAGGTTAATTCCAGAGTTAGAAGAGGTTAAACAAAGCCTTTTGGATCTAGGTTTTTCTAATGTTACTATGACAGGAAGTGGAACTGCATTTATTTGTTTTGGAGATGTAAAAAATCCATCCCTTCCTGATATATCATTTAATTTCGTAAACACTATTTAAATAGACGGGTTTATATGGCAGAGCGTGTTCTTTCAAAAGATTTACATTTACATATTGGCAAAGAGGTTCTTGTTAAGGGGTGGCTCAATAATTTTCGGCCACTTGGAAAAATTAACTTTATGATTTTACGAGATAGAGCAGGTCTTATCCAAGTAGTTATTGAAAGTAAAGAGGAATTCAAAAAGCTTTCGGATTTACAGCCAGGGGCAATTATTTCTGTCAGGGGAAAAGCGTTATCCTCCCCACAAGGTGACTCTCTTGCAGAACTAGTAAACCCAGAAATTCATGTAGACGTACCGATTTATGAAGTTCCACCAATTGAGTATTATAAGCCTACGATTCCATCTGATTTAGAGCACATTTTAGATCATAGACCTATAGCTCTTCGAAATCGTATGATACAAGCAGTTTTTAAAATTCAAGCGGAGATCGTGCATGCGTATAGGCTTTTTATGCATGATGAAGTAAAAGCTGTCGAATATTTTGCGCCAAATATCATTGGCGCTTCTTCAGAAGGGGGAGCTGAGTTTTTTAATGTCGATTATTTTGGCTATACTGCAACTCTTGCTCAAAGTAGCCAGCTCTATAAACAAATTATGGTAGGTGTCAATGAAAGGGTTTTTGCTTTGATGCCCTTTTTTCGCGCAGAGCCCTCTCATACACCGAGACATTTATCGGAAGGTAAGCAGTTTGAATTCGAAATGGGATTTTTTGATACTTGGCAAGAAGTTTTAGACATCCAGGAAGGGTGCATTAAATTTATTATCAGTTATCTTGAGAAGAGATGTGAAGAAGAGTTAAAAATTTTAGGAAATCCTTTAATCAAAGCACCGCAAGATGTGAAGTTTCCAAGAGTCACTTTCAAAGAGGCTTTAGAGATTTTTTACGAAAGAACAGGGATAGATGAGAGAGATGAACCCGATTTAAGTCCCCATGCAGAAAGAGAGTTATGTGCTTGGGCTCTTGAAAAATATGGTACGGAGCTTGTATTTGTCATTGATTGGAAAACTAGCAAAAGACCGTTTTATTCGTTTCCAAAAGAGAATGAGCCTGAATTGACAAATACGTTTGATTTGCTATGCGCTGGAACAGAAATCACCTCTGGAGGACAGCGTCGTCATACATATGCGTCTATGGTAGAGGGCATTTTATTAAAAGGGATGGATCCTAAAAATTTTTCTGATTATTTATCTATTTTTAAGCACGGTATGCCACCTCATGGAGGATTTGGCATGGGTCTTGAAAGATTAACCATGACAGTTTTAAGGCTAAAAAATATTAGAGAGACCTCTCTTTTTCCGTCCGATCCTAAAAGAATTGCTGGAAATCGAATCAAGGCACGCATCTTTTTCGGTGGAGAGAACATTCGTGGAGAAATCATTAGAATTTTGAAAGATCGTAACTGTGAATTTAAACACCTAGTCCATGAAGCGACCCCAACATCAGAAGATTCTGCAAAAGTTAGGGGTACATCGCTAAAAGAGGGTGTAAAAGCGATTTTAGTGAAAGGGAAAAATAGTAAAAAGAATTATCAATTTAATCTCTCTGCAGATGCAAGACTTGATATGAAAAAAGTTGCCCTAATTGTGGGGGAGAAATGTGAATTTGAAGATCCCAAAGTGATAGAAGAGAGGTATGGATTAATTATTGGAGGAATTCCTCCTTTTGGAAATCTCTTAAATGTCGATACATTTTTTGATGAGGGAATTCTTTTAAATCAAAATATTTCTTTTAATTGTGGGTTAATAACAGAATCAATTATTATGAAATCAAAAGATTTAAACGATATTGTAAACCCTAAACTGGAGAAATTTTCACAGTGACCCCTCTTCTTTCTAAAAAAACCCCTTCCGAACAACTTAATGAACTATTTTCATCTCAAGATTATGACGGAATAACAAAATTTCTTACTTTAAATCGTGAAAAGATCTCCTTAAAATTGAGAACTCGAGTTCTTATTGATTTTTTGATGCTTGCAAATGTAAAAAGTGACTCGCTCTATGGAGCAATTGATTTAAAAGAGGCAAAACTGTGTTATGACTATGCCGTTTGGATCAAAAGAAGTGGAGACACTAATGATATACAAGGAAGTACTAACGTAGCTCAAATGATGAAAGCAATTTCTATACGATTCCCCCTAGCTAAAGAGAGTTCAAAATCTGTTTGCTGCAGATGTATGTGAATTTGAATTTTTTTGCTTCTACCCCGATGCTTTTAATTCTGCTTCAATACGCCTATGAACTTCAGCATGCCAGGTATATGATAGTAGACCCTCTCCATCGTTTCTTTGTATATATTCACTGAGTACTTCTCTTGTTATTCTGTGAGCTATATGTATCATTTCTGAGGTCTCTTTGTTAGAGTAAATAAGCCTATCTTTGTCTTCAGCGCTTGCCACTAAATCTTCTGCAAATACCTTTTCTCCTTTTATAAATGTTGTTATTCTCTCAATAGTTGAAGCTATATGAGTTGGATTTAGAAATTCTTTGACATCTTTAGAGGGGATACCTGACGGATTTTGAGATAACGCTGCTAGTTTAAGAATCGCATGACAGAGCGATTTTTCATTTAAAAAGGAGAGAACTTCTCCTTCGTCGGAAAGATCTTCTTTTTTAGGATTAGGTCTTTCAAAATGGTACATTCCTATTTCTTTCATGGAAACATCGGAGCAAAGCTTTTGTGTTAACAGTACGCTTACTGAGAGTGTGTTTTGTGCGGCTATCGGATCTAATAATTTACTTTCAATAATAGAGTTTGCCCCTTCTAGATCAAAACTTTTAATCATAGCTTGTAAATGAGGTGAAAAAAAATCAGTTTCATCTACCATTCTGTACCAACAAAATTTTCCGCCAGATAAAAAATTATCGGGAAGTACATATCCATGATCGATGGGGATAAGATCTGTGATATGTCCATCAGTTTTTTGGACGAGCAGATTTCCTCTATTTCGGTCAGCATTCGCTAACATAAGATCAATGTAAATAATTTTCGGTAATAAAGGTTTTAACTCAGCTTCTTCACTTGGTGATAGAGCATGTGTATCTCCATCATTTCCGATAAGTTGTTGTACTGCACAGAGTTTGATTGGGCTCTCGTCAGGATCTTGGATAAAAGCTACAGATGAAATTTCGGCAATAACTACTTCAGGAGTGATTGCTGGAAAAATTTTATGAGTAATAGCTTCTCGTAGCCCCGACGTTCCAGGGGTTACGCCCCGTTTCCCTTGAATTATTTCACGTCTCCCGTCATTTCTTGCATGTTCAGCTCCCGGCTCTTGGTCAAGCACTTTTACAAGCGCAATCCGTTCGGGGCTATTTGGGGGTGTTGCAAAGTAAGAACCAGATGTTCCTGAAGAGAAGATTGGTGTAAGGCGATCTCCTTTATCTGAATCATCGCTTAAAAAATCTTTAGTTTTTGTAAACCAGGAACTTTTGCAATCATCTATAAATGGGGAAGAGATTGATGAGCCAGATCCAGAAGAGGCTTTTAAACTTACTTCTTTCGTGAAACTTTTAGATTCATCCTCACTAGGTGATTTAGCAAGAGCACGCATCATAAATTCTTGAGTTGTCAAACCCTTTTCAAGCCCCTCGACTTTTTCTAAGGATCTACCGCCTAAAACTCCTCTTCTTTCCCTTAAACTCTGTTTAGGTTTTGGATTAGAGTCTGGCTCTTGAGGCCTTTTGGGGTTGATATTATCCATGATGAGATCCTTTTTTAAAAATAATTATATTAAGCATCTCAATAAAGTAAAAATATTTTTATTATTTTTTATCCGTTTACTAGATTACCCCTTGCTTGCTTTTTGAATAGCCCTCAGTATACAATACATACTTTTTAAGAAATTTGAAATAGAGGTGATTTGTGGATGATCGTGCTATTATAGTAACTGGTGGATGTGGGTTTATAGGGTCGCATATCGTTTTAGAGCTAAATAGGTTAGGCTTTGATCGAAATATTATTATAGTTGATGATTTTAAAGAGAGCACTAAATGGAAAAACCTTAGACAAAAAAAATATGGGGACTTTCTTTCTCGCTATGAGTTTTTTGAGTGGCTTGAAGATAGACCTGATGAAGTAAAAGCAATCATTCATATGGGCGCTAATTCTTCAACTACAGGGACTAATGGCGATGAGTATTATGATTTAAACTACCGTTTTACTGTTGAGCTTGCAAAGTTTACTTTAGAACATGGGATTAGATTTATTTATGCTTCATCTGCTGCAACTTATGGAGATGGGAGTTTTGGTTTTTCTGATAACCACGAAATAATAGATCTTTTATCCCCACTTAATTTGTACGGGCAGACGAAACAAATGGCTGACCAATGGATGCTAAGAAATGATGCAATCGAGGATGTGGTAGGTCTTAAATTTTTCAATGTTTACGGCCCTTATGAGGCACACAAAACAAGAATGGCCTCAATGTGTTATCATATGTATCATCAGATTCTTAAAGAGAATAAAGTAAGGCTTTTTCAGTCTAATTCACCTCTGTTTGGAGATGGCGAGCAAAAGCGGGATTTTGTTTATGTTAAAGATGTTGCGAGAATTACATGTGAATTTTTATTTAACGATTTAGGTGGTATTTACAATGTCGGTACAGGGGAGCCTAGAACATTTAATGATATGGCTAAAGCGCTGTTTGTATCGATGAACAGGCCTGTTAATATTGAATACATTCCGATGCCAAAAGATCTGGAAAAAAGCTATCAAAATTATACAAAAGCTGAAATGGAAAAGCTTGATTCAGTGATGAAGCTTCCTTACACAACTCTTGAAGAGGGTGTAAAAGATTATGTGCAGAATTATCTTTTGAAAGGAGAAGGATGTTAACCGAATTTTTTGGAAAGATAACTTCAGTAAAAGTTCTTGTTATTGGAGATTTTCTTTTTGATGTCTATACATTAGGAAAAGTAGAAAGAATTTCGCCAGAGGCGCCTGTTCCTGTTTTATTGGTCTCTGAAGTTAATGAACTACCAGGGGGTGCAGGAAACGTTGCTCTTAATTTGCAGTCCCTAGGCGCTGAGGTAAGCGTTATAGGAAGAGTTGGAAAAGATAGAGCTGGAGAGAGATTAAAAGAGCTTCTCGAAGAAGAGGGGATAGATATAAAAGGTCTATTTGCCCAAATCGGTTTTCAAACGCCGTTAAAAAATAGATTCCTTGCAGATGGACAGCAATTGATGAGGACTGATTATGAAATTGTAACCAAGCTAGATGGGAAGCTTGAACATGAGATTTTCTTGTATTTGGAAACTCAGATAAGGGCATTTGATATTGTTGCTCTTTCTGATTATGGAAAAGGATTTTTAACAAATACACTCTTGCAGAAGATTTTGGATTTAGCAAAAAAAGAGGGTAAGAGAGTGATTGTTGATCCAAAGGGAGCTGATTTTTCAAAATATGCGGGCGCTTATTTAATAAAGCCTAATAACAAAGAGGCGTATGCAGCAGCTCAAATGAAGGGTGAGAGAGAAGTTGAAGATGTTGCAGATAAATTATTTGAATTAGTTGATGTGGATTATCTTTTAATAACAAGATCTGATAAGGGAATGGCACTATTTTCAAAGGATAATAGAGCAGTTCGTAACTACCCTGCAGTTAAAAAAGAGGTTGTTGATGTAACTGGAGCAGGAGATACAGCTTTAGCAGCGCTTGCATTTTTTCTTGCTAATGATTTTTCTTTCGATCATGCAATAAAGCTTGCTAACATTGCTTCAGGACTTGCAATTCAAAAAGTAGGGTGTAGAGCAATTAAGCTTTCTGAAATCGCTAAAGCGATGTTAGAAATCGACCCGATCAATAAAATTTTTTGGGAGAACACAAATATCTTTTTTTTAGAAAGGGCTTTAGATGATGCAGAGATATTTGTTTTAGATCTAAATGGCTATCAAGATATTTCTATGGAGGTCTACCATCTAATTAAAGAGGCATTTTCTCTAAAAAACAAAAAAAAGCTTTTAGTTCACATTACACCAACAGATACTAATAAAGATTTTATTCATTTACTTGCCTCTATGCATGAAATTGATTTTATTTTTGCAAGGAAAGATCTCTCTATCCCAATTTTGACAACAATATAAGGTTGTTATAGTATGTAAGCATATGAGTTTAAGAAAGAAGCTTTTAAAATCTTTTTGTAAAATTACAAAAAATTTAGCGTTGTATGCTCTTGCATTTCTGTTTGGCGGAATAGAAGTGATTTGGTTTTTTATTAGACAAAAATTTTTAGGTAATAAACTGCCTAATTATTCTATTGTTGAGGAAAATGCTTTGCATCGAGGTGGAATGCCATCTGAAGAGGGTGTTAAAGAGCTTGCTAAAAATGGCATCAAAACAATTATTAATCTTCGATGTGGAAATTTTAGTGAAAAAGTGATTCAAGATTATACCCAAGATAAAATCAGAATAGTTCATCTGCCTTTTTCTCCTTACGATCCACAAGATCAGATTATGATTAATTTTCTAAAGATTTTAATTAACCCAAATCATAAACCTGCCTTTGTTCACTGTTTTCATGGGGCTGATCGAACAGGCGCTGTTTGTGCGATTTATCGGATTATTGTCCAAAATTGGGACAAAGAAAAAGCGATTAAAGAGATGCAGAAAAAGGGATTGCATTTTTGGCACACGAATATGATTGAGTACATTCAAAAACTTGATGTTGAAGCGATCAGATCATCACTTTAGTTCTTGAAGTCTTTTGATTCGTTCGCTAAGAGGTGGATGTGTGGAAAAAAGGTGGAGAATACTTTTTTTCTTAGAGGATGTAATCATAAGAGCCTCTACAGACTGTGTTTTTAATTCTGGGTCATGAGAGTTTTGTAATTGCTCAAGTCTTTTTAGAGCCAATATCATAGGCTCTTTACCTAAAAGTTCAGCAGAACCTTCATCAGCTTTGAATTCTCGTCTTCTTGAATAAAAGGCAATAATCATTGATCCGATCAACATAAAAACGATTTCAAATAAAAAGGTAAAGAGAGAAAATGTGAGGTAGGAGCTTGAAGATTTTCCTTCTTTATCTTTTGAAAGAGCAGTTGAGACAGCGTATGCTAAAACTCTAGCAAGAAACATTACAAAAGCGTTAACAACTCCCCCTAAAAGAGTCATAGTGACCATATCGCCATTTGAAATATGAGAAATCTCATGACCAATTACAGCTTCTATTTCTTGTTTAGACATACTATTTATTAGTCCTGTTGAAACAGCAACAAGAGATCTTTTTTTTGTTGGCCCTGTGGCAAAAGCATTTGGTTCATTCGATCTAAAAATACCCACTTCAGGAACGTCTGGAAGGCGCTTTTCTTGAGATAGTTTTGCAACCATTTGGTAAATCATTTGCTCTTGGGGATTAGATGTGTTTTTGTCAATTAACTGAACTCCAAGTAGCCATTTGGCCATAATTCTAGAGAGGAGTAAAGAAATAACAGCTCCTCCCATACCCCAAATGAGGCAAAATGCTAAAAGCATTCTATAGTCAAGGCCGTATCTACTTAAGTAAGGACCTACATGAAAAAGTGAGAGTAAAAAAGAAAGGGTAAGAACAATGATAAAATTAAGTGCAAAAAAGAGAAAAATTCTTTTAAACATGAGCCGCCCCGTAGTTTTCATCATTGTAACAGGAGCAAGATTTAAAGAAAATACGAGCTTCTATCTTTGTAAAATATTTGCTTTTTAATAAAATTTATGCGATCAATCATGGTTCAAAATTTGCTTCACACACTATTGTGGAGGTGTTTTTAGAGAAAAATAATATTAGGATTTAACGAATGAAGAGAATTTTAGAAGGGCTTTTTATGGACGGAAGACCATCTAAAAGAGAGGTAAAGAAATTTTTAAAGAGAAGAAAAAAGGGAAAAACAATATGTTATGTCTTGCTTACTTGTAGTGAGCCAAAAGAAGATGGAACAATTGATGTTGAAATGAAGTATGATGGGAAGAGGTGGCTTGCTGCCTATTTAATTAAAAGTGCAAAAGATGTGTTGGAGGATGATGGAGCTTTATAAAAAATGGTTTGAACAAAATAGAGATAGAATTGTTTCAGACTACATGACTTATTTGAGATTTCCAAGTATAAGCGCTCAAAAACAACATGATAAAGATACAATCGCTTGTGCAAAATGGGTCGATAGCTATTTAAAAAAGATTGGTTTTAAAACATCTTTCTGGGAAGGAAGTGGCCACCCTGTGATTTTTGGAGAAAAAATTAGTGATGAAAATAGGCCTACGTTACTTTTTTACGGACACTACGATGTTCAGCCTCCAGAGCCTTTTGAATTATGGAAAAGCGCTCCATTTCAACCTGAAATTCGAGATGGAAGAATGTATGCGAGAGGAGCTGAGGATAATAAAGGGCAATCATTTTATACCCTTTGTGCGATTGAAGCTTTCTTAGAGCATCATAAAGATCTACCTTTTAACCTCAAAGTAGTTATTGAAGGTGAAGAAGAAATGGGAAGTAAAACGCTTATGGAAGTGTTAGAAACTCATAAAAAAGAGGCGAAAGCTGATTTTCTTTTTGTTGTAGACTCTTCGATGGGATCTTTAGAAAAACCATCACTTACACTCGGTTGTAGAGGAGTTATGACAATGGAGGTTACGTGCAAGAATCTCGATACAGATGTACATTCGGGCCATTATGGAGGAATTGCGTTTAACCCTATAAGAGCTTTAACTGATGCGCTAAGTCAAGTGATTGATAAAAATGGAAAAGTGACGATTCCCGAATTTTATGACGACGTTTTGCCCCTTTCTAAAGAGGAAAAAGAAAAAGTCGATTTCAGTTTTAATCCAGAAGTACACAGAAAAGAGGTGGGGATTAGAGCTTTTCATAAAGAAGATGGGTATAACCCAACAGAGGTAAGTTTTATACGTCCTGTTTTTGAAATTAATGGAATCTCTGGTGGTTATGCAGGAGAGGGTTTTAAGACAGTTCTTCCTAAAGAGGTTACAGCAAAAATTTCTTGTAGATTAGTTCCAAATCAAGATCCTAATAAAATTTACAAGCAGGTTGTAAATTTTTTAAAAGATAAGATACCAAAAGAGATGGATGTTACGTACCATTACCATGGAGGAGGGCCTGCTATTTGGAGTGAAGCCTCTTCGAAATCCGTGAAATTAGTTGAAAAGGCGTATAAAGATGTTTTTGGATCGTGCTCATTTATTTATACAGGTGGCTCAATTCCGATTACAAAAGCATTGGCAGAGGCATCTGAAGCTGAAGTTGTATGCATGGGAACAGGGTTAGATAGAGATAATATTCATGCTCCGAATGAAAATTTCGGCATGGATCAATTCGAAAATGGATTTCTCTTGATTACAAAAACTCTCGAGCTTTTTATAATCGGTTAAATGAACATTTGGAATCAAATTAGAGAAAAATTGTTGCCGCCGCCAGATGCTAAGTGGCTAAGTTGGCTTTTTGCCCCGTTGTCTTTATTGTTTTTTTCAACATTTTTAGCCCTTTGGAATGGGACAAATTTTCATAAGCAAGCCATTTTTTGTGCGCTCTGTTTGCAAATTCTTTTGGTTGTATGTAACAAAAGGGCCCTTTTTCTTTTTTTTTTCAACATTTTTAGCCCTTTGGAATGGGACAAATTTTCATAAGCAAGCCATTTTTTGTGCGCTCTGTTTGCAAATTCTTTTGGTTGTATGTAACAAAAGGGCCCTTTTTCTTTTAGGTCTTTTAACTTATGTGAGTGCAGTCACATATCTATTGTTTTTAGAGCCAAAAGAAAATCTCATATGGAATTGTGGCTGGCTTTTTACTATTTTCCTTTCACTATTTTTATGTTATCAGATTCATTTTGAGGTTTATGAAATTTTCGAAAATAGCGCCTTGAAAGAAAAAGATCTAAAAAGAGATGCCGATTTGTGGAAGAGCCGATTTGAAACACTTCATGAAAAAATTGTTTCCGATAAGCAGGTTGTAGATCTTGAGATAGAGAATTTGCAAAAAGTGATTATCGAAAAAGAGAGGGAAAAAGATTGTTTGCGTCTTTTGATTCAAATTTCTCATAAAGATACGAGAAGACTTGAGGAGATTGAACAAAAACATGAAGAGACTTTAAAGCTTTTAGAAAAGGCAAATGAAAATCTACAAGCGCAGCAAGAAGCTCTTCGCCAAAGACAGACAATCAATGAATCTCTCCAGGCAAAAAAAACGTCGAAGCAGCCGATTTCATTAAAAGATCTGATTACAAAAGGGTGAGGATTTCATGCCCATCTTTTGTGATAAGGATCGTGTGCTCCCATTGAGCACTTGCTCTGCCATCTACAGTTCTTGCGGTCCATTTATCAATCGGGTCAATTTGTGCGCCTCTTTTCCCTGCATTGATCATAGGTTCGATTGTAAAAGTCATTCCTTCAACGAAAGGAATTTTTAAATTGTTTGTGTGATGGGGTATTTGAGGGGCCTCATGAAAATTAATTCCTACTCCATGACCCACAAATTGATTTACAACAGAGCATTTATGAGATGCCGCATAATCTTCAATCACATCTCCTATTTCGTGAATCAGAATGCCGGGTTTTAAGATATGAATTGACCGCATCAGACATTCATAAGCTGTTTCCATAACAAGTTTTTTTTCAGGATCAATTGTTCCAATCGCTACCATTGCACTACAGTCACCGTAATAACCGTTTAAAATTGAGGTAACATCAATATTTAAAAAATCTCCATTTTTTAAAGGCGTATCGTTTGGAATGCCATGACAAATAACTTCATTTAATGATGTGCAACAGGCTTTTGGAAAGGGGGGGTCACCATATCCAAGAGGTGCAGGTATAGCATTGTGTTCTTTATGGAGTTTAACAATTAGATCATTGATTTGATTTGTCGTTACACCTTGCTTTACTAGTTGACATGCTTCATTTAAAATGTAAGCTGCAAGCTTGCATGCGTTTCGTATTCCTTCAATTTGCGCTGGTGTTTTAAGCAAAATGCCGTATTGCTTTTTGTATTGTAAAGCTAGATTTACATTTGTAGTTAAAGGGTTTTCTTGGGGGTGGTGACAATGTTTGTATTTTTTTCCACTTCCACACCAACATGGATCATTTCTTGAAATCATAATATACTCTTTTTAAGGTAAGTCCGTGTGCTGGAGCACAAATGCCTGCATGCTCTCTTTTGTTGCTTCTAAGGGTTTTTTCTATGTCTGAAATTGCCAATTTTCCAGAGCCGATATAAACAAGTGTTCCTACAATATTTCGAACCATTTTATATAAAAAACTGTTTCCGATAAGAGTAAAATGATAAAAACTTTCTCCTTCAATCGAAATTGATTCTATCTCTCTGATAGTTGAGCTTTTTTCGGCCCCGCTATTTTGGAAACCACCGAAATCTTTTTTTCCAATTAAAAGAATAGCCCCCTCCTCCATCCTCTTTTTATCTAGTTTGTGAGGGTAGTGCCAACTTGTGAAACGGTTAAAAGGGAGGGTAATTTCACTAGTTTCTACAGAGTAGATGTACTCTTTTTTTACTGCATCTAAACTGGGGTGAAAACTATCCGGTACAAAAAAGGCATCAAAAATTCGTATATCTTTTGGTAAAATAGAGTTTAAAATAAATTGAAGTCTATCTAATGGAAGATCTTTTTCTAAAACAAAGCTAACAGTTTGACCGATTGCATGAACACCTCTATCTGTTCTTGAAGCCGCAAGGAGGGTAATTTTATATTGAAGCGCTTTTTCTAGGGAAGATGTAAGAACCGATTCAATGCTTGGTCCCTCTTTTGTCTCTTGAAAACCGTAATAATTTAAACCGTCATAAGAGACAATTAGTGCAACGATCTTTCTGCAAGGAGCTCTTTCGGAGTTGATTGGAATATGATAACCCCTTTTAAAAACATATTAATTGCAATCAACATTAAAATAAGTCCCATAAGCCTCTCTAGTGCTTTAAGACCTCTAATGCCAAGGTATTTTTGTAACATTGTAGAGCCTAAAAGAATCGCCATTGAGGCAATCCAAGCAATCCCAATTGCTCCAAAGAGAATTGTTAGGCTTTCTAGTTGGTGAGAGTATATCATAACTGCTGCTAAAACGGAAGGGCCCGCAACTAAAGGCACTGCCAAAGGAAATATAAGAGGCTCACCCTCAATTGCTAAGCTATCTAAAAGGGAGCCATTTTCAGGAAATAATAGTTTTATTGCCATGACAAATAAAACAATGCCTCCGGCTAAAAAAATAGTTTCATGAGATATGTTAAGAGCTTTTAAGAAATCGTTACCAAAGTAGGCAAATAGAAGAATGATAAATAGCGCAATCACTTTTTCACGAAAAATTACTTTAATTCTTTTGTCTCTTTCAAGTTTTTGTAAAATTGCTAGATAAATCGGAACGTTTCCAAGGGGATCCATTAATAAAAAGATTGTGAAAGCCATTGCAAAAATTGAGATATTCATATTTTTTAAATAGATGTTTTTTCAGTATAAGTAAAGAATTTGCTGATTTTTGAAATTTCTTTTTTAGTGAGACGATGGAGAAAAAGAAGGTATTCCTCATTTCTTGAAAAAGCAGCTTTTGTCCAATTTGCCGATCCAAATATAAAGGTGTCATCAACAAATGCGCACTTATGATGGAGAAGACCAAGTCCTAGATGTGTTTGAACAAAAACATGTTCGCTTTTTAAATAATTTGCAATTTTTTCCGATACCCCACTTGCCATGCCTCTGTCCATATAAACTCTTACATCGACTCCTCTTTTAAAA
>Ga0194124_10002961_pt1 | contig 18462 bp, 14 predicted proteins | sample TA2KigCas0mmetaG_FD_148605 | JGI IMG/M metagenome (GOLD analysis project Ga0194124, IMG submission 148605) | Freshwater microbial communities from Lake Tanganyika, Tanzania - TA2015031 Kigoma Deep Cast 0m | ecosystem: Environmental > Aquatic > Freshwater > Lake | place: Tanzania: Lake...
AAAAGCTCGTCGTCCTCGCCAACCGCGTCGGCGGCTACGACAACATCTCGTGCGTCGTCATCGCCGTGCACCCGGCCTGAGCCTATGCAAGACGCCAAGAACGCCTTCCGCGCGGGGATCGTCGTCGTCGCCGGCGTGGCCATCGCCCTGTTCTTCTTTGCCTCGTCGAAGAAGACGACGCTGGATGCACGCAACAGCGCCGCGTACTTCGCCTACCTGACCGACGCGTCGGGGGTGAACGCCAAGTCGTTGATCACCGTGGCCGGCCTGCAGGTCGGCGAGATCGCGAAGATCGAGCTGGTGCCGGTGACGATGGGTGAGCTCGTCGTCGACTACGACGCCCGCGTGCGCGCGCAGTTCGACAAACAGGGCGCCGCCGGCACCGTCTTGCCCCACGATGGGTTCGACCAGTCGCTGCGGCGCCTGTTCGAGCGCGCCGGCGCGACGACCGTCGACGACGCCCTGAAGCTGAAGGGCGAGGTCGTGCGGGTGGCGAAGGTGTCGATGCGGGTCACCGCCGACCTGAAGCTGCCCGTCGACACGTGGGTGCGCAAGGAGAGCCTCGGCGTGCTCGGCGCCAAGGCGCTGTTCCTCGAGTTGGGGCGCTCGTCGACGTTGATCGAAGCCGGCGGGCGCCTCGTCTTCGTGCGCAGCATGACCGGCACCGACGCGCTGTTGTCGCAGGCCGAGGGCATCGTCGCCGACGTGCGCTCGATCACCGGCAAGCTCGACCGCGACATCGGCGGCATCACCGCCGACATCAAGGGCATCACCGGCGAGCTGAATCGCTTCGTGGCCGGCGACGGCAAGACGCCGCCGCTCGACCAGCTGTACCAGATGGCGATGACCGACCTGCGGCGGCTGACGCAGACCATCGACGGCGTCTTGAAGGACGCGCAGAAGCTGGTGCGGAACAACAGCGGCGAGTTCGACGAGATCGCGGCCAACGTCGCCCGCATCACCGGCCACATCGCTGACCTGACGTCGGCGGGGCCTGCGGGAAAGACCGTAGTGCTGAAGGACGAGCGCGGCCAGCCGATCCTCGACAAAGCCGGCCAGCCGGTGCAGGTCGCCGACGAGGGCGACCTTCGGGCGACGATGAAGAGCGTGCGCCGCATTGCCGACGATCTGACCAGCGTCACCGGCCAGCTGAAGACGATGCTCGGCGACAGCGGCGACGACATGAAGGACGGCGTCGTGCAGCTCAAGGGCACGATCACCGAGCTGAACCGCACGCTGACGTCGCTGTCCGAGGTCGCCGGCCGTGTCGAGCGCGGCGAGGGCACCGTCGGTCGACTGCTCACCGACGAGCACATGGCCAACAAAGTCGAGGGAGCGGTGAACGGCGCCGCTGACTTCGTCAGCAGCCTGACCAGCCTCGAGACCCACGTCGACGTCGGCAGCTGGTACAATTTCAATCGCGAGCGCACGACGACGACGCTGTCGCTGAAGCTGCAGCCGAAGCCCGACAAGTTCTACCTGATCGAGATCGTCGATGACGGCGGTAACCTCGAGCGGCTGGTCGAGTCGTCCACCGCCGGCGGCGTCACGCGCAGCTCGATCCGTGAAGAGGACAACCAGGTCCGCATCACCGCGATGTTCGCTAAGCGCTTCTTCGACTTCCTCGTGCTGCGCGCCGGCCTCATCGAGACCACCGGCGGCGTCGGCGCCAACCTGTTCCTGCTCGACAACCGCCTCGAGCTGCGCAGCGACCTGTTCGGCACCCGCGGGCCGCGCGACAGCCTCGTCACCGATCCCCTCGGCAACCTGTACCTGCCGCGCTGGCGCACCGTCGTGAAAGGGCAGCCGCTGCCCCACCTGTACGTCTCCGCCGGCGTCGACGACGTCCTGAACGCCTGGAACTTCGACGCCGGCGCGCTTCGCTCGTACTCGAGCGTCGACGGCTATGGGCTCGATTGGTTTCTCGGCATTGGCCTGACCTTCAAGGATGACGACCTGCGGTCGATCCTGCCGTTCATCCCTGGCGGCTAGCAGGGTGCTGAAAAACGCTTTGCGTTCTTCAGCGCGATGACGAGTGCGAGTTTGATCGAGCAGGCTGCTGAAAAAGCCGGCAGCGCCGGCGAACCCAGGACGACGACGCCCGGCGGGGGCCGGGCGTCGTCAGCGTCACGCGAGGACCGTCACTCGGCGGCCATCGCGAACGGCAGCGGCGACGCCGTGGGCATCGCGGTGACCGGGGCGAGGCGCGCCGGGATGGCAGCCTCGGGGTTCACCTCGACGAGGGTGTCGATGACGGCAGCGGCGAGGGCGTCGTTGTCGACGACGTGCTGGTGGCGGGCGACGTTCTTCTGCAGCTGCGGCGCGCGGGCGGCAAACGCAAGGATGGCCTCGGTGGTCATCTTCTTGACGCCCTGGCCGATGCCCATCTCTTCGAGGCCGATGGCGTTGGCCTCCTGCTCGTACTGCTTGCGGATCGGCTCGGAGAGCACGGGCTTGCCGAGGGCGATGGCCTCGACCATCGTGCTGTGGCCGCCGTTCACGATCACGAACGGCGCCGCCGCCATGTCGTCGAGGAAGCCGGCCTCCGAGAACGCCCGGTACTCGACGCGGCCGGCGCCGGTCTCTTCGACGCCCACCCTGCCCATGCCGTAGACGACGAACCGCAGGCCGCCCTGGTGGCCGGCGGCCGCGAGAGTGCCGGGCAGGTCCTTGTTGGTCGACGACGTCTGGTAGACGAGGATGGGGCCGTCGGTGCGGGTCTTGTGCTTGCGGGCCAGCACCTCGGGGCGCGTGGCGCACGGCACGTAGCAGACCTTGGTGGCGTCGACACCGGCCTTCAGGCCCGGCTGGTAGAACGACGTGATCAGCACCTTGTCGACGACGGGTTGGTTCCAGAACACCGCGGCGAGCACGTTCCGCTTCTCGGCGCGCTCCTCGTCGTCGCGCGGCTCGGGCATCGCGCCGTGCGAGATGACGTGCATGTTGTCGCAGGCGATCACCGGCGTGCGCGACCACCAGCCCATCCACGCGCTCATGAACTCGAAGGGCGAGAGGACGGCGACGGGCTTCTCCTTGCGCAGGCGCCAGAACATCCGCCACGCCTCGACCAGCGCGCTGGGCAGCCGCTTGATGTTGTGCAGCATCGACGCCGGGTAGTCGAGGACGTTGTTCTTGTAGATGAGCGGGATGAAGAAGTGCTCGTTCACCGGGCCCGTGCGCTTGCGCAGGTAGTCGGCGACGCGGCCGCCGCAGAAGACCTCGACGTCATAGCCGTGCGTGCGCAGCGACTCGATGAGCGGCGCCGCCCGCGTCGCGTGGCCCATGCCTTCCGAGGCCAGCGCGAAGAACACCTTCGGGCGGTCGGTCTGGGGGCGGGTGAGGACGTACTTGCCGGGGAGGTAGGAAACCATGGGCCGTCCGGAAGCAGGTTCCGGGCCCGCTCGCGATCGTCGACGACCGCGCTGAAATCCCATCCGGATGCGGTGCGTTGTCTGCTGCGCGCAGTGCGTGGGCCGTTACGCAGCCGGACTCCCACCCTGCGCCCACACCACCCACACACAGTCGCCCTCCGGCTGTGATCGCGGCGCAAGGGTGCGTCCAGGGCGGCGGGGCGTCGCCGGCGTTCGCCGCGTGGGACTTGTCGGTTGAGCAGTTGCGTCGACGGTAACACTGCCCTACGCGCCGGACAGCGTCGCCGTGGGTCGTTCCGACGGTGACCGTCAGCGCGTGAAGGAATCCACAAGGAATCCCTGATGAGCAGCTCTCCTGGCGGTCTGCTGCCGCCCCTTGGGGCAAACCCCCAGGGGCAGAGCGCGACGTCGCGCATCCTGTTGACGTCGGTGCTGATGGCGCTGTCGATCCTGATGATGCAGTGGCTGGCGCCCCCGCAGCCCCCGGCGTCGTCGGAGCCGAAGGCCGTGGCGACGACCGAGACCGCCGCCGGCGCGGACGCGGGCAGCGGTGCGGCGGGTCTACAGGCGGCGCCGGCGTCCGTGGGCACGCCCGACGATCTGCCTGAGCAGACGTGGCGCACCAGCGCTGATGTGGCGAAGGCGTCGGGCAGCAAGGACATCGAGGGCGGCTACGCGGCGACGCTGTCGTCGTGGGGCGCCCAGATCCAGAGCTGGCAGCTCGACGCCTACCTCGAGACCGAGCCCCACAAGGCTCCCGACCGCGAGCGTGGCGTGCGCGTCGACATCGCCAGGGGCGCCCACGACGGCGCGCGCATGCCGGCGCTGCGGTCGCGCGGCGGCGACGTCGCGCTGGCCGCCCGGGCGCCGTGGGAGATCGTGGAGCGGGGCGAGCGCAAGGTGGTGTTCTCGCGCTTGACGTCGTCGGGCGTGCGCCTGACCCGCACCTACGAGTTCGACCCGCGCTCCTTCACGGTGAAGCACGAGTTGAACCTGAAGAACGAGAGCGCGCAGAAGCGCACCGCCGAACTCGACGTCGCCTTCGTCGGTGTCGAGCGGCCGGGGGAGCGCGACGAGGGCGGGCTCTTGTCGCCGGCGACCGACCAGCTCGGCGGCGCCTGCGTCGTCGGTGAGGACCGCCACGCGTTCTTCTCGAAGGCCGTCGAGAGCGACCCCGCGGATCACGTGTGGAAGGGGGCGGTGCGCTCGGCCTCCGTCGACCGCCACTACTTCGTCGGCGCCCTGACCTTCGACGACGTCCCCACCGAGGGCTGCAAGGCCACCGCCTGGAAGGAGGGCGACGAGCGCCGCGGCCTCGAGGTCGTCGTGTCGCTGTCGTCGATCCCGCTCGCCCCCGGCGAGACGAAGACGTTGGTGCAGCAGGGTTTCCTTGGTCCCAAGCAGTTCGGGGTGTTGCAGCAGTTCGGTCACGGCCTCGAAGAGGCCGTCGACTTCGGCATGCTCGCCGCGCTGTCGCGGCCGCTCTTGTGGCTGCTCATACAGTTCAAGGCGCAGACCGGCGACTACGGCCTGGCCATCGTCCTGCTGACGCTGACGATCTTCGGCCTGACGCTGCCGCTCACGCACAAGTCGATGGTCGAGATGAAGAAATTCAGCAACATCATGAAGACGCTGAAGCCCGAGCTCGACCAGATCAAGGAAAAGTACGGCCACGACCAGCGGCAGTTCGTCGAGAAGCAGCAGCAGTTCTTCGCCGAGCGCGGCGTCAACCCGTTCGCCAACCTGATGGGCTGCCTGCCGATGTTCATCTCGATGCCGGTGTGGATGGCCCTGTACCGCACGCTGTCGACGTCCGTGGAGCTGTATCAGCAGCCGGCGTCGTGGCTGCCTGGCGTCTTCGACCTGACCCAGCCCGACATCATGATCCTCGGCTGGCCGCTGTTGCCCTTCATCGTCTGCGGCCTGATGCTCGTGTCGACGCTGCAGCAGCCGCCGCCCGAGGACCAGCCGCAGATGAAGTACGTGATGTACGGCATGCCGGTGTTCTTTTTGTTTATCATGTTCAGCATGGCGTCGGGTCTTTCGATCTATATGATCACCAACAGCCTGCTGCGCATGGCACAGAGCTGGTGGATCAAGCGCAAGTACGGCTGACGGTAGCGGGCACCGGGTCGGGGCGTGGGCTCTGACGTCGGTGACTCCTTGCAGGAGCGACGGATGGGATTCCACAAGCGGCGGCGGAACCGCGGCGGCGGTGGCGGTGGCGGGCACCACGGCCACGGCGGCGGGCACCACGGCCACGGCGGCCACGGGTTCTGGACGGGTGAGGCCAACGGCCTGCAGCCCGGCGACGACATCGGCAACCGCAAGAACTTGAAGGCGCTGGTGATGCCGCCCGACGACCTCGGCAATCGCCGCGATCCCGAGGAGGACGAGTTCATCCCTGCCGACGATCTCGGCAACCGCGTCGACGCCAACCCGACCCACGAGCTGTCGGGAGTGCTGCTCGACCTCGATCCCCGAAAGCGTCGCCGACGGCCCAAGGGCGCCGCGCCGCTGGAGCGTATCGGCCGCTTCGTGATCCCGCTGATCGCCGGCGGCAACCGCCCGCCGGCGCCGGGCTTTCAGCCCGCCTTCGCCGACGAGTCCGAGGCTGACGACAGCGACAGCTTCGGCGAGCCGCGCGCGCCCCAACAGCGCCCGAAGCAGCGACAGCAGCAGCAGCAGCAGCAGCAGAAAAAGAAGTTCGAGCACGTCGATGGCATCGCCGCGCAGGAGGTCTCCGAGCGCCGTGCCGCGCGCTTCTTCGACTTCGACGAGGACGATCGCTTCGAATACACGCTGAGGTCGCCCGCCGAGGACAAGCGCGCCCTCGCCGAGCGCTTCGTCGCCGACATCCTGCGCGAGGCCGGCCGCGACGCCACCGTCGCCGCCCGCATCCTGCAGGACGGCGACAAGCCCAAGCTCGTCGTCACCATCGACGATCGCGGCCCGTCAGCGACCCTGCCCCCCGAGCGGCGCGGCCCCGCCAGCGACGGCCCGCTGTTCGTGCTCGGCAACGGCGCGCTGCTGTCGCTCAACTACCTCGTGAACAAGGTCGTCAATCGCTACCCCGACGACCGCATCCGCCTCGCCGTGCTGCCGCTGCTGGACGAGCCGCTGTACCTCGTGAGCCTCGAGCAGCACCGCCGCCGCGCCGCGCCCGTCACCGCGCCTGTCGTCCTCACGTCGGCCGCGGCGCCCACGACCGCCCCCGCGATCGCCCCCGTCGTCGTCGCGCCGGCCGCGACGTCGGTGGCCCCCGAGAGCGCGTCGTCGATCGCCGAGCTGGTCGTCCCGGCGCCGCCGCCGACGGTGCTGCCGTCGGCGGCCCCGGCCGCCGACGACGAGGGCCCGGCCCGCAAGCCCCGCCGCGGGCGCAAGAAGGTTGCCGACGCCGACGTGGTCGACGAGGCCCCGGTCGCTCCGGCGGCTCCCGCGATCGCGGCGGTGCCCGAGTCGTCGCTGCCACCGCCGGTCGCCGCGCCCGCGCCTGCCGCGGTCGCCGCGCCCGCCGCCGCGCCCGCTGCGATCGCGGCCACGCCGTCGTCGGAGCCCGAGCTCGAGTCGCCGTCGAAGGCGCGTCGTCGTGTGCCGCCGCTCGACGACTTCCCGGTGCGTCCGCCGCGCGGCGACGGCCCGCCGCTGCGCGGCAAAGTGCGCCGCGCGTCGACGGCGTTGGTCGAGGTCGTGCGGGTGCCGAAGAAGCAATGATCGACGCGCCCCTGTCGCGTGCGCGACAGGCAACCGCTGGCCGGGCGTGTCGTCGTGAACAGGCGAAGCGACCCGCGCGCCGCAGCAGGCCAAGACGACAAAGCGAACGCGATCGGCTGCAGGGCCCGGGTCGCTTTGCCGTGTGGGCACTCCACGAAGCGCCGGGGGGTCTCGGGACCAAGGCGAAAGCGGGCCAGGCGACAAGGTCTGTCGATGACGACGCCAAAAGCGAAAGCGCCGGCAGTGGGGCGCAGCCCGATCGACGAACAGGCAAGAAGCGCTGTCGAAGAAGCGGGCTCAGGCGACGGCCGCCTCGTCGTCGACGACGCAGGCAGCGAGATCGACGCGCATCGCCTCGACGGAGCGCTCGTACAGCTCGCCAAATGGGAAAACGAGCACCCCACAGCGTCGTCGCAGCGTGCCGTTCATGACGTGGCGGAACCACGCCTCGGCGAGCGGCAACAGGAGCGCCGCCGTCGCGCGGCCCACCAGGCCCTGCCCGATGCCGGCGGCCTTCAAGAGGTGCACCGACTCGACGGCGAGGACGCGGTGGCGGTGCTCGTCCTTGAGGATGTCCTGCAGGCAGGTGCGCAAGAGCGGCTCGTCGACCCGGGCGAGCAGGGCCTCGGCGAGGTTGCTCGCGTAGTACTCGATGGCCATCGTGACGGCCTGCGCGCCGACTGTGGGGTGCGCGCCCTGCAGCCACTTGCCCGAGGCGCGGCCGACGAAGCTGACGAAGTGCTCGCGCGGGTGTGTGTCGCCGACGCATTGGGCGACGTAGCGGCCGAGCAGGGCGCCGTGGGCGAGCTCGTCTTGAATCTGGGCGGCGAAGGCCTGCTGCACCTGGGCGACGGGGCTGGCCGCCGACAGCGCGGCGAGGTTCTCGGGGCTCGATGCCTCGGTGAAGTACATCTGGGTCAGGTAGAAGCCGAAGGCGTCGCGGATCTTCGACGACGAAGACGACGTCAGTCTCGTGCCGTCGAACGTGTCCCACGGCAGCGCGTCAAGGCGACGCTCGACGTTGCGCCTCAGCGTGGCCTGGATGGCGCGGTCGAGCCTCGCGGTGCGCAGGCGGTAGGACGGGTGGGCGACGGCGGACGGGGCGCTCATGCGGGGTGCTCCGATGGCGGCAGCGGGGACGAAGGGGCGGCGCGACATCGACGACGGGCGAGGTCGGCGTCCGCGGGCACGCGCAGGGCGCTGGCCAGGCCGAGGCGCTCGCAGGCGCGGCAGAACAAGTAGGCGACGTCGACCTGGCCCGGGCCGAACGCGCAGCGCGCCGAGCCGGGGAACGCATGGTGGCCGGCGTGCCAGCCGTCGCCGACGGCGAGGAGCGCGAGCAGCCAGTGGTCGCGGGCGTCGTCATTGCTGTCCCACGGCTGCTCGCCCCAGACGTGGCCCCACGAGTTCACGAGGTCGCCGAAGTTGTAGGCCAGCACGTGGAAGCCCCACAGGCACACGACGCCGAGGCCGCCCCACAGCGTGACGACGACGACCCACAGTACGAGGACCCAGCCGAGCAGCGCCGCGGCGTAGACGACGGGCCGCGACAGCGCGCGGAACACCGGGTCGTCGTCGACGTCCTTGGCGAGGTGCGCGTACTGCTGGTTCGTGCGCGGGCGCCAGAAGGCGTCGAAGGCGGTGCGCAGCGGGCCGGCGAGCGCGTACAGGATCGACAGCGTCACCGACGTCGTGCCGAGGTACCAGCCGGTGTGGGCGACCCAGAAGCCGCGGCGCCGCGGGCTGTGCAGGTCGTCTTCGTCGTCGGCGTGGGCGTGGTGGTGGCGGTGGTGGCCGACCCAGCCGACGGGCGTGCCGGCGGGCAGGCCGGTGACGACCAGGAAGACCTCGAGCGGACGCACGAAGCGCACCGCGCGGTGGGTGAGCATGCGGTGAAAGCCGACGACCACGCCGAAGCCGATCACCAGCGTCAGCGCGACGAACACCGGCGGCAGCGTCCACCACGGCAGGAGGCCGGTCATGGCTGCTCCGTCGTCGTCGTCGTCGCCGCGCGCTGCTGGTTTTGCTGCTGCGCATGGCGCGCCCTCGCCTCGAGCACGAGGCGCTTCAGGCGGCCGTGGGCCAGCTCGTCGACGGCGGCGTGCCAGTACAGATCGCGGGGCACGTCGCGCCAGGTCGTCACGTAGGCGCCGAACTTCAGCGGCGTCCATGACAGGAACGCGGGGTCACCCGTGATCCCGGCGATGGCCGCGCACAATGATTGATCGAGCTGGAACGAGTTGACCCCGCGCTCGTACTCCGCCGTCGTCGTGAACAGGCAGAACGGGATGTTCATCAGGTACAGCGAAGTCTCGATGTCGAGGTGCAACAGGCGCGTGTGCGGGTCGCGTCCGTCGTCGCCTTCGATGCCACCCACGTCGAGCATCGACACGTCGAGGGCGTGCAGCGGGCGCGGCGTACGCAGGTCGATGCCAGCGGTGACACCGAGATCATGGAGCACGTTGTAGACGTTGAGGTCGTGGCGGATCACGGCGCGGTCACCGAGGTCGTCGCACCGGCGTGGTCGCAGCGTGGGCTCTTCGATCGCGCCGTCGTCGTTCGTCTGGCCGGGGCGCGCGTTCTTCGCCAGGAAACACAGCAGGTTCGTCTCGATGACGAAGTGGCGCATGAGCATGGCGCACGCCTCGGGGGCGACGAAGCGCTTCATGAACCAGAGGCACAGCACGTCGATGCCGTTGTGCCACGAGAGTTCGAAGGGCAGGACGCGCTTGCACGCCGTGATCAGCGCGACGGCCACGAGGCTGAACAGCCGCACGAACGGCTTGAGCACCCGCCGCGTCTGCGAGCGCAGGTGCAACTGCAGCAGGCGCCGCGCACCCGCGCCGACGTCGCTGGTGGGGTCGACCAGCAGCAGCCCCGCGAGCGACGGGTCGGCGCGGTCCCACGGGATCGTCGTCGTCCTCGTCGTCGCCGTCGGGGTCGTCGCCGTCGTCGGGATCGGACCAGCCGCGCCACCGTCAGACATGGTCGAGCTCTTCGAGCTGCAGTGCGTACAGCCGGGCGACGGTGCGCGCGGTCTTGACGATGCGGGCAGCGACGACGTCGTCGACGGCGCCGGAGCGGACGACGTCGCGCAGCTTGTCGAAGTGTCGGTCGTCGTTGCCGCCGTGGTAGCCGAGGAACTTCACCTGGCTGTCGTCGAGCCGCAGCGTCTCCTTCAGCTGCTCGGCCCACTGGTGGGCCTTCGCGGTGCCGAGGCCCTCGATGATGAACATCGCGCCGAGCAGGTCGAGCGGGTCGGGCTGGCTGGCGCGGTGGAACATGTACGCCGACAGCGCCTCGGAGCCGACGTTCTTCTCGGCGGACTGGATGACGCGCAGGTCGCCGCCGGTGGCGACGTAGTCGCGCTCGAGGATCTGGAAGTCGCGGTGCTCCTCGCTGGCGTGGGTCAAGAACAGCGAGCGCAGCGGGAACAGCTCGATGCTCAGGCTGCTCGCCGCCCGCGCGATCCACCGCGCGCCCTCCATCACCTGCTGCCGCAGGTTCACCAGCAGGCGCTGGTAGTCGGCCAGCGTGATGGTGCCGTCGCGCAGCCGCGTCAGGATGGGCGTGGCGTCCAGCATCCGCTCGAAGTCGGCCCAGACGAGGCCGAGCTCGACCACGAGCCTCCTCGTGCGCTCGTCGGCGTCGTCGGCGAAGTCACGGCCGAGGGGGCTGCGCGCGAGCGCCGCCTCGACGGCGGCCGCGCTGCGGTCCTGCGGCGCGCGCACCACCACCGGCGACGTCGACCACCGCTTGTCGGCCAGGCTCGTGTTCAACGGCGCCGCCGCGCCGGCACGGTCGCTGGCCTCGTCGACATCGTCGCCGCCACCCTGGGCGTCGCTGCCATCGACGACGGTGAGCAGCGCGAACGCCACCGAGAAGCGCCCGCTCTCGGGCACCATCAGCACGATCTTTTCGCCTCGCTTGAACCGTCCGCCGTTCAGCGCCTCCGCGAGCATCAAGAAGATGCTCGCCGCGCCGGTGTTGCCTTTGGTGTACAGGTTCGTGAACCAGCGCTCCTCGGGGACGACGACGCCGGCCTCAGCGAGCAGCTTCATCACCTCGCCCTTGAAGAAGTGGCTCGAGTAGTGACACAGCACGTGATCGATCTGGCTCACGTCGAGCCGACCGTCGCGCAGGTGCCGCAGGTACTCCTCGACGCCGAGGCGCACGATGCGCGGCAGGAGGCGCGTGTCCTGCCGCACCTTCATCATCCCGGTCTTGTCCGCCGCCGCGATGGTCGGCTGATCGAGCCAGCTCCTGCCCGCCTTGGGTTCATCCTTGTCGGCGAGCCCGGTGTACATGCATGTCGGGTTCGCATGCGCGTGACTGACGAGGTCGATCCACTCGATGCGCAGCGACAGCCCGCGCTCGGCGGGCCGCGGCTCGACGACGACGGCGCCGGCGCCGTCCGACAGCATCCAGCGCAGGAAGTCGGCGTCGAACATGCGGAACGTGCCCCTGCCGCCTTGTTCGTCGTTGCCCTCGAGGGTTCCTTCTTCTTCGAAGCGCGACGCCTTCAGCATGCGGCTGACGAGCTCGCTGCCGCAGGCGACGCCCACGCGTCGCTCGCCGAGGGCCACCGCGCGCGCGACCCCCGCCAGCGCCGCCATGCCGGAGCAGCACACGCCGCCGGCGCTCAGCACCTCCATCGGCCCGCCGCCCATCCGGCCGTGCACCATCGAGGCGAAGCCGGGCACCGGGAGGTCTCCCTGCGTCGTGCCGCAAGCGAGCATCTCGACGTCGCTCAACGGTCGTCCTCGACGGGACAGGGCGTCCGTGATCGCGTGCGCGGCCAGCTCTTCGTTCAGGTAGGTCGTGCGGCCCTCGCGGTCCATCGCGTAGTGGCGCGTCTTGATCCCGTTCTGCGTCAGGATTCTTTTCTTCAGGCGACTTTCTTTGCCGCCGACCTTGCCGAGGATCTCTTCGATCGTGTCGTTGTCGATCGGAGGGCCGGGCAGGAAGCCGCCTGCTGCTGTGATGTACGCCTTCTTGTGCTTTTGCGTCGTCATTGTGGCTTTCTCCGCTGCCTTCGCTGCCTTCTTTGCCTTCGCTGCCTTCGCTGCCTTCGCTGCCTTCGCTGCCCCGTCTGCGCCCCGCTCCTTGCGCGCTCCTGTTCAGCCCCTTCGTCTGCTCGCGGTTTCACGTTGCGAGCTTTCGCCTTGGGCGCGACCTGGGGGCCGATCCCGCCCGGCCCCCCGGGGGCGGGGGGGGAACCGGGGGGGGGGCGGGGCCGCCCCCCCGGTTCCCCACACCCCTCCAGCCCCCCCTCGCTCTGCTGGCAGGCTCGCGAAGGCACGACGTGGAAGATGACGCGCGCTCGCTGACGCTCGCCGCGCTGGTCGGGCTTGCTTCGCTCGCTCTTTCTTTCGTGCGCGTCTCGGGCCGAAGCGACGGTGTCGACGCGCGCTCGCTGACGCTCGCTCTTGCTTGCACGGCCATCGCGGGCCAGAGGATGGTCGTCGTGCGTCGTGCTGCGAGCCGCGGCCGGAGCGCGGTCGTGGACGTGCGAGGCGCACGCCGGAAGCGCGAAGGCGCGAGGGTCACCGGAAGGACGACGACCCGCTGTCGCCGGGGCGGTCTGAGTGCGACGCGAAGGTGATGTCCCGGCGCTTGGGACGTCGTCCGAAGCCCGCGCTCCCCCAGGCGCCGGGGGTTCCGAGGGGGTGCGGCGCAACGCATCCCCCCGGTCTCGCCGAAGGCGAAGGCAGCCATGCGGCAACGCACACAGAACGACACGCCAAAAGAAAAAACCTCGGCGTCAGCGAGCTCGCACGAAGCGCCCAACGAAGGCGAAGAGAGCACGTCAACGCCCGCAAGAGCGCACGAAGCGCCCAACGAAGGCGAAGAGAAAACCTCAAAGACAGGCTGAGAAGCCGCCGCAAAGCGCACCCGGAAAGGAAGAGCGGCCGAGCTCAAGCCGCCGCCGGCAAAGGCAAAGAAGCAGAAGAAGCGCGCAGCTCCTTCGCGCAGTGAAAGACGAACCGGATCGTGCACGCCAGAAACAGCGCATACACCAAAGAATACACCGCAGTATTCAGCTGCAGCCAGACATCAAGAAGAGCGATACCAACGCCGAAGAAAATCTGCCCACGGGTGTCGGGCGGCGACGTCTTCGGGTCGGTGATCATGAAGAAGGAAAAAAGCCAGAAAGCCCCACCCGAGATCTGCGCCCACAAGGTGATGTCGGTGGGCATGTGCGTCAGCTGCGCCCGCAAGACGGCGCCCAGGCAGTAGAAGGCCCAGAAGCTGATGACGAGCGGAAGCTTCTTCGCCCGCCACATGATGATCGTGCCCAACAGGAACACCAGGGCGACGGGCTGCCACGCGCCGCCCCACTGGTACGCCGGCGACACCGCCGCCTGCCCGCCCGAGAACAACAAGATCAGCACGAGCGCGAGGTTTGTCGGGTTGTAGATGTGGTGACCCTTCCACGTGACGATGAACTTGCCAGTCATCGTCATCCAACTGACCAGCAGCATCAGCCAGGTGTTGCCGGGTGCCGAGAACAACAGCGCCAGCCCGAGGCCCGAGATGACCCCCGACAGCGGGAAGATGAACATCCGCGTCAGTAGGTACGTGTAGACGACCTCGAGGGCGGCGCAGGTCAGGAGCGCGATCGCGATCTGCTCGCCGCTGCGATTGAACGACAGCAGGAAGTGCCCCATCAACACGTACGTCGAGTGGAAGCACACGAACAACCATCGCGGGTCGCCGCGGCCGGGCACGATCCACGCATTACGGTCGCGCAAGCGCGACAACCAAGATCGGTCATCGACGAGCGCGTTCTGTACTCCCACATCGGTGGCCAACGCGCTGGCCGAAGCCGGAGCAGACAGTGCAGCAGCCGTGGGGGTCATCGGGTCTCCTCCGTTTCGTGCAGGGGCTCGCGCTCCGCCGCCGGCGGCGGCGGCAGGCGCTCGATGCGGTGCACGCGCCCGGTCGGCAGGCCGCGGCGCTGCTCGACGACGCCGTCGGTCCAGCGCACCGTCACGTCGACGTCGCCGCGGTACTGGCCGAGGCCGGCGATGATCGTCTTGCCCGACTGCGCGCTCATGCCGTTGCCCGCCGACACCTCGCGGTACAGCGGCCGCGGCGCCGTGGCCGACGACGACGACGCGGCCGACGACGACGCGGCCGACGGCGCGATGGTCACGCGCACGCCGACGCCGTCGCGGTTCACCCGCTTGCCGTCGCCGCGCACCACCACGCCTACCCACGACGGCGTCTGCGGCTGCGTCGTCGTCGCCACGAACTCGTTGCGCAGCAGCGCGTAGGGCTGCCCCTGCGTCACGAACAGCACGTCGGGGCGGCCGTCGCCGTCGAAGTCCGACAGCAGCACGCCGCGGCCATCGAAGGATCGGTCGACGCCGACGTCACTGGCGCGGTTGTAGAAGCGCGCGCCGTCGCGCACGAAGACGTGGCTCCTCTGGTGCCCGCTCATGCTGCGGTCCTCGAACGGCGGCCACTTCTTCGTGTCGACGATGAAGCGCCGGTTGCCCGCCACCAGCCGCGACAGCCGGTACCAGTACTCGCGGTCCGGGCTCTGCGAGATGTAGCCGTTCGTAGCGATCAGGTCGGTGTCACCGTCGAGGTCGACGTCGACGAACTTCGCCCCCCAGCCCCAGCCGCCGTCCTTCGTCCCGACGTCTCCCGCAATGTTCTGGAACGTGCGCTTCGTCGGATCGTCGGGGTGCTCGGGATCGGGTCGGTTGTGCCACAGCAGGTTGCCCTCGGGCAGCACCGGGTGGTGCACGTTGGTCACGTAGATCTCGGGGTAACCGTCGTGGTCCATGTCGGCCAGGTCGGCGTTCATGCCCTTGAACGGGTCGCGCCCGATGTCGGTGGGAAACGTCCCCTGCACCAGCTCGAACGCTGCTCCGCCGCGATTCAGATACAGCTGGTCGGGGCCGAAGTCGTTGGCGAAATACAGGTCGACGTAGCCGTCGAGATCGACGTCGGCGGTGCCGATGTCGAAGGTAAAGCGCGTGTCCCGCAGACCCAGCGACGCCGGGTCGACGGTGGTGAAGCGGCCGGCGCCGTCGTTCCTCAGCACGTGCTTCTGGCCGCCGTTGGTGGCGTTGCCCCAGTTGTTGGGCAGCATGCGGCCGGCATTGTCGTGCGATGGAATCCGGTTGGTGCGGACGCGCGGCTCGTCGGGGATGTCCTCCTTCAGGTAGCGCTCGCCGAAGTAGCTGGCGAAGACGAGGTCGACGTCGCCGTCGTTCTCGAGGTCGACGAAGCTCGCCGCGAACCCGTTCATGTAGTCGGGGATACCAGCCGCGGCGCTGCCGTCGACGAACGTGATCGCGCCCGCCTCGTCGCGCTGCTGCACGAACAGCCGCGGCGCCTGCGCCACGGTGCCGACAAAGAGGTCCTCGTCGCCGTCGTTGTCGACGTCGGCGAACACGCAGTCCGAAGAGAATCCGTCGTCGTTGTTCAGGTCTTCGAGCGCCGGCATCGGCCAGCGCGCAAAGCGGATCGAGCCCGGCGTGCTGTCGTTGCGAAACAGCATGTTCGGCTCGCCGCTGCCGGCCTGCACCATGAACAGGTCGTCATCGCCGTCGACGTCGACGTCGGCGGCGCAGGCGGCGGCGCTCACCGCGCGCATGAACGGCGCAACGTTGTCGAAGAAAGGCGCGAAGTGGCCGAAGTGGTGCGCAAACGTCAGCCCGGTGGCCGCCGGCGCCTGCTCGACGAGCCGGAACGACAGCGCCGCGAAGCGGCCGCTGTCGTCGGCGGCGGTGGCCTTCCACACCGCCACGCCACCGCCGAGCAGGCCCAGCGCCACGATCCCAAGCAGCGCTGTGCGCCGTCGGTCGCGGGACCGCGGGGCGGTTGTCGCTCGCGGGTCGAGCCAGTCACCGCCTGGATGAAAGGAAGACATCACGGCACCTCCGTCCTTGGTCTTTCACTTCAAGACGATACCGGCAACCCGACGGGCGGCGTGCGCCCCCCGCAATCCGTGAGCGACTGCGATCGGTCGCCGCTCACGTGCTGATCACGAGGCACGCTTGAGTCTCCGCACACGATGGAAGCCGGGCGCGTCGTCCAAGCGGGCGCTCTGCGCGAGAGGGCGGATGTAGAAAATCGCGCGAGCGCTCTCGCGGGAACACTTTGCGCCGCTGTTTTTGAGCCACGGCGTGACCAGCGTCTTGCACGGACCTGCCCCGGGAATTTCGGACCACCGATCACATGAGCGGGTCCGCCGCTCGGGAGGTCCGATGAAGAAGAGCCGGTTCACCGAAGAACAGATGGTCAAGGCGCTCCGCGATGCCGACGCCACGAGCGTCGCCGAGGTCGCAAAGAAGCTCGGCGTCGCTGAGCAGACGCTCTACGTCTGGCGCAAGCGCTTCCGCGGGCAGACTGTCGACGAGGTCAAGGAGCTGAAGTCGCTCGTCGCCGAGAACGCGAAGCTGAAGAAGCTCGTTGCCGAGCCGCTGCTCGCCATCGAGGTGCTGAAAGAGGTGAACGCAAAAAAGTGGTGAGCCCCCGCGCCCGTCGCGACCAAATCAAGGTCGCGCTCGCCCGGGGGATGTCGGCGAGGAGCGCGTGTGCGCTCTTCGGCGTTGCCCGCTCCAGTCTCAAGCGCACGTCGGCGCTCGACGTGAAGGATGCACCGTTGATGAACCGCATGGCCGAGCTTGCCGCGAAGCATCCCCGTTTCGGCTACCGCCGCGTGCGCGAACTCCTTCGTCGCGAGGGCATACCGATGAGCTGCGAGCGCGCGCTGCGGCTCTGGCAGAAGTCGTCGCTACAGGTGCCGAAGAAGCGTCGTCGCCGGGTGCCGTCGTCGTCGGCGCGGCCGGTGCCGGCGGCGGCGGCGAACTAGTGCGTTCCCCGCAACGACGTGGAGACGCACCGCGGCGATAATCTCGTCGCTCCGTGGCGCCGATCGAGGGTCGATGCTGGAGGACGAACGATGACCAAGCAGCCGAGCACGACGGTGAAGTCCGTCGACGACAAGGTAGTCGCTGACGTCGGCAAGGCGGCCGAGAGCGCCGGTGATGTGACCCGCGGTCGACCGGGTCGCCGCTCGGCCTCAGAGCGCCGCGAGGCTGTGATGGCGCTGTTGTCGGGGAAGGCGAGCGCGGACCAGCTTGCCCGCCAGTACGGCGTCCATGCCGACACGGTGCTCGGCTGGCGTGACGCCGCGGTGTCGGCGATCGAAGAGGCGATGGTGACCGGCGCCGGCGAGTCTTCGCGTGAACGAGCGCTCGAGCGCGAGGTGGCGCAGCTGCGGTCGGCACTGGCGCAGGCGACGTTGGAGCGAGCCATCGCGCTGCAGGGCGTCGAGGAATGGAAGCGTGCGAGCCGCCCTTCTCGGCCCGCGCGGTCGCGGCGCTGAGGCGCGAGACCGACGCGGGGACAGCCACGGTGAAGACGATGTGCCGCATCTTCGGCATCTCGGACTCTGCCTGGTACGCAAGCCACAACCGGCGCGAGCGCACGTCAGCGTCACCGTCGACGTCAGCGTCGCCGTCGTCAGCGCCGCTATCGGCGTGCTTGATGGCACCGACCGTGTCGCCGTCGATGACGGCGAGCGCGTCGTCGAAGCGTCCGACGGTCTCGGCCGAGGCGCTGCTGCCGGCCATCACGGTCATCGTCGCTGCGAACCCGGCGTGGGGTGTGCGGAAGGTCTGGGCGGTGCTGCGTCGGGCGCCCCACAACATGCGGGTGAGCCACCGACGTGTGTACGCGGTGATGCGCGCGGCGGGACTCTGCCTTGCGAGCACGGGCGAGCGCGAAGAGCTGCCGCGTCTGGGGACGGTGGCGACGACGTCGCCGAACCGTCGCTGGGCGACGGACCTGACGACGGTGTGGACGAAGGAAGACGGGCTGATCGCGGTCGTACCGGTCGTGGATTGCGGCTGTCGGTCGGTGCTCGCTGTCGCGGTGACGAAGTCGCAGGACACGTCGGCGGTGCTCGCGCCGTTGCGTGAGGCGCTGGCAAGCGAGTTCGGTGACGTCGACGGCGTCCCCGACGGGCTCGAGGTGCGCACCGACCACGGCCCGCAGTACACCGGCGCAGACTGCGAGGCGTTCTGCACCGAGTGGGCGCTCGACCACACGCTGGCGCCGATTGGCCGACCGACGGGGAATGCTGTCGCGGAGCGTGTCATCCGGACGATGAAGGAAGAGTGCATCTGGCTGCGCGACTGGCGCTCAGCGACCGAACTGTACGCTGGGCTCGTCGAGTGGCAGCGGAGCTACAACGATCACCGACCCCACCAATCGTTGTCGTGGCGCACGCCGTCGGAGGTGCGTCGCGGGCCACCACTGGAGTTGAAGCGAGCGGCGTAGCGACGCTGGTGAAACACGGGTGCGCGCGACAGCTAGCGGCGGCGTTCGTCGACGACAACGCTGAAGGACG
>Ga0194124_10002977_pt1 | contig 18370 bp, 11 predicted proteins | sample TA2KigCas0mmetaG_FD_148605 | JGI IMG/M metagenome (GOLD analysis project Ga0194124, IMG submission 148605) | Freshwater microbial communities from Lake Tanganyika, Tanzania - TA2015031 Kigoma Deep Cast 0m | ecosystem: Environmental > Aquatic > Freshwater > Lake | place: Tanzania: Lake...
GCCTGCACGGGTACGAGCTGCTGATGGCGCCCTATGCCATCGCACACCTCAAGATTGGGCTCAAGCTCTATGAGACTGGCTACCGCTTCGGCAGCGACGAGCGGGCAAGGGTGTACTTGACGAATGCGCTGGAGCCAGCGCAGGACTTCTCGGGACGGTTCGAGTTTGCGATTCCCGCGCTCGCGCGCGAAGCCGATTCAGTTAACGAGGTGAAGCGATGTGGGCGGTTCACGGTGGTTATCGGGAATCCCCCGTACTCACTACTTTCGGGCAATCTCTCCTCGGAACAGAGATCGCTCGTCGAACCATACAAGTACATAGGCTCCGAGAAGATTTCGGAACGCGGGGCGCTTCAGTTCGAGAAGAACATTCAAGACGACTATGTGAAGTTCATCCGACTTGCCGAGCTCGCGGTAAAGGCGTCTACAGTCGGAGCGGTTGGATTGATTACTAACCATGCCTTTATCGATAACACCACCTTTCGCGGGCTGCGATGGCACTTGCTCAACACGTATGAACGCCTACGTATCGTGAATTTGCACGGTAACGCGAAGCGTGGACTTACGGGTGCCGATCAGAATGTATTTGACATTCAACAGGGTGTGGCGATGGCCCTGTATACCAGGGTGCCATCGGCCAACTCAAAGGCTCTCGGATCGGTCTCGTATCAGGAAGTCGTCGGTACTAGGGATGAGAAGTATAGGTGGCTTATGGCTTCATTCCCGGACAGAGCGGCATCTACTTCAGTCGCGGCGGCTCCGCCGGGATTCCTGTTCCTGCCGCTCGGAGTGCAGTTCCCAGAGTACGACGCGGCGCCTTCTCTCTCCGAGATTTTCCGGCAATACTCAGCCGGAATAATCACAGCGCGCGACGGCCTAGTCGTCGACATAGATCGCGCGGCAGTCAGAGATCGCATCGCGGCTTTTGCCAGCTCCGGGCTAGCGGACAAGGAGCTCCTCGGGCAGTTCTCAGTGAGCGACAAGAAGGGGTGGGATGTCGCAAAGGCCCGGCGTTCGCTAAGGGCGCTCAGATCCATCGATGACTGTATTGCCGAAGTCACCTACCGGCCTCTGGACAAGCGATGGCTGTTCTATCACAGCTCGCTTGTCTGGGGTATGGCGGCGCCAACGTTCTCGCACGTATTCCGGCGCCAGAATCTGGTTCTGATGACCACCCGTAAGGTCGAAGTGGGGAAGTTTAACCACGCAATGGTCGTGAACGGACTGGCGGAGTGTCATTCCGTTTCAATGAAGGAAGTGAACTACGCATTCCCGCAGCTCGTCTACGGTGACGAAGGCGGACTCGGTTTTAAGAGAGGTGGCGCCGCGAACTTCTCGGACAGCTTTGCACGCATGCTTCGGCAGCGGTTTCACCTTTCCGATGAACAACTCGCGGGCCAAGGGTTCGGCTATATCTACGGCTTGCTCCACAGTGTTGGCTTCCGTACGCGCTACGCGGAGTTCTTGAGAATCGAATTTCCCCGCGTGCCCATTCCTGCACAGAGCGAGTGCTTTAGTGCGCTGGCTGAACTTGGCCGAGCGCTGATCGCCGTGCACTTGCTGGAGTCGCCCGAGCTGACGCAGCCGATCTCCGAGTACCTCGGCGGTCGCGCCCCCGAGGTCGAGAAGGTCTCCCGGAGCAACAACACCGTCTGGCTGGACAAGGCGCAGACCACCGGCTTCAAGGGCGTGCGCGAGGAGGTGTGGAACTTCCACATCGGCGGCTACCAGGTCTGCGAGAAGTGGCTCAAGGACCGCAAGGGCCGCACGCTCTCGAAGGCCGACATCGCCCACTACCAGAAGATCGTTGTCGCCCTTTCCGAGACCATTCGCCTGATGAAGGAGATCGACCAGGTCATCGAGCAGCACGGCGGCTGGCCGGGGGCGTTCCAGACCGGCGAGGCCAAGGCCGCGACCGCCAAGGTCATCCCGTTCCGCCCGCGCACCGTCGAGCCCAAGCTTGAGGAGCGCTACGTCACGTGCGTGCCGCTGGTCCCGCTCAAGGCGGCGGCCGGTGCGTTCAGCGACCCACAGCACATCGAGGACGACGGCTTCGAGTGGGTCGCGGTCGAGCCGCGGCACCGCCTGCGCAAGGGCATGTTCGTCGCCCAGGTCGTCGGGAAGTCCATGGAGCCCGCGATTCCGGATGGCGCATTCTGTCTCTTCCGCGCCCCGGTCGAAGGCACGCGCCAGGGCAAGACCGTCCTCGTCCAGCTCCGTGATGCCACCGACCCCGAGACCGGCCAGCGCTTCACCGTCAAGCGCTACGAGAGCGAGAAGGTCGAAAGGGGCGACTCTTGGCGCCACGAGCGCATCACGCTCATACCAGTCAATCCGGAATTCGAGCCGATCCCGCTGAAGGGCAAGGACGAGGGCGGACTGCAGGTGATTGCGGAGTTTGTTGGAGTGTTGGGCGACCAGTCTTGAGTGAGGGTGGACAGACCGCTGCCACTACCATTTGGCGACCAGCGGTGCATCCCCATGCAGGAGGAAGTAGTGACAAGCAGTTTGAAGTGGCGGTTTAGCCCAAAGCGTCCAAGCGATAAGACACGCGATCCCGTGGCCGGGGAGTTCTTTTCATCGGACGCGATCAAGGATGCTGGGGAGGCACTCGTTCGCGAGGCCATCCAGAACTCTCTCGATGCGCGCGTCGATCGCATCAACGGAAAGGCGCGCGTTCGCATCTATATCTCGGGTGACCAGCAGGAGGCACTACCTAACAAGGCGCACGAGTACTGGTTCTCCTCAATCTGGCAGCACTACGGAGCTCCAAAGAACGGGCTGCGACCGAAGAGCTTCGCGCGCGACCAGGCTTGCCGCTTTCTTGTCTTCGAGGACTTCGAGACGACTGGACTCGTGGGAGATCGCGAGCAGTATGAACAGATCGATGGCCAGGCGAACCCCTTCTTCTATTTCTTCCGCGCGGAGGGTGCGACTGAGAAGGACAAGGATCGGCTCGGCCGCTGGGGCATCGGAAAGCAGGTGTTTCCGCGCGCGAGCCGAGCGCAGACGTTCTTTGGTTATACGGAGACTTCCGAGGGAGGCTTCCTCATGGGGGGAAGCATTCTTAAGCATCATGTCGTCGACCAGACGACCTACAAGCCAGACGGCTTTTTCGGCCTCGCCAAGAGCGTTGCTGGGGACGAGCTGTCCGTCCCGACGTCAGCCCAGGATGTCCTCGAGCGTTTCCGCACGGACTTCCGGATCGAGCGCCGAGCGGGCCAACACGGCCTGTCCGTTGTCGTACCTTGGCTCGACGAGACGGAGGGTGACGAGGCTCGCGTGTTCGACAGGGATACGCTCGGTCTCGCCGTGCTCGAGGATTATTTTGCGCCGATTCTCGAAGGTCGGCTCGAGGTCGAACTCGTTGATCCGAACGGCTCGCTCAAGATTTCGGCAGCCAACTACCGTGCGACTTTGGAGCAGCTTGAGTTGGGAGCTCCGGATAAGCGGAAGAGAGAGATTCGTCGCGTTCGCTCACATATCGACCTTGCCGAGGCTGCTCGCACCGAGCTTGCGACGTTCAAGCTCCCCCCGTGTGAGTCCTCGCGCGCGGCTTGGGCTGAGGAAATGGTTACCGAGAGTTTGGCAAAGGAGGCGAGAGAGGCGCTCGCGACCGGCAAGCCGATCGCAATCGAGGTGTCGCTGACCGTCCGGCCGAAAGCGTCTGCGGAAGTGCCCTCGAGTTTCATGTGTTACATCAAGCGCGAGGAGCAACTGCACGAGAGGCCCTGCCACATCCGTGAGGATCTCATCATCTCCGACGTCGAGGCCGCCCGCATTTCCGGCTTTTCTTGCCTCATTCGGATCGGTCCGGGGCCGCTTGCGGCGTTGCTCGGCGACTCGGAGAACCCATCGCATACGGAGTGGCAGAAGTCGTCTCGCAACTTCAAGGACCGCTATATCTACGGCGGTATGACGATCGACTTTGTTTCGAACTTCGCCTCGGAGTTCATCCGGCGGGTGCACTCGAACTCCAAGCAGTTGGACCGGAAGTTGCTCCTCGACCTGTTCTCAGACAGCGGTCCTGAGGATGCTTCCGAGAAGCCGGAGAAGGGACCGCCGAAAACGCCTTCGAAGGGATCCATCGACCCCGGTGGCGTCGTGCCGCCGCCGCTGCAACCGCTTGATCCGCCCTCACCCAGCGTGCGCGTGACTCAGCTCAACGACGGATTCACGTTGACCTCAGGTCCGACGGCACCAGAGGCGGGCTCGACCATCATGGTGAGTGTGGCGTACGAGACGACCAAGGGCAACCCCTGGAAGGCGTACCGACCCTACGACTTCGCGCTGCAAACCGCACCCATACGGATCGACTTGGAGGGTTGCAGGCAGGATGAGTGCAAGGAGAATGTCCTCAAGATAACGGTGCAGACGGCGGAGGCGTTCAAAGCCCAGGTCCGCGGCTTCGACATCAACCGCGACTTGATCGTACGCACCCGTCTGCAGGCCCCTTATGCGGCGGCCCCTGAGGCAGAGGAGGATTAACTCGTGGCCGTCACCCGACTCAAGCTTCTCAATCGGCAGAAGATCGCCCAGAGTGACATCAAGATTGCGCTCGAGACGATCGGTAAGGCGAAACGCTTCACTGCAGATTTGAAACTTCACGGGTATCGCCTTCCGTCAGACGCGCGGATCTTCGTAGATGCGCGGCAGTTGATGGAGACGATCCGCTTCGACCTCGGCACGGTCGGCAAGCCATCGGCCCGTGTCGCACGGGACATCTCCCGCCTTCATGGTGAGCGCGTGACCTTCGATGTCAACGTGATCACGCCCTCTGGCGCACAGAAGCTCGCCACCGCCGAGGCGATTCGGCCGGTCAACGAGCTCACCGGCGCTCCCGGCTCGGTTCCGCTGCTTCCGGTCGATGCGTCCCGAGATCTTGACGGGCTCGTGTGGTGCATCGAGTACATTGAGAAGTTCGGCGGGCGTACTGACGCGCCCGTCCTGTGTATCGACCAGAGCGCCGTCAACGGCGCGGCCTCGACCTTCCTCCAGGACAGCGCCGCGAGAGCGCTGATCTTGCCCGCGGCCCTGCGAGAAGTGCTTATCCGGATCCTCGTGATGGATGAGCATCCCTTTGAGCCAAAGTCGGAGGAGTGGCCGGACAGTTGGTTGCGGTTCGCCGCAAAGTTGACCTGCGACGACGTCCCTAGCGCCGAAGCCCCGAAGGACGACAAGCTCTGTTTTGTCGATCAAGCCTCGAAAGCCTTCTCGCGCCAGCACATGCTGCTGTCGAACTTCATCAGGGAGCGCAATCGATGACGATCCGGCGATTCAACGCAAAGGGCGTCCAGCTTTTCGAGGCGTACGTCCTCCAGTGCCGTCAGCGCCACAAGACTGGCGAGCCGATAGAGCCAGTGACGCAGAGTCTTCTGACCGATCCCGAGTGTTCGGTTGAGACCCACTACCAATTCCCCGGCGGTGCCGCGGATTTCAAGGACAAGCTGTCGATCGGCGAGTATTTCTGTAGGGTAATCCCAGACGACATTCATGCCGAAGCCCGCCTCGACAAAGAATTGTGGACATGGCTCGCCGCGTACTTCTTCGATGAGATCACGGAGGGGCGCAAAAAGATCAAGGAGACGCGCGCCTACATCGCTTCGATCGGTTTCCGAGAATTCTACCGGCATTTGCTGCTTGGCCCTTACTTCATCTACTTCAATGCACGGGACAACCCCGATCGAGTCCGTGTGCTGCTGTACAACGACCCGACCACGATGAACGAGGTCATGGTTCAGTTCGGCTCATACCAGACGCTGATGCAGAACAAGTCGCTGCAGTCGGTCGTGCAGCGGCTATATTTCGACGAGAAGGCGAAGAAGATCAAGAAGGGCGCCGGAGACAAAGTGGCCGGGACGCCGCGTCGTCTGATGGCTTTCTTCCGTCAGATCGAGCTGAATTACGATCTGCCGAGCATCGATGAAAACGAGATTTGGAACATGCTCCCCAAGGAGTTCCAGAAGTTTAAGGATTGAGTTTCCTAGCCGCAGCTGACGACCAAGGACGAGGGCGCGCTTCATTTGATCGAAGAGTTCTTCGAGAGCGTTTCGGCCGCTGGCGGCGAGCGCCATGTACCAGTCCATATGCGTCGTGGGTCTCTGACAGCGACCCCGTCACACATCGAGTCGATGCTCACTTGAGGGGGGGTGAGCACGGCCTCGCATTTAACCCGCGCGGAAGATGTGGGTGCCGTGCCAGTCGAGCGCGTCGGCGCTGGGGCGCTGCGCCGCATCGTCCGGCAGTTTCGCGAGTGGGCGACCGTCGAACGGGTAGTACCGCCGACCATTGTTGAACTCCGCGCGCAATCTCGGTGATACGCGGATATTGAAGTCAGGCGTGACCGTTACATAGCCGCGGTCGAACAGTGCGTGGAACTCCTTGGTCAGCAGCAGCCCGTTCTGAATGTGATTGCTGCGCCGTCCTAGGTATGGTTGGATGTGCGCCGCGTCGAGCACTGGTCTTGTGTGTTCGCCTGTGATCGCGCACTGACTCCCGTATGCATCGATGAGCCGAAGTCGAAACGATGCTTGGCCTTCGCGCACCGCACTATCCGCCTGCGCGCGCCATGCGCGCTCATCCGTATCCACAAGTCGGAAGTGTTCGGCAAACTCGGTGTCATTCATGGCACCAGAAGTTCCGATCGCCGCAAGGAGTCGTGCCTCGTTCGCTTCGTTGCGTTCGTACTTACCAGTGACGATGTTGTCTGCGAACCCCTGCGCACCGCTCCACGGCAGCCATCGCTCCTCCTCCCAGAATTCGACCGCGCGCAGCACCATGCACGCGAGCGGGCGTTCAAGCACTTCATCGCCTACCGCTGTGCGCTCGCGGCCCAGACTCCTGTTGCGATACCCGCGGATGCGTTCGCTGAATTGCATGCGGTTCGGATCACCGTTTGCGGTACCGAAGTATTCCCACGCATCATCGAGCGACAGCATGCAGTACGACGCGAAGAAGCCGACGCCTGCGATCGCTTTAGCGGGGCTCTTGAGTCGAAGGAAGACGGGACTCCCAGCGGTTGTCCCGATGAGATGCGGTTTCTGGGCACTCGGGAACCAGAAGTTCGCCTCGGGTACAGCTGGTCTGTCTGGCGATGCGACTCGCGCGAGTCCCCGGAGGAAGTCGAACCATGCGCGGTCGGTGTTGGCGATGTAGATCGGAAGGCCCATCGTGCAATACGCCATGAATGTGCGCGGCAGCGGGGAGGGTACTGGTGCGCGATGACGTCATCGGGGAGGTATCTTGCACGATATGGGGTGTACCGATGACCTGAGAAATCTCTGGCGGGAGGCGATCGAGCAGGAAGTCAGGGCGATGGTGCAGGAGGGTTGGGAGGCGCAACAAGACGACTTTCGACCGTCGGTTGTGCGTGCCCTAGGTACTCCGCGTGGATTTCGAGATCCGTGCGCCCTGACATGGACACGTGCTCAAGGAACAGTCAGTCGTGCGATTCAGGTTTGTGATCGTGGGCGGCTCGCGAAGGCGCTGTTCATCTGCTTCACAAGCAGCCATCGCCCACTCTGTGCAAATTTCTATCGTCTGCTCGGCTTGAGTAACGCAACCGATACCGACGAAGATGTTCTGGAGAGGACTGATGTTCCGCCGACTGACACGCAGTACTCAAAGGCGTTTGAGTCTGCCCTACCCGAGGATCGGGTTCGCTTCATCCTCTTCGTTGCCACAGTTGCAGATCGAGGCATCCAAGAGTGGCAGGCGGGAGCCCGAAGGTTGTTTGTTGAGACCATACTTCCGTACATCCGAGCAACGGTGCAATCAGCGACGGCTCTGGAGAGTCCTCGGAACGGACAAGCCGATACAGCCGCGAGCGTTATCGAAACCAAGGGGGATGGGGAGACAGAAGACCATTGTGAGCCCGACTTTGAGTCGTACGAAGATGAGGATTTCCTTCCCCCGCCCCCAGCAAGACAGTCCCGCGTGCTACTGTCACCACTTGATCATGCGATGATCGATCTGATTGTCCAGTCGGTGGCAGCGCAGCATGGCGTTCCGAGCCCCGACATCGTGCGGCTGATCACTGATGAGTTGGTTCATCTCAATTCAAAACGAGTTCAGTCGCGTTTCCATCTCGGACTGTTGGCCGCACTGAGTGACGAGGAGTTGCCTGCACGAAAGGGGGATGAGAACGATCAGCGCCGTGCATGGCTTCTTGCTGGGTGGCTCATGGGGCATCATCGGCGTGATCCAAACGCATCAGTCAGTAAGTTTGATGATCTGTCATTGGCCGATCGCGAGTCGCTCCGTAGTGTTCCAGATGCATTCCAAGATCTTGCCGATGCGATCACGGTCCACTGCGTCACCCATACAGTGTTGGCGCAGCGGTGGTCTGACTGGGTTGATCATGCGGGTTACATTGGGATTACGGCGGTGGTTCGGCACGGCTATGAGATGCTGGCTGCGAAGGATCTTGCGGGAGCCCTGCTTGTCGCCGATCGGGTCAGGAAGCGATGCGCGGCTCTTGTTAGCAGCGGCGATGTTTCTAAAGTCGCGAAACTACTTCCGATGGTGACACTGCTTCGTGCACGTGCGCTTCGGCTTGGCGGACGCTTTGAGCAGGCCAAGTTGGCACTTGAGGATCCTCGCACGGTTTCGATGTCTCATTCATCCACTTCTCGCACGGAAAAGGGTTCGACAGTTTCGATGCCCTCCGTATTGGGCGGCGCACAATCGCCTGAGTTTGCGCCGATGTATTTGGAGTATGCGCTATGTGAATTGCGCACAATCAACGTGACAGACTTGTGGATTCCAGATCGTTCAACCAATCAGACAACCCTCCAGCGTCTGGTACAGGTAACGCCAGCCCTTCAGGAGGCTTTATCTGCAAAGCCGCTTCTCGAGACCGCGTACCTGCTCGCCCTCGGGTGTCTTTTGGGGGGCGATGGCAAGCGCCCCGCGACACTTACCGCTCTACTTCCTCAACTGTCGGATGCTCGGAGTGCGCCCTGCGCTACTCTGACTGTTGAGGAGGAGCAGGTCGTGCGCCAAAGACTTGAAGTACTCCTCACTCTGTTAGGCACGGATGATGCGAGCGTGCTTCCAACAAATGCAGTGGCCACAGTCGCAGACTACGAGAACCAGTTTGGGCTGATTCCGTTTTATGCAGTTCGACCACTGCTTGAGCGAGCGCTCCTTGAGCCGACGCAGGAAGCGGGTCGTCTCGCCTTGCCGAGGTTGTCAGAGTCGTTGATGGAGCTCGAGAGGGCAGGATTCGTGTCCATCTGCTTTGACAATCCACAATTGGTGCAGAAGTTGGTGGATGAGCGGGCGACGTTTGGTGACGCGCTCGGTGGTCGCCAACGCATTGAACTCATGAGTCAGTTGTTTTCCGCGGCGGTACGGCAACCGCTGCACCGCGATGTCCTCATTGAACTAGCAGATGAGTTGATTATGCGAGTGAATGAGTTCACAGACGGGGCAGCATGTGCTCTTGATGCAATGCTCGCCAACGAGGGATGGCAGCGTGTGTGGGATCAGACCGCCTTCACTGCGGTGCGCGTAGGGCTCGCGAGATGGTGTAGTGAAGACCGGAGGCTTATGGAGAGGTCTCATCTGATGCAGAGGGCGCGTGCCCTTGCAGAGAGCAACCCAGACGAGAGCCTTGAGTTGCTGGATTGCTGCGAGATTCTCGGGGAGTCGTCGGAATCCACGATTGAGACTCGCGCCCTTGTTGAGCGTCTGGCGCGTGCGGTGAAGCCAAAGACGACACCGTCCGAGGTTATGTCTCGCCGAGTGCGAGTTCTGTTTGTGGGTGGCGATGAGCGGCAAAAGGCCTGTCAAGAGTCGGTCGTGGAGCGAGTGCTTGCATCAAGGCCAAATACAAAACTTGAGTTTGTGTATCCAGGGTGGTCTGCCAACTGGGGAGCGCGTCTAACCAATACGATTCACCAGCTTGAGGGCTTTGATGTCGTTGTTCTGCAGCGCTACATGCGTACGCTCTTCGGTGAGGGCCTGCGGAAGGCCATCAATGATCGGAAAAAGCAGTGGCGCCCGGTCTACGGGCATGCGGCGCCATCGATTGCCCGTGCCATTGTGAGCGCGGCGAATGATGTTGCTGCAGTTGCTTAAGCCGGTTCTGCCGAAGATCGAAGGGGCAGGGCCGTCAAAATGCGGATTGATTGTTTCGCCTACATTCGCCCAAAGCAGTGGGGTTGACTTCTCAAAAATCAATTGCAGTCACCGCGACCAGTGAGCCGACATAGCGCTGGGAGGTTCTCATGCAAGAACGAAAGATTCCGGTGATCGCATGTGTCATCGCATGCGTCAGCACATTCGTCGCTGGGTTGTCGGGCGAGTACTGGTCTGTGGTCACACGTGCGGATAATGCGGTGCAGTCGAGTGACGAGTCGCTGAGCGATTCCAGTAATGAGTCGCAGGAGGATGATCCACACTGGCGCTTAGAGCACATGGCGTTGACGATGGCAGAAATGGCTTGGGAAGCCCGCCGCGCCGAGAGCTTGGCGCGCGCCAAACTCGACCACATGCTTGTGCGAATTGACAACGCAGTCACGGGGGATGGCCCACGCGCCCAACTCGCGCGCGAAGTCGCCGCCGAGTCACAGCGCTGCTGGGAGGCATACATGGAAGCACAGATGGCGATGGAGTACCCGTCCCCCCGCGGTATGCGCTACGGTTCCATTTCCTTCATGACGATTCCCTTACGGCGCGAGGCGCTCATTCTGGACCGAGTGGCAGAGTTGTCGCGGGTACTCGGAGACGACCACGAAGAGGGGGACCTATCGGCTCCGCAGTGGCCCGACTGCATCGAAGACGAGTGAGCGACAGCAGCGCGCTCCACAACTTGAACAGGCAGGTCCCTTCGCCGGGACAGTCCGTCACCCCTTGGAACGGCTTTAGCCCGACAAATGCCGTCGACCGCGAGCGTCTGCGTCAACAGGTTCGGAACTTCAAGCACTGGCGCTGACCGAAATAGCTCAGAGAGTATTTTGCGCGGAGTCACCGACCAACAGGTCGGTGGCTCTGTTTGTTGTGGAGGTGACAGGGGGACACTCCCCTGAAACAAACTCGATCGCCCTCGCTTCAACAACCACTGGATCATCGGGCGGATCGGCTACCGAACGCCCGCAGCGCACCGACGCATCCTCCTCGGGGAGGCCGCGTGAGTACCAACTTCAACTTGTCTCAGAAACTGGACGCGGTACCCCGAATGCAGTATAAAGGGGGGGGCTAGCGCGAACGGCGCGCTGCCTTCCACGGGAGTTCATCACTCTATGCCACCGGACAAGCCGCGCCTACCTGCAGACCTTCCGCCGCAAGCCGTGGTTTCGGGTCACCGCGCTGCCGAGCTAGCAGGCGAGGTCTTCAAGTGCTCCTGCACTTGGGATGGCTCGCCGGCTGTCCTGATCTTCGCAGATCCTGGTGCCGCGGGCAGGGGGCGCCTACAGCGTTTGGAGAATGTGCTCAACGAGCTGGGGCGAGAGTTGAACGTGACTCTAGTCAGCGCCTCGTCCGACGGTGTCCGTGGCACATGGCTGATCGTGAGCGCTGTCTTCGAGGAACATGCCGCACGCCGTATGTCGGTCACCGTGACCGGTCGTGCCGGTCGTGCCACGGCAAAAGAGTGCAAAGACGCACTGCGAGGAGCGCTGCGGGTACTCAAGCTCTTCGCGAGCGGGTCGGTACCTGGGCCGGCGGGAGTGGACTGGTTGGCGCGTGACAAGCGTGGGCGATGGGTCCTGAACATTCTCGACCGCTGCCTCTGGGTGGATGAGCCTGGCAGGACATGGCAAAGCGCTGCATACGACGTCGCTTGGACAATGGCACTTGGGCGCGAGCCCACCATGCGGGATCCGGCGGCCTACGAGGCGATCGCAGCATGTCCGAGGGAGTTCGGGGAGTTCCTGAAGCGGCTCGCTGGACATGCACCGCCGGCCTTCGCGACTGCGGGCGAGGCACTGTCATCGCTCGGTGTACTCCGTCCGCGTCGGATCCTTTGGACGACGGCGATCGCGGCACTGTCGTGTGCGGCGATCGTGGTCGCGTCGATGGCATGGATCGATGCGCGCATTGCGGCGCGCGTGCGAGCGATCGAGGAGCGCTCAGACATCGATGTGTTTCAGCGCAGCGCCGATCTCAGTGCGCTCCTGCAGCAGCACCCGATGCTGGTCTTCTGGCGCGGGGCGTCGCACGACCGCCTGACGCGCCTCAAGGTGCAGTGCGCTCAGGAGCAGTCCGAGTGGAAGCGAAGAGCCGAGGAGATGATCGCGCGGCCTGCCACTGGGGGCATCGAGATGGAGAATGCCATTGCTGGGCTGCTCAAGCAGCACAGGCCCTTCGCCGAGCACGCCACCGTCGCCGTCGGTCAACTCGAGATCAAACTCGCCCAGGTGCGTGCCGAGACCGTGCTGGCAAAGGAGAGCGCGTCCTACCAAGAGATTGTGGCTGCCGCTCGTGCGCTTCGGGACATGGGCCTCGGCACGGATCCGCTACTGGACCGACTCCGGGCTGCCGGGGATGAGGCCCGCTGGCGAGAGATCAGGCCAGCACCCCTCGACCAAGGCGCACCCCGGCGACAGATCGACGAATACGTCGCCGCACTCAAGAAGTACCTGGACGACGACCCCGGAGACGTGGTGCTTGGCGGCAAACTGCGACAGCATAAAGATGAGGCCAAGCCCCGCATCGAGGAGGCCCGTCGTCCGCTCGAGGTGGCCCTACTGGAGGAACTAGACACGCAGACGGAGGATCTGGTCCGCAGAGACGCCCTATTGTTCGCGGCTGATAAAGTGTGTAGCCAGCTGCGTGCACCAGACATAACCGAGTGGATGCGCGGGGAGTTGCATAGCCGTGCAGCACGTGTGGCAACCGCACAGGAGACCCGTGTAACGGAACGACTCGGCAAAAAGGAGCCACTGGCCGAGATTGCGAAGGATGTCTTGGACTGGCATGGAGTGGTCAGCAAGGATTCCCAGGCATTCCCACGCGAGGGTGTTGTGTCTCTGGCCAAGCCGGTTGTCGCGGCGTACGTGGCAGCCGTGATGGATGCGGAGGGCCACACGCGCGTTCCGCCGTTCAGCCACGCGATGACGGAGCTTTCCCTCCTTGTTGGTGGGGTGGTGAATAGCGAGATCAACCAGATGGTTGAAGTGCGTATCCAAGGCTTGCAGGAGGGCCAGCGCAACAAGCAGTATCGCGCACAATGGCACTACAACCATGTGGCTGAGGAACTTGGACTTGATGGCATGGCCGTCATCAATAAGTACCCCAACGTGAATGCGATCGTCATTCGCTTGCGCGCCAAGGTGCCGGACCGGTTCGGTGACGACTGGATCGCGAAGATCACACGTAGCTATCCGGTGGTTACTAATGCAGATGAAGAGATGGACGAGAACTACGATCGGCAGCTCGTGTTCATGATTCCGGAGGCAGAGCAGCTTGGCGAGCTCTACGTTCCAGACGGCCGTAGGATTGAGATCGCCGTGTGGGAGGATGGCTATGGAGATGACCCTCTGCTCTGCAGGGGTCACCTTGTGTTCACAGGTAGTGGGGTCAGGGTCGAAGCTCAGCAAGGCTCAGCGGGGGTAATCAGCGCGACTTTGGAACGCGTGCAGGGGCAGTGATCGAGCAATGGTTCGCAACTAGACGGGAGCATTCATGAGCAATATGACTCGAGTTGGGTACGTGGTGGCAGGGCTGGTGGGAGTGGTGGTGCTCGTGGTCGTGATCCGGCACCTCATGAACGAGCCGCCTCCACCGCCGCCTCCCCCGCCGCCGATTCCGGCTGACCTTGTGCAGGAGGAAGGGCCGCGGGTGATCGAGCCCGATGCCGAGCGCTATACCGAGGTCAATGATTCCACGGTCATCATCAACATCCGAAGACCAGGTCACCGCTACGAGACGGAGACCGTCGCTCAGGTGTCGGGCGATGGCTACCTCAAGGACTGGGGTCTTAAGGGGTCCGGGAAGTTCAACCTCACCTGGGTGCTCACATCGACGGGGGACGTGATCTCCAACGACGGACGCACAATCGTTGAGGAGCGCTCATTCACCTTTAAGGAGGTGGTCAACTACGATGCGGTCAGCGCAGGGCTTGAACTCACCGAGGGGCAGGCCTGGCTGGTGTCATCTCTCGTTGGCGGGATTGTCGACCTCTGTGCCGGTACTCTTGGCGCTACCACGCTGGGCACGAAGGACTGGATTGACCGTGTGAACGGCAAGCAGTGGGAAGTGCCTCCTGAGGCACTAAGGGTGCTTCGAGGGATCGACGAGTACCTCGAACTCGGCGGCATGCTCGATGTCAGCAAGGGCCTCCGCTTAATTCTGCCCCGCCCGGACTTTGCAATGCTCGATGGGAAGAAGGTGAGCCTCACCTTCGAAGATGGTAAGGGCATTGTGAGGGTCGAGCCGATCGGCTGCACTCTCAGTGATCACGAGGCGAACGTGATCACACGTGCCAACGCACTCTCGGATCACTACATCTTCCCGAACCGTGCACGCGAGGTAGGCGCGTCATGGTATGTTCGGGCAGACAATCTCGGATCGATGATCGACCCACGACTCCGCGGAGTCATCATTGACACGAGCGTGAAACTCAAGCGAGTGAACGACTCGCCAGACCCGTCTGGCGGCATTGTCAGGAACGTGTCAATCGACGGGCCTCAGCGAATCACGGTGGGATCGGCTGCTGACGGCAAGGCGGTCACGGGTGAGGTCAATCTCGATGAGGCCCGCTTTGAGCTGTCCGACAAGGATGGCGTGGTGACCAAGCTCGGAGGATTCGGAACGGTGGACTACCGCGAACGGTCGGTCGATCACTTGCTCTTCGAGATGGAGATGCGCGTGCGGCCCTCCTTCAAGGTGTTCGGCAAGACGACTGTGACCAAGGTTCGGTGAACGATGTACCGCTACTGCACCGAGTGCAGGGCGCCTCGATGGTGGCCCGACGCGCGCGTGCGTGCGCCGTGTGGCCACTCGCTCGAAGCCGCGTCCTTGTTGGGCTGCCAGTCCGGGGGCCGCTGTGATCCAGCAGCGCTTCATGTCATCCTGAAGCGCCGGGGAGGGCTCGCGCGCCAGTCGGTCCCGGTCGGGACAGTCGCCTCGATCGCCGATGGCATCGCAATGGAGGCGCGGCTCTCAAGCGCTGGCGTGATCGCCGTGCGATTCCTCCGCACTGCTGGCGAGTCGGGCGGGGGCACCGTGCTGGTTCCCTGGGTCGCGCTCGGAGGTAGCCGGCAGGTGAGCACGGATGGCCAAGGTGACGGGGTCGGCTTCGTCGCAGACCTTGACTTGGCTGTACCTCCGCATTCGACACGTTGCGGTGGCGAGCGCGAGTCGCTCGTTCGGCTTGAGGTGGGCGTCAGCATCGACGTGGCGGCTTCCGAAGGCGGGACCCTCGAGCGAAACCTGGAGTCGCCGGCGCTGCGACTGATCCCGCGTGAGGACAACTGCCTCCGTGCGGTGTGCCTTGATGCCACAGGCGTACGGCTCAATGGCGAGCCGTTCGCGACCGAGCTCATAAGGCCAGGCGACATCGTCAGCACAGCGCGATACGCCTGGCGGTGGAGTGGCCTGGAGCGGGGATTCGTGCAGGCGCCCGAGGTGGGCTCGTTCGAGATCTCGGCCGCTGAACTGTCCCTGGCCAAGCGGGTCCGCAACTTCACGGTTGCATTCAAGTCCGGCGAGCTTGCTGCGATCGTTGGCGGCTCCGGCTCAGGCAAGACGACCCTTGTGCGGATGATCGCGGGAATCCTCACGCCAACCGGCGGCAGTATGACCGTACGGGCCGATGGCCAGTGCAAGGTCTACGAGTCGCACCAGCTCCCGCAGTTCGCATACCACATTCAGTCGCGCGTCGCCTACATCCCGCAGGATGACGCGGTGCTGCATGAGCTGACGGTGTGGCAGGCAGTGGAGTACGCGTACCTCCTGCACCCATCGAACCGCGGGACCGCACGAACGCGCAAGGCCGTGTTGGAGCAGGTCGCGTCGCTGCTGCAGTCTGTCGGGCTGGAGTCGCACGCCGGGAAACTCGTGGGACACCTCTCGGGTGGACAGCGTCGACGGGTGAACCTCGCGCTGGGACTCGTTGGTGACCCGGATCTGGTCATCCTGGACGAGCCGACGACAGGCCTCGACTTCGACAACGAGCGCAGGACCATGCAGCTCTTGCGCAGGCTCGCCCATCAGGGGTGCGCAGTGGTGGTGGTCACCCATTCGCTTGACGCCCTGCAGTTCGCCGACAAGTGCGTGGCTGTGCGGTGGGGTGCGGACGGTGCCGAGATTGCGGCAACCATCGAGGGATCGGATGCTGTGGCTGCATCCGCAGCGCGGGTCGAGGCGCTCATCTCCCGGCACCAGCCACTAGAGGCGTCAGAAGCGGCGGCGCTGCGCCGGGACAAGGCAAGAGCTCCAAGACCGCGGTTTGTGGAGCTGGTGGCACGCGGGTTCCGCCAGTGGATCAACACGCCAGTGCCGGCGCTGCTCGCGTTCATCGCGCTTCCTCTAGCTCTGGGGATCATGGTTCGCCTTGGATCAGGGAACTTCCGGGAGGAGCGTCTTGCCATTGGGCTCGTCGCGATTTTCTGGCTGGGCATCAACCAGTCTGTGCGCGACCTTCTGAAGGACATCGATGTGATCCGCCGGGAGGATCTCGACGGCACATCTCCGCTCCGCCAAGTGCTGGCCCGCGCGTGCTTTGTGCTCGTGTCTTCGGCCATCGGCGCGGTCGTCATGACAGTGCCGTTCCACTGGATGTCGCTCGATGGATGGCGGCCGGGGCTGGACTTCGACGGTCAGTACACGGACTGGGCCAAGGCAACCCGCACAACGCACCTCCACTGGCATTCAACCATCATCGCGTTCTGGGCCGCAGGCCTGTTGGGTGGGCTACTTGGACTCACGATTGCGGCGGCGTGCTCGTTCGCGCGCCGCAAGGCCGAGTCGATCGCAGTTCTCGTGTCGGTGCTGGTCACGCTGCCGCAGTTCCTGTATTCGGAGAAGTGCCTGTCAAACGGGCTTGCACGCGATCCCGAGCACTACGACCTCTTCTTCAAGACCTGGCACAGCAGCGCGGAGCAGGCTGCCGACTGGCTGAGCTTCCTCACAGTGACTAGGTGGACCTACCTGCCGCTTGAGGCGCAGATCTGCGGCATCGAGGGCACCTCGATCGTCGCGCTGTCGGCCATGATGCTTGGGGCTGGTGCGATCGCGAGCATTGTCCTGGCGGCAGGTCTACTTACCACATCGCTCAGCATCGAGCGGGGTGCCGGGTGGGTTCCCCGTCAGCGGGCGCGTGTTCGAATGCGAAGTAGGGGTGTTGGCGGAGCAAGCACATGAGTGCGCCAACGGCGCGGAGAACACAGATAAGATGGACAGTGTGGATGCGTGGTTTCGTGGTATCGGTCATCGCGGTGGCTGGCTTGAACAGGCCGGCGACCGCAGTGCGGTCAGAGCAGGAGGCTGTGGACCGTGTCAATGACTTTGAGACACTTTTGGTCATGAAGCCGCCGCCTGCGGCACGTTGCTTGCGGGTTCCTGCTCGGCCCGGTTGATCCACACCTCGCCGGGGACGGCCTCGGCGACCGGCCTGCCCCGGACGAAGCGTTCCGGATGCAGGTCCCACGCTCTGTCGAGGACGCGCTGGCGCACCTCGCGCAGCGCCAGGTGCCTTCCGGTGTGGACCTCCGCGGGGGTGAAGTGCGCGATCGACGCGTGGTGGTGGCGGTGGTTGTACCAGTGGAAGGCCTCGGGGTGCGCGCCGCGCCAAGGGCAAGGGAGGGGCAGCGCGCCGTCACCGAGACGGCGGTGCCCTCGGGAGCGAAGAAGCGCACCGCGACGGGCGGGTGCCGCTGCTTGATGTGGCGAGCGCCGCGCAGCCAGTCCGCGAACGTGCGCCGCGCGATCGACTCGTCGAAATCGATCGAGAGCGAGCATCCGAAGGCCTCGCGTTCCCCGTCGTTCCACGACGCGTACTTGCGCAGCAGCGGATCCGCGGCGATCAGGGTCGACGCCCACGCACGCCTGTCGGCCCAGGCGGCCCATCCGACGCGCACGGTCGCTGGCAGCCGCATGCTTGGCGACGCGCCTCGCGGCCACGATCGCGCGGAACGATTGCCTCGCGCGCCCGAAGCGCGCGGAGATCACCGATCCGGTACTGACCGCGCTTCTGACCGCGCACCTGCACGACAGCTGGGACGCGATCACTGCGATCCGCGGTGACCTGCCGTACGACGAAGAGAGCGCCCGGCTGGGCCTCTGCCGTCAACCCCAGGTTTCATCTCTCACGCAAATGTGCACGTGGTAGTTCCTGGGATCGCCCATGTTCCTTGTCATCAACATGCCGGTCAGATTTGCAGCCAAGATGCTGCTGAATCCAGATGAGGGAACAACAACTGACA
>Ga0194124_10002982_pt1 | contig 18339 bp, 17 predicted proteins | sample TA2KigCas0mmetaG_FD_148605 | JGI IMG/M metagenome (GOLD analysis project Ga0194124, IMG submission 148605) | Freshwater microbial communities from Lake Tanganyika, Tanzania - TA2015031 Kigoma Deep Cast 0m | ecosystem: Environmental > Aquatic > Freshwater > Lake | place: Tanzania: Lake...
CATACCGAGATCAGAATAAGGCCAAGGACTAAGATGGCCTTAAACTTAAGCCGGCTGTCGCGGTCTACCCGTGCAGGATCGAAATTTTTTTGAGAAGAGAGTTTCATGGTGCGCTTTGGTGTAACAAGGTATCGGCGATCGGCTGCAATTCTTAACAGGCTTTTGGCCCTCACCCTGGCTGCCCTGGGCATTATGGGCGCCCAGGCGGTGCAAGCCCAGTCGCTGCCCAACACGGCCGGCCCCTCTGGGGCTTCTGCCTTTGCCAGCCCAGACCCGCGCCGCCCGTATAGCCAGGAGCTACAGGCGGGCCTGAATGCCCTAGACCGACGCCACTATTCCACGGCCTTGCGGGCCTGGCGGGCTCTGGCCGACCAGGGGGAGCCCAGGGCACAGAACAATATTGGGCTGATGTACGAGCGTGGCCTGGGGGTGACCCAGAGCTATGTTGAGGCCATGGCCTGGTACCGCAAGGCGGCAGACCAGGGGCTGCCCGAGGCCCAGTTTAATGTGGGCACGCTCTACCACAATGGCTATGGGGTTGAAGTAAACAACAGCCAGGCCGTGAACTGGTTTAAGAGAGCGGCCGATCAACAACTCCCCGATGCGCACTACATGTATGGCCTGCACCTCTGGGAGGGCAAGGGCGTGCGCCGCGACCCCTTGGCGGCGCTAGACCAATTTTTGAAGGGTGCCCGTCAGGGCAATGTGAATAGCCAGTTCATGGCGGGCTATCTGTTTTTATCTGACGAGCCTCTGGGCAAGCCCAATCCGGTGGCTGGCTACACCTGGACCGAGATCTCACGTCGCAACGGCTTTGCCGATGCGGTGGATGTCACTGAGTTTCTGAACTTTCGGCTCAAAGAAAAAGACCTTGCGCAGGCAAAGGCGCAGGTGCAGCGCTGCCTTGCTAGTAAGTATGCCGACTGCCCCAGGCTCTAGTTCTGGCGCGCCTTGCCCCGACTCTGGGGCATAGTCTTGCCGCGCGAAGTCTTGCCGTCGGAAAAACGTCGCCGCTTTTGGCATAGCGGTTGCTTTTGTCCCCCCAGACCCGTTATGGATAAGGAGTTCTGTGGTGACAACACCTGTAACTGCCCCGTGCAATGCCCTGTGGCTTGACCCCTTTCAGCCGGCAGGAGAGCGCGAGCGAGACTGCCTAGCAAATGCTGGGCTAAAGCTCCTGCCCGTCCGTACCCTGGATGACCTGCGTCAGGCCTTAAAGACCGCCCATGTGGTGGTGGTGCGTCTGGTAGGTGACACCAGCCTGCTCACCGATGTCAAGCAACTGATCCAGGCCTTTAAGCCCAATATTCCGGTCTTCTGCCGCACTGATCGCCAGTCCTTCGACCTAGGTATCGAGGCCATGCAGCTTGGTGCCTGCCATGTGCTGGCCTTTGACGACTTCTCTGAAGAGTCGTGGCGTCTGGCCCAGGCCTATCTCGAAAAAGCCCAGGCTGCCCAGGCAGACCCTTTCGCATCGCTTAACCATGCCGCGCAGGCGCCGCATATGGCTAACGCCAGTGATGCGGCCCCCGGTGAGTCTGCGCGATGCGGCCCGAGGAACGAACAAGATCCAGGCAGCCTGGCATCTGCCCAGGCAAACGGCCTGCAGCCCAAGACCTTTGTCTTTGTCGACCCATTAAGTCAGAAGCTGGTGGCACTGGCCCAGCGCGTGGCCCAGGCTAATGTCACTACCCTTCTCTCCGGGCCAACCGGGTCGGGCAAGGAGGTGCTGGCAACCGTCATTCATGAGGCCTCAGCCCGTGCCGCGGGACCTTTTGTCAGCCTGAACTGCGGAGCGATTCCGGAGCAGCTTATGGAAGACATGCTCTTTGGCCATGAAAAAGGCGCCTATACCGGTGCGGTGCGCGAGCACAAGGGAATCTTTGAGCAGGCGCAGGGCGGCACGGTTTTCCTCGATGAGATTGGCGAGCTGCCCCTGGGCCTTCAGGCCAAACTGTTACGTGTGCTGCAAGAGCGCAAGGTAACGCGGCTGGGCGGAAGCCAGGAGATTGTCATTGATTTTCGTCTGGTGGCTGCAACCAACCGCGATCTGAAAAAGGCCATGGTTGACCGCGAGTTTCGTGAAGACCTGTATTTTCGGATCAGCACCTTTCGGCTTTCGATTCCGGCCTTGCGCCAGAGGCCCGGAGACATTCTGCCCTTAGTGGCCCATATTCTGTCGCGGCACTGCGCGGATGCCGACCTGAAAAGGCTGAGCCTTTCGGCACAGCAGGCGTTGCTGGCCTATCACTGGCCCGGCAACGTGCGGGAACTGGAGAATGTGATTCAGCGGGCACTGGTGTTCTGCCTTGGGGATACGATTGAGTCAGAGCATCTGGTATTCGATGACCTGGAGTTTCAGGCCGAGCGGGATGCGCCGGCGGCAGCAGCCCAGTATTCCTATGCATCGTTTGTTGTTCCTGTAAATGGTGCTGCTGGTGCGAGTGGCCTGGGCGGTACCGGTGGTGCTGGCGGCGTGAATGGTGTGAACGGTACGAACGGTATCAACGGCAGTAATGGGCATTCCGTTCACGACCACAGCGTAGGGTTCATGAACCCTGGCCATGCGGCGCACAGCTATACCCAGCCAGCCCCTGTCCGCACAGATGCTGATTCACGTGTCGAGGCGCACACTGCCGTGGCCTCAGAGACGGCGATGGCCTGCGTTGCGGCAGAACCCCACCTGCGCGAGCCTGCTACAGATGCCCCACGGGCCTTAGCCGAGGTGCATGAGATTTCGGCAGCAGTCTTTTCGGGCAGCGACCCGATTCGCCTGCCCGACCTGGTAAAGACCAACGAGAAGAAGATGATCCTGGCTGCGATTGAGGCCTCGCCCACACGCGCTGAGGCAGCACGCCGTCTGGGCATTAGCCCGCGCACCCTGCGCTACAAAATGGCCCAGCTGAAAGTGGCAGGTGCCGCATGATTACCTCGGGCGTGAACTCCGCAGGCGTGGCCAATGTGCTTGCCCAGATTCGGCAGTACCAGGCGCAGGTGCAGGCAAAGTCGCAGCAGCAGCCCATGATTACGCCCCAGCCACCGGTACAGGTGGCCAACAAATTCAACCTGCCTGTGGGCCCTGCCGAAGGTGCCTTTGCCAAGCAGGGCATACAAAAGCCCCCGTTTGTTCTGAAGCAGCTTCAGAAAAACGACCTGACCGAGGCCCTGCCTAAGCCGGGCTTTGGTGAGGTGGTGCGCGGGTCGCTGCAGTCGGTAAACACCCTGCAGCAGTTCTCGGCCGCCCAGCGCACAGCCTACGAAAAGGGAGAAAACATTCCCCTGACCGACGTGGTGCTGGGCATGCAGAAAGCCTCGCTGGCCTTTGAGGCCACCTTGCAGATACGCAACAAGGTGATGAAGGCCTACGAAGAAATTATGAACATGCCGGTCTAGACCGCGATTTGAACCTTGCGCAAGACAATTTTTTGACAGACTTTTTTAGAAAACGGATACAACCATGGCTTCTGACAACCCCGCGATGCCTTCCCCAGTGCCCTTGGGACCGGGCTCTACCGCTGATGGTCAAGACGGCGCAAAGTCTAATTTGCCGGCCGTAGCCTCTGCAGCAGCCTCTGCGGCTAAGGCGAAGTCTCAGGAACTGGCACAGGCGGCCAGTGAGGCAGCGGCCAAGGCCAAGGCGGCGGCGGCAGAGGCCGCCGAAGCCGCGAGCAGTACCCTGCAGCGCGGAGCCCAGGTGGCGATTCCTGCCCTGCAGAACCTCAACCTTGCACAGTTCCTGCGGGATGGCTTTCAGAACCCGGCCATTAAAAAAGCCGTTCCGATCATGATGGTCTTGTTCTTATTGATCGCGTTTGTGGGCCTGTTTAACGTGATCTTTAGCATGGTCTCCTCGTCGTCTTCCGAGCAGGAAAAGCCCTACCAGCGTGCGGTGATGCCCGGCTTGTCCGATGCAGACCAGCAGCTTGCCCTCGATGCCCTGCGAGCAGCAGCCTTTGACCCGAAGGTGGACCCGTCCACCGGCAGCATTACGGTGGACTCACGTAAGTTCTATGAGGCCCGAATCTTTCTGGCTTCAAAAGGCATTCCGAAGGCGCCGGTACCCACCGGCATTGATGCCTTAGGTTCTCAGAGCGCCATGACTACCAGCCAGTTTATGGAGCAGGTGCGATACATCAAGGCCATGGAAACCGAGCTGGCGATGACCATTACCGAGATTGCTACCATTCAGGCGGCACGGGTGCATCTGGCATTGCCCAAGCAGAGTGTCTTTGTGCGTGATAGGGCAGAGCCCAAGGCATCTGTGGTGGTAACGCCCCAGCAGGGGCGAATTGTTTCGCGTCCGCAGGTGGATGCCATTGTGCACCTTGTCTCTTCAAGTGTGCCCTATCTGGCCGCCACCAATGTGTCTGTGGTGGATAACTTTGGAAATCTGCTTACCCAGCGGCCCGAGAACGTACCCATGGGTCTGACCGATGCCCAACTGGCCCACAAACAAAAAGTAGAAGAGACCTACCGCGCACGGATTATGGAGATTCTGGTGCCGGTCTTGGGTGAGGAAAATGTGCGCTCGCAGGTGGATGTGGTGATGGACTTCACCGAAAGCGAGGTGGCAGTAGAAGACTTTGACAACACCAAAACAGGGCCGAAGACGCGGTCAGAGGTCTTGGCTGAAGACCGCTCGCAGCGGCTGACCGCAGAGGGCATTCCAGGTTCGATTACCAACACGCCCCCCCCGCCGGTGGTTAATACAGACAAAACCGGTGCCAGTGCTGATGACGCATTGCAAGAGAACACGACGCTGAGCAAGCGTGCCACGCGAAACTACGAGATCGACAAAACGGTTCGGTACATTAAAAACCCCTTGGGCAATATCACCCGGGTTTCGGTTGCGGTGGTAATTAACGGTAAACCGGGTGCCTCGGCGGGTGCGGCCCGCAGCGCCAATGGTGCCAATGGTTCTTCTGCCGAAGGCAACGGCCAGGCACCGGCAGACTCGGCCTTGTACGGCTACACGCAGGCAGAGCTAGACCGACTCACCAATCTGGTACGCGGTGTGGTGGGCTACCAGGAAGGCCGGGGCGATGTGATCACCCTGTTGCCAGCAAAGTTTGCCACCGATGAGGTTCCCCAGTACTGGTACAACGATGAGGAGCTGATGACCGCCATTAAGATTGGCATTACCACGCTTATCTTCCTGATTGTTCTGGTAACCATCGTACGCCCGGTTATTAATATGCTCTCGGGTCGCACCATGTCTCCCAAAGAGATTGCGGCCCTGGAGCGAGACGCGGCCAAGCGGGCCAAGGCCGAGGCAGAGGCTGCACTGGCTGCGGAACAGGCCGCCAAGCTCGAGGAAGAGGCGAGGCTGGCGGCTGAGCAGGCCAATAGTGAGCAGCAGGCCGCCCAGGATGCCGCGATTATGGCCATGATTCCTGTGGGCCCGGATGGTCAGCCGATGCCCGTGGTTATGGGCCCCGACGGCAAGCCATTACTGGGCCCCGACGGCAAGCCAATGCTGGCCAGCCCTGATGGCAGACCCTTAATAGGCGCAGATGGTCAGCCACTGTCGGTTGCCACCGCCCTACCCCCCACCGAACTAACCGAGGCAGAAATGGGCATGATAGAACTTGAAGAAGGTGAGACCTTGGAAGATATTAAGGCCAAGCTCAAGCCCAAGAAGTCATCGATCTCGATCGATATGCTTAACACCGCGAACTCGTACGACGACAAGGTTGCATTGATTCGGTTCTTGGTCTCCGAAGACTCAGGGCGTGTGGCGACGGTGATGAAGAACTTGATTCGGCCTGCATAAGCGTTGGCCTAAGGGAATAAGGAGCGCAAGATGCCTGAAAAAGACGAAGTCGCCAAACTGCCCGCGCCAGTGGCGGCCCCCGCAGGGCCGGAGCCGCTGTCAGAGGCAGTGCAGCAGGAGCTCGCAGAGCTTACGAGCACCCAGCGCGCAGCCGTACTAATGCTTCTTCTTGGTGAGCAACAGGCGGCAGATATTATTCGGTACATGAACCCCAAAGAGGTGCAGGCCCTGGGTGCCGCCATGACCTCGGTGCAAGACCTCTCCCAAGAGGCGGTCAGTGCGGTACTCGATGAGTTCATTAACACCATTAAGAAGCAAACCAGCCTGGGCCTGGGTAGTTCAGACTATGTTGAGAATGTGTTAAGGCGCGCCCTGGGGGAAGACAAGGCAGCCTCGGTGTTAAGCCGCATCATGCCCGGAGCCTCGAGCAAGGGCCTGGAGATTCTGCGCTGGATGGATGCACGGTCGATTGCCGACATGATCCGCTCAGAACACCCACAGGTGATTGCCATTATTTTGTCGGTCTGCGACTTTGACGTGGCTGCCGATGTCCTGGCGTTTCTCACGCCCGACATTCGCCCGGAGGTTCTGCGTCGCGTTGCGTCTCTGGAGACCGTTCAGCCGGCCGCGATGCAGGAGCTTGAGAAGATTATGAAGGAGCAGTTCTCTAAGAGCTCCTCGGCCAAGTCGTCAAGCTTTGGCGGGGTGAAGGCTGCGGCAAAGATCATGAACTTCACGAAGGCCGACCTGGAATCGTCGATTCTTGGGGGCCTCAATGCGCTTGACCCCGATATCGCCATGAAGGTGCAGGACAACATGTTCTCCTTTGAGAACCTGGTGGGTGTGGACAACCGCAGTATCCAGACACTGATGCGCAACGTAGAGCAGGACATGCTCATGGTGGCGCTTAAAGGCGCAACCGAGCCAGTGAAGGAAAAGTTCTTTGGCAATATGTCCAGCCGCGCGCGAGCGATGTTTATCGACGAAATGGAGGCCAAGGGCCCCCTGCGCCTTACCGATGTGGAGGACGCCCAGAAGTCGATTATGCGTCTGGCCAAGAAGCTCTCCGACAAGGGCGAAATAATGCTTGCCGGCCGCGGGGAAGATTTTGTTTAGAAATGACTCCCGGTTTACCCATTCGGGGGATCCCGAGGGGCGCCGCGTTCTCACCTTAGTAAAGCCCGAGGGGGTGCTCTATGACCCCCAGCCTGGCGACCATCTTTTCAAAGATGCCCAGCAGATTCCGGCCAAAGAGCCCAGGGTCTCGTTTATGCCTGGCCTTCCGGAGAAAGAAATTTCCTTGCCGGATCCCATGGTGCAGCAGGCCATTGCCCGAACCCTGGCGGGCGTATCGAGCACCGGGTTTCAGGCATTAAGTCCGCAGACCATGGCCACAGTGGCAGAGATTGCCAAGACGGCGCCTCGGTCGAAGGCTGAGGCCTTGGCGCGTCAAGAGAAAGAGGCTGCAGAGGCACAGGCAGCCGAAGAGGCCCAGGCAGCCGAAGAGGCCCGGCAGGCCAAAGTTGCCCAGGAGGCTGAGCAGGCGGCCGCGCTGGCTCTTCAGGAAGCCCAACAGGCACAAAAGGACGAAGAGGCCCGGCAAGAAGAAGAGGCAAGGCAGGAACGGCAAGCCGCCGAGGCGAGTGCCGATGCTGAGCCCGCTTTAGAGGAAGCCAGCTCCGGGCCTGGGGAATCGCAAGAGGCCGCAGCAGGCGACGAGCCCGAGTTACAAGACGATGCCCAGCAGGTTTCGCCCTCGGCAGACAGTGAGGCCGGTTTACCCAAGGGTTCTGAGGCCGGGCCAGACGAAAATACAGGATCGGCCGAGGGCGCAGAGACAGAGTCTGTGGTGGGGTTAGAGGCTGCACCTACAGACACAAAAGACCTCGAGGTTCCGCAAGGCATGCAGCTTGTCTCAGCCGAGGAGATTCAGCAGGTCTTTGATGAGGCCTATGCTCAGGGTCGTGAGGCAGGCATTGCCGAGGCCAAGCCGCTGCAGGAAGAGTCTTTTCAACAAGGCTATGAGGAAGGCTATGCCAAGGGGCAGGCCAGTACGCGCGACGAGATGGAGGCAGAGGTTCAGCTCGCGGTCGAAGACCTGAAGGACCTCACCGGCCGCCTGGCCACAGCCGCGCGCGACACAGAGGCCTTTTTCGCCCCTTTATTAAAGCTCTCTGTGCACCTGGCAGAGCAGCTGGTACGGGGAGACCTGCATGTCTCCCCGCAGGCGATCGAACGATTAATTCAAACCGCTCTGGAGGAATTCGATCAGGACCCGACTGCGCCCGTGCTGGTGCGCATCAACCCCGAAGACCTCGAGCGCCTCAAGAGCCATGGTGCAGTCCTTCCAGGCAACATGTCCTTGCGTGCCGACGCCACCCTTACCTTAGGCAGTGTGCGGGTACAAATGAATGGTGCCTTGATCGAGGATCTGATTGAGCACCGGGCAGAGGCCTTGTGGGTCTCGCTTACCAAGGGGCTCGATGCGGGCAGCCCACCGCCATCTTTCCTGCAGAATGTGGCGCTCATTAAGGAAGCCTTAGACCAGGTGGAGCCGGTGGTGATGCCAGCGCGTAGAGAGCAGAAAGAGGTTGTTGATGGGGCCTCTGCAGTGACCCTGGAGGAACCCGGTGAGCTTTGACACCCTTGCCGAAAAGGCCATTGCCCGAACCCGGGCACCATTGCCGGCGCGCACCGGAAGCCTCGCGCGTCTGGTGGGCCTCACGCTTGAGGCCCGCGGCATTATGGCGCCGCTGGGAGCGGTCTGTGAGGTGGTGGGAGAGGGCGGTCATCGCATTGAGGCCGAGGTGGTGGGCTTTCAAGACCAGACTCTTTTTTTAATGCCGTTCGTGGAGCCCAAAGGCGTAGGGCCCGGAGACCTGGTTCGGGTAATCGAACAGACCGCCCATGCCTGGCTAGGCCCGGAACTACTGGGGCGGGTCGTGGGCCCGCGGGGTGAGGCCTTAGATGGCCTGCCCGACCCCGACTGCAAGGACAAGCTCTCGCTCTTGGGCCTGTCGGTAAACCCCATGGAACGGGGCCCTATTGATCAGGTGATCGATGTCGGGGTAAAGGCAATTAACGGCATGCTTACCATGGGCAGGGGCCAGCGTATCGGACTGATTGCAGGCTCTGGCGTAGGTAAGAGCAGCCTCTTGGGTATGCTCACTCGGTACACCAAGGCAGACCTCGTAGTGATTGGCCTAATAGGAGAACGCGGCCGCGAGGTGCAGTCGTTTATTCAGGAGTCTCTGGGGCCTGAGGGCTTAGCCAAGAGTGTGGTGGTCGCTGCCCCCGCCAACATTTCTGCGGTCCTGCGGCTTAAGGCTGCGCAGTACGCCCACCTGATTGCCGAGTATTTTCGCGACCAGGGTATGAATGTGCTGCTGTTGATGGATAGCCTCACCCGGGTAGCCCATGCCCAACGCGAGATTGGGCTGGCCGTTGGCGAACCCCCAACCGCAAAGGGCTATCCGCCCTCGGTGTTTAGCCTTCTGCCCACGCTTATTGAACGGGCAGGGGTGGGGCGTCATGGCCATGGAGCGATTACCGCCGTCTATACCGTGCTTGCGGAAAATGACGATGCCTCCGACCCGGTGGTGGATATCTCGCGGGCCTCACTCGATGGCCAGGTGATGCTCTCTCGGGTACTGGCCGATGCGGCCCACTATCCTGCAATCGACCTCAACGGGTCGATCTCGCGCGTAATGCAAAACCTGGTGGACCCTGCTGCGCAGAAGGCCGCGAACCGGCTCCGGCGGCTATGGTCGTTGTACCAGCAGAACCAAGACCTGATTCAGGTGGGGGCCTATCAGGCAGGAACCAACCCCGACCTTGATACGGCGATTCGTCTGCGGTCTGACCTGACGACTTTTCTGTGCCAGGATATGCATAGTCCGGCAAGCTACGAGGAGGCGAAAGACGCGTTAATCGCGCTTTACGAACGCTCGGTGGCCGAGCCTGTCGCCCAATCGGCTGCTGCCAATCCGGGGGGACGTCCTATGGGTAAACCCCCCGGTATGGCCGCGCCGCCCATGGGTGTAGCCAGGCCGCAGCCGCAGCCGCAGCCCGCAGGCGCTGGCATGGGCTTTGGCCTCGGCGCAGGCGTGATGGGCGGCGGAGGCGCTAGATGACCGACAAAAAAGATACCGCCAATGCCAAGGGGTCAGCGCGGTCTTTGGGGCTGCTTGCCCGTCTGGCAGAGAACAAGGTACAGGCCAGCCTGCACCGCATGACCGAACTGCAAAAGGCACAGGCAAAGATTGACGCCCAGCGGGAGCAGCTACTGAAGCTGAAGAACGAGTACAGCCAGCAGCTCGCGGCCCTGACGATCGATAAGGGTCTTGTGCAGGCGCAGGGACTCAGGCGGTTTATTCAGAACCTGCTGGCACTTGAGGAGCGGCTTAACCTTGAGACCCAGAGCCTTCTTGAGAAGAAGGAGTCGGCCCAGGAGGCCCTGACAGAGGCACAGTTGCAGAAACGTAAGATGGAGTCTCTGGTAGAGCGCCAGGAGGTAAAAACCGCCAAGGAAAAAAGCATCGTGGACCAGCGCGCCCTAGATGCGGCGGGCATCGCCCGATTTAACCGGAAGCTCGCGTCTTATCCTTGATGGGCGCATTGAGCTCGCCCATCAGGGCGAGAAGATTGTGATCTTGTGTTGACAGGATAAACCCCTGCCAAGCATCATGCGCATCATGATGTCTAAATAAAGGCCGTCAAGATGCGAACAACTATTACCCTCGAAGATGAGCTTGCGCAGGAACTCCAGGAACGGGCGCGTAAGACAAGTCGTTCATTTAAAGATGTCGTCAATGACGCTGTACGCCTGGGTCTTCGCGCGCTTGAGCATCCGCCTGCGCCAGTAAGTTATTCCATCACACCGGTATCGATGGGTCGCCCGAAGCCGGAGTTTGATCTGCAAAAAGCGCTAAACCTTGCCGACTCCTTAGAGGAGGTAGCGGTAATGCAAAAGCTTGAGCTGCGGAAATGATCCTGGTCGATGTCAATCTTCTTCTCTACGCGGTAAATCAAGATTTACCTGAGCACGAACGTGCCCGTTTATGGTGGGAAAAGACCCTATCAGGTGTCGAAGCGGTTTTTATTCCGTGGGTGGTACTTCTCGCTTTTCTGCGAATCTCAACCAACCCGAGAGTCTTTCCAGCACCCCTTCAAGTCGAGCAGGCCCTGCGCTATGTGCATGAATGGCTTAGTGCTCCTACCGTGAAGCATGCATCGCCCGGAGATAGTCACTGGCCGCTATTCGCACGGATTCTTCAGACCACTGGAGCGGCGGGTAATCTAACGACCGACGTGCATATTGCTGCGCTGGCTATAGAGAGGGGTGCGACTGTTTACTCTGCTGACAACGACTTCAAGCGGTTTGTTGGCGTTCGGCATGTGAACCCGCTCCATCTGCCGGCTTCACGCTAGGCGCGCCCATAGCGGTCTTCAAACCGCACAATATCGTCTTCGCCTAAATAGCTGCCCGACTGTACCTCTATGAGTTCAAGCGGAAGCTTTCCGGGGTTTTCCAGGCAGTGCCGCTCGCCGATGGGAATGTAGACCGATTGGTTCTCGGCCACGAGTTGTTCCTTATCACCGATGGTGACCTTTGCCGTGCCACTGACAACAATCCAATGCTCAGCCCGGTGATGGTGCATCTGCAGTGAGAGGCGCGCCCCTGGCTTTACCGTAATGCGCTTCACCTGATATCGGTCGCCATGATCAATAGAGTCGTAGGCGCCCCAGGGCCGAAAGACTTCACGGTGTAGGTCTGCCTCAGGCCTTTCTTGGGCTTTAAGTGCCTCGACGATCTTTTTGACATCCTGTGCCTTGTCTTTATGGGCAACCAACACCGCGTCGGATGTCTCTACGACCACCAGGTCTTGCGTACCGACCAGGGCAACGAGTCGATGGTCGGCATGCACGTAGCAGTTCTGTGACTCGTGCAGCAGGGTATCGCCGCGGGTGGCGTTACCCTGCGTGTCCTGCGACTGTAACTGCCATACGGCGGGCCAGGCACCCACGTCGTTCCACCCTGCATCAAGCGGAATCACCATGGCCTTGTCGGTCTTCTCCATGACCGCATAGTCGATAGAATCCGAGGGTGACTGCCCAAAGGCCTCCGCATCGAGACGCAAGAAGTCCATGTCTTTTGCAGCACTGGAATGCGCGCGTTGGCAGGCCTTGGCCATGGCGGGGTTGTGGGCGGTCAGTTCCTGCAGGAAGACATCTGCCCGAAATAGGAACATGCCGCTGTTCCAGAAATAGCCACCGTCGCGCAGATACTGCTCGGCGGTTGCGAGGCTGGGCTTTTCGACGAAGGCGGAGACGGGTAGGGCTAAGGGCGGGGTGCTTTCCGTTCGTCGGGACACGTCGGCTAATGGGGCAGATGCATATCCGTCGCGCGCGGCCTTGACATACCCATACCCGGTCTCGGGGTGGGTGGGCACGATACCAAAGGTTACCAACGCCCCCGATTGCGCGACGTCATACCCTGTTCTTACGGACGCGTGAAACGCTTCGGTTTTGGTTATCACATGGTCGGAGGGCAGCACTAGCAGCACTGGTGACTCGACTGCAGGCACCCGGCTATCAGTCTGGCCCCGCGCCTGGCCGCTGCTCGACTGCTTTCTTTCAAACTGCGCTAATGCTTGCAGGGCAGCCACGGCAATGGCTGGCGCAGTATTGCGCGCTACGGGCTCTAAGATGAGCGTCTGCGGGGTGACCCCCATTTGTAAGCACTGATCGGCTACCAAAAACCGATGGTCGGTATTGGCCACGACAATCGGCGCAACCTTGGGCACGAGGCCTTCAAGTCGGGCGAGCGTGGCCTGAAAGAGGCTGCGCTCCTCCGTAACGCCCAGAAACTGCTTGGGACGCAGAGACCGCGACAGAGGCCAGAGGCGTGACCCCGAACCACCGGAGAGAATAATGGGAATAAGGTTCATGCAATGTGAATTTTCATGGAGTACCGATCGGTTAACTCAGAAATAAGGGTTGAGAATCGTTAACGATTCGTTAATCACCTGACGATGTTGCATGTCTTCTGAAAACAAGGTTTTGCACCCAGCGAGCAGCGCGGATGACATGATCATTGCGTCATAAAGTGATAAGTGGAATCGATCGGCGAGTTCGATCCCAAGGTCGTGGGTCTCCTCCGTTAGGCTGTGTACCTGGCAGAGTGAACGAATAGGAGCAAGAAACTCGCGAACCTCTGAGAGCGAAAAGCTGAGCTTTCGCGTTGCGATTGCCGCGCACTCATTGAGCACTTGTACGCTAATGTGACCCCCTTCGCCTAGGAGCGCCTCAGACCGGTTGGCCTTGGATTCATCAGCAGACAGCAAGTAGAGCAGAACATTGCTGTCGAAGAAGCAATTAGCGGCGCGCATGCGCCTCGAGCCGATCGAACTTGAAATCTTCAGGAAGACGGCCTCGAAATTTACGGAGGCGCAACAAAAGCTCTTGCGCCGAGGAGCGACGGCTGACTTCGAAGGAATGACTGCCCGCCACCTGAATCTCAATGTCATCGCCTTCCTTCAAGCCCAATACCTCAACAACCGCTGCAGGCAGTCTGACGGCGAGGCTGTTACCCCATTTTGCTACTTGCATTGGCTTCTCCTAACCAAATACGCGTGCACGATTAATATACATCACCTGTTGTATATCTTTCTCGCTATTGACCCCTGAGGGAGGCAGTGCCTGAGCGGGCATAATGCCGCATGGCTACAAATCGTATGTCGATACCGCTATTCCCGCTTGGGGCGGGCCTTTACCCTGATGGGCTCTTGGCCCTTCGAATCTTTGAGGTGCGTTACCTGGATATGGTCAAGCGCTGCCTGAAGGACAAAGCGCCCTTCGGCGTGGTGCGGCTTGAGCAGGGTAGCGAGGTGCGAAAGCCTGGGGTGACCGAGAAGTTTTCTGTGGTAGGTACCGTGGCAGAAATTCTTGAGGCAGACGCCCTGCAGCCGGCCTTGTTGCTGCTGCGGTGTCGGGGTACAGAGCGGTTTCGGGTGGTCACCTGTGCGCCGGGAAAGTATGGCCTCTGGATGGCCGAGGTAGAGACCATAGAGGCAGATGCTGCTGAGGAGATTCCTTGGGAATTACAGTCGGCAGCCGATAAGCTTGGCCAGGTGATTGCGGGCCTACAGAAGCAGGGCGTGGTCGATGAGCAGATGCCTATCTTGCGTCCCTATCGATTAGATGAGTGCGGCTGGGTGGCTAACCGCTGGGCCGAGATGCTGCCTCTGGCGGCTTCGGTAAAGCAGTCGTTGCTTGAGGAGATGCGCCCGAAGGAGCGGCTTCGGCGAGTGTTGCAGGCCATGGATGAGATGCTGGGGCGTTAGGCAGAGGCGTTAGCGCCACACTTGGGACGTCTAAAGAGGTATTCCCCCCTTTTTTGAAAACGTACTCTTACCATGACTAGCCTAGAAGGTGATGAGTGACTAAAGTCAATATAAGAATCAGGTGGTGGGATGGCGGGCTGGGTATACGCCTACCGGCCACAATCATTAAAGCGGCGAGATTGTCTCTTGGCCAACGCGTTCTGTTGTCTGTTCTCAATGGACGACTTGCTCTTGTTCCCATATCTCACCCAGATGAAACATTGGCCGAGCGGCTCGCTCGATTTGACCCGATCAGACACGGTGGGGAGGCTATGACAGTCTCAAAACGGAGCTCCCTAGAGTTCTGATGCCCTCTGATCTCTTACTTTTGATAATGGGGCTCACGGTTGTCGAGTGGGTCGTGCTCTCGGCGCTGCATCGGCGGCGACAACACGGCCTTACCCCTAAGCAACTCTTAGTGTCTTTGGCGCCGGGGTTCTTTCTTGTGTTGGCTTTCTGGCTGGCATACGCCGAGACCTATCTACCGTGGCCCGCGGTGGCTTGCTTGGTGATTGCGGGCCTAGTGCATGCGTGGGACCTCACGTCTCGCTATCGGGCTTAGTGAGAGGGCGCCCGAACTTCGGTACGATCCAACGAATGAACTATCCCTTCTCGGCCCTTGTGGGGCAGCAGGAAATGCAGCTCGGGCTGCTGATTGCTACGGTTGACCCCTTGGTGGGTGGCGTCTTAATTCTCGGGGACCGCGGCACCGGAAAAAGCACTGCCGTGCGCGCCCTGGCCGCCGTCCTTCCAGATCTGGAAGCCATAGAGGGCTGCCCTTATCGGTGCCCACCGGGTAACACCGCGGGCCTTTGTGGTGCCTGCGGTACTTCTGCAGCCGGCCAGAAATCCAGTGTAAGGGCCAAGAAAAAAACGGTGCTCACGCCTGTGCCCGTGGTGGACCTTCCTCTAGGTGCCACGGAGGACCGTATCTTGGGTGCGCTTGATCTGGAAAAGCTAATGACCCAGGCACAGAAGGCTTTTGAACCTGGGCTATTGGCCAAGGCCAATCGCGGGTTTCTGTATATCGATGAGATCAACCTCTTGGAAGACCATCTTGTTGATCTTTTGATCGATGTCGCCGCTTCAGGCGAGAACCGGATTGAGCGGGAGGGCTTGAGCGTGGTGCACCCGGCCCGGTTTGTTTTGGTGGGCAGTGGCAATCCTGAAGAGGGGGAGCTTCGGCCACAGCTTCTCGACCGATTTGGTCTGGCTGTTGAGGTGAGAACGCCCAAAGACCTCGATCAACGGATGCAGGTGGTCTTGCGGCGTGAGGCCTTTGAGCGCTCTCCGCACGACTTTATGCGGGACTACGCCGACGCTCAGAGCGAGCTGCGTGCGCAGATAGTCTCTGCTAGGAAGTTACTCTCGAAGGTAGGCCTTGCCCAAGACCTGTTGCGTAAGATCGCCGATCTCTGCATGCGGCTGGGTACTGATGGGCTACGCGGCGAGTTGAGCCTCATGCGGGCTGCGAAGGCCGCGGCTGCGCTGCGGGGGGCGAAGAAGGTGTCGCTTGATATCCTGCGCGACGTGGCACCGATGGCGCTGCGACACCGTCTGCGGCGCGATCCCCTTGATGACACCGATGCCACGGTGCGAGTGCAGCGGCTCGTCGATGAGGTTTTGGTCTAGGCACTTTGCCGGCCGCGTGTTTTTGTTGATCGGCCGACTCCGTTGTGCGCCCCCTTTACCCTTTAAATGCCCCTGTGATGGCGCAGCTGGTTGAACCACAGGAAACTGTGAAGGCGGTGAGAACCGAAGACGCCATTCTGGCGGCCGCCGCCGTTGCGGTGGCCGGGCCCGCCCTCGGGGGCCTTTGGCTGCGAGGCTGGCACGGCCCGCGGCGTGATGCCTTTCTGCGGCTTGTGGATCGCTATGCCGGCGCGCTTTTGGTACGCACCCACCGTATTGCGCCCCACACTGATCCGGAGCAACTGCTTGCGGGCATAGAGCTTTCTGAAACCCTTCGTGCTGGCCGCATAGTGCAGCGTGCGGGGCTGATAGAGAACCTACAGGGCGGTCTGTTGGTCTTGGCCATGGCCGAGCGTGCGCCGATAGCACTTCTCGCACCCATGATCCAGGCCATCGATGCGCAACGTGTCTGTCTTTTGGCGATTGATGAGTCCTTGCCCGATGCGCTGCGTCTGCCCGCACTGCTGCAGGATCGACTGGGCATGGGCGTAGACCTGCGCGATGAGATGGTGCTATGGCCCGTCGATAGCGGCCTCTATCAGACAGCGTTTGCACAAGCACTTGCCTTGCGTCTTACCGATGCGGCGCATCACTGGAAAGAGGTGATTGCTTCGCCAGAGGCAGTCAAGGCGCTGGTGGAGGCGGCAGCCCAGCTGGGTATCTTGTCGTCGCGGGCAAGCCTTTATGCCGTGCGACTGGCGAAGCTGTCGGCGGCCTTGGCCGGCCGCAGTATGGTGGAAGCCGACGACCTTGCCGTTGCCGTGCGTCTCGTGCTCTTGCCACAGGCACGGCAGTTGCCGGCAGCCGCGGCCCACGAAGAAGATGGTATGCAGTCTGCGGAGGAAGGCACATCTGAGCCTGACGATCCGCAAGACGCCCCGCGAAACGAAGAGGAACCCACTCGACCAAAACCGCCGCTACCACCCGAAACTGAACAAGATTCGGAAGCCAGCCCGCCTGAGCCTGCAGAGGCGTCGTCAGCTTTACCTGACGGAGCGGCCGAAAGGCTAGTGGCAGCGGCGCTGGCTACTCTGCCCAAGCATCTTCTTGCCCAGCTCGCGGCGTCTAGCAGCACCGCACGGTCAAAGGCAGCCGGTGCCACAGGGGCTGGTGCCCAGGCGATGAAAGGTCGTGGGCGGGGCAGGTCGATCGGTGCACTGCCCCGGCGCAGGCCGCGATCGGGTGAGCGGCTGCATCTCCTGGCAAGTATTCGGGCGGCTGCGCCCTTTCAGGCTTTGCGTCGGCGTGTGTCTGGGGAAGATACTTTCAGCCCCAATAGCCTCGTGCGTCTGGATGCGGACGACCAGACCAGACGTCTTTTGCATTCGGGTACTTCGGGCAAGGTTTTAGAGATGCGCCCCGATGACCTGCATGTCCATCGTGAGAAAAAGCGCCGGGGCAACACCACAGTTTTTGTGGTGGATGCCTCAGGGTCTATGGCACTGCAGCGCCTGTCTGAGGCCAAGGGTGCCATTGAGATTCTGCTGGCTGACTGCTATGTGCGTCGCGACCGCGTGGCGATGATTGCCTTTCGTGGCAAGGGCGCGGAGGTCTTGCTGGACCCCACGCGGTCTCTGGTGGCGGCAAAGCGGTCGCTGACAGCCCTGCCCGGCGGGGGTGGAAGCCCGGTAGCCGCGGGGCTGGCGCTTGCTGCCCAGATGGTGGCCCAGCTCAAGCGCATGGGGGACAGCACGGTGGTGGTGGTACTCACTGATGGCCGGGCCAACCTCACGCGTGATGGCCTGCCTGGGCGCCAACAGGCGGCGCTAGAGGCCCAGCAGATGGCGCGGTTTTTGGCGGTATCGGCAGACAAGCGCCTCTTGATTGACACCTCCATGCGGCCCGAGCCCGCTGCACAGGCCCTTGCGGCTGCCATGCGGGGCATGTATATGCCCATGCCTTTCGCCCAGGCACGGGAGATGGGGCAGGCGGTTATCGCGGCTCAGCTAAAGGCCTGAGCCATCAGTTTTACCAACGGTCCGGGGTCGGCCTCGTGCACCAGATGCCCTCCGTTGCAGAAATGCAGCCTGGCCTTGGGGAAGTGGTTCATGGCAACACTGCGCAGCACGCGGGCGGGAATCCAGGGGTCGTCTTCAGCTATCAGCAGATCCAGTTCGGCAGAGAGCACAGGTCCTCGCTTTAGCAGTTCCGGCAGGTCGGTGCCTGCCATAAATTCGATAGCGCCGCGCACATGGTTTTCCTCTTGGAAGAGCTGGCGATAGGCATCAAGCTGCGACGGTGGAATTTGAGAGCCTGTAGACCGAATCAGTCGATCGACCATGCCTGTGTTGCGGGCGAGCATGGTGAGTACCGAAACACTAACGGTGGAGACAAAGAGCGGGTTGAGAACCGGGCCAAGCAGAAGGTTATAAAGACTGGGGGGCGGCACCAGAGAGGGGGCCACCCCAATAATTCGGCCGATCGACAGTGGCGTGCGGGCCCCAGGTGCAGTGCGTGCCGGTGAAGATCCCAAAGGGCCAGTGTCTTGGG
>Ga0194124_10002999_pt1 | contig 18266 bp, 10 predicted proteins | sample TA2KigCas0mmetaG_FD_148605 | JGI IMG/M metagenome (GOLD analysis project Ga0194124, IMG submission 148605) | Freshwater microbial communities from Lake Tanganyika, Tanzania - TA2015031 Kigoma Deep Cast 0m | ecosystem: Environmental > Aquatic > Freshwater > Lake | place: Tanzania: Lake...
CACACCATTCCAGTGGTGTCGCGGCCCTGCGTCCAGAACCCCGGAGCCTCAACAAAGGCACGGTCGTCGAGAAACCAGGCCTGCACCGCGCCATAGCGCGCGGCGCGCACAGCCACGGCACCAGGCACGACGCCTTCGTCCACGTGGACGGGCTTCACCCGCACACGCGCCATCGTTTGCCTCGCGCCGTCGTCTCCGGTGATGACGAGCGCGTTGACGCGCTGCGGCAGCGTCAGCGGCAGGCCGTCGCCGTGCGACAGCTGCGCGGCATCGAGCTGCAGCAGCGGGGCGTCAGACCGACCGATGGTCACCGTCAGCGTGCCCGCAGCGGGGGTGCGGCTGGCACTGACGAGCCGGTACTCGCCGGCGGCCACACGCGCCGACGAGAACAGCGTGGCCCCGGGGCTTGTAGTGATGCGCTCGCTGGTCGAGAGCGTCAGCGTCGGCAGCAGCTCGCCGGCCCGACGCAGGCGCGTCGGGGCATCAGACGTCCACACGCGCTGGCCATCGCCGTTGGCAAACACCTCGAGCATGTCGGTGGCGGCCGTCGCGGGCGTCCACACCACGCCGTAGCGCGCCCACACGAGGGTGGTGGCCACGAGCGTCGTGACGACCAGCGCCGCACCGGTGCCCAGCCAGTGCTGGCGACTGTGGTCGGGCATCCGCATCACCAGCACGGCACTGGCCAGCAGCACCACCAGCCACATCGCGCTGTCGACCAGGGCCACGCCCGGCGCATCACGGTGCAGCGCCGGCAGGGCGAGCGTGAGATTGACGAGCGGGTTGAGCCACGACAGCAGCAGGTCGCTGCCGTTGCGCGGGTTGTAGATCAGTGCGCCCGCGTCCATACCGACCCGCGTCGCGAGGCCCGCGACGCTGACCAGCAGCAGTGCCAGCGTGAACACACGACGGGCCGTGCCCCCCGCCTTCCACCATGCCGCCATCGGCAGGGCCAGGGCCGGCAGCACGGCGACCAGAAACCTCGCAGGCGCGCTGTAGCCGCCCCACCACATGCGATAGGCCGCCACGGCCAGCAGATACGGCACGGTCAGCAGCACGACTTCGGTGGCAAGCCGCGGCGACTGCCGCGCCAGTGACCCGACGCCCAGCACGGCGAGCAGCAAGACGGGGGCCGCGGTGAACAACCCGAACTGCTGATCAAAGAGCAGCCCGGGAATGCCGGGTCCCCAGTGCGACAGCGAGCTTTGCGTATAACCGCCGTAGGGCGCGGTCGGCATCGGGGTGCCGTAAGTCAGCTGGAAAAAGAGGACCCACGCGGCGGCCGACACCACGGGCACGGCGAGAAACCGCCGCACCAGCCGCCACCGGTGCGGCTGTGCGAGCAGGCGCGCCACGACGATGGTGCCGGCGATGCCGGCGGTGATGGCAAAGCGCGTGTGGAACCAGGGGAGCAGGGCCAGCACCGTGCCCACGCCCAGCAGCAGGCGCGATGAAGGCGTCTGTCCCTGCTGCAGCGTCACGAGCAACCACAACGCCGCGATGAGGGCCACCGCGCCGGCCGGATCGGGGAACACGGTGAAGCCGTGCAGGAACACCGGCACACTGCCCATCACCGCGAGTGTGGCCACCCACGCCGCGCCGGCATCGGCCGTCAGCCGGAACAGCACCTGCCACAGCAGCGCGGCCCCGAGGCTTGTCAGCAGGATCATCAGCGCGACGGTGCCCTCGTAACCAGCGACGGCATACGCCGGGGCAATGAGCGCCGATACGCCCGGGGCATGAATCGAATAGATTTTGCCATCGCGTCCGCGCCGCAGATAGTCGGGCTTCAGTTCCCCGCGGAAATACGGCAGATACTCGCGCCGCTCGTGGTTATCGTCGATGGCGAGGTCGCCGTCGTTGAGCAGGCTTTGCGCGATGATCAGGTAGTGTGGCTCGTCACCGGCGGGCAGGCGGTCGCGTACCTGCCACCAGCTGATCGACAGCGCCGCGGCACACACCGCGCCGGCCACCAGGGCCCCGCGACTCGTGAACACCTCAGGCGCGCGCGCGTCGCGCAGCGACGGCCACAGCAGCCCGGCCCCCACCACGAGCCACACCACGCCCAGTAGCGGCCCCTGCCACACGGCGAAGGCGGGCGGAATGGGTCCCGGAATGAACGGCAGCCAGACGACGCTGGTCAGCAGCAGGGGCAGCCACCGTGTGGGCGCGGCACGGCTGACGCGTGCCAGCACCAGGGCCGTCAGCAGAAAGCCGCCGAGCCACCACACCGGCGGCAGCACGGCCACCCTGACAGGCGGCAGCGCTCCGGTGAGCCCGAACTGCGCCCGCGACACCCACAGGGTGAGGGCCCCATAGGCGGCCAGCGCCGTTCGCATCGATCCCGCACGCATCGTGTGCGCGATTCTACTGCGGCTTGCGGGCCACGCAGACGAGCGACGACCCGATGGGCATGTTCACGACACGCAGCAGCGCGGCTTCGGCCATGAGGGCGGCGGTGAGCACGGCATTCACCGGGGCCGGAGGCACGGCCAGTTCCCATTCGTCATTGTCGGCCGTCGAGGCGGCACCCGTCAGGCGGTCGCCGAGCCGGGCGGCCAGCACGAGCGGAAAAATTGCCGCGTGTGTGAACGTGACGCGCTCGGGCACGAGGCCTCCGGCGGTCACCAGGGCGCGCAGGCGGGCGGGCGTAAAGCGCCGGGTCTCGCATGCCAGCCGCGAGTGCGCGCCGTGCAGCATGTCGAGGGCGGCCACGGTGAGCACGGCCGCCCCGCCGGGCTTGAGCACCCGCGCCACTTCCCTGATCCCTTGCTGCTCGACCGCATCGGGCAGCGCCGAAAACACATCGAACGACGCGACCAGCGCGAACGTGGCATCTCCGAACGGCAACCCGGCCACCGAGCCCTGCAGCACGCGCGCGGCATCCTGCCGGGCAAACGCCAGGCCGCGCCAGGTGATGTCGCAGCCGACCGCCGCTCCGTAGGGGGCCAGCAGGGGAAGATTCACGCCGGTGCCGCACCCGCAATCGAGCACCGGGCCGCGGGGGCGTCCCTGCATCGCCTGCGCGAGCACGGGCGCGACAAACGCCCGAAAGCCGCGGAACCAGAAATGATCGCGCTCGGCGCGGTGGGTCAGTTCGAGCAGGCGGTCCATGCGGGCAGCGCCTCAGCGTCCATAGAGCCGGCGATAGTCGTCGGCGGTGCCGAGAATGCGCTTCACGTAGTTCTGCGTCTCGGGAAACGGAATGTCGTCGATGAATTCGTCCTGTGGCAGGCCCGGCTTCTCTTTCTGCCAGGCCTTCACACGGTGCGGGCCGGCGTTGTAGGCCGCCAGTGCATAGTGGACGCCGCCAAACGCGCGCACGCTATCGGCAAAGATGGCGGTGCCGAGGCGCACGTTCGTGTCGGGGTCAGTGAGGCGCGCAGGGGTGAATCGCGGCAGCCGCAGCTTGCGCGCGAACTGCCGGCCGGTGGCGGGCATAATCTGCATGAGCCCGATGGCCTTCGCCGACGAAGTGATGACTGGATCGAACGTCGACTCCTGCGCCATCAGGGCAGCCACCACAAAGGGATCGAGGCCGTTGGCCGTTGCATACTTCTGAATGAGCGGCCAGTAGGCCAGCGGAAAGATGACCTGCTGCATGGGCTCGGGCAGGCTGTCGCCACCGGCGGCCATCCAGTGCGGATAGGCGCGCTTCATGGCGTTGATGCCGGCGCGCAGTCGACCAGTCCGGTGCTGTGCCAGTGCGATGGTCGCGGTCAGCGCGGGTGACTCGCCCTTCGTTCTCTGGACAAATGCGAGTTCGTTCAGGGCGTCTTCATTGAGGCCGGCGGCCATCAGGCTGCGCGCGCGCTCGATGCCCGCGGGCGGGGGCGGGGCTGGCAGCGTGCGGCTGAATTGCGGACTCACAGCCTTTGCAGCGGCGGCCGACAGCTGCGTGCGGGCCAGACGACCGTAATAGCTGTTGGCGTAATCGATGGCGGCAATGCGCAGGCGGTCGTCGGCGCGGACAACATCGCCCAGCGCCTTCCAGCTGCGCCCGCTCCAGTACAGCCACGACGGCCGCTGATCGGCGCGGGGAAACCGGGCAATCCCCTGTTCAAAGAGGCGCGCGGCTTCGTCGTAGCGCCGGGCGCGATAGGCCCACCAGCCCGAGCGCCAGTAGGCACGCTCGGCATAGCGGCTTGAGGGATAGCGCTCGATCAGCCGCCGAAACACGCGGTCGGCCTCCTCGTCTTCATCCGCGACGATGAAGTGGGTGGCGAGATCGTTGAGGGCCTCCTCCGCGAGGGGGCTGCGGGAGAAGGCATCGGCAAAGGCCTGGGCGTCGCGGCGATAGGCCTCGCGCGGCCCCAGGCCCGCGAGGGCCGCCACGCGGTAGAACCCCACTTCATCGGAGGCGGTGGGCTCGTCGAACTGCCGCAGCTCATCAAACCCGGCGCGGAACCGCTTCAGGCGCACATCGCTGGCGGCGACGCGGATGCGGGCGCGTGTGTCGTCGGCGGGCGGCAGCCCTGCGGTACGGGCGCGGCTGTAGGACGCGCGCGCGGCGTCGAAGCGGCGGGCCTGAAACAGGGCATCGGCCCGACGCAGCTCGCGCGGGGCGAGGGCAGGCACCGCCGACAGGGCCGACAGGGCCGACAGTTCGGCCTCGGCGGTGGCGGACTCGGCCGACAGCGGATAGTCGAAATACACGCGCCGATAGGCCTCGACGGCCCCCGGCGTATCGCCCTGCCGGCGTCGGACGATGGCGAGGCGGAGCCAGGCGACCTGGGGCGCGGCGACCGGAGGGGTGGGCGCCGTGCGCGTGGCCAGCCCCTCATACACCGCCACCGCCGCGCCATCGTCGCCCCGGGCCTGGTGGAGTTCGGCGAGGGCGAGGGCGGCGGCTTCGGGCAGATAGTGATCGGCAGGCAGGGCGGCGAGGCGTGTGAACTCGCGGGCGGCCTCGTCCAGGGCATTGGTGAGGCGCAGCGCGCGGGCGCGGTGGAAGCGGACGTAATCGTCAACGGCGGTGCGTTGCAGCCCGGGGCGCGACAGCAGCTGTAGGGCGGTGCGGGCCTGGGCTGGGTCGTCCAGCAAGGTGACGGCGCGTGACAGATCGGCGAGGGGCCCTGCGGGGGCGGCGGTGGCGCTGCCGTTGACATCGGGGGCGAACCAGAGACTGGCGGCATCGCGCGGGAGGTCGGGGTGGCGTGTGGGGGCGAGCCCCTCGTCTGGGGCCGTACTGCGTGTGTGACTGGTCGAGCTGGTGGCCCTGCCTGTCTGGCTGAGGGTGCAGAGCGCCGTGCAGACGAGCAGCAGGGCGACGGTGAAGCGTGGGGGCATGGGTCTCGCGACATTATGGGGAGCGGGATCCGTGCAAGTCAATGCAGGGGTGCTACACTGAAGACTGTGTTCGCGAGAGCGACCGCCGTGGGGGCGACTTGGCTTCGACGGGGGATCGGGATCGTGGAGCGCGTGCCGAGGATTCCATCTCCGCCTCGTTAAACTGCGGTGGAAACCAACGTAACTGCGGAAGCAGACTACGCTCTCGCTGCTTAATAACCAGTGAGCGGTGGCCCTGAAAGTGCCTGCGATTCAGGAATCACCGTCATTTAGTGGGCTGGTCCTCTGGTGCCGCGCTGACGCCGGGGGATGAGATCTATCAGGGCTAGCGGCCGGGGCGTTTGGCTCCGTTCAGAACCGGTCGCAACATCAGAATGGAGACACGCACGTAGGGTTCTGCGACGACGGTTTCTCGGACGCGGGTTCAACTCCCGCCGCCTCCACCACTTAACTGACTGACTGCGTTGAAGTTCTACTTCAACGCAGTGTCCGTCTCCAGCATGTCTCCACACCCATGCGGGTCGAGACGTCCCTTCTCCAATAGCCGAATCGCGTTCACTGTCGCTGCCGGGCTCAGATGCATATACCGCTGCGTCGTCGTGAGGTCCTTGTGACCCGCCAACTCCTGGATCGCTTTGGCCGCTGCCCCGCGCATAGCCAAGTGCGAACAGAACGTATGGCGCAGCACGTGGATGCCTTCGTGCTTGACTCCCGCCCACTTCGCCCGGGCGCAGGACGGCCACGACCTGCCCACTCTCAAGGTGCTCGGCTGGGACAACCTCGACACCGCGCTGCACCTCGACGCCGTGGCTCGTGAGCTGACCGCGCACCTTGCCTGGCCCGACGACGACGCCAACGCCGAGGCCTGGCGCACGCGCTGGCGCGCCGCGTTCACGCTCGGCCACCGCGAGGTCGTTACGACGTCGAAGGAACTCTCGATCCGCCTGGCCGAGCTGGCCCGCGCCATCCGCGACCGCATCAAGACCGCCCTCGCCATCGAGACCGACAAGGGCCCGCTCACCCGGCTCATGAAGGCGTTCCAGGCGGCGCTGGTTCACGACCTCGACGCTGATGGTTTCGCCGACATGTACGCGCAGACCATCGCCTACGGCCTGCTCTCGGCGCGCATCGCCGACCCGCACAAGAAGACGGCCGACGACTTCGCCGCCCACATGCGCACGAACCCCTTCCTGCGCGAGCTGATGGAGACGTTCCTCAAGGTCGGCGGGCGGCGTGGCAAGGCGGGCGGGCCCGGCATCGACTTCGACGAGCTGGGAGTCTCCGAGGTCGTCGAGCTGCTCGACGACGCCAACATGGAGGCTGTCGTCCGTGACTTCGGCGACCGTAACCCGCTGGAAGACCCGGTCATCCACTTCTACGAGCTCTTCCTCAAGGAGTACGACGCCAAGAAGCGCATGCAGCGGGGCGTCTTCTATACCCCGCGTCCAGTGGTCTCCTACATCGTTCGCTCGGTGGACGAGCTGCTGCGTTCGGAGTTCGGCCTTGCTGACGGCCTCGCCGACACGACCACCTGGGGCGAGATGGCGAAGCGCCACAAGGATTTGAAGGTCCCGCAAGGCGTCTCACCCGACCAGGATTTCGTCCAGATCCTCGACCCGGCCACCGGCACCGGCACCTTCCTCGTCGAAGTCATCGATCTCATCCACAAGACGCTCGTCGCCAAGTGGAAGGCGCATGGCCATGGCGAGAAGAAGATAGACGCGCTGTGGAACGAGTACGCGCCGAAGCACCTGCTGACGCGCTTGCACGGCTACGAGCTGCTGATGGCGCCTTACGCCATCGCGCACCTCAAGATCGGGCTGAAGCTCTACGAGACGGGCTACCGGTTCGGCAGCGAGGAGCGGGCACGGATCTATCTGACGAATGCGCTGGAGCCGACGCAGGACTTCTCGGGGAGGTTCGAGTTCGCTGTACTGGCGTTGGCGCACGAGGCGCAGGCGGTAAACGAGATCAAGCGGCTTCGCCGATTTGCGGTCGTCATTGGCAACCCGCCGTATTCCGTCAGCTCGCACAACAAGAGTCCGTTCATCGAGAACTTAATGGCGGCCTACAAGACTGGTTTGGACCGGGAAAGGAATATTCAGCCCCTTTCAGACGACTACATCAAGTTCATCTGCCTCGCCGAGCACATTCTCAATAGTACGGGCAAAGGCGTACTGGGCTTCATCACAAATCATTCGTTCCTCAGCGGCGTTATTCACCGAACGATGCGGAAATCTCTGCTCGAAACGTTTGATACGATTGCCGTCACAGACCTTCACGGCAACTCGTTCATCAATGAACATCCGCCCGGTGGCATCCGCGACTCCAACGTTTTCGCAATTCAACAAGGCGTCTCGTTGTTCCTTGGTTGTCGCAAAGTTGGTGGCGCGACCTCTATTCGCTTCTCTGAACTATGGGGGACCGGTGAAGCAAAGCTAGCGACTCTGTCGGAGTCGCGGGGTGCAATCACACAAACGACAATTCAGCCTGATGCTGACTACGCATTCTTCGTTCCGAAAGACTTCTCCCAAGCCGAGGACTATTCCAAGTGGCCCAGCTTGGCGGATGTTTTTCGGGTGAATCAAAACGGCGTTCCCCCGGGTCACGATGGATTCAGCGTTGCGTTTGACAGCAAGACGGTCGTTAGGCGCGTCGAGGATTTTTTCAACTCGGCCATAAGCGATAGCGAAGTCAGTCAGCGTTACGAGCTCGGCGACAACTCTGGCTGGAGCTTCACACAGAAGAGGCGGCAACTTCGTGGCACCACCCTTCAGGCGAAGCTCCTCGTCCCATATTTCTACCGACCGTTCGACATCCGCTACATCTACTACGACGCTAATCTGCTGAAGCGACCTTCGCCAGCAATCATGCCGCACTTGGTTGATGGTAAGAACATGGCTCTATTCGCGATGCGGAAAATCGTGCCGACTTTCGCATATTCTTTTTTCGGAGTCGTAAACAGCGTCGTTGACCACGGCCACTTTTACATGGGCAACCAAGGTTCGAGTTCGTGCTTTCCGCTTTACCTAAAGCCGACACAGCAGCGACTTGGCGCGACCACAAATCGCGAGCACAATTTTCAGTTACGGTTTTGTGAGAAGCTTTCCAAAGCTCTCGGAACTTCAACAACGGTTGAGGGCCTGCCCGTTGGCCTGACGCCCGAAGACATCTTCCACTATACCTACGCGGTGTTTCACAGTCCCGGCTACCGAAGCCGTTACGCGGAGTTCCTGAAGATTGATTTCCCGCGCCTGCCGTTCACCGGAAACATGCAACTGTTCCGCGCGCTGGCCCGGCTCGGTGGCGATCTCGTCTCCCTGCACTTACTCGAATCTCCCAAGCTCGACCACCACATCACCGAATACCTCGGCGGTCGCGCTCCTGAAGTCGAAAAGGTGTCCTGGTCCAAGAACACCGTCTGGCTCGACAAGGCGCAGACCGTCGGCTTCAAGGGCGTGCGCGAGGACGTGTGGAACTTCCACATCGGTGGCTACCAGGTCTGCGAGAAGTGGCTCAAGGACCGCAAGGGCCGCACGCTCTCGAAGGACGACATCGCCCACTACCAGAAGATCGTCGTCGCCCTCTCCGAGACCATCCGCCTGATGAAGGAAATCGACCAGGTCATCGAGCAGCACGGCGGGTGGCCGGGGGCGTTTCAGACCGCTGCGGCAGCGGACAGCGGTGAGCCCCCACTGATGCGTGTGGCAGAAGATTCGCTCCCGTATGGGAAGTAGGCTGGCCGCTCCCCAGCCATCTACCCCGACGCTGCCCCTGGGCACTGGTCCTGCCGATCCCAGTTCACCCGCGGGAAGAGGACAAGGGACTTGCCTCGACGGTAGCCCACCACATCGGACGCCCCCTCGCCCCCTGGGGGATGACGCCGTTGGTCGAGGGTCGGAAGGTGGGGTTCATGACCTATGAGCGGAACTCGGGGCCCACGCACCAGGGAGCCGCAGATCCTGCCGTGCTCGGCGGGTCGGACATGCCCATCGGCATGCATGCCTCGGCCAGCGCGCCGTCGACCTGCGGTATCGGTCGCGTCAGCGACGCAGCAGGGCGTTGCTCACGAACCCGGCGACGGCGCCAACGAGGACTAGCGCGAGGTCTTAGCGACGCACAGCATCACCTGCAGCATGCGCCGCCGAGGCAATTGCTATGACAACGCCGTCATGGACGCGTTCTTCTCGACGGTCAAGAGCGAACTCGGCGAGTGGTTCGACAGCCACGGCGATGCCAAGGCCGATACCACCTATTTGTTCGATGGTTGATACGATGGATTCCTACTCCACGGCAATTGTCCATCAATATCGAGCAAAGGATATTTTTCAATGGTTTAGATTGCTCGGATTACGTGAAATTATCGTGATGAACAGCCGCGCGGGTTGGGTTAGTATCGTTGCTGAAAAAGGTTCTAGCAATGAGCGAGCAACCCGCATAAGCGATCAAAAGCAGATTAAAGGCCCGACGATAGGCGGGATGAACGGGGCTGGGGAGGCAACGGAATCAGCGTTATCGGACCTGTCCGCCTAGATTCGTCAAAGATTCGGCCCCCGGCCACAGCCGCGGCGAGCGATTCGAGCGCAGCGTGGTTGGATGATGTGTTCGACGGCATGGGCACCTGGAGGCCGCACACCCGGCGGCGCGGCATCATAGAACGCGAACGAATCCAGCGCAACGCAGATGAAACGGTGTTATAGTCCACGCCACCTGAGGCCGGTGCCCGGCGCCGGCCCTTCGCAGCGGAGGTTTCGATGGTGCATCTCCTTGGCTCGCGCCTGCTTCTGGCGGCAATGCTGCTGCTGTCGCCGCTGGCCGCGCTCGCACAACAGAACGCCACCATATCGGGGGTCGTGACCGACGAGTCGAAGGGCGTGCTGCCGGGCGTGACCGTCACCGCCACCGACCTGGGCACCGGCCGGGTCGCCACGGCCGTCACCGACGCCCAGGGTGACTATCAGATTCGCAACCTGCCGCCCGGCCGCTACTCGGTCACCGCGGAGCTCTCCGGGTTCGGCACGGCGACCCTTCCGGTGCTCGAAGTGCGCGTCGGCCAGAACGCCACGGTGCCGCTGTCACTCAAGGTGGGAGCGCTGGCCGAGACCATCACGGTCACCGGCGAGTCGCCGCTCGTCGACATCACGTCATCGGAAGTGGCCGGCAACGTCGACCGTCGCCAGATGGAAGAACTGCCCCTGGCCGGCCGCAACTGGATGGAGCTGTCCCTTCAGGTCAAGGGCATCACCGCCAACAACGTCGACAACCGTCCCGGCGTCGGCGACGACAACGCGTTCCAGCTCAATCTCGACGGCCAGCAGATCACCAACAAGGTGGCGAGCTCTGGGTTCGGTCAGCCGAAGTTCAGCCGCGAGGCGATTGCCGAGTTCCAGATCATCACGAACCTCTTCGACATCACCCAGGGCCGCTCGACCGGTGTGCAGGTGCAGGCCATCTCGAAGGCGGGCACCAACAACCTCCGAGGCTCGCTCTACGGGTACTTCCGCGACGACAAGTTCAACGCGGCAGACTTCGTGGCCAAGCGGGTGCTGCCGTATCAGAACCAGCAGACCGGCGCCTCGCTCGGCGGGCCGATTCGAAAAGACAAGCTGCACTATTTCCTCAGCTACGAATACGAGCGTGAACCCGGGACGGTCTTCTTCGCGCCGGTGAACCTGCCCACGATTCGGACCTCCGCTGCCGACAAGCAGATCAACCACAGCACGCTCGCGCGGGTCGACCAGGATTGGACCTCCAACTCGCACCTGTCGTACCGCTTCTCGTCCTGGCGCTTCGATCGGCCAAACGACAAGCAGGCCGAACACCCGACGCAGTCGGCCTCGCGCACGCGCAAGGCTGACAACTTCCTGGTGAGCTGGTCACACGTGCGCTCCTCGAGCCTGGTGGAAGAAGTGCGTGTCGGCTACAACACCTTCGGCTGGACCAACGGCGTGGCGCTCGATGATCTCGTGACGGCTGCGCCTCGCGGCTGGCTCGGCACCGGCACGCCGTCGTTCAACTTCATCAACGGCACGATCGGGCCGCCGCAGAACTTCCCGCAGGAGTTCAACCAGAACCAGATCACGGCGCGTTACGACCTCACGTGGAACAAGGGCTCGCACGACATGAAGATCGGCGCCGAGTTCCTGGGCTGGAAAGACTCGGGTGAGTGGCATCTCGGCGAGCGCGGTGTCTTCAACTTCCGCGCCAACCCTGCCGACATGGACCGCCGTTTCCCGGGTAACGACCCCACGCAGTGGGACATCACGGGGCTCGACACCTTCGCCACGAACTTCCTGCAGAACACGGGCAACTGGGACGTCGACATCCCGCGGCCGACCTATGCCGTCTGGTTCGGCGACAACTGGCGGGTGAACGACCAGCTCACCATCAACTACGGCGTGCGCTACGACCTCGACCAGGGCGCGACCGACCCGCCCGATACGAAGAACAGCACGGTGTTCGCGCCGTTCGGCGGGCCGCTCTTCAAGGACAACATCCGCGACAACAACAACATCTCGCCGCGCGCCGGGTTCGCCTGGAACGTCGGCGGCGGCAACGATCTCGTCGTCCGCGGCGGCACCGGCCTCTACTACGGCTCGGTCGTCTCGAACGTCACCTTCAGCCAGCAGTCGTTCGGCAACCGCATCATCGTCAACAGCTTCCCGAACGACAATCAGCCCGGCTGGTTCCTGAATCCCACGCGCAACTTCACGCCGCAGCAGATCGCGAGCGGTGCCGTGCCTCAGGCGCCCCGCGTCATCGCCCACGACTTCGAGTTCCCGGTCACCTGGCAGAGTGCGATCGGCTTCCAGAAGCAAATCACTCCGGTGCTTGGCGTCGAGATGGACCTGACCCACTGGCGCGAGTTCAACCGCACGCGCGGGGTCGATATCAACATGGTCGTGGATCCGGCCACGGGGTATCCGGCGCAGGGGCGCGTGGCCGATCCGGCCTGGGGACCGATTATCTGGATCGAGTCTGGCGGCAAGGCCGACTTCCTGTCGCTGGCCAACGGCATCACGCGCCGGTATGCCAACAACTTCCAGGCCGGGCTGACCTATACCTACACGTTCTTCGCGCGTGACAACCAGCCGGCCAACGGCTTCGGCCCGAACGCCGACAACCCGCTCGACATCGACAACGACGACGAGTGGGCCACATCGCAGGAGTTCCAGCGCCACACCCTGCGTCTGAACGGCATCTGGGCGCCGGGTTGGGGCCTGACCTTCTCCGGCGCCTACCAGTTTGGCTCCGGGAACTATTTCAACACGTCGGTAGGCGGGAATCCCTACGGGAAGAACCGCGCTGCTTTGTCGCACACCAACCGGTTGTACGTCGGCACCGCGCCGCTCGTCATCAACACGGCGCTCGCCGGCGACCGCTACGATGGTCCGACCACGCTCAATTCGGGCGACCGCGTGCCGCGTAACGCCCTCAGGGGCGATGCGATTCACAAGGTCGACGCCCGCGTGACCAAGGCGTTCAAGATCAACAACCTGAGCCTGTCGGTCGTGGCCGAGGTGTTCAACCTGTTCAATCACGAGAACTTCGGCAGCTATAACGCCGTGGTCACGTCGCCGCTGTTCGGCCAGCCGCAGCAGAACATCGGCAATGCGTTCCGGCCGCGCACCGGGCAGCTGGCGTTTCGCGTGCAGTTCTAAAGGGCAGGGAACGGGGAACGGGGAACAGGGAACAGGGAAATCATCCGGCCACGATCCCGATCTCTGTTCCCCATTCCTACAGGTAGGAGAGCCACCAGTCGCGGCGACGCGCCTTGACGTCAGCCAGCCACCGGCACGCCGGGTAGAGCGCGGTGACGAGCAGGAACCAGGCGATGTACACCAGCCACAGCGGGTAACCGAGGTCGGCTGGAAACATCTCGCGTGCGCCTCCCATCGAAGGCAGCGGGTGCCAGACGAAGCCCCACGTGGCGGCGCCGTAGCGAAGGAATGCGGCGAATGCCGCGGCCACGTGCAGCACCCAGAAATGGACCACGTAGTAGGCGAAGGGCACGCGGCCGAACACGACGAACGGATGGCGGGCGCCGGGCATCGCGCGCTCGAGCCAGGTCAGCAGCAGCGCCGCCGGCCCGAGCGTCATCAGGATGAAGATGAGCGAGGGCGGGTATTTGGTCGTGTTGACAAACGACACGACCGTCATCACCGGGGACACCTGCGCTGACCACGGCGCCGGGTCGCCGTAGCCGTTCGAGACCCGCAGCACGACGAAGCCGGCGATCGCCGCCAGTCCAAAGGTCCGGAGCGCACGTGCGCGCCGGTCGGGCGCCCATGTATAGAGGCCGGCGGCCCAGAACCCCAGGGCCATCACGCCGGCCCACGGCAATACGGGATAACCGGCAATGGCCGAGATCGGTCCGATGGTGATGAGGCCGGGCTGGTGCAGCACGTGCCAGAGCCAGGCGAGCGGCCCAAACACCGAGGCCGGCACGCCGTCGAGCGTGTTGTGGCCCACCACGATCACGAGCCCGATGAGGCCGACAACTTCGGCGGGCAGGTGGATGAGACCTGCCAACGCCACCATCGACCATCCGAGTGCCCAGAGGATGATGAGGAACACCGGATACTGCAGATCGAAGGTGAAGTTCATGGCCAGGCGCATGACCACGAGTTCGACGGCGATGAGCCAGAGCCCGCGCGTCAGCAGATACCGCGAGACTGCGGCCCTCGAGCCGCCGCGGGCCAGGCGGAGTCCGGCGCCCATGCCGGCCGTGACGAAGAAGACCGGCGCACAGACATGGGTGATCCAGCGTGTGAGGAAGACGAGCGGTGTCGTGCGCGTCAGATCCTCGGCGGAAAACTGCATGGCGCCCGCGTGAAAGAACTCACGCGTGTGGTCCAGGGCCATGATGATCATGACCAGGCCGCGAAGGGCGTCGATGGCGGTGACCCGGCGCGATTCCGTCATGTCACTCAGCCTCCCGGCGCCCGTGGCGGGGGCGCGACATTCCGTGTAGACTGGCGCCCGCCGCCGCATCACGCCTGGCGGCTCGTCACGGCCGACCGCACGGAGGCTAACATGAAGTCGCGGTTCTACTCGCCTGGTCTCGCCGCTGCCGCGGCGCTCGCCCTCGTTGGCGGCTGGCTCGCCGCCCAGCCCGCCGCGCAGTCACAAGCCCCAGCACCCGTCGCCATTCCCATGCAGGGCGGATCGGTGCAGCAGGGCACGCGCGGCACCACCGGCTATCCCGCCGCGAAGACCGGCGGGAACTACATGCACAATTTCTACTTTCCGCCGGCGGTGTCATCGACGCCCTGGTGGCCCGATTGGGCGCCCGACGGCGCGCGACGCGAACTGGTGCAGGTGATCGCCACGCCCGCATCCGACGTCGAGGACGCGGCTGCCCGTCGTGAGAGCCAGGGCTTCGACCATGGAGGCGTCAACGGGTGCGTTGAAGTGCCGTGCCACCGCCGGATCCATTGCACCAGCGTGTGCTGCGACCGCCGGTGGCTGGGCCTCGCGCGCCTGTGACCATGCCGGTCGCGAAAGGATGGCGGTGCCAAGAGTGGCCAGCCACGTGCGCCGCGGAACGCGCATTACCCGGCATGATCGCGGGCGGCCGTGCTCCCGTCCGTAGATCTTCAACAGACGGCCGCGACGCCGCCACCAATGGTTGCCCCAGCGTGCTGGCCGGAGCAGACGACTGACGGCGGCGAGGCACCAGCTCGGAGGCGCGGTGGGTGAAGGGCCACTGCGGGTGCAAGCGGTGTCAAGCGGCACCGAACTCGCGGCCATGACCGTGGTACCATCAGCCGTCGCGGCGCGGGCGAGCGACACGAGGAGATTCGCATGGACTCAACTATCGCCACCAGACTGTCGCGGCGCCGCTGGATCGGCGGAGTGGCCGCGCTGCTCGGGACTTCCGGCCGCTCAGCCGCGTCCCAGAGCGCCGCCACCACGCCAGCGGCAGTGCCACGACACGTCGTGCTGATGGTGGCCGACGGTATGAGCGTCGGTGTGCCGACACTTGCTGAGTCGTTCTCCCACACCGTGCGCGGGCGCGGCACCGCGTGGTGGGAGCTGGCGCGCCATCCGGACGTGACCACGGGGTGGGTCGACACAGCGTCGCTGACGTCGCTCGTCACCGATTCAGCCGCCGCCGCCTCGGCGTGGGGCAGCGGGTCTCGCGTTCGCAACGGCGCCATCAACGTGTTGCCGGACGGTACGCGCTTGACGCCCCTGGCACACCTGGCGCGGCAGGCGCGCCGCCGCATTGGTCTCGTGACCACGACCACGGTCACACACGCCACGCCCGCCGGGTTTGCCGCCGTCAACACGAACCGCAACGCTGAAGACGACATCGCCACGCAGTACTTGGATCGTGTAGACGTCGTGCTCGGCGGCGGGCAGCAGTTCTTCGATGCCGGACGTCGAGCCGATGGCCGTGATCTGGTCGGTGATTTCGCGCGCGGAGGGTATGCGGTGTGGCGAACCCGAGACGAGTTGCGCGCCGCAACAGGGAGCGGACGCGGGCTTGGCCTGTTCGCCAGCGAGCATCTGCCATACAGACTCGATCGCGACCAGGATCCACGCCTGCAGGCCAACATACCCACGCTGGCCGAAATGGCGTCAGCGGCACTGGCGCGGTTGCACGACGTGCCGGAGGGGTTCTTCCTGCTCGTCGAAGGCGGGCGCGTCGATCACGCCGCACACGCGAATGACGCGGCGGCGATCCTCCGCGAGCAGCTCGATTTCGACGACGCCGTCGCGGCCGTGCGCGAGTTTGCCGCAGGCCGGCACGATACGCTCGTCATCGTTACCTCTGACCACGGAAACGCCAACCCGGGCTTGAACGGTATGGGCCAGAGCTACCTCGACTCGAGCCGGGTCTTCGCGAATGTCACGCGTGCGCGCGCCTCGTTTTCTGTCGTCAAGCGCCAGTTGCTCGATGCGGCCAACCGTTCCGGTCAACCCAGCGTGAATGACACGGGCATGCTGGTGGAGCACCTTCTGGGTTTCGCGCCCGACCGGCTGCAGACGGAGGTGATTCGCACTGCCCTGGCCCGCCCCGTGGTCACCGTGCTCAATGGACAGCTGGCCGGATTCGACGGCGTGCTCGGGCAGATCGCCGCCAACCACTGGGGCATTGGGTGGACGGGGACCACGCACACCGCCGATCTTGCGCCGGTGCTCGCCTTCGGCCCAGGCCAGGAACGCTTCCGCGGCCTTCGTGCCAATACCGCGCTCTTCGGCGACCTGGTAGCGCTGATGGGACTGACGTTCAAGAACCCGGCCATGGCACCTGTGGACGCACGTGCCTATGCGGCATACGGCGTCGCGGGTGCCGAAGTGGTGCCGGCATGACGAATCCCGGCCTCGTCACGCTGGTCGTGGTGGCCTCGATGCTCGGCGTGGGCGATGCCGCCGGGCAGCCCGCGGCGCAGCGGCGTCCCGCGCTCACGCGTGTTGCCGTGCCGGTGGCGGCCGTGACTGTCGACGATGGCGATACCGTGGAGATCCGCTGGACGCCGACGGACATTGAGACCGTCCGCATTCTGGGCATCGATGCGCCGGAGACGCGTCACCTCGAGCACAACATCCCGTTCGATCAGCCGTTTGGCCCAGAGGCCCGGGCGTTCGGCCAGGGTGTACTGGCGACGGCGCGCGACGTGGTGATTCTTCGCGCTGCCACGACCGATCCGTTCGGCCGCTCGCTCGCCTATCTCCTTGTCGACGGGCGCAACTATTCAGTCCTGATGGTGAGCGCGCGACTCGCGGTAGAGAGTGTGACCGCGTTCGGCGACAACGGCCTGCCGATGGAAGCCGCGGCTGTCGTGGCCGCGGCCAAGGTGGCAGGTCCCGTAGCGTTCGAACCACCTCACGCCTATCGCTCGCGTATGCGGGACGTGGCCGAGTGGCTCAAGGCTCGCCGCCAGTACCCGCCGCCCTAGTGGTCGACCGCACGCGAATGTCACACGACGCGTCGGTCGTTACCGCCGCGCCGGCGCGCAGCACAAACAGTCGATCGGATGACGCGCGGCGGTCAAAGGGTTGGTGGGGTCGTCGGCCGCCGCCGGAGGGGCCACTCCCGTGAGGTACGCCGCAGCCGTCGGGGCGCGCGCGAGGAGCGCCCGGCAGATCGGGCACATCTCCAGCTCGTCACTGCGTCCCAGCGGCTTCAGCACCTCGAACTCGACGTCACATCGATCACAGGCGTAGACGTAGATCGGCACGCGCGCGCTTCGGCTCCTCCGCCACATCCTACAGCGTCGAGTGTCTCGTGGCCTGCGACAAGACGAAACCCGCGAACGGTGCCGCCATGGCCGCTCACCAGCCGACCGAGGGCGGCGACCGGCGCAGACACGCAGGGCGCCGGTGTGCGATCGCACGTGAGGGCAGTGCCGCCCGGCACCTGCGCATCGTGGGCCGCACGTGCACACTGACCTCATGGCCATGCTCATCAATCTCGACGACGACGTGGAAGGGTCTGGCTCGGAGGCCATCGTCCGCGTCAAGGGCTGGCTCTCGGCGCGCCTCGATCTGCCCGCGGACGCCATCGTGCTCGTGACCGAACTGCGTTGCCGCGAGGAGGGGTGCCCGCCGCTCGAAACGGTCCTGGCCGTGCTGGCACCCTCCGGCCGCTGGCACTGCACCGTGCACAAGGCCGCGGCGGCGCTCACGGAATCCGACATCCACGACGCGCTGGCGGCCAACGCGCCTCGACTCTGACCTGCGGTCCGCGCGCGAGGGCGGGTGGCCAGCCGCGTGGCTGCCACGCCGCCCGGACGGTGCGCCTCAGTACGAAATCGAGCGCGTGCTCGTGAGGAACGCCTGCATCGCGCCGCCCTCGCCGCCCACGGTCAGGCCGGGCATCAGGTCGGCCGCCTGCACATTCCGCACGTTCATGCAGTGCTGGCCGCCCCCCACCACCCCCCCGCCCTACATAACCCGTCAGCACATCCACCGACCCCCCTGACCACGCGACATGTGTGCGCGTAGTGCATACCAACGACTGCATC
>Ga0194124_10003000_pt1 | contig 18257 bp, 13 predicted proteins | sample TA2KigCas0mmetaG_FD_148605 | JGI IMG/M metagenome (GOLD analysis project Ga0194124, IMG submission 148605) | Freshwater microbial communities from Lake Tanganyika, Tanzania - TA2015031 Kigoma Deep Cast 0m | ecosystem: Environmental > Aquatic > Freshwater > Lake | place: Tanzania: Lake...
ACAGTGCCCAACTGGATGTGGCCTGGGTGCCCGGCAGCTTTGAGATCCCCCTGGTGGCCCAGCGTCTGGCCGCCAGTGGCCGTTACCAGGCGGTGATCACCCTGGGGGCGGTGATCCGCGGCGACACGCCCCACTTCGATGTGGTGGTGGCCGAAGTGAGCAAAGGGGTGGCCGCCGTGAGCCGCGACACCGGCGTGCCGGTGATCTTTGGCGTGCTCACCACCGACACCATGCAGCAGGCCCTGGAGCGGGCCGGCATCAAGAGCAACCTGGGCTGGAGTTACGGCCTTCAGGCGATTGAGATGGGCAGCTTGATGGCGGCGCTTCCCGGCTGAGCCTTGGCCGTCGAAGGGCCACCCCTGGTGTGGAAAACCGTCCACTGGCACCATTGGTGGTGTCAGCCACCCAAGACCGTGGCAAACTGAACGTGCTGGATGTCGCCATATCCCGCCACCAGGGGTGCGTGCTGTGCCCCTGGTTTTTTCATCTCCAGCGCTGTGGCAAAATCAGTCCGGATCAGGGTTGATACAACGGCGGTGCCATCCCAGAACAGGAAAGGGATTGTGCTGGCCGGCGGCAGTGGTACGCGGCTGGCACCGCTCACCACGGCGGTGAGCAAACAGCTGTTGCCGGTGTATGACAAGCCGATGATCTTCTATCCCCTCAGCACGCTGATGCTGGCGGGCATTTGTGAGGTGCTGATCATCACCACACCCCATGATCAAGCGGCATTTCAGCGCCTGTTGGGGGATGGCAGTGCCTGGGGGATGGATCTTCGCTACGCGGTGCAACCGAGCCCGGATGGCTTGGCCCAGGCGTTTTTGATCGGTGCTGAGTTCCTGGCGGGCAGCCCTGCTGCCCTCGTGCTGGGGGACAACCTCTTCCACGGCCACGAGTTGGTGCCGCAATTAACCGGCAACCCCACCACAGCTGAAGGCGCCACTGTGTTTGCTTATCCGGTGCGCGATCCCGAGCGCTACGGCGTTGTGGAGTTTGCTGCCGATGGGCGCGTGTTGAGCATCGAGGAGAAGCCCGCTAAACCCCGCTCCCGTTATGCCGTAACCGGCTTGTATTTCTACGACCACACCGTGGTGGAGCGTGCCCAGAGGGTTCGCCCTTCCGCTCGCGGTGAATTGGAAATCACCGACCTCAACCGCCAGTACTTAGAGGATGGCCTGCTGCGCGTGGAGCTGATGGGGCGCGGCATGGCCTGGTTGGATACGGGCACCTGCGACTCCTTGCACGAGGCCTCGAGCTACATCCGCACCTTGGAGCACCGTCAAAGCCTCAAGGTGGGGTGTCCGGAGGAGGTGGCTTGGCGCCAGGGCTGGATTTCAGCTGAGCAACTGGCTGCATTGGCTCAGCCCCTGCGCAAGAGCGGCTATGGCGACTACCTCCTGCAATTGCTGGAGCAGCCGGATGCGAGCTGAACGCCTGTTGGGCTCCCGCGGTGTGCCTGTGGCTGGGCCGCTGTTGATCACGCCCCAGGTGCATGGCGATGAGCGTGGTTGTTTCTTCGAAAGCTGGAATCAACGGGCCTTCGCAGCAGCACTGGAGACGGATGGCCAAGCGCCAGACACGGCCTTTGTGCAAGACAATCACTCCCTCTCCAGTGCCGGAGTCTTGAGGGGTCTCCACTATCAGTTGCCCCCCCACGCCCAAGGCAAGTTGGTGCGTTGTGTGGTGGGGGAGATTTTCGATGTGGCAGTCGACATCCGCCGCCGCTCCCCCACCTTTGGCCACTGGCTGGCTGCTCGGCTCAGTGCCACCAACCACCAGCAGCTGTGGGTGCCAGCGGGGTTTGCCCATGGCTTTCTTACCCTCAGCCATCAGGCGGAGGTGCTCTACAAAACCACCGATCTCTGGCAGCGCAACAGTGAGCGCGCCTTGCACTGGTGCGATTCAGAGTTGGCTATTGCCTGGCCCCAACGTCCCCAGTCGCCCATCGTGTCTGAGAAGGATGCTGCCGCGGTGGGCCTGGCGGCAGCAGCAGCAGCCGGTGATCTGTTCCCATGAAGGTGCTGCTCACCGGGGGCAGCGGTCAGGTGGGGCAAGCCCTCCAAGCCAGTGCCCCAGCCGTCTTCGCTGCAGAGTCCCTGCAGCTTTGGGCTCCAGGGCGGGCTCACCTGGATCTGTCTGATCCACAGGCCTGTCGGGCGGCGGTGTTGGCTTGGAAGCCCGATTGGGTGATCAACGCCGGTGCGTACACGGCAGTCGATCAGGCCGAGCGGGAGCCTGAGCTGGCTGCCGCCATCAATGCCGAAGCCCCAGGGGCTATGGCCCAGGGCCTCCTGGAGCTCCAGGCCAGTGGGGGTTCGCCACGCCGAATGCTGCAGCTCAGCACTGATTTTGTCTTTGATGGCCACCAGGGCAGCCCCTATGCGCCCGAATCACCGCTGGCACCGCTTGGGGTCTACGGCTCCACCAAAGCAGGGGGTGAGCGGGCCGTGTTGGAGCTGCTGGGTGGGCATGGATCGGCTCATATCCTGCGCACCAGTTGGGTGTATGGGCCCGTGGGCCGCAATTTTTGCCTCACCATGCTGCGTTTGCATCGCCAGCGGGCCGAGCGGCGTGAGCCGTTGCCGGTGGTGGCCGATCAGGTGGGATGCCCCACCAACACCACGGGCCTCGCGGCAGCCTGTTGGCAGGTGCTAGCCCAGGTGCACGCCGGCCAAACCCTTGCGCCGATCCTGCACTGGAGCGATGCCGGCGCCGCCAGCTGGTTTGACTTTGCCTTGGCTATTGGTGAGTTGGGCCAGGCGGTTGGCGTGTTGGATCAATCCGCCGAGGTGCTGCCCATCACCACGGCCGAGTACCTCACACCCGCCGAGCGGCCCAAATACTCCCTGCTGGATTGCACGGCCACGCGCGCAGCCCTGCAGCTGCCTGCGGAGCCATGGCGCCGAGCGCTCGAGGCCGTTCTCGGCCAGCTGGTGGCGGCCTAGCCATGAGCCCCTGGGTGGTGCTGTTCCATTACGGGGCCTATCAGCCCCTGTGGCAGCAGCCGGGGTTGCTGCAGTGTGGCCCGCGCCTAGAGCCCGGCCCCCATGCGCTCCCGGTGGCCGCCCCAACCGTGGAGGCGATCCACGCCGCCCTGCGCAGCCGTGGCCTGTGGAGCAGCAGCGGTGTGCTGATCCAGTACACCGACCCATTTCTGATCAGGGCTGCAGCGCTGCGGGGCCTCAAGCGGTGGCGGGGCCCCCGCTTGCTGGTGTGTGGTGACTTGCACCATGGCCCGGCGCCGGTGGACACCCTTGTGGCCTATCAGGAGCAGGAGCCGCACCATGCCGTGGCCTTGGCCTTCAATCCGATGCTGCTTCCGGAGGTGCAGCGGCGCCTGCGGGTGCCGGTGCACTGCCACCCACCTGGATTTTTTCGTTATCCCCGCTGCCCCCGCCACCAAGCGCCGGCCCGGCGCCTCGTGCATGTGGGCAGCCTGGGGGCCCACCATCCCCAGCGGCGCGCGTTGGTGGAGGCCCTGCTCCAACGCGGCCGCATCCCGTTTGAGCACATCACCACCAGCTCAGCCCAGCAGGCCGCCACGGTGTACGCCGCCAATGCCTTGGTGTTGAACGTGCCGTTGAACAATGATTTCAACCACCGCTTCTTTGAAGCGGCCGCGGCGGGGGCCCCTCAAGTGGTGTTTGCCAGCCCTGCCTTGTTGGGCCCCCTGTTGCCTTGGGCACAAGGGCGCCCCGATTGGTTCTGGACGGAGCACTTGGAGGATCTCGAAGGCCTGGTGTTGCGCCTGCTGGAGGATCCAGCCTTGGAGCAGCTGCCGGTGCCACCTCCCCCTCAGCCGAAGCTGCTTGATTGGCTGAAGTGCTGTCTGGCTCCCTTGCCCTCCCATAGGCTTGCAGTACGAGGAGTCAATTGATGCACGCTGCATTGCTGCCTGAAGGGGTTCAGCGCGTGCTGGTTACCGGCGGAGCGGGTTTCATCGGTGGTGCCGTGGTGCGGCGACTGCTGCAGCACAGCCCAGCCCGGGTGTTCAATCTCGACAAGCTTGGGTACGCCAGCGACCTCACCAGCATTGAGCAGTTGGCCCAAGTGGCGGAACGCCATCAGCTATTGCGGGTGGATCTAGCTGATGCCACTGCAACGGCGGAGGCTGTGCACCAGGCAGATCCGGATCTGGTGTTGCACCTGGCGGCGGAAAGCCACGTGGATCGCTCCATCGATGGCCCGGCGGCCTTTATCGATGGCAACATTCTCGGCACGTTCCATCTGCTGCAGGCGGTGCGCGTCCATTGGGAGCGGTTGCCCTCGGAGCGGCAGCAGCGCTTCCGTTTCCACCACATCAGCACCGATGAGGTGTTTGGTTCCCTGGGGTCCACGGGTCGGTTCAGTGAAACCACCCCCTACGACCCCCGCAGCCCCTATTCCGCGAGTAAGGCCGCCAGCGATCACCTGGTGCGGGCCTGGCACCACACCTACGGCCTGCCGGTGGTGCTCACCAACTGCTCCAACAACTACGGCCCCTGGCAGTTCCCGGAGAAGTTGATCCCCGTGGTGATCCTCAAGGCCATGGCGGGAGAGCCGATTCCCCTCTATGGCGATGGCGCCAATGTGCGCGATTGGTTGTACGTCGACGACCATGTGGATGCCCTGCTGCTGGCGGCCACCCGTGGCACCCTCGGCCAGAGTTATTGCGTGGGGGGGCATGGGGAGCGCAGCAACCGTCAGGTGGTGGAAGCGATCTGTCAGCTCCTGGATCGCTTACAGCCTGCTGGTGCTTCCCATCAGCGCTTGATCAAGCTGGTGGCTGATCGCCCCGGCCATGATCGGCGTTATGCCATCGATGCCAGCCGCATCAGCGCGGAATTGGGCTGGAAACCGCAGCACACCTTTGATGATGGATTGGAGGCCACCGTGCGTTGGTCTGTCGACCATCTCCCCTGGTTGAAGGCAGTGTCCTCCCGCGCGGGCTACCGCGGGGAGCGGTTAGGAGTTGCCCATGCTGGACAGGCTTGAGCCGCGCTTCCGCAGTTGGCTCCATCACCGTCGCCTGCGCCAACGCCACGGCTCCGAGGGGTTCACCGTGCTCGTGGAAGCTCATCAGGAGGATGGTGGTTACCTGGTGCCAGCTGTAGAGAGCGCCCAGGTTGCGGCTCAGCCGCTTCTTGAGCAGGGCATCCCGGTAGATCTCATTCTGCTGATGGATCATGTTGATCGCTACAGCTGCGCTGTTGCCCGCCAGTTGGCCCGGGAGCCTGGGCCACTGCCGCTATCTCTCATCTATGGGGTGCTGGGGGACCCGCTCAAGGCTCGGCAAAGGGCTTTGAGGCAAGCCCGGCTGCCATGGGTGGCGCTGTTGCAGGGTCGCAACCTATGGGCGGCAAACTGGCTGGAAGCCAGTCGAGCAGCGCTTGCATGCAGTGATGCGCCGATGCGCACCGTGGTGCACCCGCGCTGGAGTTTGAGATTTCAATCCAGTCAAGCGATTCAGTGTTGTGATCAGTCTCCGTGGCTCATCGACCCAGTGGGCTCCCTGCAGATGCGGCCGGCTTGGTTGGTGAATGGCGCTGCCCACCGTGATCTCTGGTGGACCCTGTTGGGCATGGGATCGCCAGAAACGGTGCATCTGGAGCAGCACGGCATCCATCAGCAATCGCTCCCTGGCACCTGTTGGTTTCAGCGTGACCTGCAGGCTTTGCGTGCTTCCGCGGTTAGCCGCTCGCGCTCTTAGGGCTATGCCAGCGTTCGACGCAGAAACTGAGCCTTTAAAGGGATTGATACGTCAGGCCCTCGCCATTGAGCCCGCTCTGGGAGATTTGGATGTGGATGGGCTGTTCGGCCAGCCGGGTATGGCTGCCTTGACCCAGCCGGCTCGGTTGGCCGAGCGGATCTTGAGCCAGGTGTTGGTTATCCCGCAGCGGCTGTTGTTGATCCATGCCATGGTGCTGGGGGGGGCAGAACGGGTCGCCGCCCATGCAGCTGAGGCGGTGGCAGCCCACTATGGAACTGATGGGCTGTTGATCCTGGCTACCGATGGACCGGAGCGCAGTGCCGCCCATTGGTTCTTGCCCCATGCTCCGGTTGTGGTTCTTGCCGATTGTTGGGAAGAACCGCTGAATCAAAGCGATCTGGCGATCTGTCTGGTCCATCTGATTTTGGCTTGGCGACCCCGTGCTGTCCTGAATGTGAATAGCGCGGCGGGTTGGCTCGCGTTCGAGAGATATGCCCCGGCACTCACGGTTCACACCCGTTGGAGCGCGGCTGTGTTCTGCCGTGACCGATTACCAAACGGCAGGCCCCATGGCCATGTGGATCGCTTTCTTCGCCATTGTCTGCCCTGGTTAGAAGCTTTGCTCAGCGATCACCGCGGATTTTTAGATCAATGGGCGCGAGACACGCGTCTGCCCAGCCATCTGCGCCAAAGATTGAAACCTGTCTATCAACCGGTGAGTTGTGCAGACCACGTCTGGCAAGGTGCAGGCCAGCGCTGTGTGCTCTGGGCCGGTCGCCTGTGTGCTCAGAAACAGCCAGATCTACTCTCCGCTGTGGCCCAGCTCTGCCCAGATCTTCAATTTCATGTGTATGGGCCGATCGTCTCAGCTGAATTGTGGTGTCAGTGGGGCTTGGATCTACCCAATGTTCAGCACAAGGGTGTGTATCAGCATTTTTCAGAACTCAATGTTGATCAGTATGGTGCGTTGTTATTTACTTCTGCTTATGAGGGCTTGCCAAATGTCCTGTTGGAAGCTGCAGGTGCGGGCCTACCCATCGTGGCCAGCTCGGTTGGCGGCGTTCCAGAATTGGTGAATCACAGAGCCGGTTGGCCGGTGGCCATGCTCATTGGAGCAGCCCAAGCGATGGCCAGTTGCCTGAGGGAAGCCATTGATAATCCACAGACAGCTCGAGCTCGGGCTAAAAGGGCTCAACAGATGGTACGGAATCGACACAATCAGAAGAGGTATTGGCAACAATCACTGCGCGGCTCATCATTTTTTAGGAAGTTGGACTCAAGACATTCTTGATCCACCGGAGGAACCGTCTTCTCCCACGTGGGATTGCTTGCAATTCACCTTCAAGGCAGTGTTGAGGAGCTTGCTGCAAGCCAGCATCCACGGCCCCCTGAAGAAGTTCCCTGAGCTGTAGACGCAGATGTTCTACAAGATCACCATCCAAGAGCTCCTCATTTTTTTCGATACGAAAGTGAACCCAGTCAGCATCATCTGAGATCAGTGTAATGGTGCATTGCTCGGGTAGCTGCTGCCTGAGCGGCAACAGTGGCTGGTCTCGTCCGGAGATGAACACTTCACCACCACGGCTATCGATGTTGAATTGATGGAGCCCTTCGTAGTTGGCCTTTACACCTTCATTGCGCCGACTTGAGCAAAGGGCCACCCCACCAACCTTGAGAATGATGAGCATTTCATGGATTGCCCTGACGGGATCGATGCAATGGTCGAGAGCGTTATTGCAGCTGATCACATCAATGCTGCTCTGTGCATAAAATGAACTCAGAAATTCAGCTAGAGCGAATTCCGGTGGATTGGGTACTTGAATGCGATGTTTCTTGAATTCTTCATTGTAAAACTGTGCCAGTGGATCTGATGCGATGACCTTCACGCTCAGTCCCTTCGGGCCCTGATGCCCCACCTTCGTCAGTGGTCCGGAACCCACATCCAGCACGGTGATCTCCTTGAGATCACGGCTCTGGGCATACAGGATGATCCTAGGGTCGATAGGCATGGCTGGATTCGTGCGCTCTGCGTGGTGCGCTGGATTGGGCGCGCCACCACTGGCCGCCCAGTGGTTCCAGAAGTCCAGCTCCTCCCTGAGCTGGTGAGACCATCTGAAAAAAGAGCGGGCGAAATCGCGGTCCATTGAAGTTGACTTCAATTCGTACGACTCTCTGGAGTGCAACATGGTAAGGAAAAGGGATGCGGGAACCTGGCTAACCCATTTTCTGCAAGATAGTTCGAAATCCTTGCGTGTGCAAATTCCCGACCTTCGAGTTTGATTTTCTTACGGCTTTGAAGGCCTCGGGAAATTTCTTGCTCAGATTATGATTGGCGGCAACCTCGTCTAGCCGAAGCACAAAGAAGTGGGATTCGGTGATGATTCTGGAATCATCTTCATAAAGCAATCTGGTTGGTGCTCGATGGAAATCAACTTCCCTGTCGGGATTGTATTATAGAACCATGCTCGGTTTGATGGGAGCACCCTAATGCCCTACTCGCCCCGTTACAATGTTCTATTTATTCATATCCCCAAAACGGGCGGCACCAGTCTTGAGCAGGCTCTAGGGGTGTATGCTGATTGGCAGCTTGAGAATCAGGTCACGCTCTTCGGGATGATTCAAGATCCTGATTTGAAGAGCAGGGCTTGGGGGTCAGCTTTTCTGCAGCACCTCACCTTTGCTGAGATTCAGCAGGTGTGGTCTTATCCCGATGCTCACATCCTCGCATGTGTGAGAAATCCTTGGGCACGTTTTGCCTCAGTCTACCGAAACTTGGATACCCATCTCCAGCAGACTGCTTTGGCGATGGGTATCCAACTGGATGGGCTTTCTTTCCCAGACTTTGTCGCCGCCACTGAGGATCTCAATCACGCACATCTGCGGCCACAATCTGACTATCTTCCGCATCCTGCGTATCAAGACGTGCCACTGCATTTACTGAGAACGGAGTCTTTGCATCGCGACTTTGAGCGAGTCTGTCAACAGCTGGAATTGAAGTTGTCGTTGCCCTGGTCAAATCGTTCGCCAAGTCAGGAGCCATGGCATAAATTGTATTCTCCTAGCACTTGGGCTTGTATTGGTCAGCGCTATCAACAGGATGTGTTGCGCTTCGGCTATGAACAGTGCACAGATTGACCGTCTGCTGTGACGGGCCGAGCAAAATGAAGACGTGGGTACCATTTCCCTTCTTCTGGTCGACGCCAGCGCCAATCAAAGATAGGTCCAAGAATCAAATGGGTAGGGATGTCTGCACCTGCGGCTAGATGTGCTACAGCCGTATCAACACTGATCACCGCTGAACACGATCCGATGGATGTCAGCGTGTCCTGCCAGTTTTTTGAGGCTTGACGAAGGCCAAGCATCCTATGTGCATCGCCTTCATCCACTTGTAGGCTCACTAACGACTTGTTCGCCAGTTCTGTCTCGTATTGGCGAAGTATTTGCTCTACATCCACACTCTTGTAGCTGTGCATGCTTTTGTCTTGTCGATTGCTTGACCAGCACAAGCCCACTTTTGTTGGTGGGATCTGATCTTTTGGTGTCTGGCTCAACTTCCAGGTTGGACCGCACCAGTTTCTCCCCCACTGTGTGTCTTCATCGAGCAATGGGATGAGGCTCATTAGCGGTATGTGACGGCATGCGTTGAGATCAAGCTTGTTTCTGTCCACCACAGCATGCAGGTCCCACGCCAGATGACGCGTAAAAATGTCGATTTGGCATGCATCCACGGCAAATATCACTCGTTCACCACGGTCGACTAGGACACGTGTGTACCGGCTAAATTGAAAAGCGTCTCCCATTCCCACGTCATTCCACACCACCAGAGGGCGACCATTCAAGGGTTCGCCTTTCCATTGGCTCTCTAGAAAGGGCTCTCCATCAAAGCGCTGTCCATGGAAAGTCCAGCCTGTTCTATAATTTCCTCGCGAGAGATGTACGAAGCCTAAATTCTTGGCGGCGCTGCGTCTTGTTTTACGGTCTTCACTTTTTAAGGCCAATTGATAACAGTGTTCTGCAGCAATATCTTGACCAGCTTGCATCAAGGATAAGCCCAGATTGACAAGTATTCCAAGTTCCCCGGGCTCTGTCGTGTAGGCCTGCTTCAGAACCTTTGAGGCCAAAAGTGGGTGGCCGGCAGCAAAAATGTCCAACCCTCGATTGTTGAGAGTCGCGTGATCCTGTTGCATCAATTCCGCGCAGTCTTTTGTTAGAGCATTGAGTGCACAAGGGCCAATTGTTGGGCAAGACAGGTATCAAGTGTATAGCCCTTATTGATGATGAACTCTCTTGCTTGTTGTGAAAGCTGTGACCGCCTCTGCGGATTCTGCAGCAATTCATCTACGCGATCTGCGAGACCTTGGCTGTCAAAATAATCCACCAAAACGCCTTGTTGACCAGGCTGAATCATTTCTCTGACAGGCTCGGTGCTGCTAGCTACGACACTGCAGCCGCATGCCAGTGACTCCATCAGTCCCCAGCTCAAAATGAAGGGGATCGTCCAGTACACGTGAACCCAGCTGTGCTGCAAGACCTTCACGTAGTCGCTGTATTGCAGTGGGGGGAGATAGTGGAGCCGATCGGGATCGAAGCTGAAGGTCTCCAGTGCCCATTGACGCCAGGTTTTACCGTCCCCGCGCTTGGCCCCATAGGCCACCTCATCGGAGCCAACCAGCAACACGCGAACTCGGGGGTTCCGCTGCATGAGGAGGCTTAATCCTTGGGCCACTTGCGGCCAGCCGCGATAGGGTTCGAAACCTCGGGTCGTGTAAGTTACCAGCGGAATATCGTTGGGGATTGATAGGTCTCCAATGCGGAGCTCTCCCTGTTTTTCAGTTTCGGCTAGAGGACAAAAAATTTTGGTATCGATTCCATCGAAGATAACGTTTAAGTTATTCCTCAGATGTGTTGGGAACTGGCTCGCTTGCCATTGTGTTGGGCAAATGGCTTGATCACAGGCCCCAAGATCCATCAGTATCGGGGCGTTATACGTGTGAACTCGGCAAGCAGTATCAGGTGAAATGGGTTCGTTTTCTCCAAAGCCTACGTCTGAACCTGAACTTCGATAGAACCATTCGAAATATCCCAAAAATTTGGCTTGTCTCCAAACCTCTTTGAGGTAGAGCGTGCTGCCAAAACCGGAATGGCCAATAATTAAGTCAGGTTCAAAACCACTCTGGCGCAACTTCATCGCTGCCCTGAGTGAGGCTTGACCAGTGAGAACGCAGCTCTCGAAGCGTTTGAGGTAGGGGTGACACAGCTCCCCTGTTGGATCACGTCCCAGCTCGTAGCGATGCATGGAAACACCGTTGTCTTTTGGGGCGGTCCACTCCTTTCCCTGGCTCAAAAAGAGCACTTCATGCCCTTCTGAGGCGAGTTTAGCGCTGAGATGCCTAAATTGAGCGGGGTAATTGGAATGTACGAAGAGTATTTTCACACCCGTTATCAAACTGGGCTATTCACCATGCTGTTGAAGCGCTTGAACCCCTCCACAAACCAAGCTGGGAGGTTTCGTTCTGGATCGGCAAGTTTGACCGATCCAGGTTGGTTGAAGAGGAGAGTGGCTGCAAACCGCTGGAGCCCACCGGCTTGATGCAAGCTATTGGGTGTTTCACTGAGCCACCTCTGGAGCTCGTCGCGTCGCGCACTCTCCTGAGAATTCAATGATTCCTTTTGGATACCGCATTGCGCCATGGCCCAGTAACGGTCCCCAAAATCTTTTTGGAATGCGCTTGCCACATCCTCCGGCTTTGCATTGATCAAGAGCTCCACCACTTGCAGGCGAACGGAGCGAAGCTCGATAAGTATCTCTTGGTCTTCGGGGTCAATGTAATAGAGATTCGAGAGCCCTAATATCTTGTTCAGGAAAATACGATCTTCGAACGAGGGAGATCCGGTCGGGTTCTGCGATGCAGGACCCTCACTCGAGGCAGCGGGAACGCCGTAGCGCAACTGATAAATTTTCAGCGTATCCCCGCTGAGTTTTGCTGCCGCATCTTCCACCTTGAGTTGGCCGGGCGGGAAGAAGGGCATCAGGGCTAGCAGCAGTTGGCTACCTCCCCCATCTTGAAATCCGTTGGCTCTCAGTTTCTGACTGAGCTCGACCTTAATTGATTCTGCCTGAGCGCCTGCTTGGGATTCAGTACAACAACGCTCTAAGAAGAGTTTATACACCCTTCCGAAAGGGCTCGCGAGCAGTGGCTCAATAAAGTCTGCCGGTGCCTGTTCGAGGAATCGAGCCAGAAGGCATGCGGCAACGGCATTCTGCTCTGAATCACTAGATGTTGACGCGGCGAGTTGTTCGATTCGCTGCAGCTGCCAGGCCATCATCCATAAGTAATCTACTACAATCATACCAGTGCTGGCCCCTGTGCTCCAAGGCGTCTCCAGCGCGGCCGGTTTGGCCCTATCCCCGTTCTCGGCCCGGTGTGCGGATTCTCGGATGGACCGCTTGCGGCTTGGATCCTCACTGGGTATTGTCAGCCTGCTATCTAGGCGTTTGGTCGCCTGGATAGGCCCCTTCAAGCCGTTGGCGGCTTGAGCGTTCTCACCCCACCAACCCAAGTCCCACGGCGAAACAGCTTTATCCATGGCGACCTTTAACAGCACCATCACGGGTTCCAACACGGGTGACACCCTGTTGGGAACAGCCCCGGACCAGCTGATCAGCGCCGGCAGCGGCAACGACAGCATTTCCTCGAGCTTCAGTCTCAGTTGCCTGCTTGGCAATAACGGCAACGACAGCTTCGGCGCCGCGGGCCTGAACAGCAGCCTGTACGGCGGCAGCGGCTCCGACAGCTTCTTTTTCACCAGCGGCCTGACCAGCGTGTTGGTGGCCGGTAACCAGGACGCCGACACGGTCCAGGTGATCGCCTCGCTGAACAACACCAGCATTTACGGCGGCAGCGGCGACGACAGCATTCGTATTGCTGGTACCGGCACCGCGGCTTACCTCGAAGGTAACCAAGGCAATGACACCATCAGTGTCGAGGTGGCTCAGACAGCCGCTTCCATCCTGCTGGGTGACGGCGATGATCGCCTTGCGGCGACCGGCGACATCTCCAGCAGCACCGTCTTGGGGGGCAGCGGCGCTGACAGCCTGAATTTCCAGGCTGCCGTGGTGGGCTCGAGCCTCAGCGTTGACGACGGCAACGACACCTTGGTGTTCTCCCAGTCGGTTGTGAGCACCACCATCAGCGGTGGTTCGGGCGCTGACACCATCGCGATGGTGCAAGGCGTCACCGGCGGTTCGATCGACACGGGTGCGGATGCCGACACGATCTCCATTTCTGGCACCGCCTCTGGTGTCACCATCTCTGGTGGCAGTGGCAATGATCTGATCAGCGTTGGCAACGCCATCAGCGCGCAGATTGCCGGCAATAGCGGTGCTGACACCCTGGTGATCACCAATGGTCTCACCGGCGGTTTTGTCACCGGCAACGAGGATGCGGATTCGCTGTCCATCGCCGGCACCGTGAGCACCGGTGCTGTTTATGGCGGTAGCGGCAACGACACCATCACAATTGCGGGCAGCGTGACCAACGCGCTGTTGAGCGCAGGCCAAGGTGCAGACTCCCTGTTGGTGACAGGTGATGTGGAATCTGGCACCATTTCCCTGATTGCCTCGGGTTCTGCCGAAACCCTCAACGACACCCTCTCGGTGGGTGGCGCCCTGAGCGGCACCACCATCCTGGCCGGCAGCGGCGCGGATTCTCTGCAGCTCGTGGGTGCCGTAACCGGCGGCAGCATCAGTGCCGGCGCCGGCGCCGACAGCCTCCTGGCCACCAGCAGCCTGGGCGGTTACATCGACATGGGTGATGGCGCTGACTATGTGAGTGCCGGCAGTTCGATCAGTGCGGCGACTCTTTTGGGTGGCAGCGGAGCTGATTCCCTCACGTTCTCCGGTGCCAGCGGCGCCAGCGTGGTGGGCGGCTATGACGCGGACTCGGTGGTCTTCACCAATGCCGTGCTGGCTAGCACCATCTACGGCGGCGATCCGTCGAATGGCGGCAGCGCGCTGGATGGCAATGATTCGATCAGCATCGGTGGCAGTGCCAGCGCAGCCTTGATCGCCGCCAACTACGGCGACGACTCCGTGATTGTGAGGGGGGAAGCTCGGGGCACCTCCATCTACGGTGGTTCGGGTGCCGATTTGATGAGCATTGCTGGCAGCGTGAGCGCCGGTGTGATCTACGGCAACAGTGGCAATGACACGCTGTTGATCAACAGCAGCCTGTTCGGTGGCGCATCGGTGTTTGGTGGCAACAACACCAACAGTGGCGACACCGATGCCGATTCCTTGAGCATCAGCGCCATCAACACCGCTTGGGTGTACACCGATCAGGGCAACGACACCCTGCTGGTGGCTGGAGCAGCCCAAGGCGCCTCTATCTACGGCGTCAGTGGCGCTGATTCCATCACCATTGGTAACAGTGCTTCCGCCAGCAGCATTCAAGGTGGCGCTGGTGCGGACACCATCCGAATCACGGGCGATGTCCTCGGTACCACTGTCTATGGCGGTGATAACAGCGGTTCCGCCAATGATGAAAGCGATCTGATCACCATTGGTGGTTCAGCCAGCAACGTGCTGATCGCTGGCAACCTGGGTAACGACACCCTCTCGATTGCGAACACCGTTGTCAACGGTTCGCTCTATGGCGGTAGCGGCAACGACCTGATCACCGTGAATGCGGGTGGCATTACGGCTGGCAGCATCGTTTATGGCGATCTGGGTGACGACTCCCTGGTTGTGGTGGCTGGCGCCGTGGTGGGCAGCTCCCTGATCGGTGATGACGGCACAGGTAGCAGCTCTGATGGCAACGACAGCTTCGTGCTGGGCGCTGGCTTCAGTACCGGCTACTTCAGTGGCGGCGCTGGCAATGATCTGTTCTCCGTGGCTGGTGCGGTGGAGGCCTCCAGCCTCTATGGCGGCCTGGGCGACGACTCGATCACCGTGGTCGGCAACGTCACCGCCGGCAGCACCGTGTTCGGCGGCAGCGGCAACGATGTGCTGCAGATGGACGGCACCATCGTCACCGGCTCGGTGTTGGGTGAGGCCGGTACCGACCTGTTGAGCCTGAACACCGTCAGCAATGGTTATGCCGATGGCGGCGTTGGCAACGACACCGTCGTGGTTCGTGGCAGCATCCTTGACGGTGCCAGCGTGTTTGGTGGTGAGGGCAATGACTCTCTCTCCGTGGCAGGTCTGGTGTCCCGTGGCTTTGTCGGCGGTAACGCCGGCAACGACACCCTCAACTTCTTCGGTGGCCTGACCACCAGCACGGTTTCGGGTGGTGCCGGTGCCGACTTCTTCAGCATCACCGGTGGTCTGACCGCCGACTCGCTGATGGCCGGTGACGGCAATGACACCCTGGCCCTGGGTGGTGCAATCTCCAGCACCACGGTGGATCTGGGCGGTGGTTTCGACAGCTTGGTGCTCCTTGGGGACGCCTCCCGCGCTTTGACCTTGACCGGCACCTTGACCTCTACCACCGTGATGGGCGCTGCCGGTGTGGACACCTTGTTGGTGAGTGCCGCGATCAGCAGCGGCTTCATCAGTGAGGCGGCAGGTAATGATTCCCTGTTCTTCTCCAGCAGCGTCGCCAACACGACAGTCGTGAGTGGCGGCGGTGAGGACACCATCAGCCTGAGTGGGGCTGCTGATGATTTGATCCTCAGTGCCTTCTCGGTGTCGCGTCTGTTCGCTGGTAGCGGTGCAGACACGCTGCGCTTCCTGGGTCAAGCCACAGGGGTGACCGTGGATGCCGGTGAGGGTGCCGATTCGCTGTCGTTCTCCTCGAGCGTCATCCGCAGCAGCCTGTCGGCTGGCACTGGTTCTGACACGATCTGGTTCGCTGAGTCGATCAGCGCCACCAGTGTGGACGGTGGTGATGACGCCGATCTCTTCGTGATCGCCAACATCAGCAGCCAAGACAGCCTGTTCGGTGGCGGCGGCGCCGATTCCTTCAGCTTCGGTTCCTCCGTGACCAGCACCACGGTCATGGGCGGCGACGGTGATGACACCCTGGTGTTCGCCAGCACTGTCCAGCAGTCCTCTGTGATGGGCGGTGCTGGTAATGACTTCCTGAGCCTGGGTAACACCCTGGCTGCCGGTAGCACCATCGCCGGTGGTGACGGCAACGACACCTTCATCGTGGCAACGGCAACGGCGGCGCTGATCAGCGGCGGTCTGGGCGTGGATTCCGTCTCGATCGTGAGTTCACTGTTGGGTTCGACGATTGACTTTGGATCGGGCGATGAGACCTTCACCCTGACAGTGGACACCACCTCGAGCACAATTCAGGGTGGCGACGGCCGCGACACGCTGATCTTCTCTGGCACGATGACCAGCTCCTTTGTGGGCGGTGGTAGCGGCAATGATCTGATCTCGTTTGCTCAGATCGTTGGCCTGGGTAACACCATCGATGCCGGCGCAGACAACGACACGCTGCTGTTCTCCACGACAGTGAGTGCTGCAAGCTTGGCGGGTGACGCAGGTGATGATTCCTTCTCCTTTGGCAGCACTGTCGCCAGTGTCACCCTCTCTGGGGGTTCAGGAAACGACACCTTGTCCTTCGGGGTGAACGTCTCGAATAGCTACCTCTCGATGGATGCTGGTAGTGATCTGGTTGTCTTCTCCTCGGTCAGCCTTGTCAACGGCACCATTCGCGGTGGTGATGCGAATGACACCTTCACCTTCAACAACACCTCCCTCAGCGGTGCCTCCATTGCTGGCGGTGCGGACGCTGATAGCTTCTCCGGCTCCATCAATAACGTTGGTGCCGTGAGTTTCTGGGGTGGAGCTGGAGCAGACACCTTCAACTTCTCCACCCTGACGGGCACTGGCACCGCCTACTTCTGGAACGATGTCGCCGGAACCGACAGCATCGTCTTCGGGAATACCGTTGGCGGCTCCAGCTCCAACCAAGTGTTCTTCGGCATCTCCGGTGCCGTGGCATCTGGTCTTGACATCAGCTTTGCCGCTGGTCAGACGAGCGCGAGCTTCAATGGCTCTTCCTTCTCGAATGCCTTCTTGGTTGGTACCTCCAACCTGGTGACCATGGGCTACAACAGCGCCCTTACCGCCATTACCCTGAGTTACGGCGCTGGCCTTGGCATGATCACTCTCAATGGTGGCGTCTTCGAGGCGGCGTCTGGTACGGCGGCATTTACAAATGTGGGCGGCGGTACAGCAAACTTCGGTGTGGCTACTACCTTCCCGACCTTCAGCTGATTGCCTTCGCTTCACTGACATTCAGCCCCCCGAGTCATCGGGGGGTTTTTTATTGATCGTGACACCATCTATTCAACAATCCTGGTTAACGGATTATTTCCAGGGTCGTCGCCTGCAGGCTGAGATTTCATTGCTCGCCCATGGGTTTAGCTCTCCATCGCTCGACCTCGAGAGCGAGCTGCAGGTATTACATCGCTCTTTCGGCTCTGGTCATCACCATTCCGATCGCGAACATGATGATTCCGCTACGGCACCATTACGGAGAGCGATTCAGTCGTTTACAGATGCGTATGCTTCTTCCCCGCAAGACTCCGCGTCGTGGACAACAAAAATCTGCCAATATCCATTTGCTCCAGATCTATACCTTTTGTATGTTCTCTGGCGTGTCGAAAGTAACTCTACCTCTGCACCCGCTAAGGCTCGTCGCCTCGTGCTGTCCTCCCTTGTCTTTCTACAAAGGCAATTTCCGTCTCGTCTTGATTTGCAGATTGCTCTAATTAGTAGGCTTGGTTTCTTAGACCTCCTAAAAGGACGCCTTTCTTCTGCATTGCCAGTCTCATGCTTCTATAGTGATCCACAGCCTGCGATCACCATGCTTACAGGCCTCTGGATCAATGGCCTTTATGCTCAGATCTTCCATTCTTACTGCCAACAGCAACTACATCCACGCTTTTTCCCTGCCAGCGACTTTATTATCAGGGTCTTTTCAATCTTAGGCCTTGATCACCAGGCTGCCTCAATATTTAGGCGTATTTTTTATTCGCAATCCCATCTTCTGCCAAGCGTCACCCTTAGTAATATCCTCTTTTGTGAATTAGGTTTTGAGAGTATTGACTGGCCTTATGTGCAGGATGTTATTTCTAGATTTCGCAGCTCTCGTCCCAATCCCACCGCACCATCTAGGTCCTTGCACCCTCAGGCATGCCAACAGATCTCCATCCATGAACGGCCAGTTCTGGCTGTTCTTTCAGCTGATCTCCGGAATCACCCAGTTGGCCGCTTCTGGCTGCCGATGGCCCGTCAGCTGCATAAGGATTTTCGACTGGTCCACCTTGCTTACCATCAACATGAGGAGGACTCCTTACGCTGCGCTTTCAGGAGTTGCTCGACTGAATGGTTCGGCCTTGACCATGGAGAGGATCCCACTCACCATCTAGCCAACCTTTCCCCTACTTTGTTGTTGGACCTTGGAGGTCATACAGCAGACAATTGTCCTGGTGTCTTGAACGATCGTCATGCACCAGTTCAAGCCTCGTACTTGGGCTTCTATGGGCCTAACTTTGGCGCCCACTGTGATTGGTGGATTCTCGATCAGTCAACGGCACGTTACGTAAGGGG
>Ga0194124_10003003_pt1 | contig 18244 bp, 19 predicted proteins | sample TA2KigCas0mmetaG_FD_148605 | JGI IMG/M metagenome (GOLD analysis project Ga0194124, IMG submission 148605) | Freshwater microbial communities from Lake Tanganyika, Tanzania - TA2015031 Kigoma Deep Cast 0m | ecosystem: Environmental > Aquatic > Freshwater > Lake | place: Tanzania: Lake...
CCGACGCCGAGGCCCTGCTGGCCTCGGCGTTCGACTTTGCGTATCAGCTGCACGAAGGGCAGGTGCGCGCCAGCGGCGAGCCCTACATCGTGCATCCGGTGGCGGTTGCCGATCTGCTGCGCGACATTGGTGCCAGCGCCGGGGTGATCGCGGCGGGGTTCCTGCACGACGTGGTCGAAGACACCGGCGTCACCCCCGACGACGTCGAAGAGCACTTCGGCGCCGAGGTGCGCGCCCTGGTGGAGGGGGTCACCAAGCTCGGCGGCATCCACTTCACTAACAAGACCGAAGCGCAGGCTGAAAACCTGCGCCGCATGTTTCTGGCGATGGCCAGCGACATTCGGGTCGTGCTGGTCAAACTGGCCGACCGGCTGCACAACATGCGCACCCTGGCTGCGCTCAAGCCCGAGAAGCAGCTGCGGATCGCCCGCGAGACCCGCGAGATCTATGCGCCGCTGGCCAACCGCCTGGGCATCGGCCGCTTCAAGTGGGAGCTCGAAGATCTGGCCTTCAAGATCCTCGAGCCTGATGAGTACCGCGACGTGCAGCAGCAGGTCGCCAGCAAACGCAGCGAGCGCGAGGAGCGCCTGGGGGTCACGGTGCAGTTGCTGCGCGACCGTCTGGCGGCGGTCGGTCTCGACGCCTGCGAGGTGAGCGGCAGGCCCAAGCACCTCTATGGCATCTGGAGCAAGATGCAGCGCCAGCAGAAGGCCTTCCACGAGATCTATGACGTGGCGGCGCTGCGCATCCTCTGCCCCAACCTCGAGAGCTGCTATCGCGCCCTGGCGGTGGTGCATGACACCTTCCGGCCCATTCCGGGGCGCTTCAAGGACTACATCGGTCTGCCCAAGCCCAATGGCTACCAGTCGCTGCACACGGCAGTGATCGGCCGCCACCGGCCGATCGAGGTGCAGATCCGCACCGCCGACATGCACCAGGTGGCCGAGTACGGCATTGCCGCCCATTGGAAGTACAAGGAGGGCGGCTCACCGGCAGCCTCCGGCGCCGACGCCGAGCGTTTCAACTGGCTGCGGCAGCTGGTCGACTGGCAGAAGGACGGCGTCGGTGAAGACAGCGGCGACTTCCTGCGTTCGATCAAGGAAGACCTGTTCGATGAGGAGGTGTTCGTGTTCACGCCCAAGGGCGAGGTGGTGGGCCTGCGCAAGGGCTCCACCGCCGTCGATTTCGCTTATCGCATTCACTCGGAGGTGGGCAACCACTGCCAGGGGGTGCGCATCAACGATCGCCTCTGCCCGCTCGCCACACCGCTGCAGAACGGCGACTTCGTGCAGGTGATCACCGCCAAGACAGCGCACCCCAGCCTCGACTGGCTCAACTTTGTGGCCACGCCCACGGCGCGCAACCGCATCCGCCAGTGGTACAAGAAGAGCCACCGTGACGAGAACATCGCCCGCGGCACCGAACTGCTTGAGCGCGAGCTGGGCCGCGACGGCTTCGACGCCCTGCTCAACGGCGAGGCCATGGCCCAGGTGGCGCGCCGCTGCAACCTGGTGAGCACCGAAGACCTGCTGGCCTCCCTGGGTTTCGGTGGGGTCACCCTGCACCAGGTGCTCAACCGCCTGCGCGAGGAGATCCGCCTGGCGACTGCCGCCGAAGCACCCCCCAAGAGTAATGAAGAGGTGGCCGCCGGTGTGGCGGCCCAGGCCGAGCAGCTCACGCCCCAGGCGCCTCTGCATGCCCATGGCGTCGGTGTGGCCAGTCCGATCCTGGGGCTCGAAGGCCTCGACTATCGGCTGGGCGGCTGTTGCAGCCCGCTGCCGGGTGAGGCGATCGTGGGGTCGGTGTCCCTCGGCAACCACGGCATCACCATTCACCGTCAGGACTGCGCCAACGTGCAGACGATCCCGGCGGCACGGCGCCTGCCGGTGCATTGGAACCCGGCCAGCGAAGCCCAGCAGCGCCGCTACCCGGTGCAGCTGCGCATCGAGGTGTTGGATCGCGTGGGTGTGCTCAAGGACATCCTGATGCGCCTGTCAGACCACCGCATCAACGTGAGTGATGCGCGGGTGCGCACCAGCCCTGGCAAACCGGCGCGCATTGATCTGCGGGTGGAGCTGCAGAGCGCCACCCAGCTCAGCGGCACGCTCAACCAGATCCGTTCGATGGCCGACGTGCTCGATATCGCCCGCACCGGGATCGGTTGACGCGATCCGCAAGGCGCCTGCCCATGCGCCAATGGTCAGCTCGATCCCAATCCCGAGCATGGCTTTGCATTCGCCATTGGTTCATCGAGGTGTTTGGGACGGGACAACTGTGTCGCGAGCCACAATGCGGTTGCGTTGATGGCAGGGAGCGTCGTTGTTTTCATTCAATGTTTTGCCAGCAATGTTTTGCCAGCAACGGGTTGCCTGCAATGTGTCGGCAGCCATATTTCATCAGTCTTCTTTCAGTAGCTATGTTTCGCCAGCCTTCGCTGCGATTGCTGGGCGCTGAGTTGAGCTTTGCTTCAGCAGTGCTGGTGGTATTGCAAATTGCTTTCGTTTCACCGCTGGTGAAGTTCGATCAGTAAGCTATGGCCCTCTCGATGCGCTCTGATGAAGGAGTTGGCCACGATTCAGCAAGTGTTTCCGTCGATACCCGAGGCGATGGAAGCCAGGCCCAGCGGCAAGGCTGACATTCTTGAAATGGATGGCATGCCGCAGCAAGCACTTCAGGCGATGCTGGAGAAAATCGAAGATGCCTGGTGGGATCGTGACATCCGCCACAACTTGTACCGAAACCATGCAACGACGCGCTGCATCCGGTTGCGTCATGTCACCGATTATGATTTTAATAACATCAAATTGATGAGCTTCCCCGAGCTTGATGATGTTTTCAAGCAAGAGGTTGATGACGTCCTTTCGGCATTATCCAGGCACTATGAGTATTGCGACTTCACCGCGATCATTCTGCTACTGCCTGCTGGTGCAAAAATCGAGCCCCATGTTGACCAAGGGCGTTGGTTTCGTTTGGCCCATCGGATTAATGTGCCGCTGGTGACCAATCCTGATGTCGAGTTCAGGGTGGGGGGGAGACTGTGTGAGCATGAAGGTCGGCAAGGCTTGTGAGATTGACAATGCCAACAAGATTCATGCTGTTGCCAACAACGGAGCCACAGATCGTGTGCATCTTGTTGTTGACCTGTTGCCTTTGTCTACACTGATTCGCCTGCCGCTTGCTCGTTGAGAAGCTCTTGCAGCTCCCTTGGTAGATCGCGCCCAATGCTGACAAAGCGGCCTGTGCCCATGTCGAGCCGATGGCGTCTCTGTCTGCCATCGGCCGATGTGAGCGCTGTGACTAAAAAAATTCGCTCATTGTCTCTTCAAAGCTCAACCGTGCCATTTCTTGGCCGGTTGGGATGTTGACCAAAACGAGGCCGGCTTTGATCGTTGGATCAGCGTTGGGCAGATTGTGGAATGTCTCCCGAAATGCAGAGACGCCAATGATGGCGGTGTCTTCGATCAGATGCAGGCCCCTCACAAAGCCTTGCGTCTGATGCACCACCCTGCTCTGGTGGCTCTGCAGATCCATGGCAATGAGTTTACCGCTGCCCGATTCCAGCAGAAACAGTTCTCCTTGATGCAGTTGTGGTGAGTGGGGCCTGATCAGCCCGTCGAGGATGATCGTGTTTGTCGATAGTTGGTAAACACAGCCTTCATCGATGGCATCTTCGCGCCAGCCCCGTTGTTTGTTTGAGCGACAGAAGACAGTGGCGTATTCTGGTTTTTGCTTGTCGGGGCAGATGGCGAAGCCATTCAGATGGCAGCGATCGCCAATCGAATCATTCGGATCGATGAAGGGTGGATACCAATAGGGCTTGAACGAACTGCTCTCATCAACTTCGGCGATGCAGTTGAATCCAGTGTCTCCCACCCAGATGCTGTCACCATGAGCGTGAAGCTCGTGGGGTTGAATCACCCCAAAGTATTGCTTGGCTTTGACTTGATGAAGAATCTCAGATCCCAGCTCATGGCTCAAAAATGAGTAGTAACCATTGTCGCTGGAGATGCAGAGTCTGCCCTTGTGGGTCGTGACCCCTCCGGCACCCTTCAAGTCGCAGCTCAGCACTTCAATGTTGGAATCGGGGCATGGCTGCACAACAGCGGCAAGCCCTTCTTTCATGGACGTCACCAAAAGAGAGCACGGGTGCTGCTGAAAGAATGTCAGCAGACCCGAGCTCCAGCTGATCTTGGCTGTGTTCATGTTTTGGTCAATCAACGGCTGCCCAAGCTCGGCGGACGCAGTTGACGCATGAACATCAAGCTTTTGTCAGGCGCCGTAGCAGGTGCAAAGGGCGTAATCTTTAAAGGGGCCTGCGTTGCCCCCGGCAACCTGCTCGAGGTCATCACCGCTCAGTTGCAATACCTCGGGCCCGCGAACCTCCACAACGGCTTTTGCCAATTCGGCAGCCGTCACCTCATAGCCGGCTTTTGAGGCGTTGGTGACTGCATCTTCAATGGAAGCAGCGTGGGTGAAGATCTCCTTGTACAGACCAGTTCTCTCTTTGAGCTTGGTGGTCAGTTCGGCAACTCCGGCCATGACGAATGAACGAGACATTGATCAATTCCTGTATATGCATTTCCCCAATGCCGCATGAGTTTGTTGTGTTTCTTTGAAATGGTTGCCAATGGTGGAGCTGAGTCTCTCTGCGCGAGAGGTTAGGCGCGTCAGCACGGGCCGGGGATGTTTTGAGGGGATGTTTTGATCTGATGATCGGATGCGTGCCTCCGTCGCAACCGTTACGTCTTTTCAGTTCTGTTCTGCCTAGAAGGCATCAGCTCACGTTCAGCTGCCATGACCTCCGATCAGGCCGCCCAGTTGATCGACAACACCCTGGATCTGGTGCATCAGCGCCTCCAGGATCTCCAGGACCTCTCCCTGCAGGCGGAACGCCAGGCCCTGGCCGACGAGTTTCGTGAATGGCGCCATCCCGTGGGCGGTCACATCGATCTGATGGTCTTCCCGGGGCTGGCAGGCCCCTGAGCGAATGCGGCGGGCCCTTCGGCGCGGTGCAGCCAGCACCAGTAGGCTGCCCCGATGGCCACCGCGCAGACCAACCCGGTGATCGTGGAGCCCAGCAGGAGCCGGCCACCAAAGCCCCAGCCGAGCTGGGCCAGGCTCTCGCTGCGCAGGGCGCCGAGCTCTGGCCAGGCAGGCCCTGGGCCGATCAGCAGGCAGCCCAGCTGAAAGTTGAACCAGTAGAGCGGCACGTAGGTGAAGGGGTTGCTGATCCATGTGCCGGCAGCAGCCAGCAGGTGGTTGCCGCGCACCACGCTGGCCAGCCCGACCCCCAGCACGATCTGCAGCCCGAAGAACGGGTAGCAGCCGCAGAAGATGCCCGCTGCCAGCCCCCGGGCCCGTTGGCCAGGAGTGCCCTCCTGATGCCATAGCCACTGCAGCCCGCGGCGCAGCTGCCGCAGCAGAGCGTGGCGGGGTCGAGACTGGAGCATGGCGAGGGCCTGAGGGCGCTTGAGCGTGAACAGCAGCGACACCATTGCCGCCATCGCCACAGCGGTGGCGCCGGGGGAGGGCAGCGTGGCGATCGTACGCATCTCGGGCACTGACGCGGCGGCGATCGGCCGGCGGCTGTTTGCGGCACCCGGTCACCAGCCCTGGGATAGCCACCGTGTGCTCTACGGCCATGTGGTCGACCCGGCTAGTGGCGAGCGGGTCGATGAGGCGCTGCTGCTGTTGATGCGCGCCCCCCGCAGCTTCACCCGTGAAGACGTGGTGGAGCTGCACTGCCACGGCGGTCTGGCCTGTGTGCAGCGGGTGTTCGAGCTGGTGCTGGCGGCCGGGGCACGGCGGGCGCTGCCAGGCGAGTTCAGCCAGCGCGCCTTTCTGAACGGTCGCCTCGACCTCACCCGGGCCGAAGCGATCAGTGAGTTGATCGCGGCCCGCAGCCGGCGGGCGGCCCAACTCGCCATGGCGGGCCTCGATGGCGGCCTGCAGCGGCGGCTCCAGGGCTTGCGCGCTCGGCTGCTGGATCAGTTGGCGGAGCTGGAGGCCCGCGTCGATTTCGAGGAGGATCTGCCCGCCCTCGATGCCGCTGCACTGGTCAGCGAGCTGAGCGGGGTGTGCGCTGAGCTCGAGCAGCTGGTTGCCGAGGCACGGCAGGGGGAGCTGCTGCGCGAGGGCCTGCGGGTGGCCATCATCGGCAGCCCCAATGTGGGCAAATCAAGCCTGCTCAACCGGCTCAGCCGCCGCGAGCGGGCCATCGTCACCGACCTGCCCGGCACCACCCGCGACCTGCTGGAAAGCGAGTTGGTGCTCGAGGGCGTGCCGTTGACCCTGCTCGACACCGCCGGCATCCGCGACACCAACGATCCGATCGAGCGCCTGGGCATCGAACGCTCCCGCACAGCTCTGGCCAGTGCCGATGCGGTGCTGCTGCTGTTTGATCTCACGGCCGGATGGACCGAGGCGGAGGAGGCCCTGCGCCAGCAGGTGCCGCCGGGGGCGGTGCTGCTGATTGCGGCCAACAAGGCAGATCTGGCAGGGGTCACTCCTGGTTTGGTGAGCGCTGATCGCTCGGGTCTGGGGCCCGCGGCGGTGGCCCTCAGTGCTCTCAATGGGGCCGGCACCGATGCGCTGGTGGGCGAGCTGCTGCGCCGCTGCGGCGCCACCACCGCTCAGGGGCTGCAGGTGGCCCTCAACAGCCGTCAGCGCGATCTGGCGGCCGCCGCCGCCCACAGCCTGGGCCTGGTGCTGCAGGCGGCCGCACAGCAGCTGCCCTGGGATTTCTGGACCATTGATCTGCGCGGTGCCGTGCGCAGCCTTGGGGAGATCACCGGTGAGGAGGTCACTGAAGCGGTGCTGGATCGTGTCTTCTCGCGCTTCTGCATTGGCAAGTGAGCGCCGCTCACGACAATGGACATGATCTGGCCCGAGGTCCCGGCCGGGCGCCCGCACTGACACCCCCCCACCGCTGATGACTGCCGAACCCCGTTCAGCCCTCTGCTGCGTCGATTGCCCAGCCCTCCACCCAGCCTTTGGAGAGCCTCACCCCCCAGCAGCGGGCCCTGCTGCAGATCGTCTGTTGGGTGGCCTGGGCTGATGGCGATTTTGCGCAGCAGGAGCGCGAGTTGCTCGGAAAGCTGGTGGCGCGGTTGCTGCAGCTGGATGCGGCCGATCCCGCGACCCAGGAGGCGGTCAGGGGGGTGGCGATGGAGCCGATGGTCGATGTGGATCTCGCCGCCCTGGTGGCTGTTCTCCATGACAGTGATGAACGCCGCCTGGCGGTCAAGCTGGCCCTGCAGATGGTCAGCATCAGTCAGGGGGCTGTCGACGCGGCGGCCATCAATCCGGCCGAAAAGCAGGCGTACCGGCGCCTCGTGGAGGCCCTTGCCCTGAGCGAAGACGACATCCGCGAATCGGAGTGGGCTGCCCGTAAGGAGCTGGATCGCAAGCCCAGCCTGCTCGATCTGCTCGGTGGCGCCCTGGAGCGCTTTGGTGCCTGGCCCTCGGCCAAGGACCTGGATCCCTGCTTGCCGCTGGGTTACTGGCTGTGATCCGCGTCGCCGCCGTTGGCGGTGATGGCGATGTTGCTCTTGGCAAGGTGTCCACAATGGTGGTCACCTTCGCAACGGCGCTGCAGTGCAGCCAAGCCTCGGCCTGAGCCCTGACCTGGCGAACCAGCTGCGGGCCTGGCTGGCTGAAGACCTTGGCCGCGGCGATCTGACGGCGCCGGCTCTGGCTGGGGCGCAGGGCCGGGCCCATTGGATTGCCAAGGCGCCAGGCACCTTCTGCGGTGGGGTGCTGGTGGAGCCGCTGTTCGCCCAGCTGGACCCGACCACGGCGGTGCGCCTGCTCGTGGCCGATGGCGAACCGGTGCAGGCTGGTCAACGCCTGCTCGAGCTTCAGGGCAGTGCCGCAGCCCTGGTGGCGGGCGAACGCACGGCCCTCAACCTGGCGATGCGCCTCTCAGGCATCGCCACCGCCACCGCCGCCCTGGTGGCCCAGCTGGCCGGCATGGGGGTGCGCCTGGCCGACACCCGCAAGACCACGCCGGGGCTGCGGGTGCTGGAGAAGTATGCGGTGCGCTGTGGCGGCGGCATCAACCACCGCCTGGGGCTCGATGATGCGGCCATGCTCAAGGAGAACCACCTGGCCTGGAGCGGCGGTGCGGGCCCCGCCGTGGCGGCGGTGCGGGCTTCTGCCCCCTGGCCGGCGCGGGTGATTGTGGAGGCTGAAACGGCCGCCGAAGCCGAAGCGGCCGTGCGCGCCGGCGCCGATGGGGTGCTGCTCGACGAGTTCAGCCCCGCCGAGCTGGCGCCCCTGGTGGTGCGGTTGCGGCAGCTGGCCAGAGAGAGGGCTGGCGCAGGCAGTGTGGTGCTCGAAGCCTCGGGCGTGCAGCCCGAGCAGCTGGCGGCCTACGCCGCCACCGGCATCGATTTGATCTCCACCAGCGCACCGGTGACCCGCAGCCCCTGGCTCGACCTGAGCATGCGCTTCGAACCAGACTTCGCTGTGTGACCGTTGGGCTGACACGCACGCCACTTCGCTCCATGGTGGAGCAGCTGATTGGGGTTGTGCCCATGCCTGCCGGTGCGCGACGTTCGGGCCTCAGGTCGCTGTCTGATCAGAAGGGGTCTGGTCAGACTGCTTCTGGTCAGGCGGCTGTACTGAGCTGCCTGGGCCTTGGCTTGGGCCTTGGCCTGGGCGTGCTGACGCTGGCTTCCCCAGCACGTGCCGAGACGATCTTGGAGCGGGTCGCCCGCACCGGTGCGCTGCACTTGGTCGGTCCGGTCGACCAGCCGCCGATGCTGAGCCGCGATGCCCAGGGCCAGCCCCAGGGCTATGGCGCGCTGGTGGCCCGTCGCATCGCCGATCTGGTCGGCCAGGCGGTGGGCAAGCCGGTGCGTCTGGTGGTCGAAACGGTTGGCGATTCGGCGTTGATCAGCCAGCGCCTTGGCGAGGGCAAGGCGTAGCTGGCCTGCGGCCTGCCCTTCACCTGGGCCCATGACGAGGTGCTCGATTTCACCCTGCCTATCGGCATCTCGGGCCTGCGCCTGATGGCCCCGGCCCGCCGTTTTGATGGCAGCCCCGCTGGCCTGGCCGGCAAGCGCATCGGCGTGGTGCGCGAGTCGCTGGGCGACACCCAGCTGCGTGGCATGCAGCCGGCGGCCAGGGTTCAGACCTACGGCACTCTGGCCGCGGCCGTGGCCGCCCTCGGTGCCGGGCAGGTCGACGGGGTGATCGGCGATTCGCTGTTGCTCAAGGGCCTGGCTCAGCAGCAGGGTCTGCAGGGCCAGGCACTGACCCCCGAGATCCCCTACCTGCGCTATGCGGTGGTCTGCGCCGTGCCCGAGAACGCCTCGGCCTTCCGCAGCCTGGCCAACCGGGCGATCGCCACGCTGCAGCAGGGCTATGTCAACGGCAATGCCGCCGATGTGGCGGCGGCGGCCCTCGAGGCTCCGGCTCCTGGCCAGAGCGCGATGGAGGCCCGGCTGCAGCGGATCGCGGCGGCGGCCCGTGCCCGTCAGCAGGCCGCGACCGACGCGAGCCCGCTGGGCCCCGATGCGATCAGCTTCGTGGTGCTGGGCCCCGGTGGCGTCGGCTGGGCCAACGGTGGCTGGAACAACGGCGGCTTCTACAACGGTGGCTGGGGCAATGGCGGCTTCCGCAATGGCGGCTTCTACAACGGCGGATTCCGCAATGGTGGCTTCAACAACTGGTGAGGGTCCCCTGCGGCTGTTGGTGCTGCAACCCACGCCGTATTGCAACCTCGACTGCGATTACTGCTATCTGCCCAGCCGCGACGACCGCAGCAAGCTGCCGCTGGAGATTCTCGATGCCGCGCTTGAGCGCGTGCTCGAAAGCCCCTATGTGGATGGCCCGTTCACGTTGCTGTGGCATGCCGGCGAGCCGTTGACCGTTCCCCCGGCCTTTTATGACGCCGCCAAGCTGCGCATTGACGCGGCCCTGGCGCGCCACGGGTTGCCGGAGGGCACTGTGCGGCAGTCGTTGCGGACCAATGGCATCACCCTCGATGACGCCTGGTGCGATTGCCTGGCGCGCAATGGCATCCATGTGGGCGTGAGCATCGACGGGCCGGCCTTTCTGCACGACGCCCACCGCCGCACGCGCACCGGCAAGCCCACCCACGCCGCCGCGTTGCGGGGCATCCGCGCGCTGCAACGGCACGGCATTCCGTTCAACGTGATTGCGGTGCTCACGGCCGACGCGCTGGCGCACCCCGATGCCCTGTTCGACTTCTTCGCGGAGCACGGCATCAGCGAGGTCGGCTTCAACATGGAGGAGACCGAGGGCGAAAACACCCGCTCCAGCCTTGATCGCCCCGAGCTGGAAGCGCGCTACCGGGTGTTCATGCAACGCTTCTGGGAGCGCACCACGGCCAACCCTGGCGCCGTGCGCCTGCGCGAATTTCAGGGCATCGCCAGCCTGGCCTGCACAGACCAGCGCCTGGCGCGCACCGACATGAACCACCCGTTTGTGATCGTCAACGTCGACGCCCGTGGCCAGGTGTCGAGTTTTGATCCCGAGCTGCTGGGGGTGGAGCTGCCCCGCCACGGCCGCTTTGCCTTCGGCAATGTGCTCACCCACAGCCTTGAGCAGATCCCCGCCTCGGCGCCGTTTGTGCAGGTGGCCGCCGAAATGGCCGCCGGCGTCGCGGCCTGCCGCGACAGCTGCGCCTACTTCGGCCTCTGCGGCGGTGGCGACGGCAGCAACAAGGTCTGGGAGCATGGCCGCTTCGACGCCACCGAGACCCAGGCCTGCCGCTACCGCATTCAGCTGGTGGCCGACGTGGTGCTCGCCGGCCTCGAGCAGCAGCTGCAGCTCAGCCCTGCGGCATAGCCGGGCGGGCATGATCGGTTGACCTGCTTGAGCCCTTGCGGCCGCGCCCAGCATGCTTCGCCTCGCCCAGATCCTCGATGGCCAGCTGCGCGGGGCGATGGAGCGGGCGTTCCCCGAGCCGGCGGCGGCGGCCGTGGCGGAGGGCCGGCCTCTCGACCCCCAGCTGGCGCCAGCCAGCAAGCCCGAATTCGGTGACTTTCAGGCCAATGGGGCCCTGCCCCTGGCCAAGCCCCTGGGGCAGCCGCCACGCCAGATCGCCCAGGCGATCGTGGAGCAGCTGGCCGCCGATCCTGCCTTTGCCGAGCTGTGCCTGGAGCCGGTGATCGCCGGACCGGGCTTCATCAACCTGACGCTGCGGCCCGAGCGCCTGACGGCCGAGGTGGCCGCACGCCTGGCGGATCCCCGCCTGGGGGTGCCCACGGTGGCTGATGAATCGGGCGCGCAGGCGTCCCTGGCGCCGGTGGTGGTCGATTTCTCGAGCCCCAACATCGCCAAGGAGATGCACGTGGGGCACCTGCGCTCCACGATCATTGGCGACTGCCTGGCGCGGGTGCTCGAATTCCGCGGCCATGCGGTGCTGCGGCTCAACCATGTGGGCGACTGGGGCACCCAGTTCGGCATGCTGATCACCCACCTCAAGCAGGTGGCACCCGCGGCGCTCGAGACCGCCGACGCCGTGGATCTGGGCGATCTGGTGGCCTTCTACCGCCAGGCCAAGGCCCGCTTCGACGACGACGAGGCGTTTCAGACCACCTCCCGCGAGGAGGTGGTCAAGCTGCAGGGCGGCGATCCGCTGTCGCTCAGGGCCTGGGGGCTGCTGTGCGAGCAGAGCCGCCGCGAATTTCAGCGCCTCTACGACCGCCTCGACATCCAGCTGAGCGAGCGCGGCGAGTCGTTCTACAACCCCTACCTGCCCGGAGTCGTTGATGACCTAAAGGCCGCGGGGCTGCTGGTGAGCGACGACGGGGCCGGCTGCGTGTTTCTCGAGGGGGTGAGCGGCAAGGACGGCAAGCCCCTGCCCTTGATCGTGCAGAAGAGCGATGGTGGCTTCAACTACGCCACCACCGACCTGGCGGCGATCCGCTACCGGCTCGCCGCGGCGCCTGCCGGCGACGGCGCCAATCGGGTCATCTATGTGACCGATGCGGGCCAGTCGGCCCACTTCGCCGGCGTGTTTCAGGTGGCGCGCCGGGCGGGCTGGGTGGCCTCCCAGGTGCGGCTGGAGCACGTGCCGTTCGGCCTGGTGCAAGGCGACGATGGCAAAAAGCTCAAGACCCGCGCCGGCGACACCGTGCGCCTCAAGGATCTGCTCGATGAGGCGGTGGAGCGGGCTGAGGCCGACCTGCGCCGCCGCCTGGCCGAGGAGGGCCGCAGCGAAGACGAAGCCTTCATCGCACATGTGGCCACCACGGTGGGCATCGCCGCCGTGAAGTACGCCGACCTGAGCACCAACCGCATCACCAACTACCAGTTCAGCTTTGATCGCATGCTGGCCCTGAGCGGCAACACGGCGCCCTACCTGCTCTATGCCGTGGTGCGTATCGCTGGCATCGCCCGCAAGGGGGCGGATGCGGAGGCAGGGCCACCGCCTGCGGCGGCGTTGACGTACACCGAGCCCCAGGAATGGGCGCTGATTCGCGAGCTGCTCAAGCTCGATGCGGTGATCGCCGAGGTGGAGGAGGAGTTGCTGCCGAATCGGCTCTGCAGCTACCTGTTCGAGCTGTCGCAGGTGTTCAACCGCTTCTACGACCAGGTGCCGGTGCTCAAGGCCGACGAGCCGGCCCGCAGCTCGCGTCTGGCCCTTTGCCGTTTGACCGCGGGCACCCTCAAACTGGGGCTGGGACTGCTGGGGATTCCGACGTTGGAGCGGATGTGATGTGCTGCGTGCGTTGGCTCAGTCAGTCCAGATGTCCTCAAGATCGAGCTGCAGCCCCGGCAGCAGTGGTGCGCCGCTGACGCTCGAAGCCTGTTGCCGCACCTGGGGCTCGTGTGTTGGGCTCCAGACTTCAATGCAGCGTTCTGTGGGCAGCAGCAGCCAGCCAAGTTGGGCGCCATTGTCGATGTAGGTCGCCATCTTGCGCCGCAGTGCCGGGAGCGCGTCTGAGGGGCTGGCCAGCTCCACCACCAGATCGGGGCAAAGCGGTGGGAAGCCTTCGCGCTGGGCGCTGGTGAGGCCCTGCCAGCGCTCCAGACGCACCACGCTCGCGTTGGGGCTTCGCACCGAGCCATCTGGCAGCAGGAAGCCCGTTGAACTGTCGAACACGCACCAGTCGCCCTGGCTGAGCGCCCAGCGTTCCAGCTGAAACCCGACGCGGTTGTTGCGCCGACCTGTTTCGCCGCCTGCGGGTGTCATTTCAATCAGCTGGCCGTCGGCTGTGAGTTCCAGCACCGCATACGGATTCGCCGCGCAGAGCTCCGCAAACTGCACCGGGGACAGTCGCAGTGCCTCGCTGAGCTGGCGCGGAAGAGCGAGAATGCTTCAGTTTAGGCAGGGGTTTTGACCGGGGTGACTACCCTGTCAATGGCCGTTCCACAGGACCTGCCGTGACCAGCAGTATCAGTTCCCTGCACGAGCGCGATTTTTACGGCTGGGTGGAGCAGCAGTGCGCCGCCCTGCGCGCGCACGACAGCAGCCGGCTCGACTGGGATGCCTTGCAGGAGGAGCTTGAAGCTCTGGGGCGACAGGAATTTCGGGAGCTGGTCAGCCGCCTGGGGGTGTTGCTGGGGCACCTGCTCAAGTGGCAGCTGCAGCCCGAGCGCCGAACGCGGAGCTGGTTCCTCAGCGTGCGCGAGCAGCGCCGCGCCATCACCCGTCTGCTCGAGCAGAACCCGAGCCTGACCTCGAAGCTCGAAGAGGCGCTCAGCGATGGCTATCAAAGCGGTGTGGACCTGGTGCTGCGCGAAACGGACCTGAGCTTGCGCAGCCTGCCCGAAGCATCCCCCTGGACGTTGCCGCAGGCGCTCGACCCTGCCACCTGCTGCGACACCCACGGCGATTGCAGCGACCTGGGCCTTTGACGGACACATCTTTTCCCAAGGCACGGCCCGAGGTCGAGAGCCTCCAGGCCTACAGCGCGCCGCTGGAAGGGCGCCGCGGGTTGCTGCGCCTTGATTTCAACGAGAACACGATCGGCCCCAGCCCCAGGGTGGTCGAGGCGATCCGCGCCATTCCGCCCGATCACATCGCCATCTACCCCGAATACGACGGCTTGCGTGAGGCGTTGGTTGCCAACCTCAGTGATTGCAGCCCGGGGCGTTCAGGCCTGGCGACACCCCTCACCCCCGAACAGATCGGCCTGTTCAACGGGGTGGATGCCGCGATCCACGCCATCTGCCATGCCTATGGCGATCGCGGTGAGACGTTGCTCACCACCTCGCCTACCTTCGGTTACTACACCCCCTGCGCCCAGATGCAGGGCATGGCGATCGAGGCGATTTCCTATCAGGGCGCTGACTTTGCCTTTCCGCTGCAGGCCATTCAAGCTGCGTTGAACACGTCCCAAGGGGCGGAAGCGGCACAGCCACCCATGGGCGCTGCATCGGCTGCCCGGGGTGCAGTCAGTCCCCGCATCCTGCTGATCTGCAACCCCAACAATCCCACCGGCACCCGCCTGGCGCCCCAGCGCATCCTGGAGCTGGCCGCTGCGGCACCCCAGACCCTGGTGGTGATCGACGAGCTCTACGAGGCCTTCACCGGCGACAGCGTGCTGCCGATCGCCGATTTTGCCGCCACCCCCAACCTGGTGGTGCTGCGCTCGCTCGCCAAGACCGCGGGCCTGGCGGGATTGCGCATGGGCTTTGCGATCGGTGCGGCGCCGGTGATCGACCGCATCAGCCGGGTCACCGGCCCCTATGACATCAATAGCCTCGCGGTGGCCGCCGCCCATGCCGCTTTGGCGGATCAGGCCTACACCGATGCCTACGTGGCCGAGGTCAAGGCCGCCCGCGCCTGGTTGGTGCAGCAACTTGAAGCGGCCGGGGTGCGGCACCACTGCGGCGGCGGCAATTACCTGCTGATCTGGCCCGCACGCCCTGCCGCAGCGGTGGAGGCCGACCTGCGGCAGGCGGGCATCCTCGTGCGCTCGATGGCGGGCAAGCCGCTGATCGATGGCTCCCTGCGGGTGAGCATCGGCACCTGCGAGCAGATGCAGCGATTCTGGAACGCCTTCTTGGCCCTGACTGACTGAGGGTGATAACCCCTCAGTCCAGTGGTGCTGGTGGTGTAGGCGCAGCAACCGGTGAGCGCTTCAAAAGGCTCACGCTCAGCGCATCACCTCGATCACCATGCCGTCGCCCAGCTTGCCGGGCAGGCTCAGGGTGCCTCCAGGACGGTTGACCTTGGTGCCGGCCATGGCTTTGAGAAAGGCGTCGACGCTGGTCTGGTCGCACTCTTTGGCGGGTTTGCGGCCGCTCACGTACTGCACCGGGATGACGCGGCGGGGCTGCAGCTCGCGCACCACTTCGGCGGCTTCGGCACCGTCGTAGACCTTGGTGCCGCCGCCGACGCCGATGATCAGCACGTCGGGCCGGCCCAGCAGCACCCGATCCGAGGGGCCGAGGCTGCCGGCCGTGCCGCCCAGGTGGGCAAACTCCAGGCCACCCTGTTTCCAGCGCCACAGGGTGGCCTGGCCAAAGCGGCGCCCGCCGAAGCGGTCGTGCGGTGCGGCGATGCCCTCGATGCTCAGCCCTGCAACCTTGTAGGAGCCCGGTTTGACCAGCAGCTTGCCGCGGGCCACCCCCACTGCGCCCTCATCGCGCAGGCTGCTGCTGGCCAGGATCACATCGGCACTCACCCGCGGCTCACTCAGGCCGGCGGCGCAGGCCACCGCCTTGAAGGGATTGAGCAGCACGGTCTTGCCGCCGCCGCGGATCAGCAGGGCGCTGTGGCCGTAGCTGGTGATGCTCACGCCCCCATTGGCCAGGGCGGGTTGGCTGGCCAGAGTGGTCGTACTGGCAAGAGCAGCGCCTACGGCGAGAGCAGGACCCAGGCTGCGGGCGCGCGCCAGGCGCAGGGCGGAGTGGGCGTAACGGAGCGTCAGGCGCATGGTGAAGCGGTGCGTGGCGCGACGCTAACCCAATCCTGGCGACGCTTCAGGCAGCGCCGGCCTGGCGCAGAAAGTTGGCCAGCAGCGCGTGGCCGCTCTGGGTGAGTACGCTTTCAGGGTGAAACTGCACCCCCTGCAGGTGCGGGTAGGCGCGATGGCGGAGCCCCATGATCGTGCCATCGTCGAGCCAGGCGGTGATCTCCAGGCAGTCGGGTAGTGAGGCCCGCTCGGCGATCAGGCTGTGGTAGCGGGTGGCGGTGAGCGGGTTGGGCAGCCCGGCGAACACCCCTTCGCCGCGGTGCTGCACCGGTGAGGTTTTGCCGTGCATCTGCTCGGCTGCCCGCACCACCTTGCCGCCATACACCTGGGCGATGGCCTGGTGGCCCAGGCACACCCCAAGGGTGGGGATGGTGGGGCTGAGCTCCCGCAGCACCTCCAGGCACACGCCCGATTGGTCGGGGTCGCCGGGGCCCGGTGAGATCAGGATGGCGGCGGGATTCAGCGCGCGGATCTGCTCGAGGCTGAGGGCGTCGTTGCGCTCCACCCGCAGCTCCGCAGCCAGGGGGTGCTCGACCGCCAGCTCGCCCAGGTACTGCACCAGGTTGAAGGTGAAGCTGTCGTAGTTGTCGAGAACGAGAAGCATGGCTCCATTCAAAGGCCGAGCCGGGCCAGCAGGGGGGGCAGCAGCAGCAGCAGGGCGATCACCAGCGAGGCCAGGGCCGCCACCAGCACCGCGGCTGCGGCGCAGTCTTTGGCGATCTTGGCCAGGGGATGGAACTGGCGACCGATGGCCAGATCCACCACCGCTTCGGTGGCGGTGTTGAGCAGCTCGAGCACCAGCACGGCCGCCACCGTGAGCACCAGCAGCGCCAGGCGCTCCAGGCTCAGCCCCAGCCACAGGCCCAGGCTGAACACCACCGCACCGGTGATCACGTGGATGCGGAAGTTGCGCTGGCTGGTGAAGCCGTAGATCAGCCCCTTGGCGGCATAGCGAAAGCTGGCGGGCAGATCGCCTGCCACGGTCCAGGCCCCGAGGCGCCTGGGCCGACGCCGCTGGCCGCGGGCCGGTTTGAGGCTGGTCGCGCTGGCGAGTGGGCTGGGCTGGCTGCTAGGCAGTGGACTGGTCAGAGGAGGCGTCATCGGGGCGGCGTCCGTGAGCCGCTGGCCTGCACGTTAACGCTGCTGCAAAGGTCGTCTTGACGCCGCAGCATCGCGGCAAGGCTCGGCGCATCGGGGTGGTCCCAGCCCAACAGGTGCAGCAGCCCGTGGCTGGCCAGAAACAGCAGCTCCTGCTCGAGGCTGTGGCCGTGTTCGGGTGCCTGGCGCGCCGCCGTCTCCAGCGAGATCATGATGTCGCCCAGCTCGAGCGTGGCGTCGCCACCCGGCAGGGCCGGCATGTCCTCGTTGTCGTCGTCCATGGCGGCGAAGGCCAGCACGTCGGTGGGGCCGTCCTTGGCGCGCCAGTCGTGGTTGAGCTCGGCGATCGCGGCGTCGCCCACCAGGCTGAGCCCCAGGCTGTAGGCAGCACGCTGCAGCGCCGCAGGCAGCTCTGCCTGGAGCTGCGCGAGCCAGCCGGCCAGGAGTTGTTGCCAGGCTTGTTCAACGGGGTCGTTGGCGTGCTCGTTGGCCTGGTTGTTGGCTGCAGGGGGTGCGCACCAGGGGCCGGCGGCGGCCAGCAGCTCCGGCGCCAGATCCGAATCGGCTACGAAGGCCAGATCCAGGTCGATGGGGGCGACCGGCTGGGTGGGCCTGGGGCTGGAGTCGGCCACCCAGTGCGGTTCAGCCACCGGGGATCTGGGGGCGGCCCAGCCAGGCGATCAGGGTGATGAAGCCCAGAAAGCCTGCGGCGGTGAGGCCGAAGTGAAACAGGCTCTGGCGCCCCTTGCGCACCATGTTGCGCATGGCCCCTCCTGGGGTGCGGGCTCAGTCATCGCTGGTGCCTCCGCCAACCTCGACGCCGGCGTGCAGCAGCGACTGGATGAAGGGGTCCAGGTCGCCGTCCATGACGCCCTGCACGTCGGTGGTTTCGTGCTGGGTGCGCAGGTCTTTCACCATCTGGTAGGGGTGGAAGACGTAGTTGCGGATCTGGTTGCCCCAGGCCGCCTCGACGCTGTCGCCGCGGATGTCGGCGATTTCGGCCGCCCGCTGCTCCTGGGCGATCACCAGCAGCTTGGCCATCAGCAGGGCCATGGCCTTTTCCTTGTTCTGCAGCTGGGAGCGCTCCTGGGTGCAACGCACAAACAGGCCGGTGGGGATGTGCAGGATGCGCACGGCCGTTTCCACCTTGTTGACGTTCTGGCCACCGGCGCCACCCGAGCGGCTGGTGGTGATCTCCAGGTCCTTGTCGGGAATGTCGAGCTTCACCTCCTCCTCGCTCTTGG
>Ga0194124_10003004_pt1 | contig 18242 bp, 14 predicted proteins | sample TA2KigCas0mmetaG_FD_148605 | JGI IMG/M metagenome (GOLD analysis project Ga0194124, IMG submission 148605) | Freshwater microbial communities from Lake Tanganyika, Tanzania - TA2015031 Kigoma Deep Cast 0m | ecosystem: Environmental > Aquatic > Freshwater > Lake | place: Tanzania: Lake...
TGTCTGTGAGCGGATGCTTCAACAGTCCGAGGATAGAGTCCAGCGGACAGGTACACACATGGGCGCCGGCCTCTGCTGCCTTTACTATGTGTAGAGAAGAGCGGATCGATGCGGCAAGGATCTCCGTACGGAACTCTTGCAGGGTGTAGATATGAGCCATCTGGGAGATAAGTTCCATACCGTCCCAGTTGCCATCGTCGATGCGCCCTATGAAGGGGGATACATAGGTGGCCCCTGCCTTGGCGGCCAGGATGGCTTGGCCAGCGGAGAATACGAGGGTGCAGTTGGTGCGGATGCCCTGATTGGCGAACCATCGGATGGCCTTGATACCATCTCGAATCATCGGCACTTTTACGACAATGTTTGGATGGATGGCTGCCAGCTGCTTGCCTTCTGCGACAATGCCCTCGAAGTCGGTCGCGATGACTTCTGCACTCACGTCGCCATCCACCAGCTCGCAGATGTCGAGGTAGTGCTTGTCAATGGCCTGCTTTCCCCGGATGCCTTCTTTGGCCATGAGGGAGGGGTTGGTCGTCACTCCGTCGAGGATGCCGAGCTCATGGGCTTCCCGGATCTGGGCCAGGTTGGCCGTGTCGATGAAGAATTTCATGTGTTGCTCGTTGAGAGGTGTTCAGGGAGCGTATCGTGGGTCGGATGAAGTGAAAAGAAAACGGCAGGTGATTTACATCGCACCGCTCGACCGCTTACCCTTGCTGCCTTCCGGCCCTGGGGGGGTTCAGCAGGAGCTGGTCGTGTAAGACCTGCCGTCTGTAAAGGTAGGGGGATTCTGATATCTCCGGGCCGGGGCACGGGAATTTCTGCATACCGGAAGTTTACTCCGCCCAGCTCATGACATAGTCGTCCTTCTCTAGGATCAGCGCCTGCTTGGTGACTTTGAGCGGGTGGAAGGTGTCTACCATCACGGCCAGCTCGCCTGTCTCTTTTTTCCCGATGCTTTTCTCCACTGCCCCGGGATGTGGGCCATGCGGGATGCCGGCCGGGTGCAGCGTCAGCATGCCACGGGTGACATTTTTCCGGCTCATAAAATCTCCATCCACATAGTAGAGCAGTTCATCGCTGTCTATATTACTATGGTTGTAGGGGGCTGGGATGGCCTGTGGGTGGTAGTCGTAGAGGCGTGGCACGAAGGAGCATACGACGAAGTTCCGCGCCTCGAAGGTCTGATGAACTGGAGGCGGCTGGTGCACACGGCCGGTGATGGGTTCAAAGTCGTGGATGCTAAAAGCGAAGGGATAGCAGCACCCATCCCATCCGACCACATCAAAGGGATGGTGTCCATAGTGAATACCGTAGAGCATTTGCTGCTTCTGAGTGCGGATGAGGAAATCACCAGACTCGTCGTATGTCTGCAACCGGACAGGCGGACGGATGTCTCGTTCGCAATACGGGGCGTGCTCCAGTAGCTGGCCATGTTTGCTGAGATAGCGCTTTGGAAAACGGACGGGGCTGAGGGCTTCTACGATGAATAGCCGGTTGTCAGACGCGTCAAAACGTATCCGATGGATGGTGCCCCTAGGCACAACAAGATAGTCGCCACCGGAGAAGGGCAGATCGCCATACATGCTCTCTAAGGTCCCGCTGCCTTCATGGACGAAGACAATTTCGTCGGCATCCGCATTCTTGAAGAAATAGTCCTGCATGCTTTCCTGGGGGGCTGCAAGGGAAATCCGGCAGTCGACATTCACCAGCACAGGTATGCGGCTGGCAAGATAGTCTTTGGCCGGCAAGACGTGAAAACCCTCGAAACAGCGATGTCGCAGCATAGCTTCTTCCGCTAATTCCGGGGCAATGCTCACGGGTGGCTCCGTGTGGATGATGCGCGTCGGCGGATGGCAATGGTATAACAGCGAATAATCGTCTGAGAAGCCCTCAGTAGAGAACAGTTGCTCGGCGTAGAGCCGTCCATCAGGCTTCCGGAATTGAGTATGTCGCTTGTGGGGGATCTCACCCAGCCGATGGTAGGATGGCATAAAAAATATAATTAATAGGTGAAGTAGTCCAAAGATTTTTTATGTCAAGCAGCCATTATTTCAGGATAAGCCAGCACGACTCATCTTGATTTCGGTGGGATCCGGAACCATTTTGACGTGATAAAGAATAATACAAAGCCAGACAGCACGGTGCATAAACCAAAGATGGAAAATACCCGGAGTAGTAAATTTCCAAAATTATCTCTTCCCTGGTAATCCATGGTATGCATCATCCACAAAAAGTCGAATACCCTCCACTTATCGTTTCGGAATTTCTGCACGGTCCCCAGCTCCGTGGAGACATAGACGGTAGTACGGCTGGGGTGTTCGAATGATATTGCATAGGCTGGCAGAGGATTTTCGCGGTATTCGTGGTGACTGTCGACTTGAGTGAGATAGCGAACCGAGTGGATGGTAGAGGCGCCGTTGAAACGTTCCTTGGCGACCGCCACCGCTTCCGTGTTACTGAGTGGTCCCCGAAGCCGGCCGGTGATGGCGTCTGCCAAAAGATTCATGGTCATCCTTTGGTTTGTATGGCTTTGCATCATATGCACTTCCGCCATGCCACAAATTTGGTAATAGGGATGACCAAGGATATCTATCAACTGCATCGATACCACCGAATCGATCTGATGAACACGTTGAATGGAATCCATGACCGCGGTAGGGCTCACCAGCGAAAGACTCGATGACAATAAGGGCGCCTCCTTCTTCTGGAAGTCCCCATGTATCTCATCGATATCTGACCAGCTGAAATATAGGCCTCCCAGCGTCCACATCAGAAATTGCAGGCCCAGGAGCAGGCCCAGCCATCGGTGTGTCTTGCGAATATAGTAGTGGGTGGTACGGGCCATGTCATTCGATGCATTCAAAAGGGATGGTCAATCGAATTTTCTCCCAAGCCACCGAGAGCGATTCTTTTTTTGTGCCATCCATCTCGATGAAATACTGTAGCCGCTCTAAATGTTCGGTCTGCTGTGGTATCAGGCAGACGCGTATGATGTCATCTTTTTCCTCATACTCAGATACCAGGTGTTGTTGCCAGTTTTTATTGAAGATCACCACCCATTCATGCTCACCTGGAATGGTGAAGAAAGCGAATTTCGCGGCTGGTATTACTTTCCCGCCCATCCGGAAGGAGGTTGGCATCTCCAGGATGGTGGCATCATGTGCGCCAGTCACCCAAACTTCCCCATTAGGCACCAATCCCCCCCAGATGATCCTTTTCCGAACGCCTGGAGAATGATACCGTATGGTGATGCTATCCCCTGACCGATGGGCAAAGGCTATGAACTTGATGCTTCTTTTTGTGGTATCCCTGATCAGATTGGGGTTATAGCATACCAGATCGACAGCTTGGGCATACCCTTGCTGGACAATCCCTAAACCCAGGATCGCGAGAACCTTGGCAATTGTTCGTATCAGATATGTATTGTTTTTATGAATGACGCGTCTGAAAGAGTCGCAAGTCTTCCTTACTCATCATGCTACCATCTACCTGTAAAGGTAAGGGTCCCCCACAACCTGTGCCCGAAGCGAATCAAACAACGACCCTTTGACGTATCTTTAAGCGCTTACTACCTTATCATGGGCATCAATTGGCAGCCCCTCCATCTGGGCGACGAAAGGGTCTTTCTGGAACCTCTGCGTGCTGATCATTTCAATGAGCTGTTTGCCGTGGCTTCAGACCCTGAGATCTGGGTGCAGCATCCAAACCCTGACAGGTACCGGGAAGATGTTTTCCAGATTTTTTTTGAGGGGGCCAAAGCTTCGGCCGGTGCGTTCATCATCCGCGCCATGGATAATGGTCGGGCGTTGGGAAGTACCCGCTTTTACGAATATGATGAAGCGGCCAACGAGGTGAAGGTGGGATACACCTTCTTTTCCCGGGCCTGTTGGGGCCAGGGATGGAATCCTGCCGTCAAGCGCCTAATGCTGCGCTACGCTTTTGCGCATGTCTCACGCGTAGTGTTCCATGTCGGCACGCAGAATATCCGCTCCCAGCGGGCGATGGAGCAGATCGGTGCTCGACAGGTCGGCGAACTTGCAGTCGCCTATCACGGGGAGCCTGTGAGGCAAAATGTCGTCTATGAAATCCTGGCAGATGATTTCCACAGCCACACGCCCTAATAAGTTAACATTCCCCAAAGGATTTTTTAAATAGACTGAATAAACATCCCCTATGCATCAGCTGGCGGTATATCTGCTATTTTCTTCCATGCTCTGTATGGGTTGCCGACATCGGTCGGCCCTTCTTTCGAAAGAAGAAGTCATGCAGATCATTTCCAAATTTGACAAGGGTTGGGAGACGAAGGACTCTGCCATGGTAGACGCGGTACTCTCCCCGCAATACCTGTATTTTACCCAGTCGGGTAATACGTTCGACCGCGCCAGCCTCGTGGCGACTGCGGCTTCTGACGTGTACACCCTGCAAAGCATGGAGCGGGAAGCCCTCACCCTACTACTGGAAGGCAATACTGCCGTTGTGAACACGGTATGGAAAGGGAAGGGACATTACCACGGGCAACCATTCGACGACCGCCAGCGCTGCAGTATCACCATCGTGAAACATGATGGGAAGGTCAGGATCCTTTCTGAGCACTGCACCCCCATCCGATGATCGTTCCCGCCTGCAGAATAACGACATTGCAAAGCATGAGCGCATGGGTCCTTAGTGCTTGTATGCTGTCTTCCCTGCCCTTTCAAGCATTGATTGGGCAAACCGCTACCACCGGCATCCTGCGGGGACGCGTGTTGGATTCCGCCAGCGGAAAACCCTTAGCAGGCGCAACGATTCAGCTGCTGAAAGCATCGAAAGCGGCCCCTTTTGCCGGTACGGTAAGCAACGCAGAAGGCTTTTTCCGCTTCGAATCCGCACCCGGTGCCTATGCCGTCATTGTCGAGTTTACCGGATACCGATCTTTTAAGAGCGCTAGCCTTCGGATCTCAACGGGCCAACCAAAAGACCTGGTCAGCATCCTGCTAGTACCGGAAACCGTGCAATTGCAGGAGGTCATTGTACGGGCAGAAAAAAGCTCCATACAGCTCTCACTGGACAAGCGCATCTTCAACGTTGGCATGGACCTGGCTAATGCAGGAGGTAATACGTTAGACGTCTTGATGAACATCCCATCCGTATCAGTGGACCCAGAAGGAACAGTCCGCCTGAGGGGGAGCGACAACGTGCGGATCCTCATCGATGGAAAGCCTTCCGGCCTCGTCAGCATCAAAGGCGGAAGCGGCCTGAATAACCTGCCCGCCAGCCTGGTAGAACGGGTAGAAGTCATCACCAATCCATCTGCCCGTTATGAGGCAGAAGGCAATGCAGGCGTCATCAACATCGTCTTGCGAAAAGATAAGCGGCAGGGATTCAACGGTTCCCTGGAGGTCATCACCGGCCAGCCGGTCAACTATGGATTGGCAGCCAACTTCAACTTCCGTAAAAACAAACTCAACTTTTTCCTTAACTACGGCATCGCCTATCGCATCCAGCCCACCAAAGGACGCCTCCGCCAGGAGTTTTCCCGCAACGATACCGTCTTCCTCATGCAGCAGAAGGACAAAGCAGAACTCATTGGCTTCAACAACAATATCCGGGCCGGACTCGATTATTTCTTCACCGAAAAAAGCGTACTCACCGCCGCCTACCTTTACCGACGCAGCCAGGGCAACCGGCGCCGCAACTTTACCTATGAGGATAGACTGGCCGCCTCCAACAACCTGCTGGGAATGTTCCGACGTACCCAAGACGAGAATGAGACAGAGCCAAACAGCGAGGTCACCCTGACCTATAAAAAAGGATTTTCCCGGAAAGGACATGAGCTCACCGCAGAGGTGAAATATCTCGACTATTGGGAGCACTCAGACCAGACCTTTGTACAGTGGCCAGTGAAGCCCAACGGGGAGCCGACCGGCAACCCTAGCACGTTGCAGCGGTCCCTAAACGACGAATGGGAAAAGCAGTGGCTCCTGCAGACAGACTACGTCAAACCCTTCTCCAAAGAGGGCAGATGGGAGGCAGGCCTGCGTAGCAGCTTCCGTAATATGGTGAACGACTACCTCGTGAACCAGCGGAATACACTCGGTGGCTTCGACCCGTTGCCCGGGCTCGACAACGTGTTCATTTATGATGAAAACATCCAGGCAGCCTATGTCATCGTTGGCGACCGACATGAGCTCCTCTCCTATCAGGCAGGCCTCCGTGCTGAGTGGACAGACGTAACAACCACCCTGGCAGAGACAGGGCAGAAAAACGCCCGACGCTATGGGAACCTGTTCCCCAGCGGCCATCTGAACTGGAACCTGCGAGACGACAACGGCATCCAGCTTAGCTATAGCCGCAGGGTCCGCCGACCGGTCTACAACGACCTAAGCCCCTATTCGACCTTTTCCGACGCCCGCAACTTCAACGGTGGCAACCCAGACCTGGACCCGGAGTTCAGCGATGTACTCGAGGTCGGACATCTGAAGTCATTTGCCAAAGGCAGCCTCTCCTCCTCCCTCTACTACCGGTCCACAACCGATAAAATCGAACGCATCCGTAAGGTCGACAAAAACGGTAACGCCATCACACAACCACAGAACTTGTTGTCAGAAAAAGCATGGGGCATCGAATGGACAGCGGGATGGAATCCATACAAATGGTGGAAGATGGATGCCAGCTTCAATCTGTTTCAGGCATCTGTAGATGGAAGCAATATCTTGGCCGCCTATCAGACAAAAACAACCAGCTGGTTCGCCCGACAGACCTCTCGCTTCAGCCTGAAAAACCAATTGGATATTCAGGCTAGGATGAACTATGAGGCACCCCAACGATTGGTACAGGGCAGTCGAAAGGGATATTTCTACACAGACCTGTCCTTCGCCAAGGACCTCTTGGCCCAAAAGGCGACCCTGACGCTCAGCATCCTTGACGTATTTAACTCGAGAAAAGTCATTTATACCTTCCTTGGGCCAGAATTTCGCACCGAGTCCATGGTAGGCTTCCGCCCCCGGCAGGTGAACCTCACGTTCTCCTATCGCATCCGTCAGGCAAAAGGCACAAAAACGGTCAAAATCCTAAACAACGAATAAATGCGCACGCCATTTAGGAGTAATTTTACACTTTGCTAAACAATGTACGAAAACTACCCTGCTCATGAGCATAAATTACCGTCGATTCCTGCTGGGCTTAATCACGATCTTGATCCTGGCCATCGCCGCATACCTCCAAATGCAGCCATCACTACCGCACACGGAAAGCCGTATCGGAGCCCTCACGCAAAAGTCGAAGGTGAAGCAACCCCTCGCGGAGGCCCTCCTACCCACACAGGAACGTCCCCACGAAAAAAGTCCGATCTCCCGCCACAGGTTCCATAGGAAGCCCATCGACCGGGCTTCCTATGAGCGTTTTCTGGAGAACCATCCATTCCAGCGCAACCCTCGCGCATCCGTCCGGTCGCTGGGGCCCAACGGACAAGAAGACGAAGAAGAGGAAGGGAAAGACCCGGACCGTCCAGACCTGGCTTTCGAGCAGGATTTTTTACGCACAATGGACCCCCGCCTGGGAAGACCGACGCCGGAAGTGCTCGATGCCATCCGGAAGAAAAACATCGATCGTTTCTCTGAGATCCCGGAGCAGGCGGTCCAAGCCTTGCCAGGCTCGAGTGTGGCGACGGCTTGGACGGAACGCGGGCCTAACAACGTAGGCGGCCGCGTGCGCGGACTTGCATGGGATCCGAACGACGCGACGCTCAAGAAGGTATGGACAGGCGGCGTGTCAGGAGGGCTTTGGTATAACAACGACATCACGAATGCCAACGCTTCCTGGGTGGCTGTCAACCAGTTTTGGAATACCCTCTCCATCTCCGCCATCGCCTTTGACCCCGTCAACCCGAGGATCATGTATGTCGGTACGGGTGAGGTGTTCGGTGGCAGCAGCTCCGGCTCCATCGGCAATGGGATATGGAAGTCCACAGATGCCGGCGTCACCTGGGCGCAGCTGCCATCCACTGCCAACTTCAGCTATGTAAACGACATCCTCGTCCGGGAAGAGAACGGCGTGGGCGTCGTATACGCGGCCGTAGACTCCCGATCCTGGCAGGGCGTCTGGCACAATGCTGAAAGTGCCGGCCTACAGCGATCTGTCAATGGCGGGCAGGCGTGGACGCAGGTCTTACCCAAGATCGGCTCTCAAACGATCAACTACGTGGCGGCCTCCCTCGCCTTAAGTAAGGACAATCGCCTCTGGGCGGGCTCTAAAGCCAGTCCCTACAGCGGTACCGACCGGGGGGGTGGGCGCGTGCTGGTCTCCGAGAATGGGACGAGCTGGACCGTGTCAGACTCTGTCGGCGTCACGAACGGCCGGGGAAGGGTGCTCGTCGTCACGGCCCCTTCCAGTGAACGCTATGCCTACAGCTTTGTCGAGAATAATGGAAAAGTGGGAGCCTTGCGGCGCACCGTCGATGGCGGTGTCACCTGGACGAACATGGGCGCTCAGCCTGACGATATCGACAATGGCATACCGGCCGATGACTTCACCCGAGGGCAAGCCTGGTATGACCAGTCCATGGCCGTAGACCCCATTGACTCGAATGTGGTGCTCATCGGTGGCATCGACCTATTCCGCAGCCGCGATGGGGGCGAGTCCTGGGCACATATCAGCAAATGGTCTAATAATCCCAATCTAAATACACTCAACTGCTCTCTGGTGCATGCCGACCAGCATGCGATCCGGTACAAGCCCAACGATTCTTCGACCGTCATCTTCGGCACTGACGGTGGCGTATTTTATACCAACACCATCGGAACGGCCACCACGCAGGCCGTCATCGGTGCCAGAAACCGAAACCTCAATGTGACCCAGTTCTACGCGGGGGCCATCCACCCGGGCGCCGGCGCCAACACATTCCTCGCGGGCTCGCAGGATAATGGCACCCAACGGTTCACCGCCGCCGGCATGAACAGCACTTCGACGGCCACCGGAGGTGATGGTGGCTTTTGTTTCATCGACCAGACACTACCCAGTTTCCAGATTTCTTCCTACACAAACAATTGGTTCCTCCGAAGCGCCAACGGGGGGGCAAGTTTCTATACCATCCTGAACGACGATAAATCAGGTTCGTTCATCAACGTCGCCTGCTACGACGACCAGCAGCATATCCTCTACAGCTATCGCTCAGCCAGCAGTAATGGAGGCTCCCTCTATGCCATCAAGAACATCCATACCACCCCGGTGACGGACACTGTACGCCTCCCCGACCTGACATCGACAGTGACGGCCATGCGTGTCTCACCGCATACCGTTGGGTCGACAACCTTGTTCATTGGCACCGACGTTGGCAGGCTGTTGAAAGTACAACGTGCGAACGGCGACAGTCCGCAGGTCAGTACCCTTACAGGATCGCTTCCCACCGGTTCGATCTCCTGTATAGAAATCGGCAGAGATGAGAATGAGCTGCTCGTCACCTTCTTCAACTACGGCATCAAACGCATCTGGTACACTTCCAATGGCGGCACCACCTGGACGAATAAAATGGGCAACTTCCCCAACATACCTGTCCGCTGGGCTCTTTTCAATCCTGTGCGGCGCAATACAGAAGTCATCCTGGCTACCGAGCTTGGCATATACGGTACCACGAATTTCAATGCCGCGTCACCTACCTGGAATGCGGTCAATAATGGGTTTGCGAATGTGCGCACCGACATGCTCCAGATCCGGCGGTCCGACTACCAGGTGATGGCTGCCACGCACGGCCGGGGGCTCTATACATCCAATGGTTTTTCAGAAGGCCTGAGTCCCGTACTTTCTTCTTTCGCCCCCAGCATCGGCAAGCCTGGAGACACCATCCTGTTGAAAGGCCGCAATTTCACAGGCACTACAGGCGTACGGTTTGGGGCCGCCAGCGTCAACAGCTATACCGTCATCACAGACACGACGATCCGGGCTATCCTGGGGAACGGTGGCAATGGAGAAGCCGTCGTTGTCACCACCGGAGGGGAGGCGGCCCTTGCAGGATTCACTTTCTGTGCCACCCCCGTCATCAGTGCGCCGGCCCCCGGGGCTTGCCAGGGCGACAGTATTCAGATCGCCTCCAGCGCCGGTGCTTCCTATGCCTGGTTCCGTAACGGAGCAGCCATCGCCGGTCTGGACTCCAGCATTGCCACCATCCAGGTGAAGCAGACCGGCACCTATACGGTACGGGTGCGGGAGTCCAACGGGTGCATCAACACTTCCACCGGCATCACCATCACCATCTCCCCCGTGCCCTCAAAGCCCGTCATCCAAAAGGGGAATGGCGACACGCTCATCTCCAGCGCGGCCAGTGGCAACCAGTGGTACTTTGCGGGCGCGGCCATCCCCGGCGCCACAGGGCAGAAGCATCGGGCCACTGCCAATGGAAGCTATAACGTACAGGTCAACCTCAGCGGATGCCTCAGCCCTGTGAGCGAGACCTTCTCGCATGTGCTGACACCTGTTATCACCATCGATGCGTCCAACTCCATCCGGTTCTATCCCAACCCCATCGTACGAGAGATGACCGTAGATTTCAGATGGAACAATGCCTCCTCCCTGTCTGCGATGATCTATGACCGTCAGGGACGCATCGTCGCCCGCTTCAGCGACATCCGCTCAGGAAGGGCGGTAGACCTCTCCATCCTGCCGGCAGGCAGCTATGTCATCCGCTTCCAGGACAAGAGAGGCAGCCAGGTGTACAGTTCCGTTTTCATGAAACGCTAGACATGCTGCGACCGACATTATTGCTAATCGCCTTCCTTGCAGGCTGCGCTTCTTGCCATGCGCCTTCTTGGCGATCCCTCCGCAGGTCGGCACTCAGCGCGGAAGTGCGACGCTACAGCGCCGCCCATGGCTCAGGCAAGGGGTTGATCGTCCGCATAGCAATCCCCCAGGGCTGGGCAGGTGCAGTAGGCTTCGACTCCCTGGACCTGGGCGGACACCTGCTTCCCTGCCGGCTGACCGATGGGGGCGCAGTGCTGGAAGGCAACTGGTTTCTACCCATCGAGCCGCCCTCAGTCGGCATGATTGAGGGCCCTGTCGCATCTCCGAATGCGATTGTTATTCCAGACCTGTCGGGCCTGCAGCCCGCATTTGTGCACGCCCGCAGCGGCCACCGACGCGTGCGCATTCCCATCAGCGAGTGGAAAGAGGTCTCCGCTGAGATCCAATAACGAACCCTGCGACGGGTATACAGCAACCGCTGAAGGTCTAGGCACACCCAATGTTTTAAGCCATCGAAGGCATCGGCCCGATTCTCGGTGTACACGTAGAAGGATATCTTTTGAAATATTGACGTTTGATTAGCATAATCTATTGGATATAAATTGAAAAAGTAGGATTCGTTAGTGGATATATGAAGGTGATATATACGCAACTATGAAGGGAGTTGTGTATATTAGATGTATCCTAACCGTACACATGGCCTATCGGAAGGAGAAGGAACAGAGTTGCATCGTTCTTTTCTGATGCTTCACTACATATATGATCATCTTGAAGCAGGTCCCAAATAGAGAGATGGAGAGTGAAGACAAATTAATTAAAAACAACTATGGCTAACATGCGTTTGGCAAAAGTGTCGGCACAGTGCTCCGCAGACACATTTGTGGTTAATCAAAGTTTAGTTCTCCGCATCAACATTTGTGGTAAAAATCGCCACCTTTACCAAGCGCCAAACCGTTAATTACAATTTTAAATATTTATAATGAAAATATCGTCTATAAAAATCATTCTATTATCACTTGTCCTTTTCTCAAAAATTCAGGGCAAGTGTCAAAGTAAAAACTCTGATACAGTTGTAATAGGCTCCTACATTAGCTCAATACACAACATCAACATACCAAATAATTATGTTGAAGCTGACATTTATCTATGGTGCAAGTATAACCCTAAAAAAAATATTCTTTTGAAAACCAATTAGAATTTAATAATTGCAATTCCACTATCCTTTCTGGCACAGCAAAAGTGCTGGAATTAAATCAAGTTAGATTCCTTACTAAGGCCAAAATCCAATGTAGGCAAAATTTTTCATTTAGAAACTTTCCCTTCGACAAACAAAAAATTATATTTCCTATAGAGTCTAATTATTATACCAGTGAGGAACTAATATTTATAACTGATGATTTTAATTCGGGATTCGAGTCAGAGATTAATATAAGATTAAAAGACTGGTATTTGGATAATCACAAAGTAAATTCAAGGGTCTCTAATTATTATACTAGCTTTGGGTATAGTGATAATAAAGGTTCATCGTATCCTGGATATGATATAACTATAGAATTAAGCAGGAAAAATTCCTGGCTTATTTTCCTAAAACTTTTTTTAGGAGCAATAATTTCTTTTCAATTGCCATTTGTTCATTTTGGATAAATCCATTGAATTTGGAAGAACGACTTAGTCTTTGTATGACGGGAATTATCGGCGCTGTAGGTAACAAATACGTTACTGAGGATATATTTCCTTCAATTTTTTGAATTAACACTTATTGATAGATTGCATAATGTAACCTTTATCACTATTTTTTTGATTATATTGTCAATAATTATAATAAGTCGATTGATTAACTCATCAATCAAAAAAAATAAAATTTCGACAATATACATCAATAATCTATCATTCTATTCAATTATAATTCTGTATACAGGTATTTGCCTTATGCTAATTGTCAATTCACAATGAAACTATTTTTAACGATTTACAATTTTAAGAAACGACACAACGGAATGACACAGAGCAGAGAACCACCGATTTTTGAATCGTCTTGACAGTTATTATGACAGACAATAAATATTATTTATAAAAAAATTGGAGACCAGATCCCACTAAAAAAACGGGGCGCATTCTGAAAAGCCTTACGAGTAGGAAAAATAAATAAAAATCATAATGAGTAATTATATCTCAACAATAAGACATACTACCTATTTTTATCTAATAATTGGAACTCTCACAATAACTTTCTTTGGTTGTGGCAATGCAACAGACAAGAGCTCAGTTGATATAACAGAGGAAGTAGCTCAAAAGGAGTTAGTTACTGTCGATCCTAATCAACTATTAAATAACAACTCACCACCAAATGAGTCTAAAAAAATATCTGATAATAAAACCGAGGGGTTATCGACTGAATTTTTAGGTAATTATCACGGTATTCAAAGCAGTTATGTTATGAAAAATCAGTATGGTGATGATATCGTAATTAACGGAAATAAGATTTCAGTTCCGTCAAGCGACTACAAATTCCTAATTAAAGAAAATTCTATCGTCAGCCTACAACAAATCAATCTTGAAGACAACAGCAGAGTTTACTATGAAGGGAGTTACAAAATCATTTCGAATGAAAGTAACATAACTAAAGTTGAATGTTCTTTGAGTGATGGCCAAAACTCAAACCCTATTTATGTTTTGACAATCAACAAAAATGATATGAAGGGAATTTGTAATGGCAGCAACGAGCCAGAATTTTCAATTGAAAAAATTAAATAATTATGTAACCAAATGAAACACTTAAAAAGCGCAATAGCAATCATATCGTATTTAACAGGTTTGCTTCTATTCAATGCATGCAGCAATAACTCAAGTAAAAGCAACTCTTTTGATTCTGAAAATTCTAGTGGTAGTTCATCAAACCAAGAGACAAAAAAGGAAACTCAAATTGCTGGTACATATTCAGGCACCGACAATGTTGGTATGCAGTCAACAATTATTCTACGTAGTGGCGGTACGCTCATAATACAAGCCTCTGTTGGGGATGGAACACCCGATTATGGTAATTGGACAGGGACAGCCGAGAATTTATCCTTATACCACAAAGATGCTTTTGGGAACGATGAATTAATCGGAAATGCAAAAGTTACAGACGAAGGCTTAAGAATTATTGGAGGTAAATTTTACAGTAAACAGTAACCAGCCCATAAACGCACCTACCCGCAAGTGGGGTGGTTGTGGGTTATTTAAACTTTGGTGCTACTAATGAACTTTGGTGCTAAATTGAAAGTGTAGTGTTTCAAAAGCCCTACCTTCTGGTAGCTACAAACCGTTACCTGCAAGCGTAGCGAACGACACGACAAAAAGAAATAACAACAAAAAGAAATAACAATGAAAAAAGGAATTATCATACTTGGACTTTTAGGGCTGACAATTTTCGGTATACTTTACCTTAAACAAAAAAAAAAATTATTACCCAAAATACCGACTTGACAATGCGAAAATAGAAGTAAAGCAACTTGCCGACAATGATGAAATAAAAAATGGCGACCTAATATTTCAAACTTCGCTTTCAGGACAAAGTAAAGCCATTCAACTTGCGACAAACTCAAAGTATTCGCATTGCGGAATTATTTACAGCGACAATGGACAGTTTTACGTTTTTGAAGCAATTCAGCCAGTTAAGACAACACCGCTTGACAAATGGATTGCTCGTGGCAAAGACGGACATTTTGTAATCAAAAGACTTAAAAACGCAGATCAAGTTTTGACTGCCAAGATACTCCAAAAAATGAAGAAGGAAGGTGAAAAATTCAAAGGCAAAAATTATGACCTGGCTTTTGAGTGGTCGGACGACAAAATTTATTGCTCTGAACTCATTTGGAAAATATATCAACGTTCGACAGGAATTGAAATTGGGAAACTTGAAAAACTAAGCAACTTTGACCTGACAAATGAAGCTGTTAAGCAGAAAATGAAAGAACGTTACGGTGACAAAATCCCAACAGAAGAAATTGTAATTTCACCAGCAGCAATTTTTGACAGCGAATTATTGACAACAGTAAAAGAAAACTAATGACAACAACGAAAGACAAAACGCCAGCAGGTAACAGCGTGTAAGCAATATTGCCTTTCCGCAGGCGCAACACAAGGCAACATCGCCTACACAAACCGTTATAGGCAACTTTTAATCAGACAACAAGTTTAAATAAAATCATATAAAATGAAAAAAAGCAAAATTTTTAAACTTACAACTCTAATTATGTTGTTAGGATTGGTCTGTTATTACTTTTATCCAGAAGAGAAATTAAAAGATAGTCAAAAAGCTGACAAAATTGTAATTAATAAAGCTAAACATGAACTTTTATTATTTTACAAAGAAGATTTAATTGCATCCTATAAAGTTTCTCTTGGAAGAAAAGGTGTAGGGAAGAAAACTAAAGAAGGCGACAATCTAACACCTGAAGGACGCTTTAAAGGCAAGAAGAAGCCCCAGACCCAATATCACAAAGCAATTGGAGTTGGAGAATGGGGTGAATGTTGTGATGTACTAGTTCACGGACTTGGAGATGAATATGGCTGGTTCAAAAGGTTTCACCGATGGCGTGATTGGACAAAAGGTTGCATAGCACTTACAAATGATGAAATAGACGAAATTTATAAAGCAGTTAATGATGGTGTGATAATTGAAATACATCCATAACTTTTTAAAAGCAGCCTATAATACCACTTAAGAGAAATTGGCGACATGTAGCTCCGCAGAATAATTTGTGGTAAATGAAAAATTCTTCTCCGCAAAAGCATATCGGTAAAAACCCGCCAACTTCTTTTAGCCGTAAAACGTTATGTGGCATTTTAAATAAATATCAAGACAACAATGAAAAATTTACCAACATACATAAACCTTCTATTTGGACTGATAGTAATTGTGACAATTATTTGGATCTATTTGGCGACCAAATCTTAAATCTTTCTGTATGTTGTAAAACGATTTTATATTTTCCATTCAACTTATTACAGTCATTTATCGTACCATCCGACAGACCTATACCGAGGCAGGTGAAGGATTTGGGGTAGGAACCAAGACCGAACCATGAACCGTACGCTAAGCCTCTTTCTCTAGTGCCGCAACTTCCCCGGTACCATTCATGCGGAAACTGATACAGCAAGGGTCCGATCCCTGAACGTGTGTTGCGCAGCGTTGTCTTGTTTGTCACCCAGCCCGTCCATCCTACATCTCCGGCTTCACATACACCACCCCCGCTCTCTCGCAAGCGATGGACTCTTCATTAGCTTGTCCTGGCTGCGGATACCCCCGGGCAGCGGGTATTTTCTGTTGAGGCGCCAGAAGTACAATTTTTACGAATCCACCCGACATTTGTCTGTTTTCCAAATCTACTGACTGCCCGCCCCCTCCGCTACGGCAGAATCCGTATTTTTCATCCATAAACCTGTTACATGCTCCGCAACATCCTCCTCACCAGCCTGGCGGCCTCTCTACTGGTATTCCTCCAAACAAAAGACTTTCCCACCTGGACCGACAGTCACTTACCGCCCGCCTTCCCGTCGTCTGATACCAGCCGGAAAGACAGTCTGCCCTATACCTCCTTCAAGGACCTTCCCCTACAGCCCCAACGGGAGGTACGCTTCACCACCGCAGAAGGCACGTGGATGAGCCTGGATGTCAGCCCGGATGGCCAAACCATCGCCTTCGACCTGATGGGCGACATCTATACCCTGCCGATCTCCGGGGGCGAGGCAACGCCCGTGACCAAGGGAATGGCCTGGGAAACTCACCCGCGCTACAGCCCTGACGGAAAGAGGCTTTTGTTTACCAGCGACCGCTCCGGCAGCGACAACCTCTGGTACATCGATTTCGAGCGGAAGGACACCATCCAGCTCACCAAGGAGCGGGTTGACGACTTCCCCTCCGCCGTCTGGACCCCTGACGGCGACTATATCATCGCCTCCAAAGGAAGGAGGATCCCTAAGCTATGGATGTATCACCGCGATGGCGGTGGTGGCATCCAGCTCAACCCGGAGCCGGCCAACCAAAAGACCATCGACCCTTTCGTCAGCGCCGATGGTCAGACCGTGTATTACAGTCAACGCACCGGATCATGGAACTACAACGCCCTACTGCCGCAATACCAGATCGGTGCCTATGACCGGAAGAAAGGGGTATCCCTCACCATCACCTCCAGGTATGGGTCAGCCTTCACACCCACGCTCTCGCGCGATGGGAAGTGGATGGCCTATGGCAGTCGCTATGAAGACAAGACTGGCCTTGTGCTCCGCAACCTGTCAACGGGCGATGAACACTGGCTGGCATACCCCGTGCAGCGCGACGAGCAAGAGTCAATCGCTCCCCAGGGCGTACTCCCGGGTATGTGCTTCACGCCAGACAACCAGCGGCTGCTGGCTTCCTGGGGTGGAAAAATCCACCAGATACCGCTCTCGGGTGGAGCCATGACAGAGATCCCGTTCCGGGCCAGCCTGCGCCTGGAGATGGGCCCCCGCCTCTATACCAGCTATGCGGTGAGCGACAGCGCGCAGGCCCTTGCCACGCAGATACGAGATGCCGTACCCTCTCCCGACGGACGGATGCTGGCCTTCACCGCCCTGAACCGGCTCTATGTGATGGATTACCCCAACGGGACGCCCAGAAGGCTCACCACGCATGCATTCACAGAAGCGATGCCGGCCTGGAGCCCCGATGGCGCACAGCTGGCTTTCGTCAGCTGGGAGGAAAAGGCAGGCGGTGGGCTATGGAAAGTACCAGTGAAAGGCGGGACGGCAGTACGACTGTCCCAGCAGCCAGGGCTCTACATGCAGCCGGTCTGGAGCCACAACCGCCGCATCGCCTTCTTCAAGGGCCCAAAGCGCAGCTTTGAAGAGCTCGAAGGCATGATGGTGAACGATGCAGAGGCAGAGATTGTCTGGATACCGGAGGTCGGAGGAATACCCATGCGGATCGACCTGGCACGCAACCGCGGCAACCTACATGTCACCCACGACACGAGTCGGCTATTCCTCAACGGATCCGGCGGCACGCTGTTATCGATTCGCTGGGATGGGACCGATGAAAAAACGCACCTAAAGGTGACGGGCATCACGACCTACGGGAGTGTCGCAGAAGCCGACGGGCATGGACATACAGATCCGGCCTATTCGATGGGCCTTCCCGTCAGGAACACAAAGTCGGTGAACGCCTGCATGCTGCCCGAGTCGGCCGGCATGCAGGAGCCCCAGAACGCTCCCTCGGCCGCCGAGACGATCCTGATGGCGCCGGTAGGCGATAAGGCCATCGCGCAGGTCAACAACAACATCTATGTGATCACGGTACCGCAGGCAGGCAAGACACCATCCGTCTCGGTGGCTGACCCTTCCAATGCAAGCTTCCCCTCGCGACAGCTGACGGTCATCGGCGGCGAATTTCCGGCCTGGGAAGGCAATGGCGATAAAGTGCATTGGTCGCTGGGCAATGGCCACTGGATATATGACGTATCCCGCGCCAAGACGTTCGAGGATTCCCTGAAGGTTGCCCGAAAGCTTTT
>Ga0194124_10003005_pt1 | contig 18230 bp, 14 predicted proteins | sample TA2KigCas0mmetaG_FD_148605 | JGI IMG/M metagenome (GOLD analysis project Ga0194124, IMG submission 148605) | Freshwater microbial communities from Lake Tanganyika, Tanzania - TA2015031 Kigoma Deep Cast 0m | ecosystem: Environmental > Aquatic > Freshwater > Lake | place: Tanzania: Lake...
TGTTTTGCCGGATTTAAAATTTCTGGAAGGCGTCAAAAAGAATCTCAAAGCAATCATCATCACTCATGCGCATGAAGACCATATCGGCGCCTTGATGGATCTTTATCCGCGTTTGGGTAAGCCGCCCGTCTATGTCACGCGTTTTGCTGCCGGTCTTTTTGATATCCGTCGTCAAAATGATCCGATGCAAAAACGCCTTGCGCTCACTTTGATGGAACCAGGTGATCGCTTGCCACTTGATCCTTTTGACGTTGAGATCATTTCGGTCGCACACTCTATTCCTGAATCGACCGCGCTCTCTATTCGTACACCGCTCGGAACGGTGATCCATACGGGTGATTGGAAGATTGATGAGACGCCGATTGCCGGTTGGAAAACGGATGATGCGCGTTTGAAGGCGATTGGCGATGAGGGCGTCTTAGCTCTTATCTGTGACTCGACCAATGTGATGCGTGAAGGTGAATCTTTAAGTGAAGATGATGTTGCGCGTGGTCTTTCTGATGTGATCGCGAAGGCGGATGGTCGCGTAGCTGTCACGACTTTCGCTTCAAACATTGCGCGAATTCGATCAATCGCTTTGGCGGCCAAAGAAAATGGTCGCGAAGTTGTGGCCATCGGCAAAGCCATGGATCGTGCAATTCAAGTCGCGATTGAATGCGGTTATCTTGATGATGTTCCAGAATTTCGTTCCACCGACACTTATGGTTATTTGCCGCGCGATAAAATTGTTGCCCTTTTAACCGGCTCGCAAGGTGAGCCGCGCGCAGCCCTTGCACGTGTTTCCGATGATCAACATCCTGATGTGACGCTCGCACCAGGGGATACAGTGATTTTCTCATCACGCACAATTCCCGGCAATGAGAAAGCCGTTGGTCGCATCATCAATGGTTTGGTGCGGCAAGGTGTGAATGTGGTCACTGATCGTCACGCACTCGTTCATGTTTCTGGCCATCCGCGTCAGGGTGAATTGCAGAAAATGTATCAATGGGTGAGGCCGCGCGTTCTCATTCCGGCGCATGGCGAAGCACTGCATCTTGAGGAGCATCGGAAATTCGCATTGCGTTCTGGCATTTCCGAAGTTGTGATCGGTCATAATGGCGATGTTATTCGGCTTGCGCCAAGCAAAGCGGATATTGTCGATGAAGTACAACATGGCCGGATCTATAAAGATGGCAATGTGCTTGTGACGTCGGCTGATCCTGCGATTGCAGAACGTCGCAAGTTATCTTTCGGTGGACTAGTGTCCATTGCCATCGCAATTGATCCGAAGGGTGAACTTGTTGGTGATCCGGCTTTTGCGGTATCCGGCATTCCGCAAGTGACGAGAGAGGGGCGCCTTTTCGAAGATGTGATTGAGGAGGCGGTCTTCTCTGTTCTTGAAGGTTTGCCGAAAGCAAAAAGGCGCGACCCAGATCTCGTCGAGATGGCGTTAGAAAAAGCGATACGCTCGGCGGTTGATGATGAATGGGGCAAGAAACCGATCTGCCATGTGCAGATTGTCGTGGTGTAGAAAGGGCTCAGCATGATTGGTCGTCTCAATCACGTCGCCATTGCGGTCAAAGATCTAGTCTCATCAACTTGGCTTTATCGGGAGACATTGGGTGCAAACGTCTCTGCGCCCTTGCAGCAGCCTGATTATGGCGTCACCGTTGTCTTTATCGAATTGCCGAATACGAAAATCGAGCTTCTCGAACCGCTAGGTGAGGCGAGCCCCATTGCCAAATTTCTCGAGAAAAATGCCGACGGCGGAATCCATCACCTTTGCTATGAGGTTGAGGATATTCTCGCCGCACGCGATCATTTGATCGGGCAGGGCGCGCGGATTTTGGGCACGGGCGAACCGAAAATCGGTGCTCACGGAAAGCCCGTATTGTTCCTTCACCCGAAGGATTTTAATGGCACTTTGATCGAACTCGAGCAGGCCTGAACGGGGAAGCCACGATGTCTTATGTGACGCTTTTTGCCATGTATGCCATCGCTTGGTGGCTTACCCTTTTTGTGGTTCTTCCTTTGGGGGTCAAAAGCCAGGAGGAGAGTGGCGACGTCACACCGGGCACCGAGCCGGGCGCGCCGGTGGCACCGCGTTTGGGACGTAAAGTCTTGATCACAACGATCGCGGCTTTTCCCGTTGCAGGCGCCATTTACGCGCTCGTTCAATTCACGAACTAATCGCGATAATTCATTGTTTTTAAAATGAAAATAAAAAAGGCAGGGACAGTCCCTGCCTTGAAACTTTTTTAGGTCCTAACCGCGCCCAGATGGCGTTGTCCGCCGTCCATTATCGCTTTCTCAGTCCTCTAGCGGGACGTGATGCGGTATCCCTCCCTAGACTTAGCCCTGTGCCGATTGCCTCATGGCAGCGACCTCTTTTTGAACTCAGGCGACACAGTGCTAGCTGGTTTTTTTCCGTCTGTCACGTGTTCCGACAGACTTCTGCCAAAATTTTAGCGCTTTGCGGAAAAACCATTCATCTTGCTCAAGATGGGCGTCGCCAGAAGGTGACCGACCGGATCGCTCTGGCTTGTGTTTTCGGGGCCGATGCGGTTCAAACGCTATCGACCAAGGCCGTCTTACCCGATTCCTTCACGATAGAGCCCCATAATGCGTCTCAGCCGTTTTTTCCTGCCCATTCTCCGCGACAATCCCAAAGAGGCGGAAATCGTCTCGCATCGCTTGATGCTGCGGGCCGGTATGATCCGGCAGGAGGCGGCGGGGATCTATGCGTGGCTACCCATGGGCCTTCGGGTGCTCGACAAAATCAATCGTATCATTCGTGAGGAACAGAACAGATCCGGTGCGATTGAGCTTTTGATGCCGACAATTCAATCGGCAGATCTGTGGCGCGAGTCAGGACGTTACGATGCCTATGGCAAAGAGATGCTGCGCATCGCGGATCGCCACGAGCGCGAGATGCTGTTTGGTCCGACCAATGAAGAAATGATCACCGAGATATTCCGCGCATCGGTGAAATCATACAAAGATCTTCCGCTCAATCTCTATCACATTCAATGGAAATTCCGCGATGAAGTACGGCCGCGTTTTGGGGTGATGCGCGGGCGCGAGTTCTTGATGAAAGACGCTTATTCTTTCGATCTCGATCAGGCCGGCGCGCGTCATGCCTATAACCGGATGTTTGTTGCCTATCTGCGGACATTTTATCGTCTCGGTCTCACCGCAATTCCGATGCGTGCAGATACCGGACCGATTGGTGGTGATCTCAGCCATGAATTTATCATTCTCGCTGATACAGGCGAGAGCGAAGTTTATGCCGATCGTCAGGTGCTCGACCAACCGATCCCAGCCGTTGACACGGATTTCGACAATATCGCGGAACTTGATGCGATCGTGAAAGCGTGGACCACGCCTTACGCCGCAACCTCTGAAATGCATGATGCTGCACGCTATGATTCAATTCCGGCTGAGCGTCGTGTATCCGCACGCGGCATTGAAGTCGGACACATCTTTTATTTCGGTACAAAATATTCTGAGCCCATGAAGTCGACGGTCACAGGGCCTGATGGTCGTGAGACGCCCGTTCATATGGGTTCTTATGGCATCGGATCCTCACGCCTCGTTGCCGCGTTAATTGAAGCGTTCCATGACGAAAATGGAATCATCTGGCCGCAATCGGTGGCGCCTTTTGATGTTTCGTTGCTCAACCTTAAAATCGGCGATTCCGGTACGGATGAAACTTGCGCTACACTTTATAAAGCACTCACCGCGCGCAGCCTTGATGTTCTTTATGATGATCGTGATGAGCGTCCCGGAGCTAAATTTGCAACCGCTGATTTGATTGGGTCACCGTGGCAGGTGATGGTCGGGCCAAAATCACTCGCTGAAGGCAAATTAGAACTGAAGCGCCGTAAGACGGGTGAACGTCATCTTCTCTCGGTTGAGGACGCGGTCCTCATGCTCACGGCCTGATGATGGCGCGCGACGCGTGGACAGACACTACGTCAAGCGGGGCTTTTGCGCCCTTCGAATGGATGATTGCGTTTCGCTATTTGCGCGCGCGTCGTCGTGAGGGGTTCATCTCGGTCATTGCTGGCTTTTCTTTCATTGGCATCATGCTGGGTGTTGCAACACTCATCATTGTGCTCTCGGTAATGAATGGGTTTCGTAAAGAGTTGCTCGATAAAATTGTTGGAATAAATGGTCATATTATTGTTGGCGCCATCGATACGCCGCTCACCGACTATTCCGAATTATCCTCACTCTTTGAAAAAATCCCAGGTGTGAGTCTCGCTTTACCTTTGATTGAAGGGCAAGCGCTCGCTTCATCCCAAGCAAGCGCGTCGGGTGTACTCGTGCGCGGTGTTTGGGAAACAGATTTGCGTCGTATTCCCTCAATCGCCAACAATATCAAACTTGGCGCGCTTGATGGGTTTGATAAGGCGTCCGGTGTGGTCATCGGCAAAAGACTCGCCGAACAACTATATCTGCGTCCAGGTGATAATATTATCTTGACCGCACCGCGTGGTCCGCAAACGCCATTCGGAACGGCGCCACGGATCAAGTCCTATCCGATTGCGGCGGTCTATGAAATTGGCATGTCGGAATTTGACTCGACCTTCGTTTATATGCCGCTTGCTGAATCGCAATCCTATTTCAATCGTTCAGATGACGTGAGCGCGATTGAGATTTTTCTTATCAATTCTGACCGAATAGATGAGACAAAACTCGCCATTCAGAAATCAACAGAGCGTCCAATATTCTTGACCGATTGGCGGCAGCGCAACAAAACTTTTTTTGGTGTTCTCGAAGTTGAACGCAATGTCATGTTTTTGATTTTGACATTGATCGTGCTCGTCGCGGCATTGAACATTGTCTCTGGTCTTATCATGCTTGTGAAAGATAAGAGCGCGGATATTGCAATCCTGCGTACGATGGGTGCAACGCGATTATCGATCTTGCGCGTGTTTTTGATAACCGGCGCCTCGATTGGTATCGTCGGTACACTTGCAGGTTTCGGTTTGGGTCTTATCGTTGCGATGAATATCGAGACGATCCGCGCTTTTTTGTCAGCGGTCACAAAGACCAATTTGTTTCCGGCGGAATTTTATTTCCTCTCTCATCTGCCTGCCGATGTTGATGCGCGTGAGGTGATCACTGTCGTGGGAATGGCATTGCTTTTATCCCTCATCGCGACGCTTTATCCTGCGTGGCGTGCTGCGCGGCTCGATCCCGTTGAGGCTTTGCGTTACGAATGAGCGCGTCTTCACCCCGTGTCGATCCCGTACTTCTCATGTGGAAGATCGAGCGCCGCTTTGTCGATGCGGAGCAAACACTCAACATCATTCGGGGCGCAGATCTTGCAATCTGGCCTGGCCAGTCGGTGGCTTTGATAGCACCCTCTGGTACAGGTAAATCGACCTTGCTTCATATGGCAGGTCTTTTGGAAAAGCCTGATGCTGGTGAAATCTATATCGGCGGTACTGCGACGTCGACGCTCGGTGACAAAGCGCGCACAACGATCCGTCGGGAGACACTCGGCTTTGTCTATCAAGCGCATCATCTGCTTCCCGAGTTTACAGCGCTAGAAAATGTCATGCTGCCGCAAATGATCGGTGGGCTTGATCGGGGAGAGGCGCGCCTACGCGCTGCCGATCTCTTACGTTATCTTGGAATTGGCGAGCGGCTCACCCATCGGCCGTCGGAATTGTCGGGCGGCGAACAACAACGCGTGGCGATAGCGCGTGCGGTTGCTAATCGTCCGCGTGTGCTTCTTGCCGATGAACCGACAGGTAATCTTGATCCGGCGACATCGGAACGTGTGTTCATCACATTGCTTTCGCTCGTGAAGGCGACGGGGCTTGCGGCTTTAATCGCGACCCATAATCTCGAATTAGCGCGGCGTATGGATCGGCGTGTGACGATCCGCGACGGACTTGTCGTCGAACTTGATTAGCTCACGTTAAGCTTCTCTTAACCATCAGTGTCGACATCCAAAAACTGTACTTGCAATGAGAACAAAATAAGAACATGATGTTTTTATTGATAAAACAAGGAGGATTTCATGCTTCGCTCTGTATTTGAAGATATAACGGAATTGGCAGCACTCGCTGCATTTTTGGCCACGATTTATGCTTGGTCAGGGATCTTCGCCTGAGTTTGTTCACGGCGGGAATGGTGCTTCATCTTGCCTTGGCCTTGGTCTTCAAGGCATGAAGCATAGGGTCCTGGGAGCAGTGAAGAATGGCGCGCGTTTTGGAAGAAGTAGGCTTTGTCCATCTCCATGTCCATTCTTCCTATTCGCTGCTTGAAGGCGCGCTCAAGATCGACGACCTCAAGAAACAGGCGCTCGGCGACAAGATGCCGGCGCTGGCATTGACCGACACCAACAATCTTTTCGGCGCCTTGGAATTTTCCGAGAAGCTCTCTGGCGCGGGAATCCAGCCGATCATTGGCGTCGAGCTGTCGGTTGATTGTGGGGACGAGCCGAAGTCCCGCGCGGTTGTGTCGGGTCAAAGTTTTTCTTCGCTTGTGCTGATCGCGGCCTCGGACGTGGGTTATGACCATCTAATGGCGCTTTCATCCGAAGCCTATCTCAAGCCTGAATCGGGGGAGGTGGCGCATGTTTCGCTCACCGCTCTTTCAAACCGAGTTGAGGGTGTCATTGCGCTTACCGGCGGTCCCAAGGGACCGCTTGATCGGGCACTCGCCGCGGAACAGATGGAGCTGGCTGAAGAAAGATTAAAAGTGTTTAAGGCGCTTTTTGGTGATCGGCTCTATATCGAACTTCAACGCCATGGGTTGCCGGAAGAGGAGCGCGTGGAACCAGCGCTTCTCGATCTTGCCTATCGTTATGACGTGCCTCTGGTCGCAACAAACGAACCCTATTTCACTAAGCCGCAAGCCTATGAAGCGCATGATGCGTTGTTAGCAATTGCCGAAGGGCGTTTGATTTCCGACACCGAGCGGCGGCGGGTGACGCCTGATCACTATTTTAAAACGCGTGCGGCGATGAAGAAGCTTTTCGCCGATCTGCCCGAAGCGCTTTCGAATACAATCGAGATCGCGTTGCGCTGTCATTATCGGCCTGAAATGCGCAAGCCGATTTTGCCGAGCTTTGCCGATGGACAAGTAGGCGAGGCTCTTGAATTAAAAAAGCAATCGAAAGCGGGTTTGAAAGAACGTCTTGCTGTTCATGGTCCTGCCGAGGGTTTGACGGAAGACGATTATCGAGCGCGTCTTGATTTCGAACTCTCTGTGATCGAGCGGATGAAATATCCGGGTTATTTCTTGATCGTCGCGGATTTTATTCAATGGGCGAAGAGAGAGGGCATTCCTGTGGGTCCCGGTCGTGGATCGGGCGCAGGATCGCTCGTCGCTTATGCCTTGACTATCACTGATCTTGATCCGCTTCGTTTCGGATTGCTATTCGAACGCTTTCTGAATCCGGAACGTGTATCGATGCCGGACTTCGATATCGATTTCTGTCAGGATCGGCGTGACGAAGTTATTCGCTATGTGCGTGATAAATATGGGGCGGATCGCGTCGCACAGATCATTACGTTCGGAACATTGCAGGCACGCGGTGTATTGCGCGATGTCGGTCGCGTTCTTGAAATGCCTTATGGTCAAGTCGATAAGCTCACAAAACTTGTGCCGCAGAATCCTGCAAATCCTGTGACGCTTGAACAAGCGATTGCAACCGAGCAAAGATTGCGCTCAGCGGCTGATGAAGATCCGACCGTCAAACGCCTTTTAGATATGGCATTGATGCTTGAAGGACTTCACCGTCACGCGTCTACACACGCAGCGGGCATCGTGATTGGTGATCGTCCGCTTGAACAATTGGTCCCGCTCTATCGCGATCCTAAATCCGATATGCTTGTTACCCAATTCAATATGAAATGGGTCGAATCCGCAGGCCTCGTGAAATTCGATTTTCTCGGATTGAAAACACTCACCGTTCTTCAGAAAGCCGTTGAGCTTTTGGAGAGCCGTGGTGTTGAACTCGATCTCTCGACGATCCCGCTTGATGACACACGGACATTCGACATGCTCGGACGCGGAGAGACGGTCGGCGTGTTCCAGCTTGAAAGCGCGGGTATGCGCAAAGCGCTTGCGGATATGCGGGCGGATCGCTTTGAAGATATCATTGCGCTTGTGGCGCTTTATCGCCCGGGTCCAATGGCAAATATTCCCGTTTATAATGCGCGCAAAAACGGTAAAGAAAGGCCGGATTATATTCACCCAAAACTCGAAGTCTCTTTAAAGGAAACTTACGGCGTCATCATCTATCAAGAACAGGTGATGCAGATCGCGCAGATTCTTTCCGGCTATTCGCTTGGTGAAGCTGATCTCTTGCGTCGCGCGATGGGTAAGAAGATTAAGAAAGAAATGGACGCGCAGCGCGAGCGTTTTGTTTCAGGGGCAGTTGAACGCAGCTTGGATGAAAAAAGTGCGGATGAGATTTTCGATCTTCTCGCGAAATTTGCCGACTATGGATTTAACAAAAGTCACGCCGCTGCTTATGCGCTTGTCGCCTATCAAACCGCCTATTTGAAAGCCAATTATCCGGTTGAGTTTTTGGCAGCGTCCATGACGCTTGATCTTTCAAATACAGATAAGCTTTCAGAATTTCGGCGCGAAGCACAACGTTTGGGTTTTCGCGTTGATCCCCCATCGATCAATCGTTCAGGCGTGACCTTCAAGGTTCATGCGGATGGTGATGGGCAATTGGCTATTCGCTACGCCTTGGCGGCGATAAAAGGCGTAGGTCAACAAGCGGTTGAGAGTCTCGTTGCAGCGCGTGGAAAACAATCTTTCAAAGATCTCTCTGATCTCGCGCGTCGCATCAATCCGCGCCTCGTCAACAAAAAGACTCTCGAAAGCCTCATCGCTGCCGGCGCTCTTGATGAATTAGAAAAAGATCGCGCGCGCGCCTTTGCTTCTGTTGATCAGATCTTGGCACTGGCCAATCGTTCGCAAGATGAAGCGAGCGCGGGGCAGGGTGATATCTTTGGCTTAATGGGTGAGAAGGAATCTTTGCGCATTCCGCCGCATAAGCCTTGGCTCGCCTCCGAGCGGTTGCAACGCGAATATGATGCGATCGGCTTCTTCCTGTCAGGCCATCCACTTGATGATTACGCTTCGATTTTGAAGCGGCTCAAGCTTCAAACCTATACGGAACTCTCACGTGCCGCTCGCGCCGGCGCGCCTGCCGGGCGGATTGCTGCGACCGTTCTTGACCGCACTGAGCGCCGGACTAAGTCGGGCAGCAAAATGGGCATTCTCTCGCTTTCCGACCGCACGGGGCATTTCGAAGCGATCATTTTCCAAGAGGGCCTCAATCATTATCGGGATATTCTGGAGCCCGGTCAGGCGGTGATCCTGATGGTTCAGGCGCAGGTTGAGGGCGAGGATGTCCGCCTTCGTATCAACGGGGCTGAACCCCTTGAAAAGGCGGCGGCCAAACTCCCGTCAGCGCTTCGCATCACGATTGGCGATGATAAGGCCATTCCTGAGGTCGCTAACGCGCTCAAAACCAAAGGCGACGGGGAAATCTCGCTCATAATTCCCGTTGAAGGGGGTGTACGCGAGGTTGAGATGAAGCTTTCGGGGCGGTTTCATGCCACCCCGCAGGTGGCTGAGCTTTTGCGCACCTTGCCGGGGGTGCTTTCCGTTGAGCAGGCGTGATTTTACGTCATAAATCAGCGGTTTCGACCTTGCCAAGTGGGGGGTGGACCATTATACGACGCCCCATCACACATGCGGGAATTATGGCTTTCGGGTCATTTCCGGTGACCGTCCAAAGGGTGGTTCACGTCTCCCGCAGAGGACATAACCGGAGTATACACAATGGCTTTGCCAGATTTTTCTATGCGCCAATTGCTTGAAGCCGGTGCCCATTTCGGTCACCGGGCTCATCGTTGGAATCCGAAGATGCAACAATACATCTTCGGCACGCGCAACAATATTCACATCATCGACCTCGCGCAGACTGTGCCGATGCTGCATCGTGCGCTTCAGGCTGTGTCTGACACGGTCGCGAATGGCGGACGCATTCTGTTTGTTGGCACAAAGCGTCAGGCGTCTGAACTCGTTGCCGATGCTGCGAAGCGTTCGGCGCAGTATTATGTCAATTCGCGTTGGCTCGGTGGCATGCTCACCAACTGGAAGACGATTTCGGGATCGATCCAGCGTTTGCGCAAAATTGACGAGATGCTCGCAGCCGGTGTTCAAGGTCTTACAAAAAAAGAACGCCTCATGATGTCGCGCGAGAAGGAAAAGCTCGAGCGCGCACTTGGCGGTATTCGCGAGATGGGCGGCACGCCGGACCTCATTTTCGTGATCGACACGAACAAAGAACAGCTTGCTATTCAAGAGGCGCGTCGTCTCAACATCCCGGTTGCCGCAGTTATCGATACGAATTGTGATCCGGATGGCATCACTTTCCCGATCCCGGGCAATGATGACGCGGGTCGTGCGATTGCGCTTTATTGCGATCTTATCGCGCGTGCTGCGATTGACGGTATCTCGCGAGGTCAGGGTTCGGTTGGTGTCGATATTGGCGCTTCGGAAAAGCCTGTTGTCGCGGCGCTTCCGGTTGAAGCTCCTGCATATTCAGGTGAAGCTTTCGAACGTTTGGCCGCTCCTCGTGGCGCACCGGACGATTTGAAGAAGATTTCCGGCATCGGCCCGCAGCTTGAACAAAAGCTCAATGAAGCGGGTGTGTATCATTACTGGCAGATGGCTGCTTTAAATGATGCTGATACAGCATCACTTGATCGTGATTTGAAGCTCAATGGCCGTATCGGTCGTGATAGCTGGATCGCGTCTGCACGCAATCTGATTGACGCGTCCTAATATTCGGCCGTTGACACTTCCTTTTAGAGGGCGCGGATCGAGACAGCAGAACGGCGAAAACATTTTCGCTGTTCTTTCCTTATGAATGTGAAAGGATCGGACCGATGGCTTCGATTACCGCTGCGATGGTGAAGGAACTGCGCGAAACTTCTGGCGCGGGTATGATGGATTGTAAAGCCGCCTTGGAAGCCAATGACGGCAATATCGAACTGTCTGTGGATTGGCTTCGTAAAAAAGGTCTTTCGAAAGCCGCCAAAAAATCAGGTCGCGTTGCGGCTGAAGGTTTGATTGGTTTGAAAGTCGACGGCAAGAAAGGCGTTCTCGTTGAAGTGAATTCCGAGACCGACTTCGTTGCACGGAATGATGCGTTCCAAGCGCTTGTTCGTTCTATCGCAACTGTTGCGCATAGTGCGTGTAGCGATGTAGAAAAAATTTCGGCTGCTTCTCATCCCGCAGGTGGCACAGTTGCTGAAGCGATTCAGAACGCGATTGCAACAATCGGTGAAAATATGACCTTGCGTCGTGCCGCCGATGTTACAGTGTCTGAAGGTGTAGTTGGTGCGTATCTTCACACATCTATTGCCGATGGACTCGGAAAAATTGGCGTTCTCGTTGGTTTGAAATCATCGGGCAAGGCCGATGAGCTTGCAGCACTCGGTCGCCAGATTGCCATGCATGTTGCGGCGACCAATCCGCTTGCGATTGATGTGTCTGGTCTTGACCCTGCAACGGTCGCACGCGAGAAGGCTGTTCTTGCAGACAAGAATGCCGGCAAGCCGGCCAATGTTCTTGAAAAGATTATCGAGAGCGGTTTGAAGACTTATTACAAAGAAGTCTGCTTGATCGAGCAAGCATACATTCACGATCCGTCGAAGACCGTTGGCCAAGCCGTCAAGGACGCCGCCGGGAAGGTCGGCGCACCCGTCGAATTGACCGCCTTCGTGCGTTATGCGCTCGGCGAGGGGATCGAGAAACAGGAAAGCGATTTCGCCGCCGAAGTGGCGGCAGCCTCCGGTGTAAAAGCCTGAGGAAATCAAAGATAAAAGCGGCGCTTCGGCGCCGCTTTTTTTATGATGGCCAAGAGAATCGGGAGTGCAGCTCATGGCGAAAATAAAACGGGTCCTCGTGAAATTGTCTGGCGAGGCTTTGATCGCCTCGGATGGCTATTGGCTCAACCCAGCAACTCTCTCCCGTCTTGCCGGTGACCTCGCCGCGGCCTCCCACTCGGGTTTCGAGATCGCGGTTGTGATCGGTGGCGGTAACATCATTCGCGGCGCGAAAGTGGGTGCTGCTGGTTGGATCGATCGCGCGACCGCAGACTCTATGGGGATGCTCGCGACGATCATGAATTCGATTGCGCTTGAAGGCGCGATTGAAGCGCAAGGCGCTTCTGCGCGTACGCTCTCAGCCGTTGCGGTTCCAACAATTTGCGAAACCTATGCAAGACAGCTCGCGTCGCATCTCATCTCGAAGAAGCGGATTGTTGTGCTTGCGGGCGGCACGGGTAGCCCCTTCTTCACAACTGATACCGCAGCAGTTCTTCGTGCCGTTGAATTGAAATGCGACGCAGTATTGAAAGCGACGCAAGTCGATGGCGTTTATACCACCGATCCGAACAAAGACCCGACCGCCACGCGTTTTGATACACTCACCCATGACGAAGCGATTGCGCGTGATTTGAAAATTATGGACACGGCGGCTTTTGCGCTCGCCCGCGAAAACCGCTTAAACATTCTTGTCGGCTCGGCCCATAGGGAAGGGGCGATTACGGCAATCCTGCGCGGGGAGGCAAAATCGACGCTTGTTACCCCGTGAGCGATCTCCCGTCTTGAATGCCTGCCCGTGAGGGCGTATGCCGCACTTTATCCAGAAATACGGAAACCGGTTCTATGAGTGCCACTTTCGATCTCAATGACATTAAACGCCGCATGCAGGCGTCGATCGCGTCCTATAAGCATGATCTAGGCGGGTTGCGCACCGGTCGTGCGTCAGCGAGCCTTCTCGACCCCATTCAGGTTGAAGCCTATGGGTCGCTGATGCCTCTCAATCAGGTGGCAACGGTCACGGTGCCTGAACCTCGAATGCTATCGGTCCAAGTTTGGGACAAAAGCATGGCGCTTGTGGTTGATAAAGCGATCCGTGAATCGAGCCTCGGCCTTAACCCGCAGACTGAAGGCCAAGTCATCCGAATCCGTATTCCCGAGCTCAATGAGCAGCGCCGTAAGGAAATGGTCAAAGTAGCTCATAAATATGCTGAAGAGGCTCGTGTCGCTGTTCGCCATATTCGTCGCGACGGCCTAGATCTTTTGAAAAAGCTCGAAAAAGATGGCAAGCTCAGCGAAGATGATGCGGCGCGGCAGTCAGAACAAGTTCAAAAAGCGACCGATCAATCGGTAAGCGAAATTGATCAAATTTTGGCAGCTAAAGAAAAGGAAATCATGCAAGTCTAAAAGGCCGATCCTTGTTCGGCCACAATGTCTGAGAATGACATGGAACAATATCCGGCCTTTACTCGCGGTTATTCATGACAAGTTTGATACCTAATCTCATTCCCAAACATGTGGCCATCATCATGGATGGCAATGGTCGCTGGGCATCACAACGTGGTTTGCCGCGTTTTGAAGGTCATCGGCTTGGAGTAGAGGCGCTTCGTCGGACCATTCGTGCAGCCGAAGAGATTGGGATCCGCTATCTTACCGTCTATAGTTTTTCTTCCGAGAATTGGAAGCGCCCGGCGGCGGAAGTCAGTGATCTTATGGGATTGTTGCGCAGGTTTATTCGCAATGATCTTGCTGAGCTTCATTCGCGCAATATTCGCATTCGTGTGATCGGTGTGAAAGAAGGACTAGCTCCAGACATTGTCGCTTTGCTTGATGAGTCAGAGCATCTCACGCAGTCGAATACAGGCCTGACCTTTGTAGTTGCGTTTAACTATGGCGCTCGTCGTGAAATTACTGACGCGGCGCGTTTGATTGCTGAAGCGGTAAAAGCGGGGCAATTAAATCCTCAGGCAATAGATGAAAAACGTTTTGCATCTTATTTAAATACAGATGGAATTCCTGATCCAGAACTCGTTATTCGGACATCTGGAGAACAACGTCTTTCGAACTTCCTTTTGTGGCAGGCTTCTTATTCTGAATTTGTTTTCACGGCTGGTCACTGGCCGGATTTTGGGCGCGAGGCGCTCGTTGAAGCCTTGCTTCAGTATCAATCGCGTGATCGTCGATTTGGCGGATTAAGTTCAGCGATCGGCGGTGTTCGGTGAGCGAGCCTGGCCCGAGGTCTACCTTCGAAGACGCCGGAAAGGCTGTTCGTGGAGCGTCTGAGCTTGCGGCGAGAGTTTTGTCATCTCTGGCTTTAGCGGGCTTGGCTCTTTTAAGCGCTTGGTTTGGCGGTCTCGTTTTGATTGTCGTTTGGTTGGTGGCGGCCATCGCTGTATTGCGAGAATGGTTAGGGCTCATTTGTGTTCCAAGGAATGTGCTGACAGCCTTTTGGATTTTTGGGTCAGCGAGCCTCATTCTTTCTGCCTTCTCTAATCAGTTTTTTGGATTTGATTCTTATTTGATGATCATTCCCGCCGCTATTGGTTCGGTCGTGCTTGGCGTATTTGCGAGATTTCGAGGGGGACCTTCACTTTGGACCGCTGCGGGTCCGCTTTATTCTGCGATTGTCGTCCTTGCACCGCTCTGGCTCCGCGAACGCGAGCCCGATGGTTTAGTGGCTTTGCTTTGGCTCTTCCTCGTGGTCTGGATTTCCGACATTGGCGCGTTCTTTACCGGACGTCGGATTGGTGGACCGAAATTATGGCCAGCGGTCAGTCCGAAAAAGACGTGGTCGGGCCTCTTCGGCGGCTTGTTTTTCGGCACGCTTTTGGCGTCCGGCTTTGTGTTGCTTGATCGGATGGTCGTCGGCCCCGTTTTTGTCGGTGGTGTGGTTTTATTTGCGCTCACACTCGCGACCTCGCTCGTTTCTGAACTTGGAGACCTCTTCGAGTCGGCAATGAAACGCCATTTTGGCGCGAAGGATTCGGGACATATCATTCCCGGCCATGGTGGCATCATGGATCGCCTCGATTCCTTTGTTTCTGCCGGACTTTTTGCGGTGATTATGCTGGATCTCTTTGGTTTTTGATCGTTTTTACTGGTTTCAAGATTGTCCTTGCCGCATCTTCGCCTTAATGATCACGCACCTCGCAGAGGCAATCTGTTCCGGCTTGCCTCCCGGCTTCATTCAAGGACCGTTTATGCCTCTCTCCGAAATTCCAGTTATGATCGGAGTCGGATTTTCAGCCTATGTGATCCCGTTCTTGTTTGTGTTGACGATCGTCGTCTTCTTTCATGAGCTTGGGCATTTTCTTGTTGGTAGTTGGTGCGGGGTAAAGGTCGAGGCGTTCTCAATCGGATTTGGGCCGGAAATCGTTGGCTGGACGGATCGAAGCGGGACAAGATGGCGGATCGCGCTTCTTCCGTTAGGAGGCTATGTACGGTTTCTTGGCGACTTGAATGCCGCCAGCGCACCTGATGTCGAGACGGTGGCTGCAATGTCTGCTTCGGAGAGAGCCTTAAGCTTTCCGGCTCAACCTGTGTGGAAACGGTTCTTAATCGTCCTCGCTGGACCTGTGGCGAGCCTACTTCTTGCGGTCGTTATTTTTGCCGGGAGCGCCTTTTTGTCAGGGCGCTACATTTTGTTGCCCAAAATTGCGTCTGTAGCGCCCGGAAGCGCGGCTGAAGAAGCAGGGTTTCAGACAGGCGACCTCTTGCTTCTGGTTGATGGCGAGACCATTGAGAGTTTTACGGATTTGCAGCGGATTGTTTCGATCCGCCCCGGTGAAACACTGACAGTGATGATTGAACGCGCGGGATCGAATTTGGAACTGAAGGCCGTTCCGCGATTGCAAGAGCGTGACTCTTTTGTGGGTAAGAAACGCGTTGGTGTTCTCGGTATTTCTGCAACGAGAGACGAAACGACGCTGATTTTCAAAGAAGAGACTTTGGCAGGCGCCATCCAGTTTGGAGTGGTCGAGACGGTAAACGTCGTCTCTGGAAGCCTCACTTATCTCAAAAACATTGTGGTCGGGCGCGCGCCACCTGATCAATTGTCGGGCCCGGTCGGCATTGCGCAGATGTCCGGAGAGGCAGCTAAACTGGGATTTATGGCTTTGATTGGCATGGCCGGCTTGATTTCGGCATCTATCGGCTTTCTTAATCTGCTGCCTATCCCATTACTCGATGGGGGGCATTTGGTTCTTTATGTGATCGAGGCGTTGCGTGGGCGTCCTTTGGGCGCCAATACCGTTGAGACGGCGTTCCGGATCGGCCTCGCTTTTATTGTCGCGTTGACATTGTTCACTTTGTTTTTGGATCTTGGACCGTTAGTACATTGATAACGTTAACCTTTGACTAAGCCTATCGAGAAAATTATGCGGATGTCTGGGGTAAATTTATGGTCGGTCTGTTTGCAGTTGCGAGCAAACCGGCTAAAAGTTAGAGGGAGGACCAGGATCACGTTCTTTCGTGGTTAGGATCATTGTTGACTGGGATTAAACCGGAATGAGACTGTTTTACGTGATGATCTCGACGCTTCGTTCGGTTGGTCGCCACGTGGCGCTGATCGGCTTTCTTTCGCTCGCCGGACTTACGATAGCTCACGCCGAAACAATCGTGGTTGAAGGCAATGTCCGCGTCGACAAGACGACAATCCAATCCTACGTGACGGGCCAGCCCCTTAATGCGGCCAAGAAGGACCTTTTGGCTACGGGTCTGTTCCAAAGTGTTGAGATCGTCAAAAAGGGCGACCAGATCATCGTCACTGTTACGGAAAATAACATCATCAATCGCGTTGCTTTTGAAGGCACCAAGCGCTTGAAGAGCGAAATGTTCGAGGGCGAATTACAGCTGAAGCCGCGCGGCGCGTTTAGCCAGGTTGCTCTTGATGCCGATGTCGTGCGCATCAAGGAGATCTATGCGCGCGTCGGTCGCTCAAATGTTGAGGTCACGCCTCGCATTGTTCCGCTGGAAAATGGAAAGATCGACGTCGTTTATAAGGTCGATGAGGGTTCGAAAACGGGCGTTAAGACTATTGATTTTATCGGCAATAATTCATTCTCGGCTGGTCGTTTACGCGACGAAATGCAAACCACTCAAAGTAATTTTCTGTCATGGATTAAGACGACGGATGTTTATGATCCCGATCGGTTGGCGGCCGATGGTGAGTTAATCCGGCGCTTCTATCTGCGTAATGGTTACGCTGACATGCGCGTTCTCGATACAAAAGTTGATTTTGATCAGGCCGCCGGTGGCTATCGCGTTGTCATTTCAATTGATGAAGGTAAGCAATACAAGGTTGACGAGATTTCGGTTGAATCAAAGATCGCTCAAATTGACGCGGCAACTTTGCGTTCCCGTGTTCAGTTGAACAAAGGCGATGTTTACAATGCTGATCTCGTTGAGAAATCGATCCTTGGCATCACGACTGAAGTTGCATCTCGTGGTTACGCATTCTCGCAAGTGCGTCCGCGTGGCGATCGGGATGTGGCGAGTTCAACGATTAAACTCTCTTTCGTTGTTGAAGAGGGCCCACGTGTTTACATTGAGCGGATCAATGTTCGCGGCAATACGCGTACGCGCGATTATGTGATCCGTCGGGAATTCGATATCGGCGAAGGCGATGCTTATAACAAGGTGATTATTGATCGTACAGAACGCCGGTTGAAGAATCTTGGTTTCTTCAAGTCAGTGCGTATTTCAAATGAGCCGGGTTCAACGCCTGATCGTGTGATTATCAATGTTGATGTTGAAGATCAATCGACGGGCCAATTCTCGATTGGTGGTGGTTATTCGACAACGGAAGGAATCTTGGGGGAGGTTGGTATTCAGGAATCAAACCTTCAAGGCCGCGGTCAATATGCTCGTTTAAGAGGATCGACGGGTGAATGGACCAAGGGCGTGGAGTTGAATTTCACGGAGCCCTATTTCTTGGAACGTCGTTTGCAAGGTGGTTTTGATCTTTACTCTAAGGAAAGCGATAATAGACGTTTCGCCTATTATTCTAACGTGAAAACCGGTGCGACTTTACGGCTTGGCGTACCCTTGACTGAAGAATTCACCGTTGTGGGTCGTTATTCGCTATACAACAACAACATCAAAGTGACCGACTCGACGAAGGTGTCTTCGGCTATTTCTGCGTCAGAAGGCCAGAATTTAACTTCAGCGGTTGGTTATACGCTCGAATATAACACGCTGGATAATACCATTAATCCTCGTAATGGGGCGCTTTCGAATTTGAAGCAGGATGTTGCCGGTTTGGGCGGTGACTCGCGTTACCTGAAAACCACAACGGATGTTAAAGTCTATCGCGAGTTGAACGATACATTTGTCGGTATGATCCGCGGTCAAGCGGGTTATATTTATGGCAGC
>Ga0194124_10003006_pt1 | contig 18219 bp, 9 predicted proteins | sample TA2KigCas0mmetaG_FD_148605 | JGI IMG/M metagenome (GOLD analysis project Ga0194124, IMG submission 148605) | Freshwater microbial communities from Lake Tanganyika, Tanzania - TA2015031 Kigoma Deep Cast 0m | ecosystem: Environmental > Aquatic > Freshwater > Lake | place: Tanzania: Lake Tanganyika...
CAGATGAAAGAGATTTCACTGGAATTACAACTAGTTCGAGTTTTAATGGAAGAGCATTTATGAAGTCTGGTGCAAAAAATTCTACTTTTGAACCATATCATAAAAATTATGTTCTTGATGATGTATCGGATTCATTTACTGGTATTAAAACTGAATTTACTATTAGTTCTGCAAATCAAAATTTAACTGGCATTTCTACGGATAATGCAGTTATTCTTTTGAATGGTATATTGCAATCTCCGACAAGATTTGGCGCGAATCCAATCATTAATAATCAGTATCTGATTGAAAAATCTGGAATAACCTCAATATTCTTTAATAGTTCTCCCACTGGTGGAGAAATTGTTTCCGTTGGATCTACAAAGGGTCTTGGATATCAACCACTTGTCGCTGCGGGTGGAACGGCTATTGTTTCATCTGCAGGAACTATTTCTTTCATCTCCATTGGAAATAGTGGATCTGGTTACAGAAGCGGAATACAAACCACAATCAATGTATCAGTTGGAACCTCATCAGTTATTACTCCAAATTATCAAAAAATTGGAACAGCAACTGCATCAAACGGAATTATTGTAAGTGTTGCAATTACGAATCCTGGTTCTGGATATACATCTTCAAATCCACCATTTGTTGTTTTTGATTCTCCTCTCCCATATGAAAATTTAAATTTGAAATATACAGGAGGAACAACTGGCATTGGAACAGGAGCTAAGGTAACTATCGTAGTTGGTCAAGGATCTAGTGTTATTGACTTTGAACTTGTTAATGTTGGAACAGGATATGAAGTTGGAGATAAACTAACATTTACCATTGGAGGAACTAGTGGAGTACAAACTGATACTTCAAAATCATATAAAGAATTTGAATTAACGGTGACGGAGCAGTATCAAGAACAATTTAATGGATGGACTATTGGTAATCTAACTTTATTTGACAATATAAGTAACTTATTTGATGGATTTAAAACCAAATTTCCACTTAAAATTGATGGAGTTAGACAATCAATTATAGGAAAAGAGGGAGCAGGAATTGATGTAGCATATACTTTATTAATTTTCTTAAATGGAGTCCTTCAAGATCCAGGAGAATCATATACTTTCACTGGTGGTAGTGTTGTTAGATTTACAGAAGCTCCAATGGAAGGTGATAATGTTACGATTCTATTCTATCAAGGCAATAAAGATGTTGATGTTATAAACAGAGATATTTTAGAAACTGTAAAAGTTGGTGATGGACTTAGAATATTCCCACCAGAGGCAGATAATCGTCAAGATGAGAGAACAGTTTTTTCTATTGATTCTATTGATGTTGTAACAACAAATGTGTATGGGGGACCAGGAATTATTACAACAGGATTACTTAGACCAGTAATTTGGTGTAAACAACGTTCAGATTTACTTGTTAATGGAAATTATGTTGCAAAAAATAGGGAGGAGTATGAATCTCTAATTTATCCAGCAACAAATATTATCAAATCAATTTCTCAATCAGACAATGAAATTTTTGTTGAAGGGGCAAAAACATTTTTTGACTCAGTAAATGAAAATCCATCTCCGCTTACAACAAGAACGTCTATTCAAATCATTAGTCAAGATACAAAAGTATCAGCGGCAGCGACAGCAACAATTTCTGGAAGTGGAACGGTTACTGCCATAACAATAACAAACGCTGGTGTTGGTTATACTCAGGCACCCGTTGTAACTTTTGAAAGTCCAACTGGATTAGGAACAACATCTAGAGCACAAGCAACAGCAACTATTTCTGATGGTGCTGTCTCTGCAATATCAATTACAAATGCTGGAATCGGATACACTCAATCTCCAAATGTTCTAATATCTGCTCCAAGTAATGATATTGAAACTATTACTGATGTTACTTATGCTGGTGATTTTGGTCAAATTACTGGTATCAAAACAACTAGTGTTGGAGTCGCATCAACAGGACTTATATTTGATTTTTATATTCCAGAAAAATCTTTCCTCAGAGATGTCTCTATCGTTGGAACTGCAATTACTCTAAGTCAAATTCAAGTTGGATACCGTTTCGTTCTAAAAAATTCTAATGTTGGAAACGGAGTGACTTCTTTAAATTCCAGTGGGTCCATTGTGTGGAATGGTGTAAACAACATTGACAATGTTTACGAAGTCGTTGCAGTATCAATCGGGAAATCTAATGTTTCTGCTGGCATTGGAACAACTGATGTTATGCAGGTAACTGTGAGTTTGACTGATTATAATGGGATTACTAATCTTGGACACGGTAAAGTGTTTGGAGAATATTCATGGGCAAGAATCGTAACCACAAACAGAAGTGGTATTAATACTTTTGCAATATATAATAATGGATTATCTGGAATTGAAACATCTTCCCTGGTAAGAAGGTTGAGTCCATTAGAAAACTTTAATTATATTCAATAAATACATAAAAAACCTACAATGTCTGCTATCATAACTGATCAATTTAGAATATTAAGTGCAAACAACTTTGTCACATCTGTGGCTTCAACCACTAGCGCATATTATACTTTTATTGGTCTACCAAATGCCACAGATTTAAGTCCCACTTGGAACACAACTCCACCATCACCAAAAGATAGTTTTTCCGAGGAAAATGACGTTTGGGATACTCTCATTGCTCTTAAAAAAATAACAACATCTGATGTAAGACAGGTTATTCGTAAAATAACCTGGACTTCTGGAACCACATATGACATGTATCGTCACGATATAACCAGAGACAATCTATCAAAACCATCAAATTCAACAAATCTATATGATTCAAATTTTTATGTGATGAATAGTGAGTATAAAGTTTATATTTGCTTACAAAATGGAACTGATCCAGAAAATACAAACGGCAGACCATCTCTTGATGAACCAAACTTTGTTGATTTGGAGCCAAGATCTGCTGGGTCTAGTGGAGATGGATATATTTGGAAATACTTATATACAATGAATCCCAGTGATATTATAAAATTTGATTCAATTGATTTTATTCCCGTACCAACTAATTGGGCAACAAGCACAGATAATGCAGCGGTTAGAAATAACGCTGGAACTAGTGGTCAACTTAAAATTGTAACTATTACAAATAGAGGAGTTGGTCTTGGAACTGCAAATAAAACTTATACCAGAGTCCCTATCAAGGGAAATGGTTCTGGTGCAGAGGCAACCATTATTGTTGGAAATGATTCAAAAATTGAATCAATAAACATTTCAAGAGGTGGTTCTGGATATACTTTTGGAATTGTAGATTTAGTTTCAGGTAATGTTCCCACAGGAACAACAACTCCGAGGTTTGATGTAATCGTCCCTCCACAAGGTGGTCATGGTAAAGACATTTATCGGGAGTTAGGTGCAAGTAATGTTTTAATTTATTCTAGAATTGAAAATGATATCGAAAATCCGGATTTTATAACTGGAAATCAAATTGCTAGAGTTGGAATTGTTCAAGATCCAAAGGCTTTTTCATCTACATCTAATTTAAATTTAAGTAAAGCGAGTGGTGTATATGCTCTTAGACTCATTGGAACCGCAGTGACAACTTTTACTCCAACTGCTGATAGTTTTATCACTCAAACTGTTGGTGTGGCTTCCACGGCTGTTGGAAGAGTTATTTCATATGACAACGTAACTGGTGTTTTAAAATATTGGCAAGATAAAAGCAGAGCTGGATTTACAACTAGTGGTGTTCAAAATTTAACTCCACAGTATGGATTAAAACTAAACTCATTTACTTCAACTGTTGGAACTGGCGGGTCTACTCTTATTAGTAACAATGAAGTAAGTACTGGATTGCGAATTGATACATCATTTACAGGTATAACTACCGTAATAAATAATAGAACCTATAACCTTGGTCAATCATTTATAAATGGTGTGGCTCAACCTGAGGTTGAAAAATATTCTGGAAATATAATTTACATTGATAACAGACCATCTATCACTAGATCGTCTAATCAAAAAGAAGATATCAAAGTTATTTTGCAATTTTAAAGAATAATGCCACAGGAAACTAACTTAAACGTCTCTCCATATTTTGACGACTTTGATCCCAAGAATAATTATTATAAAGTATTATTCAAACCAGGTTATCCAGTTCAAGCGAGAGAACTGACAACCTTACAGTCCATACTGCAAAATCAAACAGAGCAGTTTGGAACTCATATTTTTAGAGAGGGTGCAAAAGTCATTCCTGGGCAAACGTTATACAATACTAAGTATAGCGTTGTTGAAATTGAAAATTCATTCACTGGAATTCCAGTATCATCATACATTAATGCTCTCATAGGGACAACCATCAAAGGTGAGACATCTGGTGTGCGAGCAAGAGTTGAAACGGTTATTTCTTCATTAGAATCAGAGAGAGGAAATGCCTCACTTTATATAAGTTATATTTCATCAGGATTAACAAACTCCGCACAGTCTTTTAGTGATGGAGAAAATTTATTGACTGAAAGTGGTTTACAAACTTCAAATGTTATTTTTATTCCTAATGAAAATTTTGCAACCACTCTAAGTCAAGATTCAACATCAATTGCCTCTGCATTCACCGTGCAGAATGGTGTTTATTTTTTGAGAGGAACATTCGTTAATGTTTCTACTCAAACAATTATTTTAGATCAATATTCCAATACTCCAACTTATAGAATTGGTTTTAATATCACTGAGGAGGCAATCACATCAGATACTGATGAAACTCTATATGATAATTCACAAGGATTCAATAATTTTACTTCTCCTGGAGCAGATAGATTAAAGATTACTGCCAACCTAACAAGAAAATCAATTTTTGATTTTGATGATAAAAATTTCGTTGAAATTGCATCAGTTCAAGAAGGACTTTTAAGAAACACTCCTAACGATACACAGTATAATTTAATCAATGATACTCTGGCGGCAAGAACTTATGAAGAGTCTGGTGATTATTATATCAAACCATTTAAATTAACTTGTATAGAATCTTTAAATGATGAAGAGGGAAATAATGGTATTTTTAAAAAAAATCAACTAACTTATGATGGAGGGACGCCATCAGATGATCTTGCAGTTTATAGAATATCTCCAGGAAAGGCATATGTTCGTGGTTATAGAGTTGATACTACCGCTCCAACTTTTTTGGATGTTGACAAATCGAGAGATAAAAAAGAATTAAAAAATCAAGGTATTAATTATGTGACTGGTCCAGCGATCTCCTTGAATAATGTTTCAGGATCGCCAGTTATTGGAATTGGAAATACATATGTTCTTAGCCTCAGAAGTTCTAGAATTCAAAATAAAAATGTTGCCAGTGGAAATGAAATTGGAGTTGCAAGAGTTTATGATTTTGCATTAGAGAGTGGATCATATAATACAACAAATCCAGCATCAAATGAATGGGACATATCATTATACGATATTCAAACTTATACAAATGTGATACTTAATCAACCAGTAACTCTATCAGCATCTACCTATGTAAAAGGTAGATCAAGTGGAGCCTCTGGTTTTGTAAAAACTGGTGTGACTAATCAGACCGAAATTCAACTACAAAGTGTTAAAGGATCATTTATTGTAGGTGAAAACTTTTCATTTAATGGATCTGAAAACGGGAGAGTATCAACTGCTGTTACAACATTTGGAATAGAAGATATACAATCAATTTATGGATTTGTTGGAACTGCTGGAACATTTAATGCAGATACTGCCCAAACCAAAAAAATAACTGTGGGTGAGGCAACTATTTCTCTAAGAGATGGTGCAAGTAATACTAGTGTTGTAACAATTCCGAATCTTACCTTTTCGAAAGTAATTAAAAAAGGCAATTTAGTATCCTTTTTTGATTCAAATAACTTTATTTTAGAAACTGCCGCAATAAAAGGCATTACAACCACTTCCACATCAAGTGGTCAAAAGGTATTTGCAATTGAAAACAATCCTGGGAATAATGATGTTTATGTGAACGGTATAAAATTATCTTCTACTGAATATGTTTCTCTTGGAGCAACATCAATTCAGTTAAATGTTGAAACAAATATTAATGATGAGGTGGAAATTAATGCTTTTGTTTCCGGGATCAGAAATGCTCAAGAGGTTATAGCATATCAAGGTCAAACAGTCATACCATTTTCCACAACGACAACATTAACGACAGCAGATTTAAATAGCACTCAAATATACATTAATGGAATTAAAATTGATGATAGTTTATTTAATATTTTCACTGGAACTGGTGTCATTCATCTTAATACTCCACCAACACAAGGATCTTTTGTTGCAATCCGAGAATACGCTGTTGGATCAAAGATTGGATTAACAACAGCAACAACATCTATTGCTACAACATCATTTACTGCTGCGTATACACCAGGTAAAGAAGAGGTATATGTCAATGGTGTAAAACTTCTTAAAAATACAGAATACACAGCAACAAGTGGGGCAGTGGTTAATTTAACAAATGCCACAAATCCAGGTGATATTGTGGAGATTGTTCAACAAAATTCAGTGATTGGCACTGCAACTACAATCACTGCGGTTGGATTGCAAACTGCATATACAGTGCCATCATATACTTCTGGATTTGTAGATGTCTTTTATAATGGTGTATTACTAAGAGCAACTGAGTTTACTGAGAGCACCGCAACTGAAATTTATATTCCAGTGCCAGCTGTCGCTAATGATAAAGTTGAAATCATTTCATATCCATCAGCGTCTTTTGTTTCGTCATCAAGCACAATAACTGTATCGGAGTCTCAAGATGATTTTATTCCAAACGCTTCAAACAAAGACTATGAGATATTTGTAGATGGTGTTAAGTACAACAAAAATGATTTCTCAGAAATTTCTGGAAACTCATCATTCTTACTTAATTATTCATTATTTGTTAATGATTTAGTTGAGGTAATTCGTTATCAGAATAATACTTATTATTCTAGTTCAAAATTTACAGCAGTGGAGGGTCAACAGACATTCACAGTCTCATACACACCTGGATTTTTGGATGTTTATGTTAATGGTATTAAACTTGATTTTTCAAATTATGACGCATTAAATGGAACTTCTGTTGTATTTGGAGTGGGACTAAGTGCTGGTGATATTGTAGAGTTTCTTTCATATACTATAACAGCGTTTAGCACACAAGATTCCGCACTGGCATATGATGCATCTTTTGGAAAAGTTAAATCTGTGGGAACAAATAATGGATTTACAATTCTTACTATTGAACCAACTACAAGTGTTGCTGGTGTGAACAATGGAAATCTTCCTAAAAAAACTATAAATGTTTCTGATTTACAACTGCTTGGCACAAAATTACCAGAATCATCAGATAATACTCTCTATACACCATTTTCACGACGAAATGTTTCAGATATTAATTTAGCCTCTTCTAATTTGACAATTAGAAAACAATATGATGTTGTTGTGACTGCAAATTCCACTAATACTGTCATAGCAGAGGCAAATGAAACATTTTTACCTTTTGATGAGGAGAGGTATGTTTTAACTTTTTCTGATGGCACGGTTCAGTCTTTAAGATCTGACATGTTCACTTTTGGTGCAGGTTCCACAAGATTGACCATAAATGGAATCAACAAAAGTGGAAACGCTAGATTAATTGCGACTTTGAGAAAAATTAATGTAGTTTCTAAGGCAAAAGAAAATCAAAGATCAAACAGTTTGATTGTCATATATTCAGCAAACTCCTCATCTGGAATTGGAACAACTACTTTAAATGATGGTCTCACACCTGGAAATTATCCATATGGAACAAGAGTTCAAGATGAAGAAATTTCACTTAATGTTCCTGACATTATTAAACTTCATGGAGTTTTTGAATCCTATGGGACAGACAATCCAAGTGCTCCCAGATTGTCCCTAGAATCGCTTACAGGACCAAATGCCACCACGATAGACTTAATCCTTGGAGAGACCGTTAGAGGCGCTCGTAGTGGTGCCAGAGCAATACATGTTGAGAGAACAACAGATACTACACTTGAAATTGTATATTTAAATCAAAAATCTTTTATAGTGGGCGAAAATCTCACTTTCGAAGAGTCTGGAATTGAGGCAAGAGTTTCAAGTATAACTTCAAATGGAAGAGACATTACAAGTTCTTACATTTTAGATAATGGACAAAGAGACACATTCTATGATTATGGAAGAATAAGAAGAATTTCAGAAAAAGATTCTCCTAAGAAAAAAATTAAAATTTATTTCCAACGTGGATTTTATTCACCAAATGATACTGGAGATATTACAACTGTAAATTCATACACTTCTTTTAATTTTAGTAAAGATATTCCTTACTATAATGAATTGCGAAATACAGATATTATTGACATACGTCCAAGAGTTGCAACTTATACAATTTTATCTGATGCAAAATCTCCATTTGAATTTTCTGGCAGATCTTTTGCACAATCTGGAAATAGCGCAAAAAATATTTTGGCATCTGATGAACAAATTTTACTTGACTTTAAATTTTTCCTACCCAGAATAGATAAAGTTTTTCTTGATAAAAATGGTATATTTAAATTAGTTGAAGGAGTTTCATCAGAAAATCCAAATCCACCAACTTCTATCGATGATGCAATTGAAATTGCTCAAATTTTCTTACCACCTTATTTGTATAATACACAAAATGCATCAGTATCTCAACAAAGTTATAAGAGATACACGATGGCTGACATTTCTAGACTAGAAACTAGAATTAACAGTTTAGAAAAGTTCACAACACTTTCTTTACTTGAAACTGATACCGCAAATCTCTCAGTTCCAGATAAAAATGGAGTCAATCAATTTAAATCTGGATTCCTTGTTGACAACTATAAAAACAGCTCAAATCAAGATGTAAGAAATGGTGTAAAAAATTCAATTAACCCAAATGTTGGAGAATTAAGACCATCACATTACACTAGCGCAATTGATTTAATCTTAGGTTCAAATTCCATCATTGGAATTGGGCAATCATCAAATCCTCTTGCAGATTTAAATTATGTAACAGATCTACAAGGTTCAAATATTAAAAAAACTGGCGATGTAATCAGTTTAAACTATTCTTCAGTAGAATGGTTATCCCAACCTTTTGCAACTAGAACTGAACAGATTTCCCCATACTTAGTTAACTTCTGGGCAGGGACTCTTGATCTTACACCAGACTCTGATATCTGGGTGGACTCCGTAAGACTTGATCCAGAAAATCTTAACGTAGCAGGTAATTTTACCTCAACCATTGATAAAATTGCTAAATTAGAAAATTATGATTCTCAAATAGGATTTATTCCTACTATTTGGGAATCCTGGAATATTATTTGGACGGGAAATAGAAATTTACTGAGTGGTAAATCCGAGACAAGATCAACCTACACGCAATTTTTTAATAACAATGGCACTTCTTCAAACAATGGTGACCTGAGATGGATTGGTCTTGAAAAGAGTTCAGATGGAGTAACAGTTGAATCTATTACATCTGATACAGATAAAACTCACTCACAAACTATTGATACTCAGGAATTTGAAACATTAACGATTGGTGATAGATCAGTTGCTTCTGAAATTACTCCATTTATTCGTTCTAGAAATATAGAATTTGTCTCCAAGCGTTTACAACCATATTCCAGAATGTACGCATTTTTTGATGGTGTAGATGTTAATAATTTTGTGGTCCCTAAATTAATTGAAATTAAAATGGACTCAGGTGTTTTCACTGTTGGTGAAACTGTCAGTGGATTTTTCCCAGGAATTGACTATGATGATGTCATTAGTGGAGTAAATCCAAAAATTGCATTTAGAGTATCTGCATCAAATCATAAATCTGGTCCATATAATATCCCAACCGAAATTTATAAATTTAATCCATATAATTCAGATCTTTCCATTCCATCTAAGTATTCATCCACATCAACGGTTTTAAACGTTGACACATTTTCTCTTGCAAATGAACCACAAGGTGAATACTTTGGATTTATTTCAGTTGGAATGAAGTTATATGGTCAGACGAGTGGCGCACAAGCGACGGTTCAAAATGTTAGAATTGTAACTGATAGCACTGGAACGGTAATCGGATCTTTTTATGTTCCTGATCCAAATATTAGTATAAATCCAAAGTTTACAACTGGGGAAAAAGTATTTAAATTAACTAATAGTTCAGTTAATAGCTCCTCAACCGATGTTCTCAATTCTGTGTCTGAGGACAAATACTTATCTGTTGGTACAATTGAAACAGTTGAAGATGATACTGCTTCAATTAAGAGTCCTAAAAAAATCAGTAAGTTTACATTTAAAGACTCAGTTGTCTCATCTTTCGGAGGAAAATATATTGATCCTCTTGCACAGACTTTTACTGTTGATGACGAAACTGGTGTATTTTTAACTGGTCTTGATATTTATTTTGAGGACAAGGATGATGAGTTACCAGTTACTTGTCAACTTAAAACTGTGGATTTTAATCAACCATCAGATGTTGTTTTACCTTTTAGTGAGGTCACACTTGATGCAAGCTCAGTAGTAAAAACCTCTGATGCAACAACACCAACATTTTTTGCATTTAAATCTCCAGTTTATCTTGAAGGTAAGAGAAGTTATGCAATTGTTTTATCAACCAACTCAAATAATTACAAGGTTTGGACATCTAGACTAGGGGAAGTTGATAAGAAAACATCTTCCTCTTCACAAGTTTTAGTTTCAACTCAACCAATTCTTGGTGCATTGTTTAAATCACAAAACGCATCAAATTGGCAACCAACAGTTACAGACGATTTGACGTTCAAACTTTATCGAGCTGAATTTGTAAATACAGGAGATATTTCTTTCTTCAACCCAGAGTTGGCAGAGGGGAATGCTCAAATTCCGACATTGATACAAAATCCAATTACGTCAAATTCAAGAAAAATTAGAATTGGTATTTCATCCAATCTCTCAGATAATAATTTCATACTGGGTAACAGCGTTATTCAACTTTCAACTGGTGCTAATGGAAATTATGTTGGATCGGTTGGAAAAGCAAGCGGACTATCAATTTTAAATGCTGGTATTGGATATGCTCCATTAAGTGGAACTGAAACTTATTCAACAGTTGCATTAAGAACTTTGACTGGAACAGGAAAAGACGCAACGGCAAATATTACTGTTAATAGTGGTGTGGTTGCATCAGTATCATTAGTATCTGGTGGAACTGGTTATTCTGTTGGAGATGTTTTAACTGCAACTTTTGGTACAACAGAAACTGGAACAAATTTAAAAATTAATGTGACATCAATAAGTGGCATTAATCAATTAATTCTTGATAATGTGCAAGGCAATTTTGTTGCAGGTTTTGCTAATACAATTTATCGATATACTGGCACCACTGCAACTAGTGTTGGCATACCGACAACGATTGTAAATTCGTCTGGATCTGAACTATTCATTTCCAGTGCAATTGACATTGTATCTGATGGATTACATTTTAAAGTCAATCATAAAAATCATGGTATGCATTCAAATACAAATTATGTGACAATCAAAGGTGTGTTGCCAGATGTTTCACCAACAACTATTAGTGTTTCTTACGCTAAGGATTATAATGGAGAAATTGCAATCGGTGCCGCAGCAGGATTTGAAATTTTTGAAAATCTTCCGGTGTCTGGTGCAAACCCAGGATACATATTGGTCAATGAAGAAATCATCAAATATGAAGGAGTATCTAATGGTCAACTTAGCAACGTGACCAGAGGAATTGATAATAGTCTAAGAAAAGCAATTACTGGTGGCGATGTGATTTACAAATATGAGTACAGTGGAGTTTCCCTTAGAAGAATTAATAGAACACACAGACTATCTGATTCAACAATTGCAAATTCAATTGGATTAAATTATTACAACATTAAATTGAATACTAAGGACGCTGATTATGGTTTGGATAGAAGTAGTGAACAATCCGTGTATGTTCCACTTTATTTTAGTAACACAGCAACTGCTGGTGGAAATGTTGTAAAGGTAACTCAAAATATTCCATTTGAAGCAATAACTCCCAATATTCAAACATTTATTCCAAATCTAACATCAGTTAACGCTCAAATCAGAACAATTAGTGGAACGAGTATTAGTGGATCTGAGACATCATTTATTGACCAAGGATTTGAGTCTATAATCCTTAATAGAACAAATTATTTGAATTCTCCAAGAATTATTGCATCTAAAATAAATGAAAAGAATTTACTTCCAACTTTACCTGGTAATAAATCTTTTACAGTATCATTAAATTTAGCAACAGATAATACAAGATTGTCTCCAATTATTGATACTACCAGAGTTAATATGATCACAACATCAAACAGAATCAATAGTGTAGTCACAAATTATAAAACTGATCCAAGAGTAAATTCTTTCTTTGACGATCCATCGGATTGTCAATATGTAACTAAGATTGTTAGTTTGAAGAATCCAGCAAGAGCAATTAAATTGTTCCTATCTGCTCATGTAAACGTGGAGTCTGATATTAGAGCTTTCTATGCAATAGACAATTCAGAAAATGGAGATCCTGTGTTTATTCCTTTCCCTGGATATCAAAATCTAGATGTTGATGGAGATGTTATTAACTTTGCAGACAATGACGGGACATCTGATAAGTTTATTGATAAAAATTATATAAATCAAGCAATATCGACAATTGATAGTTACGCAAATTATGAATTTACTGCGAATAACTTGCCAGATTTTAAATATTTTAGAATTAAAATTATATTAACATGCACAAATCAAGCTTATGTCCCTAAGATTAAAGATATGCGAGCACTTGCACTAGCATAATGAGTGATTATATTAAGGTAAAAGATAATAAAATTCTTTTGAGAGATCAGAGGAGTAATGCCATTGTTAATGATTCTAAATATGAATATGAGAAATATATGCGTCTGAAAAAACAAAAAGAAAATGAGGTGAATCGAGTTAAAAATCTTGAAGATGAAATTAGCAATATAAAAGATGATGTTGATGAAATAAAAAATCTTCTTAAAACTTTTATAGAGAAATTACAATAATGGCAAACTCTCTTACTTTTGATCCAACATCAGGTGCTTCCGTTTCTATTAATTTAATAATCAACACTGGAGCAGATTTTATAAATGAGTTTACGGTAAAAACAACCTCTGGATCTGCTTTTGATTTTTCTGGTGCTGGAACAACTTGGAGAGGTTCATCTCAGTTGTCAAAGAGTGTTTCAATAGGATCATCATCTCATGCGTTGGCAACTTTTAATGTCGGTTTTACAAGTGCAGCAGGTGGAAAGTTTAAAATATCTCTCGGATCAACTCAAACAAGAAATTTAAAAGAGGGAAGATACATATATGATGTTCTAGTGAGTTCTGGATCAACGATTTACAGAATTGTGGATGGTAATATCATTGTAAGACCTGGCATATCGTCTGCTCCATAAATATTTAAAATAGTAAAAGACTGATTATGGCGCAACCATCATCAAGGGGAGAGTTAATAGATTATGTAAAAAGAAAACTGGGAGCGCCAGTTTTGGAAATTAACGTGTCTGATGAGCAAATCGAAGATCTTGTGGATGACGCGGTTCAATATTTTCAAGAAAGACATTTTGATGGAGTATATCAAACTTTTTTAAAATATAAAATTACTCAAAATGATATTGATAAAGGAAGAGCACCTTTAAATAATTCTGTTGTGGGATTAACCACAGATACTGTTACCACAACGATAGTTGGTGCTGCTACGACGTTTACATATAATGAGAATAGTAATTATATCGAAGTTCCTCCATCTATTATTGGAGTTACGAAAATATTTAAATTTGACGGATCAAATTCTTTGACCAATAATATGTTTAGTATTAAATATCAGTTATTTTTAAATGACATTTATTATTTTGGATCAACGGAACTTTTAACATATTCAATGACAAGATCTTATTTAGAAACTATTGATTTTTTATTAACAACACATAAAGCAATTAGATTTAACAAAAGACAAGATAGATTATATTTAGATATTGACTTTGAAAGTTTAAATGTGGGCGATTATATAATCCTAGATTGTCATAGACTCTTAGATCCAAACACATACTCGCAAGTTTGGAATGATTCTTTTCTAAAACAATATTTAACTGCTCTTGTAAAAAGACAGTGGGGCATGAATCTAATTAAATTTCAAGGAGTTAGACTCCCTGGAGGTGTGGAACTTAATGGAAGACAAATTTATGATGATGGACAAAGAGAACTTGATTATCTTCTTGATAGGAGTTCATCTTATTATGAGTTACCACCACTAGATTTGATAGGATGATATGGCACTTAATCCGTTTTTCACTCAAGGAACATCCTCAGAGCAAGGATTAATACAAAGCCTCATTAATGAGCAACTTCGAATGTATGGAGTTGAAGTTTACTATCTCCCTAGAAAATATGTAACTAAAAAAACAGTTATTAAAGAGGTAATACAATCGAAATTTGATAATGCATATCCAATAGAAGCCTATGTCAATACCTATGATGGATATGAAGGACAGGGAACTATTCTGTCAAAATTTGGTGTGCAACCTTTAAATGATCTAACATTAATCATATCAAAAGAAAGATATGAAAATTATATTTCTCCATTAATAAAAAATCTACCAAATATTGAACTATCAACTAGACCAAAAGAAGGTGATTTAATTTGGTTTCCTCTTGGAGATAGATTGTTTGAGATCAAATTTGTTGAACACGAACAACCATTTTATCAACTTCAAAAAACTTATGTTTATGAACTGAGATGTGAACTTTTCCGTTATGAAGATGAAATCATTGATACTGATGTAGAAACCATTGATGATAATATCAAAGAAAATGGATATATTCAGACTCTCACTCTCGTTGGGATTGGATCAACAGCTAATGCTCTAACCACTATTCACAATGGTGGATTGCAATTTATTCAATTAATTAACGATGGATTTGATTATGAAAGTGATCCAATTGTAGCTATATCCTCAGCTCCAACAGGAGGAAAAACTGCATCAGCTTTGGCATTTGCAAATTCTGGACTTGGAATTAGTTCTGTTGTAATTGTAAATCCTGGTTTTGGGTATACAAGACCACCAGGAATCAGTTTTATAAGCACAACTGGTAGTGGTGGAATTGCAACCGTAGGTATTGGAACAACAGGAACCGTTGGCATCGTTACAATCACCAGCGGTGGTTCTGGATACACAACAGCACCTGTCATAACTTTTTCTGGCGCACCTGGTGGAGGAACCACCGCAACAGGATTTTCAATCCTATCTGGAAATGCAATATCTGCAATTTATATCACTAACGCTGGATCTGGATATACATCTGTTCCAACAATTACAGTTGCTGCACCAAATACTCTTGGCACAGGTAATTATCTCTTTAATGAAGTAATTACTGGTAGTAGTTCTGGAGCAACAGCAAGAGTTAAAAATTGGACAGCATCAACTAAGAATCTTCAAGTTGGCATCATTACTGGTAGTTTTGTAAGTGGTGAGGCAATAACTGGTTCAGAATCTGGAGCAGTTTATGCATTTTACAGCGCAGAAACTCAAGATCTTGTTGATCCTTATGCTCAAAATGATGTTATCGAAATTAATGCTGATGATATTTTAGATTTTACACAAAGAAATCCATTTGGTGAACCATAATTTAAAAAGTTGTTAAATAGTTTATATAATAGAGTTAGAAAATGTTTGAATATTTTTATCACGAAATTTTTAGAAGAACAGTCATCGGATTTGGCACTCTTTTTAATAATATAAACATTCAACATAAGGATAATAATAATAGCACCTTTAGTGTGATGAAGGTTCCTCTTGCTTATGGTCCTACACAGAAATTTTTAGCAAGATTAGAACAATCACCAGACTTGAATAAACCAGTTCAATTGACATTACCAAGAATGTCTTTTGAATTTACAGGGATTACATATGATCCTTCTAGAAAAACAACATCAACAAAATCTTTTATAACAAAAAATCCATCTAATCCAAAACTTCAAAAAAAGACATTTATGCCAGTGCCTTATAATATGAGATTTGAACTGTCAATTTTATCAAAAACAAATGACGACGCTCTTCAAATTATTGAACAAATATTACCATATTTTCAACCATCATATAATTTAACAATTAATTTAGTTGAAACAATTGATGAAAATAAAGATGTTCCAATTCAATTAGAATCCATTTCAATGGATGATCAATATGAGGGAGATTATACCACAAGAAGAGCTCTTGTATATACTTTAATTTTTACAGCCAAAACACATCTGTTTGGTCCTGTACAAGACAGTAAGATTATTAAGAAGGCTACTGTTGATGTTATGACTGGTCTTGAAACTCCGAAGAGAGAAATGAGATATACAGTAACTCCAAGAGCCACCAAAGATTATAATAATAGTATTGTTACTACTTTGGATGAAGATATTCCTGTTGGTCAGACAATATTTGTTGTCAATGATGCAACGAATCTATCTACATCATCATACATTTATGTTAATAAAGAAGAAATGTATATCACCTCAATATCTGGAAACAAACTTACAGTTAGAAGAGGTCAAGATAATACAACTCAAACCGAACATGTACGAGGGTCTACAGTTAAAACAATTACAACTGCTGATAATGATTTAATTGAAATTGGAGATGATTTTGGTTTTAATGAGACAGTTTCTTTCTTCCAAGATTTCAAAGAATTTAGTCCAACACTTAATACTGATGTTGACTTATGAAAACCGATAAATTCAGCGAATTGAATGACGTATTTGATGTAGAGGGAGAAATTGTATCTGCTGAAAAATTATCAAAGGAAATACAAAAAGTATCTAGTGGAACAGACATCAAAAAAGATTATGAATACACAAGAGGAAACTTATATTCAATAATTGAAAAAGGTCAAGAGGCAATAAATAATATATTAGAGTTGGCTCAGGAAAGTGACACTCCAAGAGCTTATGAAGTTGCTGGTCAATTAATCAAGAGCGTTTCTGACGCAACTGATAAATTAATGGATTTGCAAAAAAAATTAAAAGACTTAGAAACTGATGATGCTCCAAAAGGTCCAACCACAGTTAATAATGCTCTATTTGTTGGATCCACAGCAGAACTTCAAAAATTATTGAAGCAGGGTTTATCCAATAGAGAAAATGCCTAGAACAAAAGATGAAAACCAAACAAATCTAGGTGATTTCTTCTCTCTTGTTAAGGAGGAAAAAAAGAAGAAAGAGGAAGAATATCAGTCTCTTTTAGGAGATCTAAATTTTGTTTTAACAGAGCTTGATAAAATTTCCAAAGTTTCTAATCCTAATAAAAAATCAACAATTGTAGTAGAGTCAAAAAAAGATTTAAAAACTAAAAATTTAAAAAAAGAAGTTAAAATAGAAGAACCAAAAGTAGATATTAACAATCTTTTTGAAGAACTTATAACCTTAAAAAAGAAGGAAGAAGAGAAAAAAAAGAAAGAAACAAAAGATATAAAAACTTTTGAAAATTGGTTATTTAGTGAAAAGATTGAAATTGTAGACGAGTTTATTAACTCTAATCTCAATGAAGATGATCAAGAAACAATAGAGTCACTGACTGAAATTTTTTCTGAAAACTCTGAAATCGCCAATGAAATTATTGTTGATGAAGAATCTAATGATGATGAAATTTTCAATATTCAAAACGAAGAGGAAATAAAAGATGAAAATCCATCAGTATCTCAAGTATTAAAAACTTTAAAATCTCTCATCAAAGATGATAATATTATTGAAGAAAAAAATAGTGAAATAGAAAGTCTTCGAAAAGAGGTAAAAGATCTTAGAAATCTTCTTTATCAAGGTCTAAGAGATATTTCTAATCAGGGAGGTGGTGGAGAAACTCGTCTTGAATTCTTAGATGATATTGATAGAACAAGTGCAACTGTTAATAATAAATTTTTACGATACAATTCATCAACTGGTAAATGGGAAGGTGCCGATGGAGGAGCTGGCGGAAGTTTAATTACTCTGAGTGATGTTAACACATCAAATTTAGCAAATGGAAGACTTCTTATTTACCAGTCAAGCACGAGCAATTTTGTTTTTGTGGATCCATCAGAAATATTAGATCTTGCTGATGATGTTGATAATAATAGTATTGACTATGGAACTTTTTGATAAATAAACATAGCAAAAAAGTTTTTACAATACAATGGCTGCACCTGTTTTAAAATTTAAAAGAGGTTTACTCGCAAACCTCCCAGCGTTAAGTGCTGGTGAACCT